>Ga0208371_1000107_pt1 | contig 32746 bp, 29 predicted proteins | sample SubbioCR12Aug_1A_FD_184827 | JGI IMG/M metagenome (GOLD analysis project Ga0208371, IMG submission 184827) | Serpentinite rock and fluid subsurface biosphere microbial communities from McLaughlin Reserve, California, USA - CR12Aug_1A (SPAdes) | ecosystem: Environmental > Terrestrial > Deep... | reverse complement strand
ACGGGCATCGGCAAGTTGCCGAGTCATGCGGTTGAACGACTGCGTCAGCATGCCCAGTTCATCGCGGCTGGAAACTGTGGCTACCTGTGTAAAGTCGCCCCGTGCCACAGCGCGGGTACCTCGTGCCAGTGCACGGAGCGGCGAAGCAAGCCGTTCAGACAGCAAAAAGGCCAGGGTAAAGGCCGAAAACAGGGCCAGCGCCAAGGCCAGCGTCAGGGAAATGGCATACAGGCGTTTCAGCCCCAGGCGGGAAATATCGAGTTCCTGGTAATTCTGCCGGGCGGCTTCGACATGTTGGGCATCGAGTGCCAACTGGCGGGGAACCGGCTGAATTACCTGGAGCAAGCGCATTTTTTCCGTGATGGCGTACTGATTCACCGGTACGACCACGTGCACCGAGATACTGCTGCCATGCCCACCTTCAACCAGACGCGACCAAGGCTGTTGCAGTTTGGCCTGCCAGATGGCGCTACGTTCTGGCGGGGGCGGCAGAAGGCTGCCCGAAACGCCGGAAGAAAATCCCAGCATGCGGCCCTTGTCGTCGAACAGGGCGATTTCCTGCAAGCCCAGGTTTTCGCGCAAATCGTCCAGATGCGCGGTTTGCAATACCGGCGGGGATTCAGCCAGTTGCTGCGCGGCATTTTCTGCCTTGCGTACCACTTCACGTTGCACATGTTCGAGGGCAGAACGTCCGAGCGCCAAGCCCCCTTCCAAGGCTTTCTCCATGCGCACGTCGAACCACGATTCAATGGAGTTGACGAGAAATTGCACCGATACGCCGTACACCACGATACCCGGCACCAGCGCCATGAAGCCGATGATGAAAAACAGTCGTGCGGTAAGTTTGGCACCGAACACGCCCGCGCGAATGCGGCGAACCAGCAGGATGATCTGGTAAATGATGAGAAAGGCCAGGCCCGCGACGGTGGACGCGGTGATTCCCAAAAGCAGCGGCAGATTTTCAGAAAAGAATGAGGTGTTGTCGGTGGCGGCGGCCAGCACGCCGACCAACACGGCACCAATCAGGAGAATGGAAGCGACCAGATAGAGCACGGCTTATCGCGATCCGGCTGTATGGCGTTGCCACAGAGGCAGAGTTGGATTTCTGACAGTTTCGAGGTGCGGGTGGATCATGGAAAACATGGTTCTGCGCGAAGTCTCAATACTTCACCGTGTGTTCTTGCCAGCCGGAATCGAGCTGCCAGCGGGCTGAAGACGCCAACGCATTGACCTGCAAGGGTTTGGGCAATTGGGCAATATCGAGATACATGCGCACCGAAATGCTGTACTGCGATTTTTTCTTCATCTGTTTGACGTTGATAATGGCCCAATCGCGTAAATCACCCACGTTGCGCAACGCTTCGTCCAACAGTTCAAACCCCTGACTGTTCCCCGCCAGAGAGACGTAGTACTGGCGGAACAGTGCGTTGTAAGAAAGACGGATGCTGCGACTCTGTTCCACCATGATTTCCGGCAGCCAGAAATCTCGGGCGCGCTTTCCCTCGACTGATTGCACAAAGGTGAGTTGTACGCCGCGTTGCAACGCCGTTTCGATGACACTCGACAATTCGGTGTCGAAATGGCCGGAAAGCTGGAAAAAATCCCCTTTTTGGCTGATTTCCAACCGTGACAGAGCAATACCTTCTGCCCGTGCCGTGCTGACAAACACCCCGGCCATGACCGCCAGGGCTATCAGCACGAAGCGCAGAAAATCACGTCTTGAGGAGTCGGGCATAAAAAAATCCGTCGGTGTCCGGCCCCGGCAAAAGTTGTTGCCCGGTAGGGAATGCAATGCTGTCTGGCAAGAGGCCGGGCTCGACGCGGGCATCCGGGTGGCGGGCCAGAAATGCAGCAATCTGTTCGCTGTTTTCGGCAGGAAACAGGCTGCATGTGGCGTACAGCATTGTGCCACCCGATTTCAGCAACGGCCATAAAGCCTCCAACAGGCGCGCCTGTTCTTTGGCCAGATGTTGCATATCTTCGGGGCGTTTCAGCCATTTGCCATCGGGATGACGGCGCACGACCCCCGAAGCGGTGCAGGGGGCATCCAGCAAAATGCGGTCGAAGCTCTCGCCATGCCACCATTTTTGAGGCTGCCCCACATCGGCACAGAGCACCGTGGCATGCAGATGCAATCGCGTCAGCGTTTGCGTGACTTGACGCAAACGCTCGGCATCATTGTCCAGTGCCGTCAGGTGTACAGCGTGGCGCTCCAGGAGATGCGCCGTCTTGCCACCCGGTGCGGCGCAGGCATCGAGCACCGTCATACCCTCTTCACAGGCCAGCAAGTCAGCGGCGCGTTGGGCACCCAGATCCTGAACCGAGACCCAACCTTCGGTGAATTGCGGCAGCTCGCCGACCGGCACGGGCTGGTCGAGCGTCAGCGCGGCCTCGCCGGTCTGTCGGCAGGTCATGCCGTGTTGGTTCAGCAAGGCGGCGTAATCGGCCGTGGTAGTCAGGCGTTGATTGACACGTAAGGTCATGGGAGGATGGCCATTGAGCTGGCTCAGAATGTCTTGCCACACGTCCGGGTAAGCCGTTTGCAGACGTTTTTGCCACCAGACTGGAAAATTCCAGTGCGCCCTGGGGTCTTCGGTCGCCTGTTCCTCGAATTCGGCACGATGGCGCTGAAAGTTACGCAAGATGGCATTGGCAAAGCCGCGTGCCCGGGGAAAACGCGAGGCCACCAGCGCTACGGTTTCATTGACAGCAGCATAGGCTGGGCTGCTTTCGCTATCGAGTTCGAACAAGCCCAGCAACATGGGCCCGAGCAAAGCAGGTGGGTCGAGCGGCCTGCCGCTCAGGGTATCCAGAAAAAAACGCAGGCGACCGGCATGGCGCAAGACCCCGTAAGCCAGACTTTGCGCGGCGGCGAGAGTGCGTGCTTCGGGTAAGGGGGGGGGGGCCTGACGACACGCCGCAATACTCTGGCTGAGGCTGCGTTTATCCAGTAGTACGGCATTGATCAGGTCAGCAGCGAGCGTTCGGGCAGGAGAGACGGACATGACTGGGCACGGTGCTCGAAGAAAGTGGGCGGGCATTCTCCCTGAGCAACCAATGTCCCGGCAATGTCAGGGAGTTTTCAGGGAGACGTAACGACGCGGTCACGGCCATTGTTTTTGGCCTGATACAACGCCTCATCGGCTCGTCGCAACAGGGCATGACCATTTTCCTGTTCGCGCAGGCTGGCGACACCCGCGCTGAAGGTGGTATTGACCTGCTTGCCAAGGAAAGACAGCGGGGACTTGCGCATCAATTGCTGCAACCGGCCCAGTACCAAAAAAGCGCCACGTTCATCGGTATCGGGCAATAACAGAGTGAATTCCTCCCCACCATAACGAACCAGGGCGTCTGACTGACGCAGCACCGCACGGATCAGCATGGTGAAATGAATCAGCATTTGGTCTCCGGCCTCGTGCCCGAATTCATCATTGAGTTTCTTGAAATGGTCGAGATCGACCATGGCCAGGGTAAAACGCGACTGGGTGCGGTTGGCCCGTGCGACCTCGCGCATCAACGCCTGATCGAGGCCCCGGCGGTTGAGTGCTCCGGTGAGGGCATCTTCGTTGAGAAGCTGGCGGGTTTCGGCCAGCTCGTTTTGCATGTTGATCAGGGCGTAGCGGGTTTCCACCAGTTCTTTGTGGCTGGACTCGACCGTGTTTTGAATGCCGCCGGCCTGCATGATGACGGTAGACAGCAGACGCAGAATGTCCTGTTTGTCACGGCTTTGGCGCAACTGATCGACGTTTTCGCTCAAGTGCTGGTTTTTGTCCCCCAATTCTTTTGCCAGAGAAGCCGTCTTGTCGCTGACGCCCTCCACGACCTCGCGCACGGCTTGCAGCAGTTCCGTGCAAAAAGGGGTGTTCTGGATCAGGACGGCGGGATCTACCTGAGCGGGCTGTGGACGGGGCAGGCCGGACAGCTCGTAGTACAGGGCCTCATAGTGTTCAGGTGTGGCTGGCAGTCCCGTCTCTTTGAGACGCTGCATGACAGCGATGCCGATCACGTTGGGGGTTTGTGCCATTTCCCTGGGAATTCACATTCGATTTACCGACCACCTTATCGGCCAATGAGCGGCATTCTTTAAGTCTCCGCAATCCGGGATAATGGTGCCCGCCAAGTCTTTCCGATTCCCTTCGCACCTATTTTTCATGCATATCCATATTCTCGGCATCTGCGGCACCTTCATGGGCGGCCTCGCGGTGCTCGCCAAACAGGCCGGTCATACCGTGACCGGCTGTGACGCCAACGTCTACCCGCCCATGAGTACCCAGCTTGAAGCACAGGGCATTCGTCTCATCGAAGGTTTCAGTGAAGATCAGCTCGATCTCAACCCAGATGTCTGGGTCATTGGCAACGTGGTGACGCGGGGCAAACAGCCGCTCATGGAAGCCCTCCTCAACCGGGGATTGCCTTATGTTTCCGGGCCGCAATGGCTGGCCGAAAACGTCTTGCGCGACAAATGGGTTTTGGCTGTAGCCGGTACGCATGGCAAAACCACCACCGCGTCGATGCTGGCCTGGATTCTGCAAGATTGCGGCCTGACCCCCGGCTACCTGATTGGCGGCGTGCCGGTGAATTTCGGCGTATCCGCGCGTCTGACCGAATCGCCCTTTTTTGTCATCGAAGCGGATGAATACGACACCGCTTTTTTCGACAAACGCTCCAAGTTTGTGCATTACCGCCCCCGCACGACGGTGCTCAACAACCTGGAGTACGACCACGCCGACATCTTTGCCGACCTGGCGGCCATCGAAACCCAGTTTCACCATCTGGTACGCACCGTGCCCGGCAATGGTCTGGTGGTCAGCAATGGCACGGAAGCCAGCCTGGATCGGGTTCTGGCGAAAGGCTGCTGGACGCCGGTAGAACGTTTTGGTGTCGCCGATGCCTGGCATGCGCGCCTGATCGACGACACCCGTTTCGAGGTTCTTCTGGGCGGGGTGCCGCAAGGAGAAGTGGCCTGGACATTGCAGGGTGAACACAACCGCATGAATGCCCTGGCCGCACTGGCCGCAGCCCGTCACGCAGGTGTGACGGTGAAAGAGGGCGCGTTCGCCCTGTCGCGCTTCCAGAATGTAAAACGGCGCATGGAAGTCAAAGGGGTGGCACGGGGCGTGACGGTTTATGACGATTTCGCTCATCACCCCACCGCCATTGCCACCACCCTGGCCGGGTTACGTACCCGCATCGGCACCAGCGGGCGGATTCTGGCTGTGCTCGAACCCCGTTCCAACACCATGAAACTGGGGGTCATGAAAGCGCAACTGCCACAGAGCCTGAATCAGGCCGACCGAGTGTATTGCTATACCGGCGGCATCGATTGGGATGCCGCCGCCGCACTTGCCCCGCTGGGCGAAAAAATGACCCCCCACGCCCAGCTGGATGACCTGATCTCCCGTCTTGCCATGGATGCGCGTCCCGGTGACCACGTGTTGGTGATGAGCAATGGCGGTTTTGGCGGCATCCACGGAAAATTGCTGGCCCGGCTGGAACAGGCATGATCATTTACCTCCATGGCTTCAACTCCTCGTCGCAATCGGGCAAGGCGCGCGAAATGGCCGCTTGGATGCAGCAGCATGGCCTGGGCGAAGCCTTCGCCTGCCCCGACCTGCCCCACCGCCCCGGCGAGGCCGTGGCCCAGCTGGAAGCCCTCATTCGTGCCAGTGCTGCACCGGTCAAGCTGGTTGGCAGTTCGCTCGGCGGTTTTTACGCCACGTATCTGGCTGAGCGGCATGGCCTCAAAGCCGTGTTGGTGAACCCCTGCGTGCATTGCCATGCCAAGCTGGCCGCCTACGTCGGGCAGGCGCAGAAAAACTGGCACAGCGGAGAGGAATACCTGTTCAGTGCCTCACACCTGGCCGAACTGCAGGCCTTGGCGCTGTCACCCAGCCGCCCGCAGGATTTTTTGCTGCTGCTGGAAACAGGCGATGACGTGCTCGATTACCGTGAAGCCGTTGCTTTTTATGAGGGTGCGCGCCAGATCGTGCGAGAAGGCGGCGATCACGGCTTTTCCCGTTTCATTGAATATTTGCCCGCCATTCTGGAGTTTTGATGTTTGTTTTGTACGAAGAAGACGGCGATATCAAGGCCGGTACCATCCTGGCCGACAACGAAGCCTCCTTGCAGATCGAATCGCAGCACGGCAAACGTGCCAAGCTGAAAGCCGCCAATGTGTTGTCGCGTTTTGCCAGTCCCTCCCCGACAGAAGTCATGGAAGGCGCACGTGCGCAGCAGGCAGAGCTTGATCTCGACTTTCTCTGGGAAGTGGCGGGCGAAGGAGAGTTCAGCTTTGAAAGTCTGGCCGAAGACTATTTTGGTCATAAGCCTGTCGCCATCGAGGGCGCTGCCATTGCCCTGGCGCTGCATGGTGCGCCCATCTTTTTCCAGAAAAAGGGCAAAGGGCGTTACAAGGCCGCTCCCGCCGAACAGCTTGCCGCCGCCAAAGCCGCGCTCGAACGCCGGGCTCGGGAAGCCGCCTTGCGTGCGCAATGGGTGCAGCAACTGAAAGCGGGCGAATTGCCGGAGGTTTTTCAGAGCAAGGTGTTTGAACTGGCGCACAAGCCGGACAAGAACAGCCTGGAGTTCAAAGCGCTGAACGATGCCTGTGCAGAAACGGGTTTGTCGGTTGTGCGCCTGCTGGATCGGTGTGGTGCCATCGAATCGCCGCACGAATTTCATTTGCAGGCCTTTTTGCTGCAACATTTTCCGCGCGGGCCAGGGTTTCCAGCCCTTTTGCCGCCGCTAGATCCGCCCGAACTGCCGCTTGGCGATGCCCCCGCCTTCAGCATCGACGATGCTGCGACCACGGAAATAGACGACGCGTTTTCGGTGATTTTTCGTGACGACGGCACGGTGCGTGTCGGTATCCACATCGCCGCCCCGGCGCTGGGCATTTCCTCTGGCTCGGATCTCGACCGCGTTGCCGCCACGCGCCTGTCCACGGTGTACATGCCCGGCGGCAAGATCACCATGCTGCCGGAAGACCTGATTGCCCGTTACACCCTTGCGGAAAACCGCGACTGCCCTGCCCTATCGCTGTATGTGGAAGTGAGTCGGGATGCGGCAGGCGAGTACACCATCCAGAGCCTGGATACCCGTGCCGATAGCGTGCGCATTGCGGCCAACCTGCGCCACGAGACCCTGGAGCCATTGTTCAACGAACACACCATTGGCCAGCCGGGTGCCGATTACCCATTCCGCCGCGAGCTGGAGTGGTTATTCGGTTTTGCCCAGCACCTCGAACGTGCGCGCGGCAAAGCCGATCAGGTGCAACGTCATGACTACGTCTTCAAGGTTTCCGGTGCGCCTTCCGATGAACGGGTAGAGATCGTGACACGCCAGCGTGGCAACCCCGTCGACAAACTGGTTTCAGAAATGATGATTCTGGCCAACAGCCGCTGGGGCGAGCTGCTTGCAGAGAATGAGGTGGCCGGCCTGTACCGTGCTCAAACCGGCGGCAAGGTGCGCATGACGCTCAAACCCGCGCCGCATGAGGGGCTGGGTGTGGCCTGTTATGCCTGGAGTACCTCGCCGTTGCGCCGCTATGTCGATCTCGTCAACCAGCGTCAGATTCTGGCCATCTGTCGGGGAGAAACACCGGTGCATGCTGGCAACGACCCGCTCCTGTTTGCCGCTGTGCGCGATTTCGAGCTGGCCTACGATGCCTACAACGAATTCCAGCGGCGTATGGAGCGTTATTGGTGTCTGCGCTGGTTGCGTCAGGAAGACATCACGGAAGTGACGGCCTCGGTCATCCGTGAAAATCTGGTGCGTTTTGATCGGATTCCCCTCATCACCCGGATGACGGGTGCCCCCACCCTGAGCCCGGGGGAGCGGGTGCGGCTGGCGGTGGGCGACATGGATATGCTGGATGTCGAGCTGTCATGTCACTACCTCGGCCCGCTTGAGGTGGAGGCTGTGTGAAGCCGCTGCGGGCTGCCACGCCTTACGATCCGCTGACTTCTGCAGATTGGGATGACCGTTTTTCTTCGGCCATTCTCATCTCGGCCATCGTGCATGTCGTCCTGATCTTTGGGCTGCATTTCACGTCCGCCAACCCGGATTTGTTGAGTCGCGAACATGCCCCCATCGAAGTGGTACTGGTCAATGCCAAATCAAAAAGCACACCGTTGAAAGCGGATGTGCTGGCACAGCACAGCCTGGATGGTGGTGGCACGGTAGAAGAAGACCGGCAGGCGAAAAGCCCTTTGCCAGTGTCGCGCGTCGACGAGGTCATGAGTGCCGAAGCGTCGAGCAATGCGCGCGTACAGGCGCTCGAACAGCAGGCCAAGGCCTTGATGCAGCAACTCAAGTCTGAATATCAGTCGCCCGTGCAAAAACCGCTGCCAGAAGCCCAGCCCAAACCGCAAGCCCCCATTACGGCCCCCACCGATCTGGCGCGGCAAAGCCTGGAAATGGCGCGTTTGCAGGCGCGCATCGACGACCAGCTGGACGAATATCAAAAACGTCCCCGGCGTGCCTTCGTCGGGGCCCGTGCGCAGGAATACACCTTTGCCCAGTATGTCGATGACTGGCGTCTGAAGGTGGAGCGGGTGGGCAACCTCAACTACCCCGAAGCCGCTCGCCGCAACGGCCTGTATGGTTCCCTGATTCTGACCGTGAACATCAAGGCCGACGGCAGTCTGGAATCGGTGGATGTCAGCAAATCATCCGGCTCGAAGATCCTCGATGCGGCAGCCATCCACATCGTCAACATGGCGGCCCCTTACGCCGCCTTCACGCCTTCGATGCGCCAGAAGGTGGATATTCTCGGCATCACGCGCACCTGGACGTTTACACGCTCCGATCAGCTGACGACCCAATAAGGGAAACGCTTGTCGTTATAAACGGGGTTTATCGAATAAAATCGCCGCGTTTATTTCATTCAAGAGAATCTGCCATGCACATCGGCACCACCCTTACCCAGTTCATCATCGAAGAGCAGCGCCACATTGCCGGAGCTACCGGCGAATTCACCGCCTTGCTCAATGATCTGGCCACCTCGATCAAGGTCATTTCCAACGCCGTCAACAAGGGTGCACTGATCGGCGTCATGGGCGCGCTCGACAGCCAGAATGTGCAGGGTGAAACGCAGAAAAAGCTCGACGTCATCACCAACGAAATCATGATTCGTCACAACGAATGGGCCGGACATCTTGCAGGCATGGCTTCGGAAGAGATGGACGAGGTCTATGCCATTCCCGACAAATACCCATTGGGCAAATATCTGCTGGTATTCGACCCGCTCGACGGTTCCTCCAACGTCGACATCAACATTTCCGTGGGCACCATTTTCAGCATCCTGCGTGCCCCGGTCGCCAATCGGGCAGCCACCGCTGCCGATTTTCTGCAGCCGGGTGTGAAACAGGTGTGCGCCGGTTATGCCTTGTACGGTTCTTCCACCATGCTGGTGTTGACTACCGGACATGGGGTCAATGGCTTCACCCTGGATCGCGAAGTAGGGGAGTTTCTGCTCACGCATCCCAACATGCGTGTTCCTGAAGAAACCCGTGAGTTTTCCATCAATGCCTCCAATCGCCGTTTCTGGGAGCCGCCGGTGCAGCGTTATGTGGAAGAGTGCCTCGCCGGCAAGGAAGGCCCACGTGGCAAGGATTTCAATATGCGTTGGGTGGCGTCGATGGTGGCCGAAGTGCACCGTATCCTCACACGTGGCGGCATTTTCATGTACCCGCGCGATACCAAAGACCCGGCCAAGGCGGGCAAGTTGCGTCTCATGTACGAGGCCAATCCCATGAGCTTCATCATCGAGCAGGCGGGAGGCGCATCTTCTACCGGCCATGAACGCATTCTCGATATTCAGCCAGAGGGCCTGCATCAGCGTGTGCCGGTCATTCTGGGTTCGAAGAAGGAAGTGGACGTGGTGGTCAGTTACCACCAGCAGTAAACCTGCGCTTGCAGAAACACAAACGGGCTCCTTTGGAGCCCGTTTGTCATGGGCGCAAAAAACTCAGTACAGCGACTGGAAGTACGCCATCACCTGCGAAGCATTCCAGGTCACGCCGCTGTTGACGCCGGGAAAAATGCTCGCCAGCAGGATTTGGCCACCATTCACCGTGGCATTGAACATGGATTTCACCTGACTGGGAGACAGGGGAAAACTCGTACCGAACTGAGCCGAACTCAACAGGGTGGCGACAGCCACGCTGGCGAAGTTTTTGGAGAAGGTGCCGCTTTCTTGCAGGGCATCGATCAGCTTTTTGTTTTGATAATTGCTCGGGTAACTGGAAAACACCGTGCCAAATTTGGTGTTGGGCGTGTACGCCGAAGGCCAGCCGCCAGAGTTGCTGATCCAGTAGGCGGGTGAACGCCCCAGGGAATTGCATGACACCGCTGAGCCGTGCGATGACGTATTGCCGGAAAGCTGTCCGGAAACCGTGCAGTTGTAAGGGACAGAGGCCAAGGCGCGCTTACTGGCCAGCGAGGCCAGCACAACCGGAACCGCCAGGCCCGCCTTTGCGAGGCGACGCCGTGACACATCGGTGGGGGGCTGTACTTCAGGGGTTTCGGGCTTGTTCATGGGCACTCCTCAAAACGATTCGATCTGGTCTTTATACGCAGGAATTGCGCCAATTGTTCGCGCCAGTCTGGCTCGCGCAAAGTGTAATCCAAGCCGTTGAGGTTGCACGGACGAAGATCACACCCCGCAGAGCAAGCACTGCGCCCCTCAATCGTTTGCAGGCCGCTTGCATGCCTTGTAAAACAAATGGGGTAGCAGCAGATGCACGGGCATTCTGAGCCAGTGACTGCGCACGTACAGGGCAAGTTCCGCAAAGGGCGTCAGTGCGTTGCGTCCCTGTGGGAGAACACCGAAAACGGCCTGGGTTATGAGTGCATCAAGCCATGCATTGCGGGGCCCCGGCAGAGCAGGCACGAGTGGACTATGCAGGGAAAACACCCGTTGCAATTGCACCAGGGCCAGGTAAAGCGGGTGCGTCAGCCCCAGCAGGTGTGCGCGTTTCGACAGTTCTGTCCAGAACTCGTCAGTGGCCTGTGCCGGAATCAGTGCGTACAGATCATTCAAATCGCGCAGTCCATGCCCCCACTCGCCCTCATGCATGAGATGGGCGGCGGAATGCAGAATCATGTCCGGCAGGCAGGGCACGTGCAGGCAGCGCCTGCCCGGCAGCGGCACGGCTGCGTCGATGAAAGCTTCGGGAAGGGTGCGGATGCGCCCGGTTTCCGGCAGCAGGTTGTGGTGCAGATCGAGCACCGTGCCCCGGCGCAGGTGTTCCATGGGGGGAATTTCGTGCATCCACTGACGGTAATAACGCTGATCGTAAGCATCGCGTGACTGACTGGCCCAGCCTGCCAGCATGAGCGCCGCTTCCACCTCACCCAATGCCGCTTTAGGTACGAGCAGGTCGATATCCGACATCATCCGCCCGCCCCCGGCATCGAGACCCGCCGCCACATAGGCCGCCCCCTTGAGCACGATCACCGGCGCGCCCACGTCGGCCAGCGCCGCATCGAGTTGTGCCAGCTCGTAGCGCACGGCCACGGCCTGACGTTCGGCCATGGCCACCCCGGCCTCCAGCGCATGCCAGGCAGGACGGGGCAAATCAGCGGCAAACGGTCGCGCCAGCACCCCCAACCGCCCCAGCACGCCCGCCGCCCGCGCCTGTGGAATGAGGCGATCCCACTGCCCGGGCAGTAAGCCCGTCATTCCCTGCGGCGCACGCAGCGCAGCGATCAGATCCGGGCAGGGAGAGGGGCTCATGTCACCAACCCATCGAAAAACGCCCGCGCCTCTTCCTGCCGCGAATAGTCCAGATTGCGGCAGGTGCAGCGGTCGAGCAGGTCGCTCGTCAGGCGAAAGCCCGTTTCGCCCAGCAGGCTGTAATTGAAGGCATGCGTGGCCACATGCATGAAAGCATCGGCCTTGGTATGTGTCTCCGAGCGGGTGCCTGCACCCTGTTGCCAGCGGGGAAAGACGATATGCGCCGGACGCGCCTTGTCGTGCATGCGCATCACGCTGTCGGCGGGCGGTTTCAGGTGTGCCACCGTCCCCTTGTAGGTGTCGCGCGCGGCTTCACCGATGCAGGCCTCGGGAAACGCCGTGCGCACCACGTCGATGCTGGCGTTTTTCAGGCTGATGGGGCGCGCCAGCGGCACGATCAGGCCATCGTCCCGGTCGATCAGCGCAATTTCATCGGACAGCAAGCGCCAACCCGATAAAGCCAGCAACGCCGTGAGCGTGCTTTTGCCCGCGCCAGGGTCGCCCGGCAGGATGACCGCCTGTCCGTTTTTTTCCAGCACCGCCGCGTGCAGCATGAGGTAGTGATGCGCATGCCCGGCAATACACCAGTTCATGCCCCACTCCAGTTGCGCGAAATCGTGGTCGGCGGGCAGCGGCTTGAAGGGCGAATAGGCGTCGAGCCAGAACAGCACCTGCGGGTGCCACCAGCGGCGCAGGTTCATGGGCCGGTCGAGGCGGACATGGAAGTCGTAAAAATCAAAGTCGCCAACGGGGAAATCGGCATAAAGGCGATGCAGTTCACGCGCCACACGCGGCTGCTGGCTCTTGATATGAAAACAGAACGGCCCGGTTTGCACCCCCAGCCCAATACGCAGGCGGTATTGCACTTCTGGCAGGTCGAGTTCACCCAGGTTCAAGCGGGCTCCACCAGATGGATTTGGTGCAGCGCATCGAGCGTCTCGTCCAGTGCGTTGGCTTGCAGGCCGGGTAGGTTTCCCGCCAGCGTGGCGAACAGTGCGGCTTCTTCGCACGGCCCGCTTTCCTGAAGCCGTTCGAGCATCTGCCCGGCCAGCCATGACAGACGATGGGTGTCACCCGAGGCGGCGTGATAACACACGTATTCCGCCTCGCCGGGCCAGTGTCGCCACAGCAGCGGTGCGTCGGGAGGAATGCGCCAGCGGCGAAGTGAGGTCATGTCGGCAGAGCATACCCCAGTGGTTTCAGCCAGGCGCGCGTCCGAAGCTGACCCGGTCGAGCCCGGCCAGATCCTGCAGGGTGGCGACGTTGTCGAAACCGGCCTGCGCCAGCAGCGTGCGACAGGCTTCCCCCTGATTCCAGCCATGTTCCAGCAACAGCCAGCCGCCGGGGTCGAGATGGGTCGGGGCGATGGCAATGATGCGGCGCAGGTCATCCAGCCCGTCTGCACCCGATGCCAGCGCGCTACGCGGCTCGAAGCGCACGTCGCCGCGCGTCAGATGCGGGTCGTGTGCTTCGATATAGGGCGGATTGCTGACAATGACGTGGAAACGCGAATGCCGGGCGAGTGGCGCAAACCAGTCACCCTCAAGCCAGTGCACATTGCATGCGCCCAGATGGGCGGCATTGCCGCGTGCCATGGCCAGCGCGGTGGGACTGTTGTCGACGGCAGTGACGGCGCAATCGGGGCATTCCAGCGCCAGCGTGATGCCGATGCAACCGCTGCCCGTGCCCAGATCGAGCACATGCCCGGCAGCAGGCAGCCGCGCCAGGGCCGCCTCCACCAGCAACTCGGTTTCCGGGCGGGGAATGAGCACATCCGGGCTCACGGCAAATCGCCGCCCGAAAAACTCGCGTTCGCCCAGCAGATAGGCCACTGGGACTCCATCGAGGCGTCGCGCCAGCAGGGTGTCGGCGGCTTCGCGCGCGGCGGCATTCAGCGCTTCGTCCGCATGCGCCACCAGCCACACCCGTTCCACCCCCAAAGCCCGGCAAAGCAGAATGCGCGCCTCCAGCCGGGCCTCGCCGCTTTCCAGCGCCAGCCGCTGCATCAGTGGGGGGATGGCATCGCGCAGCCATGCATCGAGCGTTGCCATCGGTCTTAGCGCTCTTCCCCCGCCAGCGCTGCCAGCTGTTCGGCTTGATGTTCGGCGGTAAGGGTGGCGATGAGTTCATCCAGGTCGCCCTCCATGACCTGCGCAATCTTGTAGAGCGTGAGATTGATGCGGTGGTCGGTGATGCGCCCTTGTGGAAAGTTGTAGGTGCGGATGCGGTCTGAACGGTCGCCCGTGCCAACCAGGCTCTTGCGTGCGCTGGCTTCTTTGGCATGCGCCTCGCGCTCTTGCATGTCTTTCAGTCGCGCGGCGAGTACGGACAGGGCCTGGGCCTTGTTGCGATGCTGCGAGCGGTCATCCTGGCATTCCACCACCAACCCGGTGGGCAGGTGGGTGATGCGCACGGCGGAATCGGTCTTGTTGATGTGCTGTCCACCTGCACCGCTGGCGCGGAAGGTATCGATCTTGAGGTCAGCGGGGTTGATGCTGATTTCGGCCTGCTCGTCGGCCTCGGGCATCACTGCCACGGTACAGGCCGAAGTGTGGATGCGCCCTTGCGATTCGGTTTCCGGCACACGCTGCACGCGATGTCCTCCCGATTCGAACTTCAGGCGCGAATACGCCCCCTGACCCTGAATGCGGCAAATGACTTCCTTGTAGCCACCCACTTCGCCCTCGCTGGCGGAGATGAGCTCCACCTTCCAGCGCTGGCGTTCGGCATAGCGTGCGTACATACGCAACAGGTCGCCCGCGAACAGGGCCGATTCATTGCCGCCCGTGCCCGCACGAATTTCCAGAAACAGGTTGCGCTCGTCGTTGGGGTCACGCGGCAGCAGCAGAATCTGCAAATCGTGGTCGAGCGCTTCGATACGTGATTTGGCCGCCTCGATTTCTTCCTGTGCAAACGCCTTCATGTCGGGGTCAGCCAGCAGTTCTTCGGCGGTGTGCAGATCGGCCTGCGCCTGCAACCAGGTGTGATAGTGCTGCACCACCGGGGTAATTTCGGCGTGCTCCTGATTCAGCTTGCGGTACTGCGCCATGTCGGCAGTGGCCTGCGGATCGGCCAGCAGGTGGTCGAGCTCTTCAAGGCGGCGCGCCAGCTGGTCGAGTTTGGTTTGGAGGGAAGGTTTCATGGGGCGAAATTTTCGGATCGCGCAATCGGTCGGCCGAAGAGGGTACCAATCTTCGCCCCGAAGCCCTACACAGAAGCGCAGGCACCTGGATTTTTACGGCAAGACCGGCAGGCCCAACTCCTTGAGAAAGGCGTTGTGTTTATCGAGGGCGGTTTTTCTTGCCTGCTCCAGTGATACCAGTTCGGCGTGTACCGCCGCCAGATCAACCTCCTCTTCCGCAATCGCCGTGCTGACGTAACGCGAAATGTTCAGGTTGAAATCGTTCTTCCCGATTTCTTCCATGCCCACCCGCCGCGAGTAGCGCGGCGCTTCCTTGCGGAACCGGTAGGTGTCGACGATCTTGTCGATGTGCTCCGGCAAAAGCTGGTTCTGCCGCTTGCCTTTCTCGTAATGCTCGGCAGCGTTGATGAACAGCACGTCATCCGGCTTCTTGCACTTCTTCAGCACCAGGATGCACACCGGGATGCCGGTGGAGAAAAACAGGTTGGCCGGCAGGCCGATCACCGTGTCGATATGGCCGTCTTTCAGCAGCTTGGCGCGGATGCGCGCCTCGGCTCCGCCACGGAACAGCACGCCGTGGGGCAGGATGATGGCCATCACCCCGTCTTGCTTCAGGAAGTGGAAGCCGTGCAGCAGGAAGGCGAAGTCGGCGGCGGACTTGGGCGCCAGGCCGTAGTTCTTGAAGCGCACATCCTCGGCGAGCGCATCCGTGGGCTCCCAGCGGTAGCTGAACGGCGGGTTGGCCACCACCGCGTCGAACTTCGGCATCCGGGCCGGGTTGGTCTCGCGCAGCATGTTCCACTCGTTCAGCAGGGTGTCGCCGTGGAAGATTTCGAACTCGGAATCCTTCACCCCGTGCAGCAGCATGTTCATGCGCGCCAGGTTGTAGGTGGTGATGTTCTTTTCCTGGCCGTGAATCTTGCCGATGCCGTGCGTCCCCATGCGATGGCGCACGTTCAGCAGCAAGGAGCCGGAACCGCAGGCAAAGTCCAGCACGCTGCCCATGTGCGAGCGCGGCCCTTCCGCCGGTTCCTGACCGTCCAGTGTGACGATGGCCGACAAGATGTCTGATATGCGCTGCGGCGTGTAGAACTCGCCCGCCTTCTTGCCGCTGCCGGCGGCAAACTGGCCGATCAGGTATTCGTAGGCGTCGCCCAGGGTGTCGCTGTCGGTGCTGAACTGCGCCAGCCCCTTGGCGATTTCGCCGATGATCTTGCAGAGGCGGGCATTCCGCTCCGCATAGACCTTGCCCAGCTTGTCAGACGCCAGATTGATCTCGGAAAACAGCCCCTTGAAGGTGCTGGCGAAGGATTGGTTCTCAATGTAGTCGAAACCCTGTTGCAGCGTGTGCAGCAGCTCGTCGTCCTGGGTGCGGGCCAGTTCGGTGATGTTGCCCCACAGGTATTGCGGCTCGATCACGTAATGCACCTTGCGGCGCATCTGTTTCTCGAATTCGGGCACATCCTCCGCGTTGTCGGCATACCAAAACGACAGCGGGCTGAACCGATCATCAGGCTCCAGTTCCGGGTAGTCCGGCCCCAGCTCCCTTTGCGCGGCGGCTTCGTAGTTGTCCGACAGGTAGCGCAGGAACAGGAAGGCCAACATGTAATCGCGGAAATCGTCCGCGTTCATGGCGCCGCGCAGTTGGTCGGCGATGGCCCAGAGGGTTTTGCCCAGTTTTTGTTTTTCGAGATCGGTCATGCCTTTTCGTCTTCGTCACGAAGGTTCTGTTGAGTTTCGAGGGCTGCACGGTCACGTTGCAGCTCCAGCCGCAACTCTTCCTCACTGGGCAACACCAGACGGTATTTGCTGGCGAAGAGCTGTTCGCTGCCGTTGAGCACGGAATAACGCACCACCGACTGGTCTTTGCTGCCGCACAGCAGAATGCCCACCGTCGGGTTGTCTCCCTCGCCCCGGCGCAGGTCGTCGTACATGCGCACGTACATATCCATCTGCCCCACGTCCTGGTGCGTAAGCGGGCCGGTTTTCAGGTCGATCAGCACAAAGCACTTGAGCAGATAGTTGTAGAACACCAGGTCGATGTAGAAATCCTGCGTTTCGGTGCTGATGCGCTGCTGCCGGGCCACAAAAGCGAAGCCCTTGCCCAGCTCCATCAAAAACTGTTGCAGCTTGTCCATCAACGCCGTTTCCAGCGTGGCTTCCAGCAGGTGGTCGGTGCTTGGCAGTCCCAGAAACTCCAGCATCACCGGGTCGCGCACAAAGGCGCGGGGCGACTGCTCCATGGCACTCAGGTTTGCCTGCGCTTCCGCGCTCACCGCCGCCTTGTCCTGGCTCAGCAACAGCCGTTCGTAATACAGACTGCCAATTTGCCGCTCCAGCGCCCGCGTGCTCCAGTTCTGGGTCGCAGCTTCCTGCACATACCACTGCCGGGCCTCCGCGTTATCCACCCGCAGCAACAGGCGGTAGTGCGTCCAGCTCAATTCGGAACGCAGTGCGTTCCAATTCGGAAACATGGCGTAAAAGGCCCGCATATTGCGCAAGTTGCGTTCCTCAAACCCCCGCCCAAACTCCGCCGACAGCGCCTGCCCCAGCTGCGCAAGCAGCCGCTGCCCATAGGCCGCCCGCTGCGCACCACCTTGCTCGAACTCCACAATGTGCCGCCCGATGTGCCAATAGGTTTGCACCTGCACCACATCCACCGCCCGCAGCACTTGCTGGCGCGAATCGGCAATGAGCTGACGCAGGCTGCCCAGCAGAGGCGCAAAATCCCCATCGGAACGACTATCCGTGCAGAGCCTCTTGTCCGGTTTTTTTTGATTTTGTTTGGTCATGACTTCGGGCGTTTTTTAAGGGTACTTTCCAGCGCTCTCAGTTCCGCCTCGTCCCGCACATCGGCGGCCTGCGCCTCCAGGGTCTTGCGGCGCTGGTCGTAGTCCTGAAACAACGTACCCACCTTTTGCTCCATGCGGGCGTGGCTCACGGAACCCGTGCCGCTCAGCAAGGGGAAGCCGTTGGCGGTAATGATCTGCCCCACGTTCTCCTGCCAGAAGGCCATGCGAATTTCCTCGCGGCGCTTGGCTCGCAGCTCGGCGGTTTCCAGAAAGATCACCACCAGCCGGTTGAGGGTGTCGATTTCGTCTTCGGTCAGGTAATTCTTGGCGACGACGATGTCCTGCTTGCGCACCTGCGCCCCCTTCCAGGTCAGCAGGCCGAAATGGGGATCGGCGGGGTTGGCGCGCGTGAGAATGATCTCAGCGGCGGTCTGCCGCGTCACCGCGTACAGCAGCAGGTTTTGCACCGTGGCGAAAAACTGCTGGGTGGCCGCATCGGTCTTGTCGTAATCGCTGGAGAGGGCGAAGAGGTCGCGCACCTTCTGATAAAAGCGCTTCTCCGAGGCGCGAATATCGCGGATGCGCGCCAGCATCTCGTCGAAGTAGTCCGGGCGGCCATCCGGGTTCTTCAACCGCTCGTCATCCATGGCGAAACCCTTGAGCAGGTACTCCTTCAGCACCGTGCTCGCCCAACGACGGAACTGCACCCCGCGCGGAGAACGAACGCGGTAGCCCACGGCCAGGATGGCGTCGAGGTTGTAATGCGCCACGCGGTAGTTCTTGCCATCGGCGGCAGTTGTCAACCATTGGTTGACAACTGAATCCTCGCTCAACTCCTGATCGGCAAAGATGGCCTTCAGGTGCTTGGCGACATTCTGCTTTGAGGTCTGGAACAACTCGGCCATCTCCAATTGGGAGAGCCACACCGTGCCCCCCTCAGCGCGCAACTGGATTTGGCTGCGGCCATCTTCGCTGGTGTAGAGGATGAGCTGGGTCATGCAACGACCTCGTCCAGCACCGGGAACAACTGCTGCATCAGGCCCTTCTTGTGGATCTTGAGGGCGTCGATATTTTGGCTTTGGGCGGTGATGAGGTCGTCGATGGCAGTGAGGCAATCTGAGATGCGTTTTTGCTCAGTCGGGCTAGGGCAAGTGATTTCAAATAGTTCAATGCCCGATGTCGTCAAATTTGTGAACACTCCACCATGTGTTGCACCTTTCTCAAATTGCTCCCGGAGAGTGCTCAGGCTATGAAAAAGAAAATCCTTCGTCGCAATCGATTCGTCAATATCGACCAATGCCAAGAAGCCGTCATGAATACATGCATCAACAGCCAAGAATGAAATAACGCCAACAGTGCCAGAGCAAACGATGGTCAGCGTCCCTGCCGGGCAAGGCCTGCTTAACTTCGCCCCTTCCAGGGTCAACGAATCAATCTGCGGGGTCACCCATTTTCCATCTCTTGTAACGTCCTGGACCATTAGACGGGGAACAGGTCCGCCGTAATAGCGGGGATCATCCTTAGGGCGGGGGCTTGCTCCGCGAATAACGCGCCCAATACTATCCAACCTCTTTGTGTCCCACTCCCCCGCCTCCCGAAACTCAGGAAAGCGCAGCCGTGGCACGGTTTCGCCTTCGCGGGGGAAAAGCTGCTGCATCAGGCCCTTCTTGTGGGTCTTGAGGGCGTCCAGCTTTCGGGTTTCCGCCGTGATCAGCTCGTCGAGGGAAGACAGGCAGTCGGCGATTTTCTGTTGTTCGCGGGCACACGGACAAGGCACCGGGAATTCTTGGATCATCGAAATTTCGCCGCGAGGCATCTTGACGCCCTTGGCACCACGCATAACGTAATCGATGAAAAGGTCACTTCGCAGTATCGCAGCCAAGTAGTCAGCACCGACAGGCTCGGTCGCACGAACAACGAGCACATCATTCGACGCACCGCCATGAATATCCGCTTGCCAGACCTTTCTAAGATACGGGCGAATATTCGACACAAGGACGTCATTGGGTCGGAAACTAGTAACCGATGAAACGGACGGCAACTTAACCGCTTGGTTCAAGCCGCCGAAATCAGGCAACAAGTTCTCTGTGCTTACATATTGAGCCGGTGTGATTTGATCGACGCTGGTTTTCGCGCTCACAAAATCAGCAACGGCAGCGAGAGGCAACGCGGGCACAATCCCATCAAAATCCGGAAACCTTAGCCGTGGCACCAGCGCCGACTTTTCGCCGCCCTCTTCGCTCATCGCGCCTTTGCCCTTACTGCTCACTCGCCCTCCAACGTATCCGGTTTCTTCAAGGCCTTTTTCTCTTCCGATGTCAGACGCCGTTCGACCTTTTTCACATCCTCCGCAGGCGGCAGGCTTTCGGGGCGGATACCCCGACTCAGCAAGGTTTGCCGCACCGCTTCGTTGTTGGTGACGTGCTCCGTGGAAATCTGGCGCTCAGTCTGCATTTGCTGCGCACGGGCATTGTGGATGGTGATTTCGGTGGCAAAGTCCTTGGCCTTGAGCACGATGGTGGGGGCGAAGTCGGCCAGGGGGCGATTGTCCGGCACTTTCCACTGCGCTTTCATCGCCTGCGTGCTTTTGCCAAACAGGGCGTGGTCGCCCTTGCTGCGGATCAGGGCAAAGTCCTGGTTGCCGCCGGTTTGCTCGTAGATCACGCTGGAGAGTTCTTTTTCGGTGTCCGACAGCTTGCGGCGGGCCTGCACCCGCTCGGCTTCCAGCAAGCGCTGCTCGATCAGTTCCGCCTTGCGGGTTTGCATGGCGAAATAGGTCTGGGCGAAGGCGATTTCCTGTTTTCTGGGGTCGCCATTCTGGGCGATGAGGTAGCAGGCGTAGCGGGTGAGCATCATGTCGTCGATCTCTCGCTGGCTGCCAGAGCCAAGTTCGACCATCTTCCCGACGTCGGCAAAATGGTCGGCAATGGCATGGCCGGAGACCTCGCAGGCGGTCTTGGCCTTGGAGACCACGCCTAGAAAGTTGTCCCACTTGCCATAACCCAACAGGTGTTGCAGATCGCGGGCCAGCCAGTACTCCACCCCGCGTTCCGCAGTTTGCGCGTGCCCCTCAAAGGTCTCGGTCAAAGAATGAATCAGATCGTTCTGCATGGCTTTCCTCCCTTACTGCTCATACGCACTCAGCCCCGAAATTTCTCGCCCCTGCGCCTGCTTGTGCAGTAACGGCGTCAGGTCGTCCATCAGCGCCAGCTCCGCCTGGGTGCGGGCTTTCCAGCCCAGACCCAGCGGGGCCATGAGCTCACTTAAGCGCTCGCCGTCGAAGATGCGGCGGCGTAGCACTTCGTCCACGAAGGCTTGCAGGGCGGCGGCGTCCAGCTTGTGCTTGGCGGCAATGTCGGCGAGTGCGCGGGTCTTCTTCTCGGCCTTGAAACGCTCGTAACCGGCGCGGATTTCCTTTTCGTCGAGTGCCTGGCCCAGCGGCAGGCTGCGGATGTATTCGGCAATGTCCTCGCGCTCGTCGATGAACTTGGCGTCGGCCTGGATGAGGCCGATCAGTTGCTCTCGGTTCATCGTGGTCTTGCCGGGCTTTTGCGCCGTCATCCGGGCGATGAGACCCATGATGTAGTCGTAATCGATGAGGCTGGAGGCGAACAGCACGAACTCGAAATCGAGCTGTTGCACGGCTGGAGGCGCCTGCTCGCCCTCTTTCGCTTGCTGCTCTTTCAAGCGCTTGGCGGTTTCCAGATAGGTGCTGCGGAAGCTCTGCAATTGATCCTGCGGCAGGATGACTTCCATCTTTGCCTTCTGCGTGGGCTCAAGGTCGGTGTACTGGTCGAGCTGGGTCTTGAGGCGCTGCACTTCCTTGAAGCGGTTGACGAATTCGATGCGGGCGGTGTCGCCCTTGAGGTTGTAGACCTGTTCGGGTTCGCAGACGAGATTCTTCTTCTCCATGAAGCGTTCCATGCCGGCGACGGCGGCCTCGTACTTGCGCAGCACCTCGGCGGCCGGCTCCACCAGCCAGATTTCACGCGCGTTATCGATCTTTTCGCCGGAGAACAGGGCGATGGCGGCGTCCACTTCCTTTTGCTGCTGGCGGAAGTCCAGCACGTTGCCGTAGGGCTTGGTGTCGTTCAGTACGCGGTTGGTGCGCGAGAAGGCCTGGATCAGGCCGTGGTGCTTGAGGTTCTTGTCCACGTACAGGGTGTTGAGGTACTTGGAGTCGAAGCCGGTGAGCAGCATGTCCACCACGAGGGTGATGTCGATCTTCTGCGCGTGCGGCAGGTCGGTATTGGGGTACTGCTGATCCTTGATGCGCTTTTGCACGTCCTGGTAGTAGAGATCGAATTCGGCGATGCGGTGGTTGGTGCCGTAGCGGGCGTTGTAGTCGGCGATGACGCGGGTGAGCGCGGCCTTCTTACCCTCGGGGTCTTGCTGGTTGTCCTGCTTTTCCTGCGGCAGGTCTTCCTGAATCTGCTGCACGTCCTTGTCGCCCTCGGCGGGCGGCGAGAAGACGCAGGCGACGTTGAGCGGGCGGAAGTCCGGGTCCTGTTCCCGCATTTCGTCCTGCACGGTCTGGAACAGGGCGTGATACTCGATCGCGTCGTTGATGCTGGCGGTGGCCAGCAGGGCGTTGAACTTGCGGTCGGCCGTGGCCGCGTCGTGCTTGGCCAGGATGGCCTCGATCACCTTGCGCTTGGCGAGCGCCTCGCCGGGCTTGGGCTGGTGGTTTCCCTCCGGCTTGTAGTAGTCGACATGGAAGCGCAGGACGTTGCGGTCTTCGATGGCGTGGGTGATGGTGTACTGGTGCAGGCAGCGCTGGAACAGGTCGTCGGTGGTGCGGTAGCTGGCCTGCTGGCCTTCGATCTGCTGATAACTGGCGTTCTGCTCGAAGATGGGCGTGCCGGTGAAGCCGAACATCTGGGCGTTGGGGAAGAACTCTTTGATGGCCTTGTGGTTGTCGCCGAATTGGGAGCGGTGGCATTCGTCAAAGATGAACACCATGCGCTGGTCGCGCAGGGGCTCAAGGCGTTCCTTGTAGTTGCGCTTGTTGCTGGCGTCGAGCGCCAGGCCCAGCTTCTGGATGGTGGTGACGATGACCTTGTCGGCGTAGTCGTCGGAGAGCAGGCGGCGCACCAGGGTTTCGGTGTGGGTGTTTTCTTCGACGCAGTTTTCCTGGAAGCGGTTGAATTCCTCGCGCGTCTGTCGATCCAGGTCCTTTCGATCCACCACGAACAGGCATTTGTCGATGTCCGGGTTGTCCTTGAGCAGGGTGGATGCCTTGAACGAGGTGAGCGTTTTTCCCGAACCCGTGGTGTGCCAGATGTAGCCGTTGCCGCAGCGCTGGTGGATGCAATCCACGATGGCCTGGACGGCATAGATCTGGTACGGCCGCATCATCAGCAGCTTCTGCTCGCTGGCGACCAGCACCATGTAGCGGCTGATCATCTGGCCCAGGATGCACTTGGCGAGGAATTTCTCGGCAAAGGCATCGAGGTGGGTGATCTTCTTGTTGTCCTCGGCGGCGAACTGGTAGACGGGCAGGAAACGCTCGTCGGCGTTGAAGCTGAAATGGCGGGCGTTGTTGTTGGCGAAATACCAGGTGTCGGTGCGGTTGCTGACGATGAAGAGCTGGATGAAGCAGAGCAGCGTCTTGCCGTAACCGTTGCCGGGGTCGTGCTTGTAATCGACGATCTGCTGCATGGCCCGGCGCGGGCTGACGGTTAGGGTTTTCAGTTCAATTTGCACTACCGGCACGCCATTGATGAGCAGCATGACGTCGTAACGGTGGTGGCTGTTGTCGGTGTTGATGCGGAGCTGGTTGATGACTTCAAAGTGGTTCTTGCACCAGTCCTTGATGTTGACCAAGGTGTAATTGAGCGGCGTGCCATCGTCGCGCTCGAAGGCGTTGATGCCGCGCAACGTCTGGGCGGCGTTGTGGACGTCCGGCGTGATCACGCCGTCGAGCAGGCGCTGGAATTCGCTGTCGGTGAGCTTGACGCGGTTGAGCGCCTCGAATTTCTCGCGGAAATTGGCTTCCAATGCGGCACGGTCGCGGATGTCGGGGCGGTAGGTGTATTTGAGGTCGCCCAGCTTCTCGATCAGCGCCTGTTCGATGCCTTGTTCAGCCATGCTGTTCCCTCCTGAAACCGATTTTTATGGTGCGTGCGTGGGGTGCGTTGCCGTTCGCGCGGCCTTCATGGGGGTGAGCGCTGCCGGAGATTTGCCATGCGGGCATTACGCCCCGGTCAGTCGTGGTGCAGGTTGTACAGCCGCGAGACCAATCGGGCGAGTTCGTCGCGGTCGGTGTCGCCTGCCAGATTGAGGGCGTGGCTGGGTTCGTGCAGCAGTTTGTTCATGAGGCTACGGCTTAAAGCGTCGAGTACCTGTTCGGGGCTGTCGCCGCGAGTCAGTGCCTTGTGCGCCTTTTCCAGCTCGTGGCGGCGCAGGCGCTCGCCGTGGTCGCGCAGGCTGCGGATGACCGGTACGGTTTTGCGCGTGTCGATCCAGTGCATGAATTCATGCACGTGCGCAGAGATGATGGTTTCTGCCTGAACCACGGCAGATTGGCGGCTGTCATGCCCGGCGCGGATGACGGCACCCAGGTCATCCACGGTGTAAAGAAAGATATCGTCGAGTTCGCCGACTTCGGCTTCGATATCGCGCGGCACGGCGAGATCGACCATGAACATGGGGCGGTGCCGCCGGGCTTTGATGGCGCGTTCTACCAACCCCAGGCCGACGATGGGCAGCGGGCTGGCGGTGGAGGTGACGAGAATGTCAAATTCGGCGAGGAAATCGGGCAGGTTGGTGAGCGCGGCCGCCTCGCCGCCAAACCGGTCGGCCAGCTCACGGGCGCGGTCGAGGGTGCGGTTCACCACCATGAGACGTTTGGGATTGCGTGCGGCGAAGTGAGTGGCGACCAGTTCAATCATTTCGCCCGCGCCGATGAACAGCACGGATTGTTCGGCAATGCTGGGGAAGATGCGCTCTGCCAGGGAAACAGCGGCGGCGGACATCGACACGGTATTGGCACCGATTTCTGTCGCGGTGCGCACTTCCTTGGCGACAGAAAAGGTGCGCTGGAACAGTTTGTTGAGCAGCAGACCCAGTGTGCCCGCGTCCTGGGCCTTTTCCACGGCCTGTTTCATTTGCCCGAGAATCTGTGTCTCGCCCAGCACCATCGAATCGAGCCCCGATGCGACGCGGAAGGCGTGATTGGCCGCTTCCGGGCCAGGCAAGCGGTAGAGATAGGGTTTGACGTCTTTGGCAGGCAGGCCGTGGAAGCCGGCCAGCCAGTCGGTGACGGCGTCGGACGAGGGGGTGTTGCAGTAAATCTCCGTGCGGTTGCAGGTGGAGAGAATCGCCGCTTCGCGCGCCAGGGCGTGCCCGCCCGAGCCTGCGCCGGTGATATCGGCCAGTGCTTTGGGCAGGATGTCCGGCCCAAAGGCCACCCGCTCGCGAATGGCGAGTGGGGCGGTATGGTGGTTCACGCCGCAGGCGAAAAGCTGCATTTACTGATAAATCAACACGTTGGGGGCGCGCATTGTACTCGCCTTACAGCGCCTCGGCGCGGTAGGTGGCGGTCATGTAGTGGGTTTCTCCGGCGGGAATGCTGACGACGTTTTCCAAGGCGTTGACCGTTTCCACGCACACCATGCCGCGCCAGCCGCCCATGCCCTCGTTCATGGGGCCGAAATCGCCCATTTTTTCGGCTTTTTCGACCCAGGGCGTCCACACCACGGTGGCATTCGAGCCGGATTTTTCGATGATGAGACGGCGCTTCAGGCGCGGGTCTTCGATCACGCAGGTGCTGGCCGTGTTCACATACACCCGGTCGACTTCGCTAGAACAGGTGATGGCACCCGCCTGGGTTTTGCGGCTGCCGCCCTCGACTTTGTCGACGAACTCGCAGCCTTCCAGACCGGTGATGCGAATCTCGCCGATGTCGCCGATGCGCAGATAGGTGTGCAGGGCTTCGCCGAGGGTGACCGCCTCGCTGCCGTGGTTGGTGGTGGCCAGCGTCACGGTCAGCACCTCGCTCACGCTGACCGTGAGCTCGACGCGTGTGGCGTGCGGCCACTGGGCGCGGGTTTGTTCGGTTTCAACCAAGGCCAGGGTCAGCCGGGTTTCAGTGTCGGAGGGGGCCGATGAGGCCACCACGTCCCACATCACCGTGCGCGCGAAACCATGGCCGGGAAAGCTGCTTTCGCTGGCATGCGGGCCAAACCACGGCCAGCACACCGGCGCGCCACCACGAATCGATTTGCCTGCGGCAAATTGGGCGGCTTCGGAAAGCCAGATCACCGGTTCGGCCTGGTTTTTCGGGCGGAAGGTGGTGACATGCGCGCCTTGTAGGCAGAGCGTGGCTTGTCCCGCCGCATGGTCGATTTCGGCAAAGATCAGGCCGCCGGGGCCTTCCACGAACTTGAGTCCGGGGTGAGCAAAACGGGCATTGAGGTCGGCGAGGTGCATCAAAAAGTCTCCTGGTTGAGCCATTGGATAAGCGGTTCCCATTGTTCCAGGTCACGTTTGACGTGGCCGGGGGGCAAGTCGAACAGGCTTTTGCCTTCGCTGGCGGCATTGACATAGTTTTGTGCATGCCGCAGCCAGGCCAGCACGGGCAGGCCCTGCTGGCGAATGAAATCTTGCAGGGCGAGGCCCATGCGGGTGCGTGGGTCGAAACGCATGCCGACTACGCCCACCGTCACCCGGCCTTTGCGTATGGCCTTTTCTTCGGTGAGTGCGGCGAGAAAATCCTGGCTGGCGGCAATGTCGAAGGGCGAGGGGGCGATGGGCACGAGGATGTGGCTGGCGAGTTTCAGCAGTCGTTCGAGCATCTTGCCGTGCACCCCGGCGGGGGAGTCGATTACCAGCCAGTCGGGCGAGGTTTTTTCCTGATAACGCTCGATGCGCGGTAGGGAAAGCTCGCGCAGATCGAGCCAGAGCTTGGCGGAACCCTGACGATCCATGTCCATGAGGGCGACATCGTGGCCCTGACTGGCGAGGTAGCCCGCCAGGTTGACCGCCAGCGTGGTCTTGCCGCTACCTCCTTTGGGGTTGGCAACGAGCAGGGTGCGCATCAAGGCGGGTTTGTTCATCCGCTCAGTACTCGGGTGTGGGCAGGCGTGTGGCCAGTTCGTCCCATTCGATCTGCACGCCCGGCAGCACGCCGACGGGCGTCTCGCCCATCAGTTCCTGGGTGTAGGGCTTGCCGTATTCGCCATTCACCAGGGTGTAGACGGTGAGCACCTTGTCGCGCGGGTGGATGAGCCAGTATTCGCGCACGCCGCTGCATTCGTAGAGATGCCGTTTTTTCACCTGGTCGTGGCCTGCCGTGGCGGGAGACAGCACTTCCAGCACCCAGTCTGGCGCACCGCGCACGCCGCGCTCGCTGATCTGGCTGGCGTCGCACACCACCAGCACGTCGGGTTGCACCACGGTATTGATACGCTCGTCGGCTTCGTCCGCCTTGGGCAGGCGCACATCCACCGGGGCGATGAGGGCGCGGCAGGGGCGGCCTTTCAGGGCGTTGGCCATCTGGCGGAACACCTCGCCCGCGATATCCTGATGCGTCACCGTGGGGGCGGGGGCCATGAGGTAGGCATGGCCATCAATCAGCTCATAACGCACGTCCTCCGGCCAGGTCAGGTAGTCGGCGTAGGTGTGGTAGTCGGCGTCACGTTGTGCGAGTCCCATCGTGGTCTCCTTGGGCAGGGTGGCTGAGTTACCAGGCCTTGCGTTCCACCTGAGTCACATCACGCACGGCACCGAATGCGGCGCTGGTGGTCATGGCGGCGTAGGCGCGCAGGGCGGCGGAGACGGGGCGGTCGCGGTTTTCCGGCTTCCAGGCACCATGGCCGCGCGCTTCCATGTCGGTGCGTCGTTCGGCCAGTTCGTCATCGGTGAGTGCGACGCGAAGGCTGCGGTTGGGAATGTCGATCTCGATCACGTCGTTTTCGCGCACCAGGCCGATGATGCCGCCTTCTGCCGCTTCGGGTGAGACATGGCCAATCGAGAGCCCCGAGGTGCCGCCGGAAAAGCGGCCATCGGTGATGAGGGCACAGACTTTGCCCAGGCCTTTCGATTTCAGGTAGCTCGTGGGGTAGAGCATTTCCTGCATGCCGGGGCCGCCGCGCGGGCCTTCATAACGGATGACGAGCACGTCGCCGGGCTGGATGCGGTCGGCGAGGATGGCTTCCACGGCGGTATCCTGGCTTTCAAAAATGCGTGCCGGGCCGGTGAATGTGAGGATGCTTTCATCCACCCCGGCTGTTTTGACGATGCAGCCATCCAGGGCGAGGTTGCCGTAGAGCACGGCCAGACCGCCATCCTGCGAATAGGCGTGCGCCTTGTCGCGGATGCAGCCATGGGCGCGATCCATGTCCAGCTCGGGATACTGGCGGTTTTGCGAGAAGGCGGTTTGTGTGGGCACGCCGCCGGGGGCGGCCTTGTAGAAGTTGAAGATGCCGACATCGTGTGCCTGCATCACATCCCAGACTTGCAGCGCGCCGCCCAGCGTTTTGGTGTGGACGGTGTGGCAGTCGCGGCGAATCAGTCCGGCACGATCGAGCTCACCGAGAATGGCCATGACGCCGCCCGCGCGGTGGACATCTTCCATGTGGTAGAGCTGAGTGCTGGGGGCAACTTTGGCGAGGTTGGGCACGCGGCGCGAGAGGCGGTCGATGTCCTTCATGGTGAAGTCGACCCCGGCTTCGCGGGCAGCGGCCAGAAGGTGCAGCACGGTGTTGGTGGAGCCGCCCATGGCGATGTCGAGGCACATGGCGTTTTCAAAGGCGTGGAAGCTGGCGATTGAGCGTGGCAACACGCTGTCGTCGCCTTTTTCGTAGTAGCGCTGCGCCAGTTCCACGGCCAGGCGTCCGGCACGCAGGAAGAGGTGTTTGCGTTCGGCGTGGGTGGCGAGCAGCGAGCCGTTGCCAGGCAGGGAAAGGCCGAGCGCTTCGGTGAGGCAGTTCATGGAGTTGGCGGTGAACATGCCTGAGCACGAGCCGCAGGTGGGGCAGGCGGAGCGTTCGGTGGCTGCGACTTCTTCGTCGGAACAGGCGGCATTGGCGGCCTGCACCATGGCATCAACGAGATCGAGTTTGACGGTCTTGCTGTCCCAGATCACCTTGCCCGCCTCCATCGGCCCGCCGGAAACAAACACGGTGGGGATGTTGAGGCGCAGGCTGGCCATGAGCATGCCGGGGGTGATCTTGTCGCAGTTGGAGATGCACACCAGGGCATCGGCACAGTGGGCGTTGCACATGTATTCCACCGAGTCGGCGATGAGGTCGCGGCTGGGCAGGGAATACAGCATGCCGCCGTGGCCCATGGCGATGCCGTCGTCAATGGCGATGGTGTTGAATTCCTTGGCAACGCCGCCTGCGGCTTCGATCTCACGTGCCACGAGCTGGCCCATGTCCTTGAGGTGCACGTGGCCGGGCACGAACTGGGTGAAGGAGTTGGCAATGGCGATGATGGGCTTTTGGAAATCTTCTTCCTTCATGCCGGTGGCACGCCAAAGGGCGCGTGCGCCAGCCATGTTGCGGCCAGAGGTGGTGGTACGGGAGCGGTATTGCGGCATGACTGAATCTTCCGTCTCAAGAGGTGAAGGGCAGCCCCGGGGTTCTTGCCCCGCTTCAGGGGGCTGAAGCCGCGAAGAAGCTTCATGGGGGCACTCTATAATCCACGGCATTTTAGCCCAGCCGCACCGCGCTCTTGACCATGCTTGTTTATCCGCAACTCAACCCGATCGCTTTGCAAATTGGCCCGTTGGCGGTGCACTGGTATGGCCTGATGTACATGCTGGCGTTTTTTGCCTTCATTTTGCTGGGGCGCTGGCGGATTCGTTTGCGACCGACGTCGGGCTGGACGTATCAGGATCTCGACGATTTGTTGTTCTGGGGTGTGCTGGGCGTGGTGATGGGTGGCCGCCTGGGCGAGGTGTTGTTTTATCAGCCGGAACATTACTTTGCGAATCCCGCAGAAATCATCGCAGTCTGGAAGGGGGGGATGTCGTTTCACGGTGGCTTGCTGGGGGTGCTGGTGGCGCTGTGGGCCTTCGCGCGCAAGACCGGGCGCAGCTTTCTGCAAGTGGGCGATTTCGTTGCACCGCTGGTGCCGCCGGGTTTGGCATTTGGCCGTATCGGCAACTTCATCAACGGCGAGTTGTGGGGGCGTCCCGCGCCTGCTGATCTGCCCTGGTCGATGGTATTTCCGCACGTCGATCTGCTGCCGCGCCACCCTTCGCAGCTTTATCAGATGCTGGGCGAGGGGCTGCTGCTGTTTGTGCTGTTGTGGCTGTATTCCCGCAAGCCCCGGCCAGTGGGGGCGGTGTCGGGAATATTTCTGATCGGCTATGGCGCGTTGCGTTTCGTGGCCGAGTATTTCCGCAACCCGGATGACGGCATCTTCGGTTACATGACGTTGAACGTCAGTATGGGGCAGTGGCTGTCGTTGCCCATGGTACTGATCGGGGTGTGGCTGCTGACGCGAGCACGATGCTGAAAATGAAACAGGCCCGCATTTCTCGCGGGCCTGAAGGGGAAGATCGGTTCAAGCGGGTCAGGAGAGTTCGCGCTCCAGCTCTTCGATGGAGGTGTGGCGCACGTCTTTGCCCTTGACCATGAAAACCACATATTCGGACATGTTCTTGGCGTGGTCGCCGATGCGTTCGATGGCCTTCACCACAAACAGCAGGTCGATGAAGGTGGAGATGGTGCGCGGGTCTTCCATCATGAAAGTGATGAGGTGGCGGGTGATGAGGTGGAATTCTTCATCCACTTCCATGTCTTTGCGCACCACGTTGGCGGCACCCGAGGTATCGAGCCGGGCGAAGGCATCGAGTGATTCACGCACCATGTTGATGGTCAGACCGGCCATGTATTTGATCTCGCTGTAGCGCGGCATGACCATGCGGTCGCTTTCGTACACCTTGGCGGCGGTACGGGCGATTTTTGCTGCTTCATCGCCGATGCGTTCCAGATCGGTAATGGTTTTGATGATGGTCAGGATCATGCGCAGATCGCCTGCCGTGGGTTGGCGCAGGGCGATGATGTGGGTGCAGGCTTCATCAACGGCGACTTCCAGCGCGTTGACACGGTGGTCGTTGCTGACCACTTCTTCGGCCAGGGCGGCATTGCCGCTGATCAGGGCTTCGATGGCCTTGCTGATTTGTTCCTCGACCAGCCCGCCCATTTCCAGAACACGGGCGCGCACGGCTTCAAGGTCGGCATCAAACTGTTTAAGGGTGTGTTCGCTGGGCATTTTCCATCCTTTGTATTTGTGCGGGCATGGGGCAAGGGCAGACGGACATTATAGGAGCGTGCTTTTCCGGCTGTATTACAACTCGGTGACAAAAGGGATGGCGAGCCGATCCTGATCGACGCTCAGATGCAGTACCCAGTCCCGCCTTCCCGTTACGCAGACGGGCAAAGTGACATCGGTGGCAAAGCGGCCTGTTTGCGAGGCCCTCAGGGTATACAGATTGAAGCCCATGTCCATGTCTTCCATGGTGAAACGCGCTTCGACCTTGCGTGCGTGCGGGGCATCAACCTGGATGCGGAAGCGTTGCAGGGGTTTGCGTGCGCCGATGAGTGTGACACTGATGGCGCGGCCATTGATATTCAGGCCGCAGCTTTTTTCCGGGGCTGGGCACGTGAGTTGCAGCTCACTGTGGCCGAGCTGTTGTTCGCGCTGGTTTTGCCAGACGAGCCAGACGACCAGACAAACCAGAAGCAGGGGCAACAGGCGACCGAAATAGTGACCTGAATGGCGGGCGAAGGCGAAGTTCATGGCTGACAATCCTTCCAGGCGGCGCTACGCAGGGCAATCCCGTGGGCACCCAATGTCCGGGCCGGGTTCAGGTCTGCCAACCCGAGCCCGCCCAGGGCGAGCACCGGTATCGGGTAGTCCTTGATCCATTCAGCCAGAGTAGCCCAGCCCAGTGGCGAGGCTTCGGGGTGACAGGCGGTTGCCAGAACCGGTGCGAGCACGACCCAGTCGAGGCCGAGTTCAGCCGCTTTTGCGAGTTCTGCGGGGGAATGGCAAGAGGCACCGACCCAGTCGAGTTCGGGACGGCAGGTGAGGGACATGAGCTGGGCGGAGGGCAGATGCACGCCCGTGTGCAAACGCAGGGCGAGTTCGATCTCGCCATTCAGGGTCAACCGTGCACCGTGGGCGCGGCAGCGTGCTGCCACGGCTTCGGCCAGGTGCGCAAGGCGCACGCCGGTCAGGTGTTTTTCGCGTAGTTGCAACCAGCGCAGGCCTTGTGCCAGACGGGTTTCCAGGCAGTGCAGAAAAGCGTGCTCTCCCCGCGCTGCCACATCCGAGATGGCATAAACCAGTGGCAGTTCGAGACCTTTGAGAATGGGGCCATTGGCAGGCAGGATGGGGGAAACACCTGGGTTATCGGCCCGTACCCAGGCCAGATGCTGTCCTTCGCGTGGCTGGGGTTCGCCTTGCCAGGCGGTGACCCGGAAAAAACGTAGCATCACATGGGCATGGGGGTAGACGAACGACCGGTTGAGCCAGGGCCAAGCTTCGTGCACGTGGATGCCCAGCTCTTCTTCCAGCTCGCGTTGCAAGGCTTGCCGTGCAGTTTCGCCTGCTTCTACCTTGCCGCCGGGAAACTCCCACCAGCCGGCATAGGCCTTGCCCGCAGGACGACTGGCCATGAGAAATGAGCCATCGGCGCGTTCGATCACGGCTGCGGCCACTTCCACGACCTTGTTCGTTTTTTCGGAACGACCCTGGGAAACGCCCCCCCCCTCGGGGGGAAACGAGCGTAGCGAGTCAGGGGGGGGCATTTCAGGCGTGCAGCTTATTTTTTGGGGTTGGAGATGAGCGTCAGTGGTTTTGTATCTTGCACAGGGGCATTCGGGGTGAGGTCCTTGACGTTGTCGGCCAGACGTGAGGGAGCAGCGACAGGTGCTTTCGAGGCTGCGGCATACACGGGTTGCATCAGCGGTTCGAGTGCGCTCAGGTCGTGGATACGGGTGCCGGGTGCCGGGTGTGTGGAGAGAAATTGCGGGGGTTGCTTGCCTGCGTGGGCTTGAGACATCTTTTTCCACAGGCTCACGGCGGCTCCTGGCGCGAACCCGGCGCGGGCGG
>Ga0208371_1000106_pt1 | contig 32931 bp, 41 predicted proteins | sample SubbioCR12Aug_1A_FD_184827 | JGI IMG/M metagenome (GOLD analysis project Ga0208371, IMG submission 184827) | Serpentinite rock and fluid subsurface biosphere microbial communities from McLaughlin Reserve, California, USA - CR12Aug_1A (SPAdes) | ecosystem: Environmental > Terrestrial > Deep... | reverse complement strand
ACTTAGAGATAAAATCGCTTATCTTGTCAGACGCTCCAAAGCTCATGCAAAAAGCGCTGAGTGGCTTGACTATAAACTCGCTAGATTTTTTAACAATAAAAACTTATATGGTTAATTGGTCAGTGCCTTATTATTTAAAAAATAACGAAAAAAACATAGAACTTACATTAACTCTAAAGAAGAACTATGTTTTATATCAATATTTAGTGTAACTCAGCGTTTAGCTTAACTTCTCTCGTACTTCTTTGAACCACATATTGACCTGTTTGAGAGTTTTGTCTAAAATGAAGTCCGTTAAGCCCTGCAAGTTCCGATGCTTTCATGATATTTTCAAGTTTTACATTTGGATTAACCTCTTGTATCTCAGCCATCTCTTCATCGTTTATACGTACTTTTATGCCTGCAAGAACTGCTAAACCGCCATCAATAATACATCCATCACCCAATGGAATTCCACATGTAGAGTTTGCGCCAAGCAGCGTATTTTTACCGATAGTTATAGGGTTTCCGTCTGTTCCGCTAAGTACACCGAGTATGGAAGCTCCGCCGCCTACGTCGCTACCTGCCCCAACTACTGCAGAGCTTGAGATACGACCTTCAACCATTACCGGACCTGTTGTTCCAGCATTGAAATTTACGTACGAAGCACCAGGCATAACGGTAGTTCCTGCAGCAAGCTGTGCGCCAAATCTGACTTTAGAAGTATCTAAAATTCTAGTATTATCAGCAGGAATAATATGCTGTAAAAATCTTGGGAATTTATCTACAAAATCAATATGAGGGTACTCACCTGCAAGCTTTAATTCTATTTCAAATTCACGAAGATAATCAAGTTCGATTGGTTTACCGTTTGACCACGCAACATTAGGAAGCGCTCCAAATGCGCCGTTTAAGTTAATGCTTCTAAGTTCAACCTTTGCTTGTGAAAGTGCATAAAGTTTTAAGTATGCTGCTTCAACATTTTTTAGTGGTTCATCCGCAAAAATAAATGTTACTTTAAACTCTCCTTCTAAAGAACCTTTACTCATCATTTGATTATAAAGTGCAGATACAACTTGAATATTTTTATGAGCATCACCGTAAGCTTCATCCGAATAAGGAGTAAACGCGTTTAAACAACTCTTCAAAAAAGCAATATTGATATTACAAACTGCTTCACTTTGAGTAAAATCCACCTCTATACCTTGTTCTAAAAGTGCTTGAATAAAAATAGCCGCACTTCCAAAGTTCTCATTCCAGTTAATTATAGGATATGTTGCCTGAAGAGTTTTTCCAAGATTTAACTGTCCTAAATCTACCCTGCATATACCAAACGCCAAAGGGTCTTTATATCCCTTCGTTGATGACTTGATGTTTTGGATAAGTGCTTTAAAAGCATCTGTAGTTTGAATGATTTCCATGAGCTCTCTCTTAAATAATTTGTTAAAAACATTATACTTAAACATTCCTAATAGTAATTTTAGTATATACTTCCGTTATGAACAAATGGATAGAACTATTAAAAAACAATGATTTTTTTGGTGTTAAGAAATATATCAAAGATGGTGCGGATATAAATGAAGCAAATGAAAGCGGCGAGTCGGTTTTAGCTTCATCTTTGCGATATAGATGTGATTTAGATTTAGTAATGCTTTTGATTGAAAGCGGTGCTGATATTTACGATTTTGATGAAGAGGGTGTTACTATTTTTGATATGGCAGTAACCTATGATAATATTGAAATGGTAAAGTATATGATTTCAGAAGGGATAGATGTAAATAGTACAAAACGAAAAAGCAGATTTACCCCTTTAATGGCAGCTGTTTGTTACGGCAGAGCAGAGATGGTAAAATTTTTAATAGAGCAGGGTGCAGATAAAAATGCCGTTGATTCAAAAGGAATCAGCGTAATTGATTTTGCAAGAAAAACAAATAAAAAAAGTATCCTAAAGTTGCTTGATTATGATGAGCATGCACCTAAAAATACAAATTACGCAAGGTAATCATACTCTATATTTGAAGCATCCAAAAACTCCGTAAAAAGTTTAAAATATTTTTCTACATCTGATTTATCAGACGCATATAACGATATTTCCACGGAAGCATTTGCATCTTTTAGTATAGGAAGTGAAGAGAGTTCAATATCTTTTGGAATTTGCTCCATTATAGTTATAAGCGTATTTTCACTTGTTTGTGCCAAAAGCGTCAGCCTAAATTTTTTTACTGAATTGTTAAATAGTTTTTCTATAACAGAACTTATCATGGGGTGAGACATCTGCGGAAATCCGGGAGTAAAAAAGTATCTATTTTCCAAAGAAAACCCAGACATGTTGTTAATGGGATTGAATAAAAGTTCAGAGTTTTGAGGTAAATCAGCCATATGAACTCTATGAGGATATGCTTCTGCTCCAAATCTATCTATAATATTCTGCTCAAATTTTTTATGTCTCTCTAGCGGCTGAGAAGTGAAAACTTCAGCAGCAATTGCTCTTGTCAAATCATCAGGCGTTGCGCCGATGCCTCCAAATGAGAACATAACGCTTTGTTTATCATCTTTGATAAGCTTATATGTATTTCTAATCAGGTCTTCATCATCTTTTATAATAAAAGATGCAAAGAGGTCATGTCCATATTTTTGAAGTTCATTTTTCAAAAATTCAAAGTGTTTATCAACTCTGCGACCGTTTAATATTTCACTTCCGATTATACAAGCATAAAAGTTCATTTTTATCTACCGTTTCATATTTTTTAAGTATTATACTGAAAACAATTAAGGAAGCTGTATGTCATACGCACAACAACTAGAAGAACTAATAACAAAGAATGTTATTCCTGATATCAACGAAAGATTGGATGAGATATTTGAAGAAATTGCCGACAGCAAAGAGGCAAGTGAAGAGGCAAAAGAGGAGATAGAAGAGCTTCGCGAATTTAAAGCAGATCTTCAAGATGTACTAGAAGATATTAAAAGCGGAGATATCGAAGAAGATGAGTGCAAAGAGCTTATTGATGATATTTTAGAGGCAAGAAACGGCGAAGATGATGACGATTTCGGATTTGAAGACGAATAATAATCTTACAAAACTACTCTATACTAGCCTCTTTTGAGGCTTTTTCCCTCGCTTTATCTTTTTTACTTTTGCCTTTGCCTTTAACCGGTTCAGGTCCTTTTACTTGAATTGGAGCTTCTCCGGTTAATTCAAATCCTTCTATTTGCTCTCTCTTTAGATTTACCTTGCAACGCTTTTCTATAATCCTAAAATGGTCTTTATCCTCATGTGATATAAATGAGATTGCCATTCCTGATTTTCCGGCTCTTGCGGTACGGCCGATGCGGTGGATATAATCTGTCGGAGAGCGTGGCAAATCAAAGTTTATAACACATGAAACATCGCTGATATCCAATCCACGTGCAGCAATATCCGTTGCAAAAAGTATCTTTATTTTTTTTCTCTTAAACTCATCTAACGTAAATGTGCGCTCATCCTGAAGCAAATCCCCATGAAATGACTCTGCCTTGTAGCCGTACTTTTTAAACTTAGCCGCTATGTTGTCCGTGGCTCTTTTGTTTGCCATAAATACAAGAACTTGCTCTAACTTTTCAGTATCAAGCAGATGTCTTAGAAGCGGGCCGCGATTTTCTCTATTTACCTGAATTGCGCGCTGGACAACACTCTCTACCGTCGGCACCTCTTGCTCTAGCGTTACTTGGATTGGATTTTGCGTGATTTTTGAGGCAATATCTAAAATCTTTTGAGGGTAGGTTGCCGAGAAGAGAAGATTTTGACGCTTTTGCGGAATTGCTTCAAGGATGGCATTTAGCTCCTCCGCAAAACCTAGATTAAGCATCTTGTCCGCTTCATCCAGAACAAAAAACTCTAAGTGTGAAAGATTTGTCTGTTTTTTACTAAGCACGTCAAGCAGTCTTCCCGAGGTCGTCACCAAGATATCGCATCCTTGCTGAATGGCGTAAATCTGCTCACCGATGCTCTCTCCGCCGATAATGCTGACTACTTTTGGTTTTCTACTCAAATCCGCGCCAAAAGTGCAAAAAGCATCCGCAACTTGAAGAGTAAGCTCCCTTGTAGGAGTAATAACAAGAGCTTTTATCTTCGACTTTCCTTCGCTAACACTTTTAGACCAAAGCTCTAAAATCGGCAGTACAAAACTTGCACTCTTTCCGCTCCCCGTCTGCGCCATTGCCATAATGTCGTTATGCTTTAGCACAAGCGGGATAACTTTTTCCTGGATTGGAGTAGGTGTTATATAGCCGCTTTTTTTAAGCGCACTTTGGATTTGCGGTGATAGACCAAGTTTAGAAAATGGCATTTGTATTCCTCTAGTTAATTAAACGTATTTTATGAAATTTAGGCTTCAGAGGAGGTTTATTTATAGCTAGTTTTAACTACATTTATATATAATCACGTCAATAAAACAGATAGGATAAATATGAGAATAATATTACTGGGAGCTCCGGGTGCGGGTAAGGGTACTCAAGCAGGTTTTTTAACAAAAAGATATAACATTCCTCAAATCTCTACGGGAGATATGCTTCGCGCGGCCATTAAAGCAGGTACAGATATGGGCAAGATGGCTAAAGCAGCTATGGATGCCGGCCAGTTAGTGACTGATGAGATTATTATTGGTCTTGTAAAAGATAGAATCGCTGAGAGTGATTGCGCAAACGGCTACCTTTTAGACGGTTTTCCTCGTACACTTCCTCAAGCTGATGCCGTTACAAATGCGGGTATAGCGATTGACGCGGTAATAGAGATAGATGTTCCAGATGAAGAGATAGTAAAACGTATGTCGGGGCGTCGTGCACACTTGGCATCTGGGAGAACTTACCATTTAGTTTATAATCCGCCAAAAGTTAAAGGTAAAGATGATGTGACTGGCGAAGATTTGGTTCAACGCGATGACGATAAAGAAGAAGTCGTGCTCGATAGGCTAAAAGTATATCATGAGCAGACAAAACCTCTTATCGGATACTACAAAGAGCAGGCAGAAAAGATAGAGTCTCTGACATATATAACTGTTGACGGAACAGCGGATATATCTGAAGTTGAAGCAGCTATCGTTTCAAAACTAGGTTAATAAACTTCTACATGTAAGTGTCCAGAATCTTTCTGGGTGCTTTTTAGTTTTCTTTCTTCTCTTATAAATTATCTCTCTTTTTTATATTTCTTTTTGTTGCTATAATGTTTGTTGAATAAACAGTTGATTTACAAAGGAACAAAGTGGTAGAAAAATTTGAATTTATTAGACCATCAAATGCACCAGTCGCAAATGAAGAGATAATTGATGATTTAAAAGCTGTTGCTAAAAAATTGCAAAAATCTACTGTAACTCAAAAAGATTATGGAGCAAATGGAAATTTTGATTGCACTACTGTAAGTCGTAGATTCGGAACATGGAATAAAGCTTTGAAAGTTGCACAACTATCTTTTTCAAATGAAAGTAATATTTCAGATGAACGTTTATATGAAAATATTTTAAACTTATGGCAACATTTTGGTCGTCAACCAAGACGTAGTGACTTGACATCTGAAATGTCAAGTTTTTCACAAAGTCCATACAATAGACGATTTGAGACATGGACAAATTCTTTACAAAATTTTGTTAATTATGCGAATGGTGAAGATTTAGATTTACCAAATTTAATTGATAAAAATAAGAATGGTAAAGCAAAAAAGATAGGGCGAGACCCATCGCTTAGATTAAGGTATAAAGTTTTATTAAGAGATAATTTTACTTGTAAACAATGTGGAGCTAGTCCAGCGAAAGACCAAAATATTGAGCTTCACATTGACCATATTATTCCATGGAGTAAAAATGGAGAAACTACTTTAGAAAATCTGCAAACTTTATGCTCAAGTTGTAATCTAGGCAAAAGTAACTTATGAAAAGGCTAACAAAAATTTTTTATCGCTCCAATGCTATACTTGGGAGTGTATATATCTAAATTCTAGAATTTATAAAAGTTCCCATCTCAGCGACTATCTCTTCAATAGTCCCTTCGCCGCTTATTACATGTAAAAGATTTTTGGCTTTATAAAAAGCCTGTATGTCTGCCAAAGGCTCAGTGTAAACCTTCATACGGTTGTCAAAAACTTCAGTGTTGTCATCAGCACCGCGGTTACGGCCAAGAACTCTGTCTCTGGCAGTCTCTTCGCTAACTGCCACCTCTATAACGCTTGCAAGATACAGAGACGAATCTACATGTAAGTATTCATCAAGGGCGTTTAACTGCTCCATACTTCTTGGATATCCGTCAATGATGATTATATCCGTTGGCGCGTTTTTGATGGCGTTTACTATTGTCTCTATTGCTATTTTGATAGGAACTATTAGACCTTTAGATATGTACTTATCTATCTCTAAACCAAGTTTACTACCGCTTGCAACTTCCGCTCTAAGCATATCGCCGGTAGAGTAGTGTGTTATTTTATCATTTTGTTTGGCTATTAATTCTGCATCAGTAGTTTTACCGGAGCCGGGCGCTCCGATAATTAAAAATAATTTTTTCATAATGTGAAGTTTATTTTACTTGTTCGCGAAGACGAATGTGCAAATCTCTTAACTGAGTAGCGTCAACCGTACTTGGTGCTTTTGTTAAGATACAAGAAGCTTTTTGTGTTTTAGGGAATGCTATAACGTCACGGATACTTGATTTTTTAGAGATTAACATCATAAGTCTGTCAAACCCGATAGCAAAACCGCCATGCGGAGGTGCACCAAATTTGAGTGCGTCAAGCAAGAAGCCAAACTTCTCTCTGGCTTCTTCTTCTCCGATGCCAAGAAGTTTGAAAATCTCCTCTTGCATCTCCTCTTTATGGATACGAATACTTCCACCGCCAAGCTCAGTGCCGTTTAGAACAATATCATAAGCGATAGAGTCTATCTCTTCTACATCGTCTTTATCGGTGTCTTTTGGCTGTGTAAATGGATGGTGAAGTGCTTTTACTCTTCCCTCTTCAACTTCAAACATAGGGAAATCAACAACCCATACAAATTCAAAAGCATCTTTGTCGGCAAGATTCATTCTCTCATGTTCTGCTATAAAGATTCTAAGGCGACCCATGTAATCCCATACTGTTTTTTTATCTCCGGCACCGAAAAATACGACATCGCCAACTTCCATGCCAAGTCTCTCTACAAGAAGAGCAATATCTTCATCTTTAAAAAACTTGATAAGAGGACCTTTTAAACCATCCTCTTTCATCTGGAAATATCCAAGACCCTGTGCACCGAACTGACGAACAAAATCTTCAAAAGTCTTCATCTCTCTTTTTGAGAAAACCAAATCTGCACCGGGAACTCTAAGAGCTTTTATACGGTTTTTATGTGGTTGCTTTGCAATATTTGTAAATATCTCATTATCGCATCTCTCAAATATATCGATAACATCAACCATTTTTAGGTCATATCTAAGGTCTGGTTTGTCAGAACCGTACCACTCCATCGCATCTCTGTATGCTATGCGGTTAAAAGGAGGCTTGATTTCAACACCGCAAGCACCAAACATAGCCACTAAAAGTTTTTCCGCAATAAGCATGACATCTTCTTGATCGCAAAAACTCATCTCAACATCTATTTGAGTAAATTCAGGCTGACGGTCAGCTCTTAAATCCTCATCTCTGAAACATTTTGCAATCTGAAAGTATCTGTCAAATCCGCCAACCATTAATAGTTGTTTGAAAAGTTGTGGTGATTGAGGAAGTGCATAAAATTCGCCGCTGTGAACACGAGAAGGTACTAGATAATCTCTTGCTCCCTCAGGAGTTGATTTTGTTAAAATTGGAGTTTCAACCTCTAAAAAGCCGTTTTCATCAAGTACGTTTCTAGCAGCGATTGCAGCTTTTGAGCGAAGACGAAACGTCTCATACATGGATGGATCTCTAAGCTCTAAATAACGATATCTAAGTCTTGTCTCTTCACCTACATTTTTATCGCCGATTACAAACGGAACTGCAGCTGATCTGTTCTCTATGATGAGTTCATCTACTACAATCTCTATTGCACCTGTTTTAAGACGTGGATTTACCAAGCCCTCTCCACGGTGACGTACTCTGCCTTTTGCAACAAGAACAAACTCATCACGAATGCTGCTTGCTATTTTGTGTGCCGATGCACTATCCTCAGGATCACATGTAAGCTGAATCAATCCGCTCTTATCTCTTAAGTCGATAAAAATAATTCCACCATGATCACGGTAGCTATTTGCCCAACCAGCTAGAACAACACTCTGTCCTACATTTGCTTCACTTAAATCTGTACAATAATGACTTCTCATAAACATAGAGTCCTAGTAATAATTTTTGCGATTATATCCAAACTTGGCTTATCGGTTAATTAGATTATTATTTGGACTAGAATTTCTTTAACACAATGAAATTATTTTTTATTTATGCCATAAGTTTTTTTGTAATATTTGCAACATGTACACCTTGAAAACGTGCTCCGGCAAGCTCATTTTGGCTTGGACTGCGACTTCCGTTGTCACCTGCGATGGTTGATGCGCCATATGGAGAACAGCCGCTGATGTCATCCATAGTCATCTGTCCTTGAAAAGTATATGGCAAACCGACAATTACCATGCCTTGATGAAGCAGTGTAGTGTGAAAATTCAGAATTGTAGATTCTTGTCCTCCGTGCTGGGTATTTGAACTTGTTATAACGCTTCCTACTTTGCCGACTAACGATCCTTTCATCCACAGCTGCCCGGTAGCATCAAGAAACTGACGCATTTGTGCACACATGTTCCCAAAACGGGTAGGTGTTCCAAAGATAACCGCATCCGCTTCGCCTAGTTCATCCAAAGTACAGATAGGAATATGTGCCTGCTGTTTTTGGGCTTCTTTTGCACCCATTTTTTCCAATACTTCATCCGACAAAGTCTCCGGAACTCTTCGAACAACCGCTTCCATACCTTTTACAGAGTTCACACCTTCTGCAGCTGCTTCTACCATTTTGTGAATATGACCATACATAGAATAATAAACGACTAATACTTTCATGTAAAACTCCTCTGTATTTAATTTAAAAAGATTGTATATTATTTAAGCTTAAGTATTTAAACACCATAAATCCATTTGCTTTTTAATGTCAAGAGTGTATAATTTACAAAATTTTTTGATAAAGAGCTTATTTGAACAGTAAAATAGTGAAAAAAATCGGCATCGTTTTAAGACCATCAACACCAGAATTGAAAGATGGCTATATTAAAATGGAGGCTATCTTCAAAAATTACGATATAGAAGTTATGCTAGAACAGCAAAGTGCTAAAATGATTGGTATAGCAGGCAGCGATTTTAAAGAAATATGCCAAGAATGTGACTGTTTAGTAAGTTTTGGAGGTGACGGTACGTTAATCTCTACCGTTAGAAAATCATTTGACTTTGATATTCCCATACTTGGCGTACATGCCGGGAATCTAGGTTTTTTAGCAGATCTCTCTCTTGATGAACTTGACGATTTTGTTCAAAAAATAATTAAACACAGATATAGAGTTGATGAGAGGGCAGTTCTTGAAGCAACAGTTATCAAAAATGACAAAGAGGTAAAGTACTACGCTTTTAACGATATCGTACTTACTCGCACCAGAGTCTCAAACATGATACATATTGAGACATTGATTGATTCACGCTCTTTTAATACCTATTACGGTGACGGTGTAATAGTATCAACTCCTACAGGCTCAACGGCATATAACCTCTCAGCAGGCGGACCCGTACTTTTTCCTATGTCAAATGTTTTCGCACTTACTCCCATCTGCCCACACTCTCTGACACAAAGACCGATTGTGCTTCCTGGAAAATTTGCCATAGAGATGAGAACATCCGAAGAGAGAGCTTTGATAATCATAGACGGACAGGATATGCATGAGCTAGAACTTGGCGAGAGCGTACATATAAAATTGGCTGCTAAAACGGTTAAATTGATACATAAAGAGGAGTATAACTACTTTGATGTTTTAAAAGAGAAACTTAGGTGGGGAGAGTAATATTTTATTTCGCATCTAGTGCTTTTATGAATTTTTTAATACTCTTTTTTTTGATTTTTTCACCGTCAACTATGGCAGTTGGCATCAATTTACAGTATTTACACATCCCGATACAAGATTTTATTTTAATCTCTGTGGAGGGATAGTTTAAAATAATTTTTTTTACAAGTTTCTTTTTTTTAGGATATTTTTTACAAATTTTTATCTTCATTTTTGTTTCTCTTGTTTTTTTATTTTAGTTGATAATATGACAATTTGCAATAAATGCAGCTTAATATATTTAAAAATTGCTACAATCCCCAATCTTTTAGATTTTTAACAATAAAAAAGTATAATTTTAAAATAATTTTTAAGGTACATAATAAATGATAGAGAGATTTTACTTAAAAGATTATCTTAGTTTTAGAGAGGTTGAGCTTGACCTAAAATGTGGACTTGTAGTCTTTACCGGTCCTAGCGGAAGCGGTAAGTCAATACTTATGAACTCTCTTTTATCTTCGCTTGGTGGCGATGCGTGTGATGCTTCACTTTGTGAATCTACCGTTACATGGGAGCTTAGCTCAGAAGATGTCGGCATAGAGTTTGACGATATAAATGTTTTTAAACATATAAAAAAAGAGAAATCAAGATATTTTATAAATAATCAAAGCATCTCAAAAAAAGCTATGAGAGATTTGTCATCAAACTACTTAAGACACCTCTCTTTAAGAGATTTTAGTGATTTTGAAAATGAAAATCTCCTTTTGATTTTAGACAATAGACTGGATAAGAAAAATCTCTCTGCAACCAAAATCAGAGATGAGTACGGTGAACTTTTTTTAGAGCACAAAAAAATCCAAAAAGAGCTTCATACTATAGAAGAAGAGCAAAGAAAAATCATTGAACTAAAAGAGTTTGCAACATTTGAGATAAAAAAGATAGAGAGTATAAACCCAAAAATATCAGAGGATGAAGAGCTTTTAGAGATCAAAAAAGAACTTTCAAGAAAAGAGAAAGCTTCAGAGAACATATCCAAAGCCAGTGCTATTTTTGAGCATGAATACAATGTTTTTAGTGCGTTGGATTCACTAAACATAGACAGCTCTTTTTTTAGTGACGCCATGAACGAACTACGAGCAGTTATGGAGAATGCGGAGGAGAGATTTAATATGCTCGATGAAGTAAATGTGGAGGATGTCCTAAACCGCATTGAAGAGCTTAGTGACCTTAAAAGAAGATACGGAAGCATAGAAGATGCCCTAAGATACAAAGAACAGAAAATTTTAGAGCTTGCTAAGTATGAAAATATTGAGATAACAAAAGGCGATTTAGTAGCAAAAGAGTCCAAACTTGATAAAAAAGTAAAAGATTTGGCGTATCAACTGAGCCAGCTTCGCAGCAGTGAAATAGAATCATTTAGAGATGATTTAAACAAATATCTAAAAGAGCTCTATCTCAGAGGTGCGCAAGTTGAGATAATAGATGCTGAATATGGATTTTTTGGAAAAGATGAAGTGTTGCTAAAATTAAATGAGACTAATTTGCAAAAGATTAGTACAGGGGAGTTTAACAGGCTTCGTTTAGCAGTTTTGGCTCTTAAATCAGAGTTTATGAGTAAAAATGGCGGAGTGTTGATGCTTGATGAGATAGATGCAAACTTAAGCGGTGAAGAGTCTATGAGCGTTGCAAAAGTTCTAAAACAACTTTCACAATACTTTCAGATATTTGTAATATCACATCAACCGCAGTTAACATCTATGGGTGATCAGCACTTTTTGGTTTATAAAAATGAAAATGAGTCACATGTACGAGAACTTGGATTTGATGAGAGAATAGATGAAATAGCCAGAATAATAAGCGGCGAAAGTATTACACAAGAGGCTAAAGGGTTTGCAAAAGAGCTTTTAGGACTAAATAAATAGAGAGAGTTCAATATGATTATAGATACACATGTACATCTTGACGACGAGAGATATAAAGATGATTTGAATGAAGTTTTAAACAGAGCAAGAGATGGCGGAGTAGAGCGTTTTATAATCCCAGGAGCAGACCCGAAAAACCTCAAAAGAGCCGTAGAAATAGCAGAGAACAATAGCGATGTTTACTTTGCCGTAGGAGTACATCCATACGATATGGATTCATTTGAAGAAAGCTATCTTGAGAAATTTATAAACCATAAAAAGTGCGTTGCTGTAGGCGAGTGCGGACTTGACTACTTTAGGCTAGAAGGCAGCGATGAAGAGAAGGAAAAAGAAAAAAGCAGACAAAAAGAGGTATTTATAACTCAGATTGAACTGGCAAAAAAATATAAAAAACCGCTTATCGTGCATATAAGAGATGCTTCAAGAGATTCTAAAGAGCTTCTTTTAAAATATAATGCCAAAGAAGTAGGCGGTGTTTTACACTGTTACAATGCGGATGAAGAACTTTTAAGTTTGGCAAATGATGGTTTCTATTTTGGAATCGGCGGTGTTGTGACATTTAAAAATGCAAAAAAACTTTTACATGTGTTACCAAAAATCCCACTTGATAAAATCTTAATTGAAACTGATGCTCCGTATCTTACTCCAACTCCCCATAGAGGCGAGAGAAATGAGCCTATATATACTATATTTATTATGAAAAAAATATCTGAATTTTTAGAAATCTCCGAAGAAAATATAAAAAAAATAACTACAAAAAATGCCCTTTTATTATTTAATATTTCTTAGTATTAAAGTAGCTTAACTATTTTTAATCTTGATTCAGCTAAAATCAATTCCCTAAACTTACAATAAAGGTCACAATTTTGAGATACATTTTACTGCTTTTATTACCGTTTTTACTCAGTGCAAACCTTACATACAGTTCTAACTACGCTAGGGAAATAGCCATCCTAGACTCTTTTGACATAGATGCGTCTTTCTTATATGATCCAATAATGAACCAATATAAAAATAGTAATATTGAAATTTTTAAAGATGAAAAGTTTTTTGAGGCTATGAATGATGCATATATTTTCATTCCTGCCATAAAAAATATTTTAACTAAGTACAATATTCCGCCGGAATTCCTATTTCTTTCAATGGCTGAATCGGAATTTCTAATAAAAGCTTACTCTGTTAAAAAAGCTTCCGGCTTATGGCAATTTATGCCTCCGACAGCCAAACAATACGGTCTTAGAATTGATGAATTTGTAGATGAGAGAAAAGATTTTATAAAATCAACGGAAGCCGCCGCAAAATATCTCTCAAGCCTTCATAAAAAGTTTGGCAAATGGTATCTAGCCGCAATTGCTTACAACTGCGGAGACGGAAAACTAAGCAAAGCAATTGAAGTTGCCGGAAGTGATGAGTTATCTATTTTACTTGATCCTAAAATGACATATATCCCAAAAGAGAGCAGACTTTATCTTAGAAGGATTGTAGCACTTGCTATGATGGGTAATGATGAGCATTTTTTACTAAAAAGTGAGTATGAGTATCTGTTAAATAGGGCGAATGCCTATTCTATATCCACGGTAAGAGTACCAGGCGGTGAGTCGTTATCAAGAGTTTCTAAACTTATTGGTATACCTCTTGGCGAATTACAAAAACTAAATCGTCACCTAAAATATGATTTTACGCCGTCCAATGTAAACAGCTATGATATATACATTCCGTATATTAAGCTATCAGAATTTAAGCAAAAATATTTTGAAGAAAAAGTCAAAAATATATATAAGATACATGTAGCAAAAAAGAACGATACCGTTTTTAATATAGCAAAAGCGTATGGTGTTCCATTTAAAGCCATCATGGACTTCAACAATCTAAATAGTGCTAGAGTAAGTTCAAATGATAGAGTTGTTATACCCATGAATAGCAAAGTTGTCGATACAAAAACAAATAAAAGTTTTTCCTACTTAGTTAAAAGAGGAGATACTTTGGAGTCTATTTCAAAAGCATATAAAATTAGTGTAGAAAATATACAAATACAAAATAAACTCAAAAGTGTATCTATTAGAGAGGGTGCAAGATTAAAACTATAATGAATAAACTATCTATTTTTACGATTGCACTCACGGCTGCTACATTAATCTTAAGTACTGGATGTAGTTCAAGAACTAAAAGTATATATTCACATTCAGAAGATAAAGACTCACTTAGTCCTGTTGTAAGTCAAAAAGATTATACACATCCGACTATGAAACCTTATGTCATCAGAGGAATAAAATATTACCCTACTACTGTAAGTGTTGGAGATGAGTTTAAAGGAAATGCAAGTTGGTATGGTCCTGATTTTCACGGAAAACTCACTTCTAACGGTGAAATATACAATATGTACGACATGACTGCTGCACATAAAACGTTGCCAATGAATACCGTAGTAAAAGTAACCAATAAAAGAAACGGTTTAAGTACGGTCGTTAGGATAAACGACAGAGGTCCTTTTATAGATACAAGAATTATTGATTTATCAAATACGGCAGCTAAAAAAATAGATATGTTAGGTACAGGAACGGCACCTGTAACAGTTGAAATACTTGGTTTTAATGCAAAAGGTATTCAGCAGATTCAACCTAAGCAAGATTTGCAAAATTCTCCACAGGAACAGCCTGCAGATGCATTTGCTATTCAAATAGGATCTTTTTCTAAGATTGAGGGTGCACTTATAACACAAAAAAAACATAATGATACCGACGGATATAAAACAGTGATTAAAGATATACAAACCCAAAACGGCAGAATGTTCAAAGTTTGGCTAAAAGGGTTTAGAAGTGAACAAGAAGCTAAAGATTATATAGCACTTGGAAATTTTAAACATTCGTTTATTGTGAGAGAGGATTAAATAATGATAATTAAAAACAGAAAAACAAAAGAGACGGATATAACTATTTCACTCTCTATAAATGGAGTTGGAAAAAGCCATATAAATACCGGTGTAGGATTTTTGGATCATATGCTAGAGAGTTTTTCAAAACACTCTTTGATAGATCTTGATATTACATGTAAAGGTGATACGCATATTGATGATCACCATAGCGTAGAGGATGTGGGTATTGTTCTTGGTTCTCTTTTGTCACAAGCTATCTATCCAGTTTCAAACATGGAGCGTTTTGGGAGTGCAAATATCGTTATGGACGAAGCATGCGTAAGTTGTGATTTGGATTTGAGTAATCGTCCATATCTTGTTTACGAGGTTAATGTTGCCGGAAAAGTAGGAAATTTTGACACTGAGCTAGTTGAAGAGTTTTTTAAAGCTTTTATTTCAAATGCAAAGATAAGTGCTCATATCGTAGCTCTTAGAGGAAAAAATAAGCACCATATCATAGAAGCAGCTTTTAAGGCGGTTGCAGTTGCTCTTCGTCGTGCAATGCAAAAAAATGAGAGAGTCGGTATTCCAAGCACAAAAGATGTACTGTGATTAAGCTTATAGTTCTTGACGTTGACGGCTGCCTAACAGAAGGGAAAATAATATACTCATCTGATGGAAGTGAGACAAAAAATTTCAATGTAAAAGACGGTCTTGGCATAAGTTCTTGGATTAAGATGGGTTATCATGCTGCTATTATAACAGGCAGAGATTCTCAAATTGTTCAAAGGAGAGCCAAAGAGCTTCATATTGTACATCTATTTCAAGGTGTCAAAGATAAAGAAAAAGCATTAGAAGATTTAATTAATTCGCTTGGATTAAAAGATTATGAAGTTGCTGCCATAGGCGATGATTTGAATGATTTAAGAATGTTAAAGAAGGCAGGAAGAAGTTTTACGCCAAATGACGGAGTAAAAGAGATTAAAGATATTGTTGATACTGTTCTCTCAAGCAGAGGCGGGGATGGTGCTGTAAGAGAAATGATTGATATTCTAGTAGATGAGAATGATTTAAAAGATGAATTTTTAGCTATTTGGTTATAAACATGAGTATAAACTATTTTTTTCTTTTTATCTTATCTTGTTTGGTGATGATACTTTTTTTATTTAAACCCCTAGATATAACACAACAAAAATTTAATGATGTCCCTCTCTTTAGCATCTCATATTTTACAATGCATGAGTTAAATTCAAAAGGGCTTATTACGCTTATGAACGGTGACACAGCAACTAAGTATAAGGATAGATATACGGTTGAGAAAATGAATTACACGGATAAATCTAGAGAGTATCTTGCAAATATGCAGTCAAATAGCGGTATTTACAAAGATGATATTGTTTATTTAGATGGAGATATCGTATATACAAGAGAAGATGGATTGACTTTTGAAACGCAAAAGGCAGTATATGATAAAAAAACGACTATTGCTACAACAGAGGGAGATTATGTGCTTTATAAAGGTTCAAATAGAGTTAAGGGAGAGGAATTAAAGTATAATAACTCTTTAGAGATCGTAAAATCAAAAAATGTTGTAGTAAAGTATCAATTAGAAGAGAGAAGTAGATGAAAAAAACGATTTTTTTAACAATTTTTTTAGGAGCAGCACTGTTTTCACAAGAGCTAAAAGTAAAAGCAAAGCTATTTAATGCAGATCAAAAAGCAGGTATCTCTGTTTTTGAAGGTGATGTAAATATAGTAAAGGGTTCTGACGAATTAAATGCATCTAAAGTTACGATTCATACAAATAGCAATCAAGAACCGACAAAGTTTACTGCGGAGGGAAATGCTTCTTTTTATATACAAACCCTTGAGGGTGCGATATATAGAGGCAAGGCACAAAAAGTAGTCTATCTTCCACAAGAAAAAGAGTACCATTTTTTCAAAGATGTTCATTTAAAGCAGATTAATGAAAAAAAAGAGATTATAGGTGAAGAAGTTATTTTAAAAACAACAGAGGGTAAAGCCCATGCCAAAGGTGCTGAGAAAGAGCCTGTTATTATGATTTTTGATATGCCTGAAGATAAAAAAGAAGGTAAAAAATGATTGAAATCGTTGATGCAAAATTTGTAATATCTGCTCCAAATATTGCAAATGCACCGCAGAGCCAAGAGCAAGATGAAGTTGTTTTTATGGCTCGCTCAAATGTTGGAAAAAGCTCTCTTTTAAATGCTTTAGCAAATCATAAAGGTTTGGCTAAAGTGTCTTCAACTCCTGGAAAAACAAGACTTATAAACTATTTTGATATTACCTTTATAGATAGAGAAACTGCTCAAAAGAGTTTGGCAAAATTTGTTGATTTACCGGGATTTGGATATGCAAAAGTTTCCCAGTCTATAAAATATGATTGGGAAAAAAATTTAACTGACTATATTTCACAGAGAAAACAGATAAAACTTTTTATTCATCTGGTAGATTGCAGACATCCTTTTTTAGAAATAGATAAGTCGGTAAGTGATTTTTTGCTTGAGTGTTCAGATGAAACTCAACATATATTGCAAATTTTTACAAAAATAGATAAGTTAAATCAAAAAGAGCAAAACGCCCTAAAAAAAGCGTTTCCTGAAGCTATCATGGTTTCAAGCTCAAAAAAGAAAGGTTTACAAAAAGTCGTAACTCTTATACATGATATTTTAAAAGGAAGTTTTGATGAGCGTTGAATTAACAAAAGCAAATTTATCAGATATTGAGAGTATGCAAAAACTCGTTATACCTGAAGTTGAAGCCGGTGTAATTCTAGCAAGAAGCTCTGATGAGATTGCAACCAATATAAGATCTTATATAATTGCGAGAGAAGATGGGGAAATTGTAGGTTTTTGTGCTCTTCATATCCATACTCCAACATTGGCGGAGATTAGATCTCTTATCGTAAAAGAATCCAAAAGGGGTATGGGGATAGGACAAAGTTTAATAGATGAAGCTATGCAAGAAGCAAAAGTTTTGGGTCTTAAGAAAGTTCTTACTCTAACATACAAACAGTCATTTTTCGAAAAACTCGGGTTTATAGAAATTCCAAAAGAATCAATTCCAGAACATAAAATTTGGGCTGATTGTATAAAATGTAAGCACTTTCCGATATGCAACGAAGTATCTCTAATAAAAACGCTTTAAAGCCGTATATTTACGCTTCTGTATTTGTAGTATACACTGCATTAAGCGGTATATATCTATTTTTACCGCCTTTACTTGCAATACTATTTGTGCTTTTTTCTAAAGCACTAAAAAAAGAGGATGCAATATCACTACTTTTAGTCTCATTCTGCTTAATAATTTTTGAGGCACAAAACGGATATGTACTATTTAGTACTATTATATATTTTGCATTTATTTATAAATATGTAGTCCCAAAATTGAATCAAAATTTCAGTTGTAACATATGTACAAAAATGGCAACGGTAATCTTAGTCTATATAGGTTTTTTCATGTTTCATCTACTTTTATCAAATATATTTTTATTCCCACTTCCAAACATAAACTATTATATAATCTACTACATAGTGATTGAATTTTTTATTGTGAGCATATTGTGAAGATAAAATTTATACTTTTTGCATTTATCGCTATGTGGCTAGCACTCATCGTACGAGTATTTTTACTCTCGGTTGAATCAAATGATTATTATAAAAGACTCTCATATAACAATACCATTAAAATAGAGCAGATAGCCCCTGTTAGAGGCGAAATAGTCGACATTAATAATAGACCCATTGCTATTAACGAACTTGGATTTAAGATACAGTTGGCACCACATTTAGGGCTAAAAAAGAATCTACAGATATTTGAAGAGGAGATTAATAATCTTATAAAATTGTTGCCAAACCTTGATAAAGAAAAAATGATTAAAGATTATAAAAAAGTTGATTCTTACTACAATCACAACTTTATTGATATTGTTCATTTTGTCTCCTATGAAGAAATCATGCCTGTATATTCTATACTTAATTTAAGAGAAAATATCAATATCATATCTTCTCCTAAAAGATATTACCCTTACAAAGAAATTGCATCGCACTCAATCGGCTATGTTTCCCGCGCAAACAAAAGTGAAATTGAAGAGGAAAAACTTTTAGAACTAATAGGCTATACTGGAAAAACAGGTATAGAAAAATACTACAATACGTATATGCAGGGTTTAGCCGGTAAAAGGGAAATAAAAGTAAATGCCAATAATCAAGAAGTGGAAGAAATTTCCATTGAACAAGCCGTAGAAGATAGAAAATTAACACTAAATATTGACATAGAGCTTCAAAAATATATCTCATCGCTTTTTGAAAATAAATCAGGTGCTGTCATAGTTATGGGAATAGACGGCGCTATATTATCTGCCAGCAGTTTCCCTGAGTATGATTTAAATACTTTTGTTTCCGGTATCAGCAGTCAGACTTGGGAGAAGTTATCTACAAGTCCAGATAAACCATTTACAAATAAACTAATTCATGGACTCTATCCACCAGGTTCAACAATTAAAACGGGACTCGGACTTATCTATATTTCATCACCGGAAATAGGTCCAAACTGGAATACCTACTGCACCGCATCACTGCCGCTTGGACAACGGGTGTTTAGATGTTGGAAAAAAGACGGACACGGTTCTGTAGAGATTAAAAAGGCTATAAGAGAGAGTTGTGATGATTTCTTTTATAAAGGAAGTCTTAAACTCGGTATTCAAAAAATGAGTGACGGACTGATTCGCTATGGTCTTGGGAGAAAAACTGAAGTAGACCTGCCAAATGAGTTTGTGGGCACTGTTCCTTCTCGTGAATGGAAGAAAAAAAAGTTTAATCAACCGTGGTATATAGGTGAAACTGTAAATACTTCTATCGGGCAGGGCGACTTCTTAACAACGCCTATGCAAATGGCAAGATTTACCGCTCTTACGGCTACCGGAAAACTTCCTCATCCACACTTTGCAAATATGCTAGGGTTACAAATTGTAAAACCAAGATTTGAAGAAGTACTTGACGAAAACGAGTTAAAAAACCTACCAATTATCCAAAAAGCAATGTATGAAGTTTGTAATGCACCCGGCGGAACAGCAGTAAACTATGTAAAGTCAAAGGTTAAAATTGCAGGCAAGACTGGAACGGCTCAGGTTGTAGGTATTTTACAAAATATAAAAAGTAGAGAGCTAGAACATGAAATGGATTATTATTCTCGTTCACATGCATGGTTTACAACTTATGGACCGTATGAAAACCCTCAATACGTAGTCGTAGCCATGATAGAACACGGTGGACACGGAGGTGCTGCTACCGGAAAGATAGTATCAGAAATCTATGATAAATTATTAGAACTTGGCTATATTAAACAGTAAAAGCATCATTTAAAACTTAAGTTTAGGTAAGTAAATTAGCCCTCTGTTCTAACAATTAAGCTTTGCGGCAGATTGAATTTTTTTATGAGTTGAGCTTCTTTTTCTCTCATCTCACCGTTATCTACTTCATGATCATATCCTAGCAAATGCAGCAAACCATGAATAAAGAGAAGAACGAACTCATCATCTATCGTATGTCCAAACTCTTTTGCTTTCTCCTCAACATAAAAAGACGATATAACTATACTTCCAAGCGGACTCATAGGCATATCTTCATACGGAAAGCTTAAAACATCAGTATCTTTATCAATATTTCGATGAGTTTTGTTTATCTCCCTCATCTCATTAGAGTTTGTAATAATAAGCTCTATATCTTTTTTTGTAAGCGAATCTGAGATTGCGTCAATAGTGTCAGTATTAATTTTGATTAAGGTTCTGTTATCAAGTTCTATCATGGAAAAGATTATATCAAATATGAAGAGGTTATAGTATAAAATGACCTTTTGATTTGCTCATTTTATACTCTCAGTCCTCAACCGGCGATATTTAGGTTGCTTCCAAGACCGGTTTTTTGCGCCGCAACTTGTTTAGATTGCTCATTTGCACTTTCTAGAATCTTTAAAACCTGCTGTTCCTGAACTTCAATAGCTTTTTTAATAGGATCTTTTGAACTCTCTACTTGAGAGTTTGTTGAAGATAATACATTCATAAACTACTCCTTTTTATTTATATTAAGCATTTTATTTATAATTTCTTTCAAAAGAGGTTAAAATATTATGTTAAAATATTTTTATGATTAAGAAAAATAAAAAAGCACTCTGCATCATGAGCGGTGGGATGGATTCTACCCTTAGCGCTTACATGATGAGAGAAATTGGATATGATATTATTGCCGTGCATTTTAATTATGCGCAAAGAACAGAAGAAAAAGAGCTCTTATGTTTTCATACTATTTGTGATGATCTTGATGTTTTAAATCGGTACGTGTTGGATTTGGATTTTTTTGCCAAAATAGGAGCTTCCGCATTAACAGATAAAAGTATAGAAGTTCCAACAGGTGGTTTAGAAGAGGGTGTTCCTCTCACATACGTACCATTTAGAAACGGGATTTTTCTTAGCATCTCAGCCGCCATAGCAGAAAAAGAGGGTGCAGAGGCTATTTCCATAGGAGTAGTAGAAGAGGATAGCAGCGGATATCCAGATTGCAGAGAATCTTTTATCAAAAGTATCCAGCGTAGCATCAACCTAGGCACTAAAGATGAAACAAAAATAGAGATTTATAGGCCGCTTGTACATCTTAAAAAATCTCAAATTGTTACCAAATCACTAGAGCTTAAAGTTCCACTACATCTTACATGGAGCTGCTATAAGAGTGAAGATAAGGCATGCGGAGTTTGTGACAGCTGCCGTCTTCGCCTCAACGGTTTTAAGCTAGCCGGAGTAGAAGATCCAATTGAGTATCAATGAGATAAGTTTTAATAATTTGAGAATCATACATGTATGCAAAGCAAATTTAAAAAACAGTTATATAAGTGTTAAAAAGAATGGTGAGATAACTCTTAAAACACCAAAGGTTTCAAACGATTTTATTCAAAAACTTCTCAGAGATAGAGAACTATGGATAAGAAAACAGCTAAAAATAGTAGAAAATAATCCACCAAAAAGCGTAAACATTCAAGACGAAGTTTTGCTATTTGGGGAAATTTTCAGCATTGATTCAACTGAAGCTATAGAGCTAAGAGAGGCTCTTGAAAAAATAGACATATCAAATATTTCTAATGTTTTGAAAAGCTATGATAAATTTTATAAAAAATATGCACAAAGTTATATCGTTCCAAGAGTGGAGCACTATTCAAATATAATGAATTTAAGTTATAGCGAAATAAAATTTAGAAAAATGAGAAGTAGATGGGGAAGTTGCAGTTCAAGAGGTGTCATAACTTTAAACATCGAGCTTATAAAAATAGATAGAAAGTTAATTGACTTTATTGTAGTTCATGAACTCGCACACCTTAAACACATGAACCACTCAAAAAAATTTCACTCTCTTGTCAATGAGTATATTCCTGATTCTTCGGTGTTAAATCAAGAGTTAAAGCGTTTTTCTCTCTTGTAGAAAAATGATTAATATCGTACTTGCTAGATGGCGACCACATCATCCATCCGCTTGTTTTTATATCCTCGGCCGCTTTTATCTGCTCTTTAATCTCAAATTTTTTATACTCTCTTTTTGAGTGTGCATAATCTTTAAATGATTGCAGCCAAGGTCTGACTCTTTTTATATCTATTTTATGTTCTATATTTTTAATACTTTTATAAATAGTCATGTATGGATGATCGGCAGGATATTTTACGCCAAATGAGCCTTTGGCAAATCCTGAAGGGTAGAGCATAGGAGCGATATAATCTGCATGTTTTGACAGTGACTCTATTTTTTGCCCGATTCCGGTGTCATCTTCTTGCCAACAAACATTTCCGTATATCGAGGCTGATATAAAAGTACCGTACTTTCTAAGTCTGTTTTTAGCCAATAGCAAGAAATCTTCTATCGCACCTACTCTGTTTGCTTCCGTGCTCTCTTTTGCGAGCTTTAACTCTGTTTTTGCAGGAAAACGAATATAGTCAAAATTTATCTCATCAAACCCGACATTTGCTGCATCTTCAGCGATATCAATCGTATACTCATGGCTTCTTTTGTCAAACGGATCTATCCAAGCCATTTTGTCATTATCTCTGGAGAACTCATTATTTTTATTTTTTATTGCATATTCAAAATTGTTTGAAGCCTGCAACTCATCCTTAAATACAACAACCCTTGCAATCGTATATATATTTTTCGATTTCATTAAAGAGATAAAAGATTGTATATCTTTAATTGTTCTATTTTTTGCAGCTCCATAGCCGTTTGCTTTCTCAGAAGATGTTCTGTATGAGGTTGAGCCATATTCGTTTTTCACATCCACGATAATTGAGTTGATTTCAGTTTTATCAATAATATCAAGAATGTTTTTGATAGTTTTAGAGTTTATATTTGCACCCCAAAATGTTAGATAAAGTGCTTTTACCGTTATCGGTTCAAGTTTTATTTCAGTAATATTTTCATCAATATTAAGTTTATAAGGTCTATAACCGCAAGCTTTTATAAATAGTGTTTTTTCATTGCTATCTATAGAATAAGTTCCGTTTGTATCACTATTTACGCTTATATTTGAATCGCTTACAATCGCATCTGTAACAGGAAGAGAAGTTTTTGTATCTCTTATTATTCCGCTATAAGATCCGGCTAAGCCGATTTCAAATGAAAAAAGTGTAAGTAAAATATATTTCAACATGATATATTGCCTTTTTTAGCAATTATTAAAAAATTTCTCATATTCATATTAATAAAAATCCATTGTAAGTTGAGTTTGGTTAGATAACGGTCTGTTTAATATCGATTTATCGACACCTATAATAAGTGCAAAATTAAAATTATTGTTTCGCAGAATATTAACAATATCTTTTTCATTTTTATAATTAAAGATATCTTTACCCTCTTGGAGCTTAGTGTTAAACGGAGCTATAAAAATAATTTTTGCCCACGAAGCATGCCGCTCAAGAAAGAGCATCTGAGGATCTATCAACTCTATATTAGGCTCAAATATAAGAACTTTATCGCTAGTACCAAAGTTTTTTATCTCAAATTTTCTATTAATAAAAACTGCTTCAAAATGTTCTATCGGAGTAAACTTTTTTAATCTGTACTCAATTTTTAATATTTTATAAAGATGCAAAAGCTGTTCTAAGTAGGAAATAAAAAATGGAGATATCAGCTGTCTTTCATAGAAAACATTCTCATAAATAAAAGACGTCTCAAAAAGCGTCTGTTCTATTATATCAATCGGCGACAAAGAAGTATCAGGAATTTTTTTTACAGTCGCAAAAATAGTTTTATCATTTAGGGCAGGGCAGAAAAGTATGATAGTTTTATCTTCTATATTCCAAAGAGATCTAAAAATAGACTTTAAATCTCCGCTTAACGCAAGAAAATTTGATTGGGTTATAACTTGCAAGGAGAGTTTCAATACTATCTCATTGCACTCATACGCTACAACATCTTTTTCAATCATTTTAAAGCGAAGCAACTTCTTTAATGCATAGTCTAAACTATTTACTTCTATCCAAGCTATTTCACTGTCTTTAACTTGTGCTGTTCTCTCAAATACTACACCGTAAGCACCGTTTGCAATCGCAATATCTATCTCTTCATGATTGTAAGCAAAAAAAAGATCACCTCTTTTTACTCTAGAGGCTTCAAAAACAATATTCTCAAAACTGTTTATACAAGGTTCATTTGCAAGAACAGCTTGAGTAAGTGCTAAAAAGTTTTCAAGTCTCATCCAATCGGCGTGCCTGCTTTTTTAGGTTTTTCAGGTCTGATTAAACATAGACCATCTTCATCCTTAGCAGCAAGAAGCATTCCCTCTGAGAGCATTCCCATGAGTTTTGCAGGTTTTAGGTTTGCAACAACGCAAACATGACTATTTATAAGTGATTCAGGAGTATAAAATTCTCTTATTCCGGCCACCACTTGTCTTGGATTTTCTTCACCCAAATCAACTTTTAGTTTTAAAAGCTTGCTACTCTTTGGAACAATTTCGGCTTCTACTACGATACCGATTTTCAATGATGTTTCAAAAAATTGACCAATCTCTATTAGATTATCTTGCTCTTTTTTAATGTCTTTTACCGCGCACTTCTCTTTTTGAGGGTTTGGCTGAGCAAGCGGAGCTTCAGGCATCAAAGGAGCTTCTATACGAGGAAAGAGGGGAGGCGTCTGTTTGATATTAAATAATTTCAGCATTCTTTTTTCTTCAATTAACTCTTTATAAGATGCATTATCTATCTTAAAACCAAGCGTATCTGCGATAATATTTGTAGTATTAGGCATAATAGGATGCAGCATTATAGAGGCTTTTGCAAGTATATTTGCAACCAGTGCAACTGTCGCTAATGCCTCATCTTTTCTCTCTTCTTTCATTTTTACCCACGGGGCATGCTCTTCTATAGCCTTATTTCCGATAGAAAAAAGTTTCCATAACTCTTCAAGATATCTATGAGTTTGAAAATTTTCCATAAACGTATTAAGTGAATCAATAACCAGATTCATAGCATCAATCTCTTTTTTGTGGTACTTCAAAACATCTACACTATCTATCTCAAAGTCTGAGTATTTGCCACTCATACCGATAATACGGTTTAAAAGATTTCCCAAATCATTACTAAGCTCTGAATTTATTCTATCAATAAACGCTCTTTGAGAAAAATCGCCGTCTTGACCAAAAGGAACCTCTCTAAGCATGAAGTAGCGTAAATTTTCAACACCGTAAGCATCTGCAACCTGTTTTGGAGAGATAACATTTCCTTTTGATTTACTCATCTTTTCACCGTCTCTTGTCCACCAGCCATGAGCACCGATGTGTTTTGGAAGAGGGAGATCTAGACTCATTAAAAATGCAGGCCAGTAGATAGCATGAAAACGAAGTATATCTTTGCCGACAAATTGAACAGAAGCAGGCCAATAACGCATATTTTCTTCAGTAGTTCCATATCCAAGAGCCGTTACATAGTTCATTAAAGCATCAAGCCAAACATACATAACATGTTTGTCATCCTTGATTGAATCAGGCATTTTAACACCCCATGTAAAAGATGTTCTTGTCACTGAAAGGTCACGAAGACCGCCTTTTACAAAGTTAATAACTTCATTTGCACGAGAACGAGGCATAATAAAATCAGGATGTTGGGCATAGTGTTTTAAAAGTGCATCTTCGTATTTAGAGAGTCTGAAAAAATAGCTCTCTTCTTTGATAACATTTGTGCTTCTACCGCAATCAGGACAAAATTCTCCATCAACAAGCTGAGTTTCAGTAAAAAATGTCTCACAACTCACACAGTAATGACCTTCGTAAAAATCTTTATAAATATCACCTTTGGCATACATAACTTCAAAAGCTCTCTGTACGCCTTTTTTATGGTCTTCATCCGTTGTACGAATAAACTTGTCATAGCTTATATCGAACTCATCCCATAAATTTTTAAAAGTAGCACTTATCTCATCAGCGAACTCTTGAGTACCTTTAGAGTTTTTTTGAGCCGACTCTTCTATTTTTTGACCATGTTCATCCGTGCCTGTTAAAAAGTATGTATCTTCCCCTTTTAACTTTTCGTATCTAGCCATGCTATCAGCTATAAAAGTAGTGTATGCATGCCCTATATGAGCCTCGCCGTTGACATAATAGATTGGTGTCGTTATATATTTACTCATTTTTTTCATTTCCTTAAAATTCAAATCCGCCGGTATCGCCCTTGGACATACTGTTGTAAACTGATTTAACATAGTCAGTTCTTAGTTCACATCTCAGATAAAACTCGCAGCTGCTGCAACTTTTCAACTCTTTAACTTTCTGGCAACTCTGTAATTTCACAATCATCTCATCAAGATGAAGCTCAAATCTATCTTTTTGCTGCATAAACTTCTTTTACTCTTTGTATCTCATATTTTGAGCCGAAAAAACATGGTGAAGTGTCATGCACATGTGCATAATCAAGCTCCATCAAATCATTTACACCGTCAATTGCTTCTCCGCCTGCAACTTTGTAGATAAAAGCAAACGGAAATACCTCAAAGAGTTTGCGAAGTTTTCCATTAGGCTTGTCAGAAGTGCCCGGATAACTAAAAAGCCCGCCGCCTTTTAAAAGTATTTGATGCAAATCCGGAACCATGCCGCCTGAATATCTTAAACGATACCCCTCTGCAAAAAAACTATCAACAAGCTCTTTATGATATGGTTCCCAGTTTTGCTGAGTCCCACCCGGTGCATTTAATTTTCCTTTTTCATTTAAACGAATCTCTTTTACAAACTCAAAATCTCCACCTTGAAGTAGATGAAGCTTTGTCTTATTGTGAGCAAAAACCATCTCAACCCTTGGACCAAAAACTACATAACAAGAGGCAACCATATTTTTAGCACCAAAATCGTTCTCATAAATTCCAAATATTGAGCCTACACTCAAATTTACATCAATCAAAGATGAGCCGTCAAGCGGATCATAGGCAATAAAATATTTGCCACCCTCATGAAGTACTTCTTGATGCTCTTTCTCTTCACTGGCAATCGTATGGATTGAAGGAACGTATGAAAACTCCTCCTCTATAATCATGTCACACTTGATGTCAAGCTGAAGCTGCGTTTCACCGGAACTGTTTTCTTGCTGCGAATAACCAATATCTTTCGTATCTATCGCATCTTTTATTCTTATGGCGCTTCTTTGTATAGCTCTAAATATATCAGTCATCTATTTATACTTCCTTTGCATTTTTAAATATCCACGAAATTACGTCATCGGCGCTATTTATATCTAAAATATCAATATTGCTCGGTAAATCATACTCATTCAAATTGATACTGCCATCGATAGCCAAAGCATTCATGTATGGAAAATAGTCGCTATCCAGAGAGTCTCGAAATATGCTGATTCTCGGTAGAGGCAAATTTTTTAGCCCTTCAACCAGTAAAATATCGAAGTTGTCAAAGAGCCTAATCATCTCATCTAAATCTTTGTGTTTATTGGAAAAGTAGGTTGTTCGATTTGGGGATGTAACAATAACTTCAGCACCAGTATCTGAAAACTTATAACTGTCTTTTCCCTCAACATCAAATCGAGCTTTATCTTTTGGATCATGCTTGATTATGGCAACATCTTTTTTATAATCATGTATAAGTTTTCTGGCAACTTTTAGTATAAGCGTAGTTTTACCGCTATTGGAGGGACCCGTAAATGCAACTGCTAATCTTTTTTTCAATGTATATACTTTATTAAAATTTGGGTGATTATACAAAATAGTCGTTAAAAGCTTGTTTAATAAGATATAATTCTGCGACTATTTATAGGATTTTAGATGAAAACTTTTTTAATAATTTTAACTTTTTTAACACTCTTTAGCGGCTGTTCAAAAAAAAACGCCTTTTATGAATTTAAGATGGATAAAGAGCAAGAGTTAGCGATATCAAGTCTTAAAAGCAGCAAAATCGTATCAAAAGACGGTAATGTGAGCGGTATCTTTTCTGCAATATATTTAAATGAAGTGTATCCTGAAACATTTCATAACGATGAAACTTTCTTTATATTCTTTTTTACAAAAAAAGAGAAAAAGGTCTTTGACCAAAACAAACCATCAGATACAGATCTAAAAGTTATGCTAAACTCAGAACTACCGATTCAAGTAGAAGAGTTATCACAAGAAAACAGATTTTCAAATCTTGTGGATATAAAAAGTGATTGGAACAGATACTATATAGTTACATTTGAAAAAGCAGATAAAGCAGATTTAGTTCTTGAAGATGCAAATGCATCTTCATCTATACTAAAATTTAAAAAGTAAGGGCAAACGTGCTTAAAGAGCACGTAAAAGTGCACCAAGCAGTACGGTAATGATTTGCAATCCTATAATAATTATAAGCGGTGCTAGATCTAAACCATTAAAATTGGTTTTTACATATCTTCTCACAAGTGTATATGCAGGATTTGTTATCCTATATAAAAATTGAACTATAGGGTTAAATGGATCCGGATTTACAAAACTAAGCAGAGCCGTTATAATAACTACCCATATATAAACATTAATGAGTCCAAGTGCTATTGCTCCGATGCCTTGAACTATCTCCACTAAAATACTCATTTTACAATCTCGCCTATATAATTTTTGATACATTTATAGACAGCGGCAAGGTCTGGACCATGCTCGGCACCGGTTAAGAGAAGTCGTAATGATTTAAAAAGGTTTTTACCTTTAATTCCAGACTCTTTCATTATATAATTTTTAAAATCTTCATATTCATCGAAGTAGGGTGCATTTTTAATAATTTCAACTATTGTCTGCGCTGCTTCTTTAAATTCATCAGGAACCGTTTTCTCGGCAAATACAAGTGCTATTTTAGATTTCAACTCTTTTGTCGTATTTACTTCTTCAAGATAAACCTTTGCAAGCTCGCCTATCTCTTCATCGGCAAAACCTACATATCGAGAAAGCTCTTTTGCATCGAGCATTTTAAGATGTTCTCTGTTTATATGCTTTAACATATTCATATCGAAACGGGCAGGGGACTTAGATATATTTTCTAAACTAAACCACTCTATAGCTTCTTTAATATCAAAAATCTCTTTTGGAGGCTTATTACCGATTAATATTAAATAATTTGCAATTGCAGACGGTAAATATCCCTCTTCAAGAAGCCATTTTACACTTGAAGCATCATCTCTTTTGCTCATTTTTTTACCGTCGTCATTTAAGATAATCGGCAGATGAGCATATTCAACATTTTTCTTATATCCAAGTGCTTCTCTTATAAGAATCTGCTTTGGCGTATTACTTACATGGTCTTCACCGCGAATTACAAGAGAAATATCACTTAACATATCATCCACTGCACATGCAAAATTGTACATGGGCGTCTTGTCTTGTCTCATAATAATAAAGCTGTCAATATCATTAGGTTCAAATCTTATCTCACCTTTTATATGATCTTTTACAACTATTGCTTCTAATGGTTTTTTTATTCTTATCGTAAAAGGATTCATATTATCTATAACAAGTTCATCAGGTAACTCTACGCATGCATCATCATATCTATAAGCAGTTTTACTTTCTTTTGCTTCTTCTCTTTTTTTATCAAGCCATTCTGAAGAACAAAAGCAGTTAAAAGCCTTTCTGCCATGTAAAAGTTGCAGTGCCATAGCAGAGTGAAAACGCATATTTTCACTTTGATACATAACTTGAGAGTATTCGATACCAAAAAGATTTAAAATATCAAGTATCTCTTTATCTTTACCTTCTATATTTCTCTCTTTGTCTGTATCTTCAATTCTGATAATGAGATCTTCATTTCTTTGTTTTGATACAATGTAATTAAATATAGCAACTCTTAGGTTGCCTATGTGCATATCACCAGTCGGACTAGGTGCAAATCTTAACATTAAAAATCCTAAAAATAATTTTCGAAATTTTATCTTATTTTAGCTGAGGGTATGTTTTAATTTTTGATGATTTTTTAGAAGAAGTGGTGACCCCGAGGAGAATCGAACTCTTCACTATTCTATATCTTAAAGTATTTATCTATATCTAAGCACGCTGTGGCTACAATCTTCAAAACTTATCAATGTCTCTTAATGTTATCTAATCACATGCTAAGTGTGACCCAAACGATGACCCCGTAGAGATAAATATCAAAAAGGTGTGACCCAATGGCTATTTTACTCAGTGACTACCTAGATACAAAGCATAAAGGCTTGTTTATTCATAAAAGCGATTCTAGCAAATTTTTGTTTAATTTTAGAATAAACGGCAAGGCTACACGGCAAGTGTTCAATGCTAACCCTGCACATACAAAAGCGGATAAACTAAAAACTGCATACATGAAGTTAGAAGAACTCAAAGGTGCAAAGGTTAGAGTAGAATCGTCAGGAGCGAATTTAGTAGCCACAGTCGATGAATACTTTGACAGACTACAGCTGATGACAGAGCGAAATGAAGAGACACAAAAAGCTTACAAGCTTCATTACGAGAGATACATCAAACCCACTATTGGCAGACTGAAGATAACAAGTGTCACACCGATACATATCTCAACGATTACAGCACTTACAAAGCATCTAGCCAACTCTACAAGACAAAAGAGTACAGCTATCTTAGTTCCTATATTTCGACTTGCAATAGATGAAGAGCTGATACAGTTCTCACCTGTAAAACACATCCACAAGATTAAAAGAAAACAGCTCGAAGAGAAGAAAGTAATTAGCAATGCAGAAACAAAATACCGAGAAGTTTACAAAGCTATAAATGATGTATTTGCAGAGAACCACAAAATCAGAGCGTTATTTTTGTTTGGATTTTATGGAAGAAGAAAAACAGAGGCACTGCACCTGAAGTGGAGCGATATAGATTTTGTGAATGACAGCTACACCATTAGAGGTGTAAACAGCAAAATCAACACAGATATGAGCTTCAAACTTCCACAAGATGTAAAAGCGGCTCTGCTAGAGTGTGATGAACATTTTAGTAGTTATATATTTGCAAGTGACAGAGATCCATCAAGACCCATATCTGAAATACGAGAGCATGTGGAAAAGGTGAGGGGTGCAACAGTACCAGAGTATAACTTCCACTGGATGCGTAACTTATCTGTGTCTGCTTTGTCATCCATGGGAGTAGAAGCCATACATTTGAGTGCCATGTTGGGGCACACTGACACTGCAACAGTGAAGCAGTATCTATCACTACAGCGAGAGAGTTCATCGGTGCATACGCTTGATGCTAGTAAAAAGTTGTTGGGGTGATAGATAAAGTTAAATTAAAACAAATAATGAGTCAAGTATCGATACTTATAGCATCTAAAGGTGGTGGTAAACTTAAAGAAAGTGAGCTTGTTGAAATTGCTGAACTAGCTATAACTATTAAAGAGTTGAAACAACACGGTATAGATGCTGACAATTATGGAGCTAAAGTTAAAAGCTATTTTACTTTTAGAGAAAAAGCATTATCTACATTTGGAATTGAACTGAGTAGAACATTTCCATTTAAAAATCCAACACACCTAAATGTTCAACTATACAAAATTATGAAAAATGCAAATTTGAATAATATTCAAATCAAAAAACTGTACAAAGAATTTGAGTTAAATGAACCAGATATAGGAACTATAGAAAATCATACATCAACATTGTGCAAAATGGCAAGAGCATATATTGAACTAACAGCTGAAGAAATGGAACAACAAATCAAAGAAGCCCAACTACTTGAAGAGGAAGATTGGTATCAGCAAGCTATTTCTGATATACGAGATGAATTACAAAAAGAGGAAGAAGCCTATGAGATTGAACAGATAAAATATAAAGAAAAGTTTAAAAGAATACTAAATAATCCAGTACCATAAAAATTCTTCAATATACATTTAAAAACTCACCTTTTCGCCATAAAAAGAAAAGGTGAAAACCTCTTATGCTTGAATAGCCACTAAAACTTCATCGTTTATACTACCGCATACAATCCAAAACTTATCAGAAGTTATTGGCACTTGTAAATAGAAGACAACCAATTAAAGGAAATTAAATGAATAGTACATATTCAGAGTGGTTCACTCCACAAGGTTTAGAGGACAACTACGGTTTCAGTAAGAGCCGTCAGGCAAGGTTGAGAATGGAGAGAAAAATTCCTTTTTCAAAAATTGGGAGCTATATACGGTACAGCAGAGAAGCTATTGACAAGTGGCTTAACGAAGCAGCGGTGGTGGCATAATGGCTGCAAGATGGAGCGCCCAAGAGCATAAAACTTTGGAGTCGTTATTGGCAGATGGTGTAGAGTTAAATCTACTAAAACAACACTTACCAAGCCGTTCAGATAATGCGTTGCACCGTCAAGCGCAAAAGTACGGCTATGGAGTAAATACAATTAATGGCGTCAAAAGACTCTATGATGATATAAAAACCAGAGTTCATAAGAAAAAGGTGGAGGAGGAAGTAATAGAAACTACAAACAAAATAGTAGGTGAAGCAGGAGCCACTACCAATAGCTCTACACCTACTACATCAGAACAAACTACCCAGAATGTCTATGATATTGTATCAGATTCTGCTAGTAGCAGCAATAGCGATGAGCTTCGGCACTGACCAATTAACCATATAAGTTTTTATTGTTAAAAAATCTAGCGAGTTTATAGTCAAGCCACTCAGCGCTTTTTGCATGAGCTTTGGAGCGTCTGACAAGATAAGCGATTTTATCTCTAAGT
>Ga0208371_1000105_pt1 | contig 33220 bp, 35 predicted proteins | sample SubbioCR12Aug_1A_FD_184827 | JGI IMG/M metagenome (GOLD analysis project Ga0208371, IMG submission 184827) | Serpentinite rock and fluid subsurface biosphere microbial communities from McLaughlin Reserve, California, USA - CR12Aug_1A (SPAdes) | ecosystem: Environmental > Terrestrial > Deep... | reverse complement strand
CCCAGTACCGCTACGACCCGCTGTTCAACAAACTGACCGAAGTCATCGACGCCCAAGGCAACCGCACCCGCTACGCCTACGACGGCAAAGGCAGCCTCGTAGCCACCACCAACGCCAACGGCGCGATCACCCAATATACCTACACCGACAAAGGCGTCCTCGCCACTACCACCAACGCCCTGGGCAACACCACCACCTTCGAGCACGACAGCGAAGGTAAAATCATCGCCGCCATCGACCCCCTCGGCCGACGAAGCGAAAAGACCTACGACAACCTCGGGCGCATCGACAGCCTCACCACCCCGCGCGGCGAAACCACCAAACTCGCCTTTGATGCGCTGGATCGGCTCAGCCAGCTCACCGACCCCCAAGGCGGCACCACCCAATACACCTATGACGCCAAATCGCACCTTATCAGCGTCACCGACCCCCTCGGCCACGAACTGCAACGCAACACCTACGACCTCAGAGGCCGCCTCAGCGCCCGCCGCGACGCCCTGGGAGCCAGCAGCAGCGCCCAATACGACGCCAACGGCAACCTCACCCAAAGCACTGACCGGCGCGGCAAAGTCACCCGCTACACCTACGACGCCAACGACTGCCTGAGCCGCCTCGAAGACGGCGACGGACGCACCACCGACTATCAATACGACCCGGTCGGACGGCTCACCCGCATCGCCGACAGCCAAAGCGGCGACATCCTCCTGCAATACGGCATCCTGAATTCCCCGACAAGGATCATCAGCGACCAAGGGACGCTCGACTACCAATACGACTTGTTTGGACGGCGCACCCAAATGACCGTCAACGGAGCCGACACCGTCGACTACAGCTACGACGTCCTCAACCGCCTCGTCAAAACCACCTTCCGCGGCAAGGACGCCAGCTACAGCTACGACGCAGCAGGGCGTCTCACCCAAAAGACCCTGCCCAACGGCACAAAACAAAGCTACGCCTTTGATGCCGCTGCCTTTTTCTGGCGGTGTGCCAAGAGTGTGCCATGACCTGAAAACAAAAACGGCCTCCATTCTTGGAGGCCGCATGTTTATTGGTGCCGGGAGCCGGAATCGAACCGGCACGCTATTGCTAGCGCGGGATTTTGAGTCCCGTGCGTCTACCAGTTCCGCCATCCCGGCACGGGGAAGCGCGAATTATTCCCTAATTTGCGGTTTCCGGCAAGCTTTACTGCGGTTATCATTGCGCCTCTCATGCGTACCTCAGATTTCGATTTCGATTTGCCACCCGATTTGATCGCCCAGTTTCCCGCGCCGGAACGGGGCGGCAGCCGTCTTTTGCGTCTTGATGGAACGAGTGGAATGTTGCGGGATGGGTGGTTTCGCGAGTTGCCGGATTTCCTGAATTCCGGCGATTTGCTGGTTTTCAACGATACCAAGGTCATCAAGGCGCGACTCTTCGGGGTGAAGGAGAGCGGCGGAAAAATCGAGGCGCTGGTGGAGCGGGTACTCGGCGAGCATGAGGTGCTGGCCTTCATTCGTGCCAGTCATGGGCCTAAGCCGGGAATGCGCCTGATTCTGGCGGAATACATCGAGGCGCGGGTCGAGGCGCGGGAAGGTGACCTTTACCGTTTGCGCTTCGCCAATCCCGAGCCGGTTTTCGAACTGTTGGAACGGCTGGGCAAGCTGCCTTTGCCGCCTTACATTACCCACACCGCGGAAGCCTTCGATGAAACCCGCTACCAGACGGTGTATGCCCGCGAGCCGGGTGCGGTGGCGGCGCCCACGGCGGGCCTGCATTTCGATGATGCGATGCTGGCGCGCTTGGCGCAGCGGGGCGTGCGCACGGCCCAGGTAACGCTGCACGTGGGGGCCGGGACGTTTCAACCGGTGCGGGTGGACAACGTGGCGGAGCACCACATGCACAGTGAGTGCTTTAGCGTGCCGCAGGCAACGGTCGAGGCGATAGCCGCAACTCGCGCGGCGGGCGGCAAGGTGACGGCGGTCGGGACGACCTCGCTGCGCGCTCTGGAAGCGGCATCAGCCAGCGGGACGTTGCTTGCCGGGCCGGGCGAGACGGATATCTTCATTACCCCCGGCTATCGGTTCCGGGTGGTCGAGCGCCTGCTCACCAATTTTCATTTGCCCAAATCGACCCTGCTGATGCTGGTGTCGGCCTTCGCCGGCACGGAAAACATTCGGGCCGCATACCGCCACGCGGTCGAACAGCGTTACCGCTTTTTCAGTTACGGCGATGCGATGCTGATCGAGCGGCGTTAAGAGCCTTTTCTGCGGGGGGCGGTTGGTTTATGATTCGCACCCAGGTGGCACGTTCGTTTCCGTGGGGAGCAGGCTATGAAAAGAGTGGTGGTGATGCAGGATGGTTTCATCTACCGCGACGTGTTGACCGACCAGCCTAGCGTGACGGTGGGCCGCAATCCGGAATGCGATATCCAGATCGACAACAAGGTGGTGAGTGGCGTCCATCTGTGCATCACCCTGGCGCCCGAATTGTCGGTGGAAGACCTGGGCAGCACCAACGGAACGATGGTCAACGGGGTGAAAATCGACCAGCCGACCCCGCTGACCTTTGGCAAGATGATTACCATCGTGCGCTATCAGATTTACGTGCTCGACGGAAAAAAAGACGAAGCCGGTCAGGCCGGCGAAAAAACTTGGAAAGTGGAGACTCCACGGCAATGATTTTGTAATTTGTTTTTCGCAAGTGCTGCATGATTCGAACCGAACACGCCCTCGCCAGTTATCGTAACTATGCCGATCCCTACGGCATGGCGGCGGCCGCTTCTCCGCCCGCGGTGGTGAACCAGGCCGGAAACGCCGGCCAATCCAGCGGCGCGCAGGCCTCGCCCAGCTACAAGGTGAGTTTGAGCAGTCTGGGACGGGAAATGAGTTCCACCGTCCTGGCCAAGCCCATGGAAAATCCGCCGTTCCAGGAACCGGACCGGCAGATGTTCGCCAACCAGCATAGCGAGCGCGCCAAGAGCGATGCCCGCACGGCGCAGCATATCGCCCAGCTCAATGCCGAGTACCACGCCATCTCCGAAGTGCGCACCCAGAAATTCAACGCACAGGCGCAGGCGCACGACAAGAAGCTGATTAACCAGATGGACGCGATGACTGCCCAGAAGAATGCGCAGGACGCCGCCGAAAATCGTGCCGCCAGCAAGACCGTCTCTCCGCCGACTCAACTGGAGCCACCGCCTCCCGCTCCGCCCCCCGATCCCGGCAAGCCCAATACCGCCAGTCCCGGTGCGCTGCCTCCACCACAGAGCGACCAGCCGTAGCTTGCTGACAAGGGGCAGGGAATGCCCTATAGTTTTGGCTTTCTGTCGTCAGGCGCGGGCCGAACCCCCGAAACCGCTTTTCCAGCCGAACCGGCAATTTAATGGGAGTATTTTCCAGTGATGGATAAAGGCAATATCTACATCGTCACCGCGCCGTCCGGCGCCGGCAAGACCAGCTTGGTGAGGGCGCTGCTGGAGGCGGACCGCCAAGTGCAACTGTCGGTTTCCTATACCACCCGCGCGCCGCGTCCCGGCGAAGTGAACGGCAAGGACTACCATTTCGTCGATGAACAGACTTTTCTCGACATGCTGCACCGCGGCGATTTCCTGGAAAGCGCGGAGGTCTACGGCAACCGCTACGGCACTTCGCAATCGTGGATCGAGGGCGTTATCCGCAGCGGCGCCGATATCCTGCTGGAGATCGACTGGCAGGGGGCAGCCCAGGTACGACGGATTTTCCCGGAGGCCATCGGCATCTTCATCCTGCCGCCTTCCCTGGAAGCGCTCACCCAGCGCCTGAAGGGCCGCAACTCGGATTCCGAGGAGGTGATCACCCGCCGTCTGGCGGCGGCGCGCGAGGATATCCGCCATGTCGAGGAGTTCGATTATGTTATCATCAACGACCTTTTCGATACGGCTTTGCAGGAACTGCTCGCGGTCATTCGCGGCCAGCGCCTGACGATGGCGCGGCAACTGGCCCGCCACGCCGAAACCATCGGGAAAATGAAATAGGCTGAAACGCCAAACCATTAGTAAAACGAGGAATTAACATGGCACGCATTACCGTCGACGACTGTCTGAAACTTATCCCCAACCGCTTCGAACTGGCGCTCGCCGCCACTTACCGCGCCCGTCAACTGGCCACCGGCGCCACTGCGCTGGTCGAGCCGAACCGCGACAAGCCCACCGTCATCGCCCTGCGCGAAATCGCCCAAGGCAAGGTCGGCATGGAAATCCTCAACCGCGGTCGAGCGTAATTGTCAGGGCGGGAAACCGTGGCTGGGGCATCGTCTTCCCAGCCTCTCCAGCCCCTAGTCCCTTGCCCTGACCCGATGACCGACCTTGCCGAGCTGACCGAGCAGCTTTCCTACCTCAAACCGGACGATATCGCCCTAGTCAGGGCCGCTTTTGAGTTGAGCAAATCCGCCCACGACGGGCAGATGCGCCAAAGCGGCGAGCCGTACATCACTCACCCGCTAGCGGTGGCGTCCATCCTGGCCGCCTGGCATCTCGACGCGCAAGCCCTGATCGCCGGCCTGCTCCACGACGTGCTGGAGGATACCCCGGTCACCAAGCCGGATATCGCCGCCAAATTCGGCAAGCAGGTGGCCGAACTGGTGGATGGCGTTTCCAAGCTCGACAAGCTGGCTTTCCAGACCGAGGCGCACGCCCAGGCCGAGAATTTCCGCAAGATGTTGCTGGCGATGGCGCGCGACGTGCGGGTCATCCTGGTCAAGCTCGCCGACCGCCTGCACAACATGCGCACCCTGGTTGCCATGCGTGAGGACAAGCGCCTGCGCATCGCCCGCGAGACCCTCGACATCTACGCGCCGATCGCCAACCGCCTGGGGCTCAACAAGATTTACCAGGAACTGGAGGACTTGAGCTTCCAGTTCCTCTACCCGAACCGCTATCAGGTACTTGAAAAAGCCGTCAAGACGGCGCGCGGCAATCGCCGCGAAGTGGTCGCCAAGGTCAAGGAAGCTCTTACCCACAAGCTTGCCGACGCGGGTATCGATGCCCGGGTGAGCGGGCGCGAGAAGCACCTCTACAGCATCTACAAGAAGATGCAGGAAAAATCCCTGACTTTTTCCGAGGTCTTCGACATCTACGGTTTCCGCGTCATCGTCAAGGACGTGCCGACCTGCTATCTCACCTTGGGTGCGCTACATGCGCTGTACAAGCCGATTCCCGGCAAGTTCAAGGACTACATCGCTATCCCCAAGGCCAACGGCTACCAGTCGCTCCACACCACGCTGTTCGGCCCGTTCGCCACGCCCATCGAGATCCAGATCCGCAGTGCCGACATGCATAAGATCGCCGAGGCCGGGGTGGCCTCGCACTGGCTGTACAAGAGCGGCGAGCCGGGCGTCAACGAGATGCACAAGAAGACCCACCAGTGGCTGCAAAGCCTCCTGGAAATCCAGTCGGAGAGCGGCGATGCCGCGGAATTCCTGGAACATATCAAGGTCGACCTGTTTCCCGAGGAAGTCTACGTCTTTACCCCCAAGGGCAAGATCATGGCCCTGCCGCGCGGCGCCACCCCGGTGGATTTCGCCTACGCGGTGCATACCGACGTGGGCAATCGCTGCGTAGCCGCCAAGATCAACCACGAACTGGCGCCGCTGCGTTCCGAACTGCGTAACGGCGACCAAGTGGAAATCATCACCGCCGCCCACGGCAATCCCAATCCGTCGTGGCTGAATTTCGTCTCCACCGGCAAGGCCCGCTCGCATATCCGCCATTTTCTCAAGACCATGCAGTACGAGGAATCCGCGGCTCTCGGCGAACGCCTGCTCAACCAGGCGCTGCGTGCCTTGGGCGTGCAGCACAGCGACGTGGGGGACGCCCAATGGGACAAGCTGCTGCGCGAGAACTCCGGCAAGACCAAGCGCGAAATTCTCGCCGACATCGGCCTGGGCAAGCGTCTCAATATCGTGGTGGCGCGCCAGTTGCTGGCGCTCCACGACGCGCTGCCCGAAGAGCGCAAGCTGGTCGCCGCCGGCCCCATCACCATCCGCGGTTCGGAAGGCATGGCGGTGCAGTTCGCCAAGTGCTGCCGGCCCATCCCCGGCGACCCGATCATCGGCTTCATCAAGAAGGGGCAGGGGCTGGTGGTGCATACCCACGATTGCCCGCACATCGCCAAGGCGCGCGGCGATGTCGACAAGCTGCTCGACGTGGAATGGGATCCCGGTAGCCGGAAAATGTTCGATGTTGCCATCAAGCTGGTGGTCGCCAACCAGCGCGGGGTACTTGCCAAGATTGCCGCCACCATTGCCGAAGCCGGCTCCAACATCGACAACGTGGCGATGGAAGAGGAAGACGGCAGCATCTATGCGTCGATGCTTTTCACCCTCCAGGTGGAAAATCGCGCCCATCTCGCCAACGTGATGCGCGGCTTGCGCAAACTGCCGGAAGTGGTGAGAATCGCCCGTACCAAGGGATAGTATCAAAACATGAAAGCCCATAGCCGATTAGACCGCGTCAGCGATAGCCTGCTCGAATCCATCGTGCAGATTACCGGGCAGCGCGATCGCGATTCGCTTGAGCTCAGCCTAGTGAAAACCCTCCATGAGTTGATCGCCTCGCGCAGGATCGTGCTGCACCGCATCGACTATGTTCAGGGGAAGCGCCATCTCCTGCCCCAAGTGCATTTCGAACACGATGAATATGTGCTCGAAAACCTGGAATTCGATGAAGAAGACGAAACCAGTCCGCTGCTTGATGATTTTCCCGATTTTCTGGCGAGCCTGGAAAGCCGGCAGATGGTGAAATGCCGATGCCTGTGCGACAGCGAAGAGTGCAGCCAGTTTATTTATCCGATATTCGGTAGTGCCGACCGGGTGGTCGGCTTTCTTGAAATCGACAGCGCCAACCACGACGGCGTCAACCACAAGCTGGTCGGCGGGTTCCTCAAGATTTACCACAATTACCTGATGATCCTCGACGACAGCGAGCGCGACACCCTGACCGGCCTGCTCAACCGCAAGACCTTCGACAACAACATCGCCAAGATCACTTCGGCCTACCGCAACGCCGACGCCAACGGCGCAAACCCCAAGGGCCAGTTGCGCCGCCGCCAGATGCACACCGATTGGAGCCACTGGCTGGCGGTGATCGACATCGATTTTTTCAAAAGCGTCAATGATCGCTTCGGTCATCTGTACGGCGACGAAGTCCTGCTTCTGCTGGCCCGCATCATGGAAAAGACCTTCCGCCACAACGACCGGCTGTTCCGCTTCGGTGGCGAGGAATTCGTGGTGGTGCTGGAACCGGCTTCCTTCGATAATGCCTGGTCGGTGCTGGAGCGGTTTCGCAAGGCCGTGGAATCCTACACTTTTCCGCAAGTCGGCAAAGTCACGGTGAGCGCCGGTTTTACCCACATCCGCAGCGACGAAATCCCCGCCACCGTGGTCGGCCACGCCGACGAGGCGCTCTACTACGCCAAGCACAACGGGCGCAACCGGGTGTGTTCCTACGAAAAATTGATTGAGGAAGGCGTGCTCGGCGGCGAACATTACACCAGCGAAATCGAGTTGTTTTAGATCAGTGTTTAGTTTTGAGTGTTTAGTGTTGAGTTGCGGAATGCGCTTTGCGCATGATTTAAAAATACCGCCGCGCAGGGCGCGGCGACATCAACTAAACACTAAACACTCAAAACTGTTTTTGTCATTTAAGGACTTTTACCCATGACCAAGCAAATTCTCTCCACCCCCAACGCACCCGCCGCCATTGGCACCTATTCGCAAGGCGTGAAAGTCGGCAACACCGTCTACCTATCCGGCCAGATCGGCCTCGATCCGCAGTCCATGCAGATGAAGGACGGCATCGATGCACAGATCGAGCAGGTGTTCCTCAACCTCGGCGCGGTCGCCAATGCCGCCGGCGTGGGGCTGAACGCCACGGTTAAGCTCAACGTCTATCTCACCGACCTCGCCACCTTCGCCAAGGTCAACGAAACCATGGCCAAGTATTTCGACCAACCTTACCCGGCGCGCGCCGCGGTGGGGGTCAAGGAGTTGCCGCGCGGCGCCCTGGTGGAAATGGATGCGGTGCTGTTTGTCGAGTAAGAAAGTAGCCCAGGATGAAGTGCAGCGGAATCCGGGGAGTGGGTACAGATTCCTTGGGGTACGCGAAAATATGTAGGATGGGTGCGCTACGCTTCACCCATCCTACGCAATCATGACCTGGAAAATCGGCAACGCCGCCCGCGAAAAGCTCGCCAAGCTGGGGGTCAACCGTCCCTTCGATCTGCTGCTGCACCTGCCGCTGCGTTACGAAGACGAAACCCATCTTTATCCCATCGCGGATGCGCCGCTGGGCCAGACCGTGCAGGTCGAGGGGCGCGTGGTGCACTGCCAGGCGCAGTACCGACCGCGCAAGGCGCTGGTCTGCCGGATCGAGGACGGCGGCGGGGAAATTTTCCTGCGCTTCCTGCATTTCTACCCCAGCCAACTGAAAACTCTCGCCGAGGGCAAGACCGTGCGTGCCCTCGGCGAACTGCGCCACGGTTATCACGGCCTGGAAATGGTGCATCCCCGCTACCGGGTGGTGGGCGAGGAAGCGCCGCTCGCCGAAGCGCTCACCCCCATCTACCCGACCACTGCCGGGCTTTCCCAGGATAGCCTGCGCAAGCACATCCGCCAGGCGCTGGCGAGCGAAAACCTTGCCGATACCCTGCCCGAAAAGTTGCGCGAGCAACATCGTTTGGCCGACTTCGCTGCCAGCCTCGCCTACCTGCACCAGCCGCCCCCGGACGCCGCGCAGATGGCCTTGGTCGAACGCACTCACCCGGCCTGGCAGCGCCTGGCGTTTGACGAACTGCTCGCCCAGCAGCTTTCCATGCGCCACCACTACCGCCAGCGGCGCAGCTTCGACGCGCCGCCGCTGGCGCCAAGCGGGGCGCTGAGCCAGGCGTTTCTGAGGAGCTTGCCGTTTGCGCTGACCGGCGCGCAGCACAAGGTGCTGGCGGAAATCCGCCGCGACCTGGGGCAGCCGCACCCGATGCAGCGCCTCTTGCAGGGCGACGTGGGTAGCGGCAAGACCGTGGTGGCCGCGCTGGCGGCCCTGCAGGCCATCGAGAACGGCTACCAGGCGGCGTTGATGGCGCCCACCGAGATTCTCGCCGAACAGCATTTCCTCAAGCTCGCCGGCTGGCTGGAAGGCTTGGGCGTGAAAACCGCCTGGCTGGCCTCGCGGCTTTCCGCCAAGGAAAAACGCGCCGCCCTGGAAAAAGCCGCCAGCGGCGAGGCGCAACTGGTGGTGGGAACCCACGCGCTGTTCCAGGAGCAGGTCGAATTCCACAACCTCGCCGTGGCGGTCATCGACGAACAGCATCGTTTCGGCGTTCACCAGCGCCTGGCGCTACGCCAGAAGGGGCGGGCGGCGGTGCACCAGTTGATGATGAGTGCCACCCCGATTCCGCGCACCTTATCGATGAGCTATTACGCCGACCTCGATGTTTCGGTGATCGACGAATTGCCGCCGGGGCGCACCCCGGTGTTGACCCGGCTGGTCTCCGATGCGCGCCGCGACGAAGTGGTGACAAGAGTGCGCGCCGCCTGCCTGGATGGACGCCAGGCGTATTGGGTGTGTCCGCTGATCGAAGAATCGGAAACGCTGCAACTCAAGACTGCCGTCGAGACCTATGAAACGCTTGCGACGACTTTTCCCGACCTCAACATCGGCCTGGTTCATGGACGCCTGCCGGGTGCCGAAAAGGCCGAAGTGATGGCGGCCTTCAAGCGCGGCGACCTGCATTTGCTGGTGGCGACCACGGTGATCGAGGTCGGTGTCGATGTTCCCAATGCCTCGCTGATGGTGATTGAGCACGCCGAGCGCATGGGGCTATCCCAGCTCCACCAGTTGCGCGGACGGGTAGGACGCGGCGCAATGGCCAGCGTGTGCCTGCTGCTCTACCAGCAACCTTTGTCGGAACTGGCGCGGGAACGCCTGAAAATCATCCACGACAGCAGCGACGGCTTCGAGATCGCCCGCCGCGACCTGCAATTGCGCGGCCCCGGCGAGTTTCTCGGCGCCCGGCAAAGCGGCGTGCCGATGCTCAGGGTGGCCGACCTGGAACGCGATGCCGACCTTCTCGACTTGGCTCGCGATACCGCGCAATCGCTATTGCAGGACTACCCGGAACACGCCGCCCGCCACCTCGAACGCTGGCTGGGAGGACGCCAGGACTATTTAAAAACCTGACGAAGGTTGAGTTATTTGCTATGGTTTGCCTATGAACCTGCTCCCGCTCGCTCCTCATGATTTCGAACCCGGCGCACCGCTGGCCTGGACGCTTTACGACGAAGACGGCCATATCCTCTTCACGCGCGGCGAAACCTTGCCGGTCGGCTACCCGACGGAAGGCCTGTTCCGCGCCCCGGAAGGCGTCGCGCAGATGGTCGGCACGCCGGTCGACGAGTTCGCGGCGGCCGGGCCGGTGGAGGAATTCCCGGTCGGCGAGATGTTCCCGCCCGACGGCATCAAGCCGCAGATGTGGGAAGCCGTGCAACTACAGATGGTCACGCGCGATAGCCAGCCCCATTATTTTTCGCGGCTGGTGGGTTACATCCGCGACACCAGCATCCTGGTGACCATCCCGCGCATCCGCAAGCAACTGGTCGGCATGGTGGAAGGCGAAAAGGTCGAAGTGCGGATGCTCGTTGGACGCAACATCTACCGCTTCCGCTCCGACATCATCAAGACCTGCCTGGTACCTTCCCCTTACATGCACCTGTCCTTCCCCGACAAGGTGCAGCGCCAGCACTTGCGCAAGGATCCGTGGGCCAGGGTCGACATCGCCTGCACGGTAGAAGTCGGCGGGCAGCAGCGGGAGGCGACCGTCGTCAATCTCAGCGCCACCGGCGGGCGCATCGACGCTACCGAACCGTTGGGGAAAGAAGGCGAAGTCGTCAAACTGGCCTTCCCGGCCAATGCCGATGGCTATCACCACGATTTTTCTCTCACCGCGCGGATCATGAAAGTCCGCCAAGGCGTCGCGGGCAACCGCCACCCTCCGCAAACCGAGCACGGCGTGGAATTTCTGGAAACCCCGGAACAGGACGCCATGTGTTTGCGCTGCCTGGTGTACCAACGCATCGCCGAGGGATTTCTGGTTTAGATTTGGTCCCGCACTCCCGGCAGATGCCCGCTGTACGAAAAACCGGCATAATCCCGCTTCCATGAAAATCTGTTTTTATCCGCAAGGCTGGTATGCCCGCCTGCGCCAGAACGTCGGCGCGTATCGTCCCTGGCTGCTCGACCAAGGCTCGCTGACGCGCCGCATCATGGCGCGCTGCCCGGCCTTCGGGGTGCGCGGGGTGCGCGTCGCAATGGGCTGGGCGGCGGTCGAAGGAGTGGCCCGTCATCCGCAGCGCGCCCTGTTGCGCGAAGTGTTCCTGCATTGCGGCGACACGCCCGTGGTGTATGCCCACAGCGTGTTGCCCCTCGCCAGCCTGCACGGGCGCTGGGGGCAATTGCGCAACCTGGGCGGACGGCCGCTGGGCGACGTGCTGTTCCGCGACCCGCAGGTCGAGCGCGCGCCGCTCCAGTTCAAGAAGTTGCGCGCCCGCCACTGGCTGTATCGGCGTGCCTGCCGGCATCTCGACAATCCGCCCGCCACCCTGTGGGCGCGGCGTTCCACCTTCGTGCTGCGCCACCGCGCCATCCAGGTGACGGAAGTGTTTTTGCCGGCCATCCGGGAGTTGTCGCGATGAACTGGAAGGAACGCCTCTCCCTTTACGAGCGCCTGATGCGTCTCGACAAGCCGATCGGCATCCTGCTCCTGCTGTGGCCGACGCTGTGGGCGCTGTGGCTGTCCAGCGGCGGTCATCCCAATTGGCCCATCGTGTGGATATTCATTCTCGGCACGGTGCTGATGCGCTCCGCCGGTTGCGTGATGAACGACTACGCCGACCGGAATTTCGACCCCCATGTCGAGCGCACCAAGAACCGTCCGCTCGCCGCCGGGCTGGTGAGCGGCAGGGAAGCGCTGGCGGTGGCTGGGGTGTTGACCCTGCTGGCGTTCCTGCTGATCCTGCCGCTCAATCGCTTGACCCTGCTGTACTCCTTCGCCGCGCTGTTTCTCGCCGCCAGCTACCCCTACACCAAGCGCTTCCTGGCGATTCCCCAAGCCTACCTGGGCATCGCCTTCGGCTTCGGCATCCCCATGGCGTTCGCCGCCCAGTCCGGCCACGTGCCGCCGCTGGCTTGGCAGATGCTCGCCGCCAACGTCTTCTGGGCGGTCGCCTACGACACCGAATACGCCATGGTGGACCGCGACGACGACCTGAAAATCGGCATCAAGACCTCCGCCATCACCTTCGGGCGCTACGACGTGGCGGCGGTGATGGGGTGTTACGCGGCAACCCTGGGGATACTCGCGTGGATCGGCCATACCCTGCAATTCCGCTGGCTGTATTTTGCCGGCCTGGCCGTCGCAGCGGGCATCGCCGCCTATCATTACACCCTCATCCGGGGTCGCGAACGCGGGAAATGCTTCAAAGCCTTTTTGCACAACAACTGGCTTGGTGCGGCGGTGTTTGCTGGGCTGGCGGCGGATTATTGGTTTGCCTGAAACGAAAGGAGGCGGTTGCTTGACGCTGCACGACCGCCTGCATATAGGCCGTGTATATGGCATTCCGCCGGAGCAGTCATGGCAACCAGTACCCTATTCAACAACAACCGCACCCAGGCGGTGCGTCTTCCCACCGACATGCGCTTTCCCGATTCCATCAAGAAAGTCGAAGTAAGGGCGGTCGGACAGGAGCGGATCATTGCACCGGCGGAATCGGCGTGGGACAGCTTCTTCCTCGCTACCCCCGCCCCCACCGAAGATTTCTTGGCTGAGCGCGCCGACCAGACGCAGCCCGAGCGTGAAGGCTTATAGGCGGCGATGCTGGACACCAACATCGTCATCTACGTCATCAAGCGGCGCCCGCATGAAGCGCTGGAAATCTTCAACCGGCACCATGGACGGATGGCGATTTCCGCCATTACCCTGGCCGAATTGGCCCACGGTGCGGAAAAGAGCAGCGACGTGGCGCGCAACACCCTGGTCGTCGAGGATTTCGTGAGTCGCCTGGCGGTCTTGCCTTACGGCGACAAGGCCGCCTGGCACTACGGAAGCATTCGTGCCGTTCTGGAAAAGCAGGGGCAACCGATAGGCGTCAACGACCTCTATATCGCCGCCCAGGCTCGCAGCGCGGGCCTCACGCTGGTGACCAACAATCTGCGGGAATTCGAGCGCGTGCCGGGATTGTTGCTGGAGAATTGGGTGGGGTAGCGTAGCTGTGAATATATTGTGGTGGCGTGTGGTGTAATATATATTATTGATATGTACCACAAGGAGCCATGATGGAAACCGCAAAAATATTCTGGTCTGGCCGCTCGCAGGCGGTGCGCTTGCCCAAGGAGTTTCGTTTCGACGGCGAAGCGGTGCACATACGGCGACACGGCAATGCCGTAATCCTCGAACCGCTCGCCGAAGACTGGCAGTGGCTGGATGCCGTCGCCGGTCAGCTCGACGCGGATTTCGTCGCAGCGGTTGCCGAGCAGCCCGCACCGCAGGCGCGCCCGGAACTGGATAGCCTGTTCCGCTGATGCGCTACCTCCTCGACAGCAATGCCGTCATCGTCCTGCTCAACGGTAGCACCCCGCTCCTCGCGCAACGGATGCGGCAAAACCGTCCCGGCGACATCGGCATCTCCGCCATCGTCTCCCACGAACTCTTCTACGGCGCCTTCAAGAGCCGGCGCGCCGGGCACAACGTCGCGCTGGTGGACCACCTGCAATTCGAGGTAATGGAGTTCGACAAGGAAGACTCCCGCCAGGCCGGCGAGATACGCGCCGCACTCGCTGCCAAGGGCACGCCCATCGGCCCCTACGATGTGCTGATTGCCGGCCAGGCCATGGCGCGCGGGCTGATCCTGATCACCCACAACACCGCCGAATTCGGGCGGGTGACGGGGTTGCAGATCGAGGATTGGGAGGCATGAATCCGCCCTTTTCTCTTCGCGCCAAAGTGCGTGATTACGCGCGTCATTGCTTGCGCGATGGCGGATGAGGCGGATACGCCAGTCGGGTTGCGCAAAAAGCCGCTAACAACCTACGCGCAGGTGCAGGATATGGCGTAAGTGGCATAGGGGCGGGTTGGTATAACCCACCAAGCGTAGGATAATCGCGCCATTACATACAGGATGGTCAGCCATGCCCCGGATTGATTTGCCCAAGGTGAAAATCGCCGATTTCCGCCGCCAGCACCACATTCGCAAGCTGGCGCTGTATGGTTCCGTGCTGCGTGACGATTTCGGGGCTGATAGCGATGTGGACGTGTTGGCCGAGTTCGCGCCCGAGGAACGAGTGGGGCTGCTCCGCTTGGCGGGGATGGAGCTGGAGTTGTCCGAATTGGTGGGGCGGCGCGTGGATTTACGCACACCTCAGGACTTAAGCCGGTATTTCAGACAGGAAGTGCTGGAACAGGCCGATGTTCAATACTTTGAAGGCTGAGCCAAGCCATACTTAGAGCCAAACTCGAAAATAATCCGAATTGGAAAACTGAATGAAATACCACGACCTGCGCGACTTTATCGCGCAACTGGAAGCCCAGGGCGAGTTGAAGCGGGTGAAAACCCCGGTCAGCACCAACCTGGAAATGACTGAGATTTGCGACCGGGTGCTGCGCGCCGGGGGGCCGGCGATTCTTTTCGAGAATCCCGCCGGCCACACCATGCCGGTGCTTGCCAACCTGTTCGGCACGCCTAAACGGGTGGCGCTGGGGATGGGCGAGGATAGTGTGGCGGCGCTACGCGAAGTGGGCAAGCTGCTGGCCTTTCTCAAGGAGCCGGAGCCGCCCAAGGGCTTGCGCGATGCCTGGGAGAAGCTGCCCAAGTTCAAGCAGGTGCTCAACATGGCGCCCAAGGAGTTGTCATCGGCGCCGTGTCAGGAAATCGTCTGGGAAGGCGCGGATGTCGATTTGGCGAAACTGCCCATCCAGACTTGCTGGCCGGGCGATGTGGCACCGCTGATTACCTGGGGGCTGACCATTACCCGGGGGCCGTTGAAAACCCGCCAGAATCTGGGCATCTACCGCCAGCAGGTGATCGCGCCCAACAAGGTGATTATGCGCTGGCTGGCGCATCGCGGCGGGGCGCTGGATTTTCGCGAATTCCAGGAAGCCCAGCCGGGGCAGCCGTTCCCGGTGGCGGTGGCGCTGGGTGCCGATCCGGCGACGATACTCGCGGCGGTGACGCCGGTGCCGGATTCGCTGTCCGAATACCAGTTCGCCGGGCTGCTACGCGGCTCGAAAACCGAGGTGGTGAAGGCACTGGGTTCCGATCTGCAAGTCCCGGCGGGCGCGGAGATCGTTCTGGAAGGGGTGATTCATCCCGGCGAAATGGCGCTGGAAGGCCCGTATGGCGACCATACCGGCTACTACAACGAGCAGGCCGAGTTTCCGGTGTTCACGGTCGAGCGCATCACCATGCGCCGCAATCCGATTTACCACAGCACTTATACCGGCAAGCCGCCGGATGAGCCGGCCATTTTGGGCGTTGCTCTGAACGAGGTGTTCGTGCCGTTGCTGCAAAAGCAGTTCCCCGAGATCGTCGATTTCTACCTGCCGCCGGAGGGCTGTTCCTACCGGTTGGCCTGCGTTTCGATCAAGAAGCAGTATCCCGGCCACGCCAAGCGGGTGATGTTCGGTATCTGGTCGTTCCTGCGCCAGTTCATGTACACCAAATTCATTATCGTCACCGATGACGACGTGAACATCCGCGATTGGAAGGAAGTGATCTGGGCGATGACCACCCGCGTCGATCCGGCGCGCGATACGCTACTGGTGGAGAACACGCCCATCGATTACTTGGATTTCGCCAGCCCGGTGAGCGGTTTGGGTTCCAAGATGGGGCTGGATGCGACCAACAAGTGGCCGGGCGAAACGGCCCGCGAATGGGGGACGCCCATCGTCATGGATGGGGCGGTGAAGGCGCGGGTGGATGAGATGTGGGGCGAGCTAGGGCTGTGAATCGGCCAAACGCTTGAACCGCAAAGGCGCAAAGAAATCAGAACCCAGGAATAGCGATCGGGCTTGCACAACGAAGTTTTCCTTTGCGCAATCTTGGCGCCTTCGCGCCTCTGCGGTTCGCAACTGAGGTTCTTAGGGTGAGGCGGCGAGCGGGCAGAACACGCTGAATTCCGCGCCGCCCTCGACGTTGCAGGCTTCGATGGCTCCCCCCATGTTGCCCTTGATGATCATTTCCGACATGTACAGGCCGATGCCGCTGCCCTTGTCCTTGGTGGTGAAGTAGGGGTCGAAAATCTTCGGTAAGACCGCTTCCGGAATGCCGCCGCCGTTGTCGCGAATGCGGATTACCCCCATGCCGTTTTCCGCACGGATGGTGACGGCGATGCAGCCGGGAAATATCTGATTCTCCAGGATCGCATCCTTGGCGTTGCTGAGCAGGTTCAGCAGGACTTGGGCGAATTCGTTGGGATAGCCGGAAACCAGTACCTGCTCCCCCAAGTCGCCGCTGATCTGGACTTGGTGGTGGTTCAGGCTGGCGCTCAGGATGCGGATGGTGTCCTGGTAAATCCGGCATAAGTCGAAAGTGACCGTCTCCTTGTCGGCACGGAAAAAATCGCGGAAGTCGTCGATGGTTGTCGACATCTTCTTGATCAGGCGGCGGCTGTCTTCCATCAAGGTATCCAGGGTTTTCTCGTCGAGTTCCTGGTGGTGATAGGCATCCTTGAGGTTGCCGAGCAGGATCGCCAGGGCATTCAGCGGCTGGCGCCATTGATGGGCGATGTTGTGAACCATTTCGCCCATCGCCGCAAGGCGCGATTGCTGAATCAGCATTTGATCCTTGCTGCGACTCCGTTTGACCTCTTCAGCGACCCGTTGCTCCAGAGTCGAATTGAGTTTCTGCAATTCCCGTTGCGAATGATTGAGTTCGCCGATCAGCGTCGCCATTTTCCGGGATAGTTCGATATGTCGATGGGCGATGGTGGCGACCAGTGCCAGGGCAATCAGCAAACCGGTGACGACGGTAACCGCGATAGCCAGGAAAGTCGGGTCGAATGCGCCGCTTGCATCCGTAGTTTCACCGGGACGCAGGAAATAAGCGGCTCCCATGGCGATGTAATGCATCCCGGAAATCGCCGCGCCCATGACCACCGAACTGCCGGTTCGAACCAGCCACTGGTAGCGTTTCCCCAGGGCTTGCAGACGGAATTTGATCCACAACGCCAGCACGGCCAGCACTACCGCGACTGCAATGGATAGCCCGAAAAGCGCTGGCTCATAGCGCAGCAGGGCATCCATGCGCATTGCCGCCATCCCCGAGTAGTGCATGGTGCCGATGCCCGCCCCGAGCAGGATTCCGCCGCCGATCAACTGGCGCTGGGTAATGCTGGGATGGCTGATGAGGTGCAGCGCCACGCCGCTCGCCAGGATGCCGGGCACCATCGAGAGCAAGGTCAGCAGCGGGTCGTAGCGCACCCCGCAGGGCAGGTTGAAGGACAACATGCCAATGAAATGCATGGCCCAGATCCCGCCGCCCATCGCCAGCGAGCCGACCGCCAGCCACAGCGCCTTGGCGGCCCGGCTGCTCGCCTGGTTGAACTGCCCGGCTACATCCAGCGCGGCGTAGGAGGCGAAAACCGCGATCAGGATGGAAACGCCCACCAGCACCGGGTTGTACGTCCCGATATAAAGTAGGCTGTATTCCGGTGTCTGCGTGAGAAATTGAAGGGTGGGGAGCATGACGGGGAAACTGTTATTGTCTCGGAAGAATAACCCCAGTGAATGGCTAATTCAAACGAATTTCACGGGCGTTGGTATATCCACTCCAGCAGCGCATCCTGAGCTGCCTGCCCGGCGGCGGCATTGGGGTGGTTGATGAGGAACACCGCGACGATCTGGCGGCCCTTGCGGTCATGGACGTAGCCGGCGATGGCCTTGACCCCCTTCAGCGAGCCGGTCTTGATGTGGGCATGGCCGGCCACGCCGCGTTCGACCAAGCGTTTTTTCATGGTGCCGTCGATGCCGGCGATGGGCAGCGAGGCGACGAATTCCGCCATCACCGGGCTGCGCCAGGCGGCCGCCAGCAGTTCCCCAAGGTGTTCCGCGCTGATTCGCTCGCGGCGCGACAGGCCCGAACCGTTTTCAATGGCCAGTTCCGGGAAACGCTGGCCTTTTTCCGCCAACCAGGCGTTCAGCGCTTGGGCGCCGGCTTCGCTGCTGCCGTTGCCGAGCGTCAGGAGAAGCTGGCGAGCCATCACGTTGTTGCTGAACTTGTTGACATCGCGGACCACGTCGGCGAGTTGGCGCGATTCGCTGCTCGCCAGCAGGCGCGCGGCGGCGGGGGTGACCCCGCGCTTCGCCGCGCCGCGCAGTACCCCGCCCATTTCTTCCCAGAGCAGGCGAAACAGGCTGGAAACATAGGTGGTGTTGTCGAACAGCGCCAGGTGCCAGTTCCTTTCGCCGCAGGCGAGCGGGTAATCGCCGCTGAACGCGACCTTGACGGTGGCCCCGCCGTTGCGTTCCACGCTGGTCTCAATGCCTTCGCGCCAGTCGCCGCACTCGCCTTCCACGCCGCGCAAGCGATTCTCCACGACAAGCTGGGGGGGGGCGGGATCGGCGATGAGGCGCACTCCGGTGCCGTTGTCGCCGGGCAGGAGACGGAAACGGGTGCTCTTGAAATTGACCAGCAGGGCGTCGGGCAGCGCGTTGTAAGGGCGTAGCGGGGCGTTGTCGAAGGCCCCCGGATCGCCGCCCGGCGCGGCGAAGCGGCTGTCGTCGAGAATCAGGTCGCCGCGCAGTTCGCGTACCCCGAGTTGGCGCAGGTCGCGCAGCAGCAGCCAAAAGCGCTCGATGGTCAGGGCCGGGTCGCCCGAGCCTTTCAGATACAGGTCGCCTTCCAGCATGCCGTTTTGCGGGGCGGTTTCGGCGAGCAGGCCGGTTTGCCAGGTGTAGGCCGGGCCGAGTAGTTCCAGCGCGGCGTAGGTGGTGACCAGCTTCATGGTGGAAGCCGGACTGAGCGGGGCGCGGGACTGATGTTCGAGGAGCGGCTTGGTCGCGCCGGTTTCGCGCAGGTAGATGGCGACGTACTGCTCGGGGATGCCTGCCTCATGCAACGCCTTGGCGACCGTGGGGGGGGGCGGCGCGGCCAGGGCCGGTAGGGCAAGGAGCAGGGCCATGGCAGCCAGTGTGCGGCACACCCCGTTAACCGCAAAGGCGCAAAGGCTCAAAGAAAACGCAAAGAGTGTGTTGGTGTGAGTCCCTTTATCAAGCGGTATGGTCAGGACAAAAATAAATCTTTGCGCCTCTGCGCCTTTGCGGTGCGAATTGTTCATTTTTCAAACTGGTTGAGTATATCCAGTACCGCCGCCTGGAGGTGCGCCATTTCCGTTTCGCCGACCACGTAGGGCGGCATGAAATACACGGTATTGCCGATGGGGCGCAGGAGGATTTCGCGGCGCAGGCCTTCCTCGAAAAAACGCCGCGCGAAATCCGCTGGTGCGTTGTTGACTTCGAAAGCCCAGATCATCCCGCTGTTACGGAAATTGGCGAGGCGCGGATGGTTTGCCAGGGGGGTCAACAGTTCGTTGAACCGCGCGGTTTTGGCACGGTTCGCCTCGATCACCTGGTCTTCCGCGAAGATGTCCAGCACCGCCAGCGCGGCACGGCAGGCCAGGGCATTGCCGGTGTAGGAATGGGAATGGAGGAAGCCTTTCGCCATCTCGTCGTGATAAAAAGCCTGGTAGACCCCCTCGCGGGTGAGTACCGCCGAGAGCGGCAGGTAGCCGCCGGTGATGCCCTTGGAAAGGCACAGGAAATCCGGACGGATGGCGGCCTGTTCATGGGCGAAAAAGGTACCGGTGCGGCCGAAGCCCACGGCGATTTCGTCGGCGATCAGATGCACCTCGAATTCGTCGCAGGCGGCCCGCGCCAGGCGCAGGTATTCGGGGTGGTACATGCCCATCCCCGCAGCGCCTTGCACCAGCGGTTCGAGAATCAGGGCTGCGGTTTCGTGGTGGTGTTTTTTCAGGTGGTTGCGCAGATCCGCAGCCCGGCGCACCGCGAAGTCGCGGGGCGATTCGCCCGGCGCGGCATGGCGCCAATCCGGGGTGGGTACCTGGACGCCGGCGCGCAGCAGCGGGGCATAGGTGTTCTTGAAGATCGCCACGTCGGTGACCGCCAGCGCCCCCACGGTTTCGCCGTGATAACCGTTGGCCAGGCTGACGAAGCGGGTTTTGCCCGGCCTGCCGCGGTTGCGCCAATAATGAAAGCTCATCTTGAGGGCGATTTCGGTGGCGGAAGCACCGTCCGAGCCGTAAAAGGCGTGGCCCAGGCCGCTGAGTTGCGCCAGCCGCTCCGACAACTCGACCACCGGGCGCTGAGTGAAACCGGCCAGGATCACATGTTCCAGGGTGTCGAGCTGGTCCTTGAGGGCCGCGTTGATGCGCGGGTTGCAGTGACCGAACAGGTTGACCCACCAGGAACTCACCGCGTCGAGATAGCGCTTGCCGTCGAAATCGTAAAGCCATGGCCCGGCGCCGCGTTCGATGGGAACCAGCGGCAGGGTTTCGTGGTGTTTCATCTGGGTGCAGGGATGCCAGACGGCAGCCCGCGAGCGGTTCAGCAAATCCAGGTTGTTCATGAGGCGAAAAGCGGCGTTGTATGTTGCCGGCATGGATTGGGTTGCAATAGTGTTGATTATTTCCCACAAAAATCTAGGGGAAGACCTATTTTTTTCAAAAACCCCCGATTAACACTTGCTTAGGGGCCGGGTTGTTGGCATATTTTGCCTGAATAAGGCAGCATCAGGGACAATAATACTCAGCCGGGCGCTATCCATCTTCCTTCTCAGCCAGCGGCAGCGGCATTTCCAATAATAATTCCGCCCGGCAATCAACCATAACAAGGGAGAATGATGGATAGCACTCCACAACCCGAGCTGATTTTTTTCGGATGTTGTTGTTCTCCCCCATGGTATGGGGTGTTCCTGTTTTCATTTGTCTATTTCGGGAAAACCCGGTTTGTATTATTATGCGGATGTCATTTTGTTGTCCGAGAATGTGACCGGAGCGTGATCTGCAGGCCATTACCGGTTATAGTTGCTGTTGTTGCTAATATTTACCACCCAACCAAATAAAGGAGATGTTGCAAATGAACAAAGCTGAACTCGTCGATGCCGTAGCCTCCAAGACCGGTGCTTCCAAGGCCAAGACCGCGGAAATGCTGGATGCCTTGATGGGCGCCGTCAAGGATGCCCTGACCAACCAGGATTCCGTACAACTGATCGGCTTCGGTACCTTCGCGGTATCCGAGCGCGCTGCTCGTGAAGGCCGTAACCCGGCTACCGGCAAGACCATCAAGATCGATGCCAAGAAAGTTGTGAAATTCAAAGTCGGCAAAGCCCTGGCTGATACCGTTGCCGGCGTAAAGCCAGCCAAGGCCGCCGCCAAGCCCGCTGCTCCCAAAGCAAAGAAGAAATAATTCAGGTTTGTCCAGAATTAAGCCCTGGACGCCGGCAAGCGGCGTCCAGGTTTTTTTTACCTGAAATCAGCCTGGGGAGTCGTCATGACCACCGATACGGTGGAGTCGCTGTTATCCCGCCTCAGAAAACTGACCACCATCGGCGCTTCGCTTTCCGCCGAGAGAGATACCACCCAGTTGCTTGAAAGCATCCTGGTCGCAGCCCAGGAAGTCACTTTTGCCGATGCCGGCACGCTGTATCTGGTCGACAAGAACCTGCTCCGTTTCGAAATCCTCCACAACAATTCCCTGAATATCGCCATGGGCGGCAAGAGCGGCAAGCCTGCCACGCTCGGTCCGGTGGCCCTGTACCGCGAGGATGGCTCGCTCAACGATACCCTGGTGGTGACCAGCGCGGTGCTGCATAACCACACCATCAATATTCCCGACGTGTATGCGGAAGAGCGCTACGACTTTACCGGGACGCGGGCTTTCGACGAAAAAACCGGTTATCGCTCCCAATCGTTTCTCACTATCCCGTTGAAGAATCACCAGAACGAGGTGATCGGCGCGCTGCAACTGATCAATTCGATCCATCCGTCCAGCGGCGAGACCATCCCGTTTTCCCCGGATGCCCAGGAACTCGCCGAATCGCTGGCCTCGCAGGCCGCCATCGCGCTGACCAACCGTAACCTGCTTGATCAGATGCGCGAGCTCTTCGAGGCGTTGATCCAGGGTATCAGCGTCGCCATCGACGAAAAATCGCCTTATACCGGCAGCCATGGGCAGCGCGTGCCGGAACTGGCGCTGATGCTCGCCCAGGCCGCCCACGCTACGCGGGAAGGGCCTTATGCCGAATTCCAGATGAGTGAGGCGGAGTTCTACGAGTTGAAAATCGCCGGCCTGCTCCACGATTGCGGCAAGCTCGCCACGCCGGTGCATGTGGTGGACAAGGCCACCAAGCTGGAAACCATTTTCGACCGCATCCAGTTGATCGAGGCGCGCTTCGTGATCCTCAAGCGCGAAGCGGAAATCGCCATGCTGAAGGAGCGTATCGAATTGCTCAGCCAGGGGGCGGATGAGGCGCAGTTCGATGCCCAGCAAGCCCGGCTTCGCGAGAAATGGGCGGCGCTCGACGAGGAATTCGAATTCCTCAACCACTGCAATTTCGGCCGGGAATTCATGTCGCCCGCCCACCAGGAACGGGTAAACCGGATCGGCGAGCGCTGCTATGCGAATCGCCGTGACGAAACGGCCAAGCTACTGTCGGCGGAAGAAAATCTTTGCCTCAACATCCCGCGCGGCACCCTGACCGACGATGAGCGGGAAATCATCAACCGCCACGTCCTGACCTCCATGATAATGCTCGAACAACTGCCCTGGCCGCGGGAGTTGCGCAATGTCCCGCTGATCGCCGGAGCCCATCACGAGCGTATCGACGGCAAGGGTTATCCGATGGGCCTGACCGGCGACCAGATGTCGGTGCAGATGAAAGTGCTGGCGATCGCTGACGTGTTCGAAGCCCTGACCGCCAAGGACCGCCCCTACCGGCCCGGCATGTCGCTGATGCAGGCGCTCACCATCCTGGGGCGGATGGCCATGGACAACCACATCGACCGCGACCTGTTCCGCCTGTTTATCCGCGACAAGGTCTACCTGCAATACGCCCAGCGCTTCCTCAGCGAATCGCAGTTCGACGCGGTCGATGAAAGCCGGATCCCCGGACTGGCGGATTAAAGGCTAGAAGCGGTTGGTGACGACCACTTCGTCCAGCCCCAGCTTGCCGACCCGCGCCAACGGCGCCTGGATGCCCTTGCCGATGGCGACGAACATCGAGACCACGTGGTCCGGGGGCAGATTGACGAGTTTGCCCACCGCGTCGAAATCGAAGCCATCCATCGGGCAGGACTCGTAGCCCATCTCCTGGGCCGCCAGCATCAGCGTCATCGCGGCAATCCCGCAAGAGCGCATGGTTTCGTCGCGCTGCACCTGTTCGTTTCCCCGGTAATAGCGGTCGATGGCCGCCACCAGGTAATCCTGTAGCGCTTGCGGCGCCCCGTGCCAGTAGCGCGCCGGGTCTTTCTCCCAAGCCTTGAGATCTGCGGTCAGCACCACCAGCAGCGAGGCATCGGTCACCTGTGCCTGATCCCAGGCCACCGCCCGGACTTGCCGGCGCAAGTCCGGGTCGCGCACCAGCACGAAGCGCCAATGCTGGATGTTGAAGGCGGTGGGCGAGAGTGCCGCGAGGGTCATGAGCTTCTCGATTTCCGCTTCGCTCATGCTGTGGTTCGGATCGAACGCCTTGACGGCGCGGCGCTTTTCGATGGCTAGACTGACTTTCATCAGGTGTTCCTCCTTGAAATGACGTGGGTGTGCTTGGCTAGTTGGGCTTGCCTTGAACGTAGCGGAATTCCTGGGTTTTCCCCTGGTATCCCCAGGCGTCGCCGCGGACTTCGTGGATGACGATATAGCTGGTCGGATGAAGATCGCCGACCAGCGCCGCGACGGCGGCAAAAACCTGTGCGACGTAAAGTGCTTTTTCGTCCTTGCTGTTGGTGCCTTCCGTCACCTTGACGTCCAGATAGAAAGTGGCGAGACCCAGGGCCGCCAGCGATTCGCCGCCGATGAACCATTGCGCGGGCGGGACGTATTCCACCGCAACGGACGTCAGTTCGCGTTTTTTGTGCAGGACGGCGTCGGTCAATTCCGTCAGCCGCGCGGCGATTGCTGCGGTGAGTTCCGCCGAAGGTGGGGCGGAAAGTTTGGCATTCAGATAAGGCATGGCTTGTCTCCTGAGGGGCAGGGCTGTGCGGTCCCGGACAGCCCCGCCAGGTTACTCGTCGCGAACGATCTTGAAGGTGTTGAACACGATATCCGCCGCCATGTTGCGGGCTGCGTGGGCAACCGCGTCGAGAATGTCGCTCTCCGCCCAACCCAGCGATTTCAGGGCGTCGATGTCGGCAGCCGTGACCTCATGCGGCGTGCGCGAAGCCTTCAAGGCGAACAACAGCATCGCCTTGTCCCTGGCTTCCAGCGGCGCAGTCGTCGGATCGCGCTTGACCGCGGCGATCTGCTCCGGGGGGAGGCCGGCCCGTTCGACCAGCATCGCGGCGTTGAAGTCGATGCAGTAATCGCAACGGTGATCCTGCGACACCAGCAGGCGGGTGAATGCCAGCAGCGGGAAGCTCAGGGTGGGGTGGCGCATGAAATAAGCGGTCTGCTGCCACTGGGTTTCCAGCAGGGCAGGGCTGCCGCTGTACATCTGGAAGGCATTCGGCACGCGGCCCAGGATGGCTTCGGCCTGGCGATAGACCTCGGCGACCTGGCCGTGGGCTTGCGAGGGGGCGACGGTGTGGATCAACGGCATGGTGGTTCTCCCTTGGGTAAATACCGAACGGTCGGTATGGTTTGCGGTAAAAAAATTACGCGGTACGCAGGCTGCGGATATAGGCTTGCAACTGGCGGCTGCATAGCGCCAGCGCATCGGCGGATTGCAGGTTCTTGGCAATGCCGATGCAGCCTTCCCAGGCCGATACGATGAACAGCGCGGCGGCTGCGCAATCCACGTCGGCACGTAGAATTTGCTGTTCTTGCGCCCGCTGCAAGGCGCCTTCCACCGCGTCGCGCCAGGCGTGCAGCACGATGCCTAGGCGCTCCTTGAAGGCCGGGTCGAGCGGGCTCATTTCCTGGATCAGGTTGTTGAGCGGGCAACCCAGCGTCACCAGTTCATTGGCGCGTTCCGCGATGTTGTCGAGGATACTCAGCAGGGTTTCCAGCGGTTGTTGGCTTTGCCGCAGCGGCGTGAAGAAACGTTCGTCGAGGCGCCGGTAAATTACCTCGTCCACCACCGCCAACCCCAGCGCCTGCTTGGTGGGGAAATGATGGTACAGCGCGCCCTTGGTCAGCCCGGTGCTGGCCAGGATGTTGGCGATGCTGGCGGCCTGGAAACCTCTGCGGTGGATTTCGCAGAACGCGGCTTCGAGAACCTTGTCGCGGGTGATGTCGGGTTGTTTGGTTTGCATGGTGCAATTAGATACCGACCGGTATGGATGCGTCAAGGCTTTTTTTATTCGGCGTCGTCTTCCGGCAAAAACAGCTGCAGCAACTCGTTGAGAAAGCGCTGTCCCAACAGCGTGGGACGGATCGCCGCAGCATCGCGTTCCAGCAATCCGCGCCGTTCGGCTTCCTGCACGGCGCTTTCGATGGCGGCCAGCGGCAGGCTGGTGGCCGGAGTGAATAGGCGCGGATCGAAGCCCCCGGTGAGACGCAGCGCATTCATCATGAACTCGAAAGCGCGGTCCGCCACGGCCACCTCGTGTTCTTCCGCCGGCTTCCCGGCGGCTATTGCGGCCAGATAGTCATGCGGCGCGCGGGGGCGCACCTGGCGCGCGATGCGGTCGCAGAAGGTCAGCTTGCCGTGCGCCCCCGCGCCCAGCCCCAGGTAATCGCCGTAATGCCAGTAATTGAGATTGTGGCGGCAACGCAGCTGGGGTTGGGCGAAGGCCGAAGTTTCGTAATGCTCGAAACCCGCCCCCGCCAATTCGGCCTCGATGGCCTCCTGCATGACGGCACAGGCGTCCTCGTCGGGGAGAGTCGGCGGCGCCGCGTAAAAGCGCGTGTTCGGCTCCAGCGTCAGGTTGTAGGCGGAAAGATGGGTGGTGCGGTAGGCGATGGCGGCGCGGATGTCCGCGAGCGCTTCGTCCAGGCCCTGGCCGGGCAGGCCATACATCAGGTCGAGGTTGACGTTGTCGAAGTGCTGCATGGCCGCTGCCACGGCGGCGTGCGCCTCGCGGTCGTCATGGATGCGCCCCAGCGCCTGCAGGTGGCGGGGATTGAAACTCTGGATGCCCAGCGACAGGCGGGTGATGCCGGCGGCCCGGAATTCCGCGAATTTGCCCGCTTCCACCGTGCCGGGATTGGCTTCCATGGTGATTTCCGCGCCCGCCTCGACGGGTAGGCGCGCCCGTATCCCGGCCAGCAACTCGTCGACGGCGCGCGGCGAGAACAGGCTGGGCGTGCCGCCGCCGATGAACAGCGACACTACCTTGCGCCCCCATACTTGCGGCAGCGCCATCTCCAGGTCGCGAATCAGCGCCGCGACATACTCCTGCTCGGGAACGCCGCCCTTCGCTTCATGCGAATTGAAGTCGCAATAAGGACACTTGCGCACGCACCACGGGATGTGGATATAGAGGGAAAGGGGCGGGGTGAGTAATGGGGGATGGGGGATGAGTGATGGGCCTTTATGCCCATTCCCCATCACCGATTCCCCATCACCCATTACCGGCTCTCCTTGATCTTCTCCACCAATGCCGCCAGCGCCTTGCCGCGATGGCTGATCTTGTTCTTCAATTCCATGGAAATTTCCGCGCCGGTCTGGCCGTACTCGGGCAGCAGGAAATACGGGTCGTAGCCGAAGCCGCCGTCGCCGCGCGGGGTGTCGATGATTTCGCCGTACATCGCCCCTTCGGCGATCAGCGGCTGGGGATCCTCGGGGTAGCGCACCAGCACCATCACGCAGTAATAGTGGGCTTTGCGGTCGGCGTGGCCTTGCAGGAGCTCGATGAGTTTCTCGTTGTTGCGCTGGTCGGATTTCGGTTCGCCGGCGAAGCGTGCCGAATACACGCCGGGCGCGCCGTTAAGGGCGTCCACGCAGATCCCCGAATCGTCGGCCAGTGCCGGCAGGCCGGAGTGCGCCGAAGCGTGGCGGGCCTTGGTGAGGCAGTTCTCGATGAAGGTGCAGTAAGGTTCCTCGGCTTCCGGGATGTTGAAAGCCGATTGCGGGAAGACTTCGAAATCGAGGGGGGCGAAGATCGCGCCGATTTCGCGCAGTTTGCCGGCATTGTTCGAGGCGATGACGAGTTTTTTCATGGGAAATAGAGGCTTATGAACGAAAGCCGCTATTGTAGCAGAGCGGCGGATGCCTCGCCGAATCCGCCGCCTGCATGCAAACGTCCAAATCGTTCAGCTTGCCGCACCCAAAAGGCCGTTCCGGTAATCGCTCACGGCCTGATAAATCTCCTGCTCGCTGTTCATCACGAACGGCCCGTATTGGGCAATCGGCTCGTTGAGCGGTTGGCCGGCGATCAGCAGCGCCCGCGCGTCATGGCTCACTTCCAGCACTACCCCGTCGGCCTGCGCGGCGTTGTCGAGTATCGCCATGCGTTGTGCCGCTATCGCCTGGCCGGCGATGCTGACGGTACCGCGATACACGTAGAGGAAGGCATTGTGCGTCGCCGGCAGCGCCTGCGCGAAACGGCTGCCCGCCGGCAAATGGAGGTCCAGGTACAACGGCGCGGTGGCTTCCCGCGTGACCGCGCCGGCCACGCCGTGACTCGTCCCGGCGATGACAGTGACCGCCACGCCTGCCGGGGTGGTGAAACGCGGCAGCTCGGCAGCGGCGAAATCGCGATACCAGGGCGCGCACAGCTTGTCGCGGGCGGGCAGGTTCAACCACAACTGGAAGCCTTCCAGCCTGCCGTTTTCCTGCTGGGGAATCTCGGAATGCACCACTCCGCGCCCGGTGGTCATCCACTGCATCCCGCCGTCGCCCAGCAAGCCCTCATGCCCGGCGCTGTCACGATGGCGCATCAGGCCGGCGATCATGTAGGTGATGCTCTCGAAGCCGCGGTGCGGATGGTCGGGGAACCCCGCGATATAGTCGTCGGGATTGTCGCTGGCAAAGGCGTCGAGCATCAGGTAGGGGTCGAGGCGGCGCTGCAACTGCTGGGTGAGAACCCGCGTCAGCTTCACTCCGGCGCCATCGGAAGTCGCCGTGCCGGCAACCAGTTGTTCGACGCGGCGGGATAGTCTGATCGCTTCGCCGTGGAGGTTGAGGTCGTTTTTCATGATATCTCCTTCTCCGGGCGTATCAATGCCCAGGTACCAGTTTCAGGCAAACAGGGCATCCAGGTCGGCCTGGGCTTCGGCAAAGCCTTGCCGGGCCGCGTCGGCGCCCATGTTCAGTCCCTCCGCGTAGACGAAGTGCACGTCGCTCATGCCGAGAAAGCCCAGTACCGTTTGCAGGTAGGGAACCTGGGTGTCGGCTGCCGTGCCGCGGTGGCGGCCACCCCGCGCCAGGGCCACGTAGACCCGCTTGCCCTGGAGCAGCCCTTCCGGGCCCTGCTCGGTGTAGCGAAAGGTCACGCCGGCGCGGGCAATCGCGTCGATCCAGTTCTTCAATTGCGCCGGCACGCCGAAGTTGTACATCGGTACTCCCAGCACCAGCACGTCGGCGGCCTGGACTTCTTCAATCAGGGCATCGTCCAGCGCGGCGCGCGCCGCCTGTTCGGGCGTGCGTTGCGTCGCCGGGGTAAGCAGGGCGCCGAGCGCCGCTTCGTCGAGCACGGGATGCGGGGTGCGCGCCAGATCGCGGCGTGTCACGGCGGCAGCCGGGCGGCTCGCCTGCAAGCGGGCGGTGATGTCGTCGGCGAGGCGGGTCGAGTTCGCGCCCTGGGTGCGGGCGCTGGCATTGATTTGCAGGATATTCATGGGGTACTCCTCACGGTGGTGGATGGGATGGGGGTACTTTATTAGTTTATTTTTATGCGGAGAAGTCCGTAAATCAGATAATATTGTTCCATATATGGAACAGTTTGAAGCCAATGACCTGTTGATCTTCGCCCGCGTCGCGGAAGCCGGCAGCTTCAGCCGCGCCGCCGAGCGGCTGGGACTGCCGAAATCCACGGTGTCGCGGCGGATTTCCCGGCTCGAGGAAAAGCTCGGGGAGCGCCTGATGCAGCGCACCACCCGCCGCCTGGTGCTGAGCGAATTCGGCCAGGGCCTGTTGGAACATGCCCGTCAGGTTGCCGACGAAGTGGATGCGGTGGCGGCGTTTGCCGCATATCGCCAGGTGCGCCCCAGCGGCAGGCTGCGTGTCTCGATGCCCGCCGATTTCGCCCACCTCTTGCTGGTCGACATGCTGGCGGCTTTCGTCGCGCTGCATCCGGCGGTCATCCTCGATCTCGACCTCTCGCCCCGGCGCGTCGACCTGCTCGCCGAGAACTTTGACATCGCCTTGCGCATGGGCGATCTGCCCGACGACACGCAACTCGCGGCGCGGCGGATCGTCGTGTTCCCCCATGGACTTTACGCCGCCCCCGCTTATCTGGCCGAGCACGGCGACCCGGCGGCGCCGGAAGCGTTGGCCGGGCACAACGCGCTACGCCTCCTCGAAGCCAACGGCGAAGCCGCCGCCTGGACGTTGCTGCGCGGCAGCGAACGCTGGCAAGGTATACCGGCGGGGCGCATGGCCGCCAATTCGCCGGAGTTGCTGATCGGCCTGGCTCTCGCCGGGGCGGGGATCGCCGCTGCCCCCGACTATTTCGCCGCGCCCCACGTGCAGCGCGGCGAATTGCGCCGGGTGCTGCCCGCCTGGTGCCTGCCGACCGTCACCGCCTGGGCCGTGTTTCCCGGACGGCGCCTGATGCCCACCAAAACCCGCGCTTTCCTCGACATGCTGGCGAGCGCGCTGACCGGCAGCCTTGACGGTACGGGGTGACAATTCAGGATTCGCTCCGGCTTCGCGCCGGACTGGTGGAATGAGAGCCTAGCCGGGCCACCAATTATTGCGTGCTCAGCAGCATACGCGACACGCTGACTTACGGTTTCACGGGGTGTTGCTGTTGTGCGATGCCATCCGCGCCAGCTTGTGGCGGCGGGCCAACTCCCTCTCGCTCGGTGCGGCGCTGGCGAACGAACCGGGCCGGATACCGCCATCGGGCACATAGGTGCTCATCACCACGCCGGTGGTCGAAACCCGGGAGCGAACCAGCCGCAGCGCGGCGGGTTTGGCATCCTCGCCAAAGAGACGCTTGCCCCGCCCGAGCACCAAAGGAAAAGTCCACACGTTGTACTCGTCGATCAGCGAGGCGGCGTGTAGCGTTAGAATCAGGTTGCCGCTGCCGATGATCTGCAAATCAAGACCGGGTTGGTTCTTGAGCGCGCTGATCGCCGCGACGACATCGCCGTCGAGCAAGGTCGAGTTGTTCCAGTGGAGCGTCGTCAAGGTGCGCGACGCCACATGCTTTCTGGCGGCGTTGAGGGTGGTGGCGACCGGATCGTCGGCGGGCTGGTAGGGCCAATACGCTTCGAATATCTCGTAGGTCAGCCGCCCCAGCACCAGTTCCCGATCCTTGCCGTCGAAACCCGCTGCCGAGATCTCCATGTTCTCGTTCCAGTAGTTGAACGTCCAGCCGCCCAGGGTGAAACCGCCAGTCGGGTCTTCGTCCGGCCCGCCGGGTGCTTGCATGATCCCGTCCAGCGACACAAAGGTAGATGCGATGAGCTTTCTCATGGGAACACTCCTGTCGTATTCAAGGGGTGGGGCTTGCTCGTGCGCTGCTGTTTGAGATCGTTAGACTGGCGGATTTTTGGTGCGGTTCGCGTGGAGGGAATCAGCGCAGTGCGTTGCGGCGGATCATAGGAAAACCATTTGGCGCAATGCCTGCCGATTATCGCGTCCGCGGGCTGGTCATCTTGGTACTCTGGCGGGTAACATTTCTGTGCATTGCTGAAGGGACTTGGTTAACGTATCTACCATCGCCGTCAGACGGTCATACATTTCCTTTTCCTTTTCCTTTTCCGTCGAGTCCGAGGCTATTTTGGGCGCAATTTGCATGGCCGCAACCTCAAATCTGTCTGGCCCTCTCGCGAAGAGCCTATGCACGGACATTGACAAGAGCGCCCCATCTTGCGGCACCAGCATTCTTCGAGCCAGCGGAAATGGACCGGTTCCTGGTGTATCCGATTCGATGTTGTTAAGCCGCAAACCTAGCGTTGGCCCGAAACTTGTTGTGAACTCAGATACTTCATACACAATCGAAGCAGCCTTCGCACGGTCCTGGTTCTCTCGGTTTGTCGCCAGCAATTTAGCAATATCATCTTCGGCTGATCGGCCTGGAGGAATGGACGAAAAAACGACGGCCAGAAGAAGGTTGTTCGGGTACCGGATTTTTCCAACGTAAATTGTGTTGCGATTAAACATCGCTTGGGTAAACCATTCGGCTTTTTCTGGAAACGGCGCCGTTGCGCAGTACACATTTGGAAACGACATGCCGCCATTCCATCCACCCGTCGGCCAAGTCATTTCATATGACTTCCCGCTAAGCTGGTAGCTTTCAGAATGTGCTACCGAAGCCAGCCCACCAATAAGAAGCAGGGATACAAACAATAAGGTTTTACTCATCGCAATGGTTCCGTTAAGGTCAAAAAAAACGGCAGGAAACGGTAGAACGGTATCTGCCCCCCCAATTTACTATCTTGTGACCCCTATTTGTTACTAATCGCACGCCGGTATTGCTTCACCAGCTTTTGGAATAAATTCATAAACGAATTGCTGATCGCTTGTTGTAGTCTTGTACCTTATCCTCGCTGTAGTTAGGGCCGGCAACGAGTCAGTCGTTGGATCGTTGTGCTGTTCGTTACGATTTTTCAGCGAAACCCTCATCTTAGGTGGATCAGCGGACACAGGATAGATTCCCATATTTCCACCATGCGTGAGCGTCCACCAAATTGGTGGACGCTCACCTTCAGGTTCCATCGAAACCGGTGGAAACCAATTGGTGAAACTGTCGGTGGGAATGATCTTCGGTAGTGTAAACCAATAGGTCACGCGCCCCTCTGGCACCTTATCCAAATCCGGAAGACGTACATGCATTGCGACGTAATTCTGAGCAGGGTGCCCAAATCCTCGCTCATAAGGAGAGCGGGGTCACGTCTTGACATTGTTCATTACCGCTCACCTTTAATTACCCGGCTCACGGTGGAATAGTGCATTCCACTAGCGCGGGCGATATCCGCCATGCTGTAGCCGCATTCCATAAAAGCCCGTCGGATCGCCTCGTCGCGCAGAGGCTTATCCATCCTGACCTGATCGGGGAACAACGAGATTAACGAGGGGCGATTAACCAGTCGCTGCCCCCTGGAAAATTCTCTATGCCCGGTTTTATCGGCTATCAACGGCTGCAAATCGTTCACGAACTGCTCCGACCCCAGCAAAATCTGGCCTTTCAATTCGCCCCATGGCGGCTGATTGCCCATGCCGCCCGCCACGAACTCCTCATACTTGCGCCGTGCGCTCGTGCGGTTCTTGCCGAATTGGCCCAGCAGCCAATCCGTATGCAGCCAGGACGGCACAGGGGCTGCCCCCAAAGTCGCCAAATAGCTGCTCCAGGCATACTGCGCCGCCTCGGTCACCATTCCCGCTCGCACTGGATTGAGTACCACGTACCGGCATAGCTCCAGCAAATAACTCTCTCGATCCACCAAAATCGCCTTGAATCTCCCCTGAAAAACATGCCCGACGCGAGCGTGGCGGCGATTGAAACGTTGCGTGTAAATCCCGTTTAGGTGACGCATCCCCTCGGACAGATTGGCAGCCGGCGTTTCCAGCAGCAGATGATAGTGGTTGTCCATCAGGCAATAGGCGTGGCCGAGCCAGCCAAAGCGCTTGACGCATTCGGACAGAACCGCCAGAAACAGCGAGCGATCCTCATCGTCAAGGAAAATCGCCGCACGCGCATTTCCGCGCGCCGTGACGTGGTAGATTGCGCCGGGGAATTCCAAGCGTAGAGGTCTGGTCATGTGGGAAGTGTAATGGCTGTGTGATTGATGTCAAGACCTGACCCTTGCTATAGGCGTGGCCGAGCCAGCCAAAGCGCTTGACGCATTCGGACAGAACCGCCAGAAACAGCGAGCGATCCTCATCGTCAAGGAAAATCGCCGCACGCGCATTTCCGCGCGCCGTGACGTGGTAGATT
>Ga0208371_1000104_pt1 | contig 33870 bp, 35 predicted proteins | sample SubbioCR12Aug_1A_FD_184827 | JGI IMG/M metagenome (GOLD analysis project Ga0208371, IMG submission 184827) | Serpentinite rock and fluid subsurface biosphere microbial communities from McLaughlin Reserve, California, USA - CR12Aug_1A (SPAdes) | ecosystem: Environmental > Terrestrial > Deep... | reverse complement strand
ATCGAAGAGATGTCGTCGTCGATCAGCCAGAACACCGAAAACGCCAAGGTCACCGACGGCATGGCTTCCAAGGCGGCCAAGGAAGCCACCGATGGCGGTGAAGCGGTGCGCGAGACGGTGACGGCGATGAAATCGATAGCCGGCAAGATCGGCATCATCGACGACATCGCGTACCAGACTAATCTCTTGGCGCTGAATGCGGCCATCGAAGCGGCACGTGCCGGCGAACACGGCAAGGGGTTCGCGGTAGTCGCGGCGGAAGTGCGCAAACTGGCGGAACGCAGCCAGGTGGCAGCGCAGGAAATCGGCGAACTGGCAGGCGGCAGCGTGCAGATGGCGGAAAAGGCCGGCAAGCTGCTGGATGAAATCGTCCCGTCGATCAACAAGACCTCGGACCTGGTGCAGGAAATCACCGCCGCTTCGGAAGAACAATCGTCCGGGGTCGGGCAGATCAACAACGCCATGACCCAGCTTAGCCAAACTACCCAGCAGAACGCCAGCGCCTCGGAAGAGTTGGCGGCGACCGCCGAGGAAATGAGCGGCCAGGCCGAGCAACTCCAGCAACTGATGAGCTTCTTCACGATGGAAACCGGTGCTGCCCGACGCACTGCGCCGCTAGTAAAAAAAGGCGAGTCACGCGAGAAAGCCAGCATTACCCATCTGTCGGCGAAAACCGCGAAGAAGTCGGCCAAGACGCTCGAAGCGTCGCAAGGCGACTCCAATTTCGTTCCTTTTGAGGAGAAACAGGCATGGGCAAACTAGTCAAGGAAGAAGCATCGGCACGCGATACCGCCGAACTGGATCAGCACCAATACCTGACCTTCATGCTGGGCGGGGAGATCTACGCCATCGGCATCCTGTGCATCAAGGAGATCATCGAATACGGGCAATTGACGGTGGTGCCGATGATGCCCGGGTTCGTGCGCGGAGTAATCAATCTGCGTGGCGCGGTGGTTCCGGTAGTGGACCTGTCGTCGCGCTTCGGCAAGGCCTCTACTGGGGTGACGCGGCGTAGCTGCATCGTCATCGTCGAGGCCGAAGGCGGTGAAGGCCGACAAGACGTGGGGGTGCTGGTGGATGCGGTGAACGAGGTGCTGGAAATTCCGGCGGCGGACATCGAGCCGCCGCCCAGCTTCGGCGCCCGGATCCGCGCCGATTTCATCAGCGGCATGGGCAAGGTGGGCGGTCATTTCGTGATTGTCCTCAACGTCGACCGGGTGCTGTCGGTCGACGAAATGTCGCAACTAAACCAAGGTAACTGGTCGCAAGGTGAGCCGCAGGCCCAGGAAATGCCGGTCGCGGCGGCGGCCTGATGTTTGTAGGGGGTGCCGGGGGGCTGAGATCTGGGGAGGAACACCCGGCAGTACACCGTTTGACAATAAAGCCATAAGGAGACGACATGCAAACCCAACGTAGCATAACTGCCTCGCCAACTTGCATCAGCAATGAGTTCCTGGCGTTGGGGGAAGAACTAGAGATGCTGGCTCGCGAAGATGCCCATCTGCGAAAAATCGCCGGTGCAGCAGCCTTGCTAATCTTCCGGCTGGAAGGGAAATCGTCACCGGGTATCCCGGAAAGGCCCACCGCACTGTTGGCGCGCTTCGTTAAGGAAATTCCGGGCGATACACTCCGCGAAGCGCTACAGTCGATCAAGGCATAACCCCGAACCAATTCGACAGATAAAGGGAAAAATCATGCGTATCTTGGTGGCGGAAAAGGATCACAACTACAGAAAGCTGCTGGATCAAATGCTAAAAATGGAGGGGCATGAAGTTCTAGCCGCCGAAAACGGCGAACATGCCATGGTCATCATGAGCCAGTTTCGTCCGCACGTGGTGCTGATGAATATGTTCAGTTCGATGCAAGCTTGTCGGCAGCCAACCAGCGCGGATGGGGTATCCGTTCAGACTAGTACGGAGCCGGTGGTGTTCATGACTGCGGGAGGTGGAGAGGATTTTCTTGCCGGTTTCATGGGGGGTGACGAAGAGCGGTCGGATGCTTTTGACCGTCTACCGACCCGCGCCAAGATCAGCGCTGTCGAGCAAGTTCAGCAGCTCTGCGGTGCCTTGAGCCGTTGCGAGCGGCTTGCTGCCCAGGAAAGACGGCTCATGCGTTCGCATCTGGGCTACAGCGTACCGGACTTTGTCGTTTAAACGGGAATGGAGGCTAGCCGTGAACGAAGTATCCCTTTCCGACAAAGAGTACGGTCGTTTCCGCAATCTGATTCGTCAGGTTGCCGGAATCAACCTGACCCAGGCCAAGAAGGCCATGGTTTGCGGGCGTCTGTCCAAACGCCTGCAACAGAAACAGTTGGACAGTTACGATGACTATATCCGCTTTCTGGCAAGCAACGCGGGCCAGGATGAAATCCAGGTGGCGGTCGATCTGATTACCACCAATGAGACGTATTTTTTTCGCGAATCCAAGCACTTCGACTTTCTGAGTGCGCATGTCCTGCCCAAGTGCCCGCCGGGTCGGCTGTTTCGGGTGTGGAGCGCCGCCTGTTCAAGTGGCGAGGAGCCTTACAGTCTCGCCATGCTGCTGGCGGAAAATTTGAGCACAACACCGTGGGAAATCACCGCTTCCGACCTCAGCACGCGGATTCTGGCGCGGGCGGCTTCCGGGCACTATGCCATCGAGCGCGCTACCCATATTCCCGGAAAATTGCTAATGAACTATTGCCTCAAAGGCATTGGCACTCAGGAAGGCACCTTCGTCGTTGACCCCAAACTGAGAAACCGCATTAGTTTTCTTCAGGTAAATCTCAACAAACCGTTGCCGAACTTGGGTGAATTCGATCTGATATTCCTGCGTAACGTAATGATTTATTTCGACATGGAAGTGAAACGCGCGGTGGTCAATCGGATGCTGCCGCTTCTCAAACCGGGGGGGCATTTCATCGTCGGTCACTCGGAAAGCCTGAACGGCGTGACCGAGAAGTTGACTGCGGTTTTTCCTTCGATTTACCGGAAGCAATGACATGGATTCTCAAATCATGGTGAATGATATTTTTCTGAATCCCGGAGATTACTATTTCGGCGATAGCCATACCCGCCTGCGCACCCTTCTGGGCTCGTGCGTATCGTTCATCGTGTGGCATCCCCAGTTGAAGATCGGCGGAATGTGCCATTACCTTTTGCCTTCCCGTCAGGATAACGGATGCGGCCAAATCGACGGCCGCTACGCCGAGGAGGCGGTACGCTTGCTGCTCCGGGATGTTTTCGAGGCGAATACCGTTCCGGCGGAATACCAGGTGTGGCTGGCCGGCGGCGGCAACATGTTTTATTGCCCGACTCTGCGAGATAACGGCAATGGCAATATCCCCAGCCTAAACATCGAGGCTGGCCGGCGCCTGGTCGAACACTACGGCTTTAGCCTCGAAGCCGAGGATATGGGCGGCTTCGGCTACCGGAATGTCCTGTTCGACGTGGGAAGCGGACAAGTACAAGTACAAGTAAAGCACAATAGTGCCGCTTTTCCCGCCTCGGAAGGCGCAGGCTCATGAGCAAAATCCAGGTGCTGGTGGTAGACGATTCGGCAGTGGTGCGCCAGGTGGTGAGCGGCCTGTTGGAAGAAGATGCCGGCATACAGGTAATCGGCGCAGCGGCTGATCCCATTTTCGCCCTGGAACGCATGAAGCGGCAGTGGCCGGACGTCATCGTCCTGGACGTGGAAATGCCGCGCATGGACGGCATCACCTTCCTGAAAAAAATCATGGCAGAACATCCGACCCCGGTGGTGATTTGTTCGTCCCTCACCGAAAAAGGCGCCGAGACGACCATGCAGGCGTTAGCGGCAGGGGCGGTGAGTATCGTCACCAAGCCCAGGGCCGGGGTAAAACGTTTTCTCGAAGATGCTTCGGAAGACCTGTGCACTGCCGTGAAAGCCGCAGCCCGCGCCAATGTGCGGCGCTTGAAAGTTAGCCAAAATGTGACCGAACGAACAGCGCCCAAGTTGACGGCAGACGCCGTTTTGCCGGCTGCCGCCCATGCCATGGCGCAGACCACTGAGCGTATCGTGACCATCGGTACGTCCACCGGCGGTACCCAGGCACTTGAAACCCTGCTGACTGCCTTGCCGCGCGTTTCGCCCGGGATGGTGATCGTCCAGCACATGCCGGAAATGTTTACCGGCGCCTTTGCCGGCCGGCTCAACGGCTTATGTGAGATCGAGGTGCGCGAGGCGCGACACAACGAGCGGGTGATCCCGGGGCTGGCGTTGATTGCGCCGGGCGGCAAACACATGCTGCTCAAGCGCAGCGGCGCTCAGTATTACGTGGAGGTAATCGACGGTCCTTTGGTGAACCGCCATCGACCTTCGGTAGACGTGTTGTTCCGCTCGGCGGCCAAATTCGCCGGAAAAAATGCCTTGGGCGTCATCATGACCGGCATGGGCGACGACGGCGCACATGGCTTGCTGGAAATGCGCGAGGCAGGGGCGGAAACCATCGGTCAGGATGAGAAAACCTGCATTGTGTATGGCATGCCGAAAGAAGCCGTCAAGCTGGGGGCCGTCAGCAAGGTCTTGCCGCTACACGAAATCGCAGAAGCGATGCTGTACTTTGGGAGGGAGTGCGTCATCCATTCCCGCCTCGCCATTGCGTAGTAATGTTCTACCATGGATGGAAAGCAACAAGAGCCTGAAATTCAGGCTCTTGTTGCTTATTCAAGTGAGGGTAATCCCGTGGATAGTGCGGATTATCCTCTGCCCCTCATTAAGAAATTAAGGAGTCTTGGGAGCCAGTCCGCCACCGGGTTTCTTACCTGTGCTCAATAGTGTGCTCAGATCGCTTACCGCCTTATCCACATCCTGCGTGGAGGCATCCGAAGTCAGGGTGCTACCCCCGATAGTCACCGACGAACCACTGATGACGGTACTTGAAGTACCGACCACGGTCCCATCCTTGGCAACTTCCAGAGTCCCACTGCAGTGGCCTTTACCATCGAGCTTAAGTTGCTTGAGCATACCTTCCAGGTCGGAAATGCGTGCTTGCATTTGCTTGATCAGTGCTGCCGTATCCGTCCCTTGGGTCGTGCTGCTTGTCATGCACGGCTGCAAACTGCCGACAATTTTGCCGTAGAACCCATCGCTGCCACTTGGCGGACGTAGCGCCAAGGTTACGTTGGAATAGCAGGAACCACTCTTGTCGTACAACTGACTGAATTTGATGAGTGTATTCATGCCGGAAAGGCTGACGGTACCGACATTGCTCTTGTCGCTTTGCTTGGTGGTGCTGTCGACGGTGATTTGCTTGATGCCGTCCAGGCGGTAGGCATTGGTGTCCATACGAGCCAAGGTGCCGGCGTAGTGTATCCAGGATAAGCCGGTATTGACCTTGATGTCATCGAGGACTATGCCGTCCCCATTGAAACTATCTGCGCTGATCGGTTTAGGTATGCTGGTTGTCTGCTGTGTACCGGAAGTACCCGTGGTACAAGTCGTGCCGGTAGTGCCAGTAGTGCCGGTAGTGCCGGTAGTGCCAGTGCTACAAGTCGTGCCGGTAGTGCCGGTAGTGCCAGTGTTGTCTTCAGCATTGGCGATACCTACGCTCAACAGGCCTGCCGTAATCAGTGCAATGATCATGGGGTTCTTAATCATGGTGAATCTCCTTCATTGTGTGATTGTGAAAGCACCGTTGTTCTGGTTAACAGTACTTGGGCGAAATCATATAGCAACAAAACCGGAAGCTCCTACGCCCCCCGCAGAGATAGCGTGAACTATTTCACAATTTGTTCGCAAAAGCTTTATGCAATTCTTATAAATCACAAATAACAAATTGAAAAACAATAAATTTTCCATAATTGTCGGTGCGCAGAAAGATTACCGACAATGAGAGATGTATCGCTAGTCATACAAAATCATTGAAGAATTTCGATTGCGCCCCCAAACGGTCGGTAAACAGAAGAACATGAAAATCATTTGGTTGCAAGCCATTTCAGAGCAACCCGGCGAGGAGTTCTCCAGTTGAAAACAGTCGTCTCGATTCAGCAAGACCTTCCTTGAAGGCCCGGCACAAATACTGTATAAATATACAGTATTGGAGGTGCCATGCACGAACTTACCCCCCGCCAAGCGGAAATCCTTAAATTGATTCGCGAGTGGACGGAAGCCACCGGCTTTCCGCCCACTCGCGCCGAAATCGCACGCCGGTTGGGCTTTCGTTCGGCCAATGCCGCCGAGGAGCACATCAAGGCGCTGGCGAGGAAAGGCATGCTGGAGCTTTTGCCGGGCGCGTCGCGCGGCATCCGCCTGAAGGATGGCGGTGGCCTGCCGGTGGTGGGGCGGGTGGCGGCGGGTAACCCGATTCTTGCCCAGGAACACATCGAGGGGCGCTACCAGCTCGACACGGCGCTGTTCGCGCCGCGCGCGGATTACCTGCTCAAGGTATGCGGCATGAGCATGAAGGACGCCGGCATTCTGGACGGCGACCTGCTTGCGGTGCAGCGCAATAACGAGGCGCAACCCGGCCAGGTAGTAGTCGCGCGGATTGCCGATGAAGTGACGGTAAAGCGCTTCCGGCGGCGCGGGCATATCGTGGAACTGCTTCCGGAAAACCCGGATTTTTCCCCCATCGTGGTGGACTTACGCCGTGAGGAATTGGTCATCGAGGGAATTGGAGTCGGTGTGATCCGCAATGGGAGAGCACTGTGAGTGCGGCATTGGAAGCACTGCTCCAACATCCCGCTATCTGGCGCGGCGACCAACGGGCACAAGCATCTGCGGAAGACGTGGTGCCGACTGGATTTGCGGCGTTGGATGAACTGCTGCCGGGCGGCGGTTGGTCGCGCGGGGCACTGACTGAGATCCTGACGGCGCGCGAGGGGATCGGTGAGTTGCGGCTGCTGATGCCGGCGCTGGCGCGTCTTTCCATGGAAAACGGCTGGCTGGTCTGGGTCGCGCCGCCCCACGTACCTTATGCACCGGCCATCGCCGCCGCCGGGGTCGGGTTGAAGCGGGTGCTGGTGGCAACGCCACGGTCTATCGCCGATGCCTGGTGGGCGGCGGAACAAGCCCTGCGCTCCGGCGCTTGCGGGGCGGTATTGGCATGGCTGGGCGCCCCCGATGAGCGGCGCATGCGCCGCCTTCAGCTCGCCGCGGAGGCCGGGGAAGGATGGGCTGTGCTGTTCCGTCCGGCCCGTGCCGCACAAGAGCGTTCTCCCGCCGCACTGCGGCTGTACCTGGAGCCTGCCGCACATGGCTTGGCGGTGTCGGTGCTCAAGCGCCGTGGCGGACCGGTCGACAAACCGCTGCTGCTGGATCTGCGGCAAGGGAATAGCCGCCACGGCACCTCCCGCCCTGTCCCGCCTCCATCCGTCCCACGTCTGCCCAATGTGGCAGCGCGAGACGGCGGGATGCAGGCATTGCGCTAAAAATGGCGGGAAGCGTTTTCCATGTTGTGGCTCGCCCTCCATTTCCCCCATTTGCCACTGGAAGTTTTTTCCCGTGGCGCAAGCACGCCCCAGCCCTTGGTCGTGGCGGAAAAGAAGGGCAATCGCGCACGGCTGGTGAGTTGCAATGCGCTGGCGATCTCCTGTGGCGTACATATCGGGATGCCGGTTTCCGCCGCCCAGGCGCTGGTGGCCTCCCTCATCGTGCGCTGGCGCGACCCGGCAACGGAGCGCGATGCGCTGGCCGGTCTCGCCACCTGGGCCGGCCGCTTCACCCCCGACGTGAGCCTCCAGCCTCCTGACGGGCTGTTGCTGGAAATTAGCCGTTGTCTGCGCCTGCATCACGGCATGGATAATCTGCTCGGACTGGTGCAAAGCGGCATCAAGGCCTTGGGTTACACCGTCGCCAGCGCCTGCGCCCCGACGCCGCACGGCGCCTGGTTGCTGGCGAAGGCGGGGAGGGCGATATCTCCTTCTACAGAGGAACGGCTTGAGCAGGAACTTGCCGGGCTTCCGGTGGCACTCCTCCAACAGCCGCCGGAAACGCTGACAGGCCTGGAAATGCTCGGTGTCGAAACACTTGCGGATAGCCTGCGCCTACCGCGTGCCGGCCTGGCGCGGCGTTTCGGCAAGGGGCTGCTGGACGAACTGGACCGGGTTTTCGGCAAACAACCCGAAGCGCGTGCTTTCTTCGTACCGCCCCCCTGCTTCGAACGTAAGCTGGAACTGATGGCACCGGTGCATGAGGCGGAGGCGCTGCTGTTTGCGGCGCGCCGCCTGCTGCCGGAACTGGAAGGTTATCTGGGCTTGTGCCTGGCCGGCGTTCAGGAGCTCGAATTCCTCTGCCGCCATGAAGATGCGCCGGATACCGTGGTAACGCTGGGATTTGTCGAACCTACCCGCGAGGCGGAGCGGATGTTGCTCCAGTTGCGCGAAATCCTGGGGCGGATTCAACTCGTGGCGCCGGTTCACACCATCATTCTGAAAGCTTCGCGCATCCTCTCTCTGGCGGCGTTGAACGGCGACCTGTTCCAGGAAGCAACCGGGCAGGACGACGGCAACCGCCTCCTGGAGCGGATGCGCGCCCGGCTGGGCGGGGATGCCGTCCACGGCATCAGCGTCGCCGCCGACCATCGCCCGGAACAAGCCTGGCGGTCCTGTGCTGCGGGGCATGGCAGTGAGGTGCCGGGCAACCCGCACCGTCCCTTGTGGCTGCTGCCGCGCCCCGTGCCCTGCCGGGACGGCAGCCTGGTGCTGAAATCGCCGGCCGAGCGCATCGAGAGCGGCTGGTGGGATGGTCATGGCGTGGCGCGGGATTACTACGTGGCCCAAGACCGCGATGGCGCGCGGCTGTGGGTGTTTTGCGAGCGGGCCAGCGGCGAGTGGTTCGTCCACGGCCTGTTTGCCTGACCATACCCATGAACAACTACGCCGAACTGCATTGCCTTTCCAACTTTACTTTCCTGCGCGGCGCGGCGCATCCGGAAGAACTGGTGGCGCGTGCCAGCGAACTGGGTTACGCGGCGCTGGCATTGAGCGACGAATGCTCCCTGGCGGGTGTGGTGCGCGCCCATGTGGCGGCAAAGGAATGCGCTCTGAAACTCATCATCGGCAGCGAGCTCCGCCTTGCCGATGGGCCGCGCGTGGTGTTGCTGGCCATCAACCGGGCAGGCTACGAAAACCTCGCGGAACTGATTACCCAAGGGCGGCGGAGCGCCACCAAGGGAAACTATGCCCTATCCCTTGAAGATATCGGACAGGGCTTGCCCGGCTGCTTGGTCCTGCTGCTTCCCGACCCCCTACCCACGCTGGAACAAGCGCGCCTTCTGGCGACCCGCTTTCCGGGCCGCGCATGGCTGACGGTGGAATTGTTCCGTGCTCCTGACGACGTCCATCGCCTAGCTGTCTTGCGGGAACTGGGAAAGACGGCAGGCTTGCCCCTCGTAGCAGCCGGCGACGTACACATGCATGTCCCGGAACGGCACGCCCTGCAGGATGTCGTCTCCGCCGTGCGCCTAGGCGTGCCGCTCTCCGCAGCAGGCGCGGCACTGTACCCCAACGGCGAGCGCCACTTGCGCGCGCGCACCGATCTGGCGCGACTCTATCCGCCCGAATTGTTGGTACAGACCCTTGCCATCGCGGCGCGCTGCACTTTCTCGCTCGACGAGTTGCGTTACGAATATCCGGAGGAACTGGTGCCACCGGGGTTATCGCCGGCTGCCCATCTGCGGCAATTGACTGAAACCGGGCTGCGGCGACGCTACGGGGAAGCGGTGCCGGACAAGGTGCGCGCCCTGGTCGAGCACGAATTGGCGCTCATCGCGGAACTGCAATACGAGCCGTATTTTCTCACCGTCCACGACATCGTGGATTTCGCGCGGGGACGCGGCATCCTCTGCCAGGGGCGCGGTTCGGCGGCCAATTCGGCGGTGTGCTATGCGCTGGGCATCACGGAAGTGAACCCGGCCTGCATGGCCATGCTGTTCGAGCGCTTCATCTCGCGGGAACGCAACGAGCCGCCGGATATCGACGTGGATTTCGAGCACGAACGGCGCGAGGAGGTGATCCAATATCTTTATGCAAAATATGGCCGAGAACGTGCCGCCCTGACCGCCGCCGTGATTACCTACCGCCCCAAAAGTGCGATGCGCGACGTGGGCAAGACGCTGGGCTTCGACCTTGAGCAGGTGGAGCGGCTCACCAAATCCATGGCCTGGTGGGATGGCCGCAAGGTGCTGCCGCAGCGGCTGGAGGAGGGCGGTTTCGATCCCGCCAACCCCAAGGTGCGCTTGCTGATGCGGCTGGTCGACGAACTAGTGGGATTTCCGCGCCATCTTTCCCAGCACGTGGGCGGGTTCGTGATCGCCCGCGGCAAGCTTTCCCGCCTGGTTCCCATCGAAAATGCGGCGATGCCGGAGCGCACCATCATCCAGTGGGACAAGGATGATCTCGACGCCTTGGGACTCCTGAAAGTGGACGTGCTGGCATTGGGCATGCTCTCGGCCATCCGCCGCGCACTCGACCTGGTGAGCGGGATGCGTGGCAGGCCTTTCGAAATGGCGGATATTCCTTCCGAAGACCCGGCGGTGTACGAGATGGTCGGCCGCGCCGACACCGTGGGCGTGTTCCAGATCGAATCGCGCGCCCAGATGGCTATGTTGCCGCGCTTCAAGCCGCGCTGTTTCTACGATCTGGTGATTGAAGTCGCCATCGTGCGCCCCGGCCCGATCCAGGGCGGCATGGTGCATCCCTACCTGCGCCGCCGCCAAGGCCTTGAGCCGGTGAGCTACCCGAGCGAGGCGGTGCGGGGCGTGCTGGAACGCACCCTGGGGATACCAATTTTCCAGGAACAGGTGATGCATCTTGCGGTGGTGGCGGCAGGCTTCACGCCCGGCGAGGCGGATCAGTTGCGGCGTTCCATGGCGGCATGGCGGCGCAAGGGCGGGCTGGAACGCTTCGAGCAACGCCTCGTCGAAGGAATGCGTGAGCGCGGTTACGAAGAGGAATTCGCCCGGCAAATCTTCCAGCAAATCCAGGGGTTCGGCGAATACGGTTTTCCCGAATCTCATGCCGCCAGTTTCGCCCTGTTGGCGTATGTCTCCGCCTGGCTCAAGCATCATGAGCCGGCCGCATTTGTCTGTGCGTTGCTCAACAGCCAGCCCATGGGTTTCTACGCGCCTGCCCAACTCGTCCAGGACGCCAAGCGGCATGGCGTAACCGTCTTGCCGGTAGACGTAGTGGCCAGCGCCTGGGACTGCACCCTGGAAAAAACCGCCAGTGGGGAATATGCCCTGCGCCTCGGCTTACGCCTGGTGAAAGGCTTTTCGCAGGAAGGCATGGCATGCCTGGCAGCAGCACGCGCACAAAGCGACTTCACCAGCGTAGAAGACTTGGCTGTCCGGGGCGGGTTGGAAAAGCGCGACCTGAAATGCCTGGCTGCAGCAGGCGCCTTGGCCAAGCTGGCCGGAGATCGCCGGAAAGCTTACTGGGAGGTGGCGGGCGTCGAGCCTGGTATTCCGCTCAGTGCGCCAATCCAGGAAGCCCAGCCGGAACTGCTCCCGCCTAGCGAAGGCCAGAATCTAGTGGCAGACTACGCCAGCCTGGGACTCACCTTGGGCCGACACCCGCTGGCGCTGTTACGGGAGCGCTTGCAACGCCAACGAATGGTTACCGCCACGGAACTGCAAGCTTTTCCCCACGGGCGCATCACCCGTGTTGCCGGGCTGGTGATCGGCCGCCAGCGCCCCGGCACGGCAAGCGGGGTGACCTTTCTGACCCTGGAAGACGAAACCGGCCAGATCAACGTGGTGGTATGGCGCGACCTCGCCGAGCGCCAACGCCGCGAACTGCTGGGCGCGCGGCTATTGGCGGTATACGGGGTACTGGAGCGGCAGGGCGGGGTGACTCATCTTATCGCCGGGCGGCTTAGGGATTTCACCCAACTTTTAGGCAACTTGGTAACTCAATCCCGGGACTTCCATTGAACCTCCCCTTAAATTGATCTACCTGTCAAAAGTGACAGTTACATTGAATCAAAAAATCGGGTAGTTTCCGTTTTTTTCTTGTTCCCAACGGGGGCTTAATGAAAACCGCTTTTCTGCTATTGATTTTCGCCATCGGTGCAATGTGGTATCGAGGTGAACTAGGAATTGCAGCCCGTCCAGAGGAATTTGGGCTACCGTCAGCCGCCCACATTCCCAGCATTCCTGAAATATCGTTATCCCCGCCGCATGATTTTAGTAAAGCCATTCGGGAAGATAGCAGCAATTCCAAAATCGGGGACTTGATTGTCGATGACCCGAAAGTCAAAAGTATGACGCTTGATGGGTTGAACCGCCTAAGCCGAACAGATAAGGACGCTTATCAGAAATTCCTGGCCAGCCATCAACATCCGCAGGAGCGCAACGAGATCGAAAAATTATTAAATTTTCTATCTCGGGGGAAATACGAGTAATCGTTCGTGAACAACCTCAAAGCGGGTTAGCCTAGCTTAACTGAACCGCTTGCTTCAAATAAAAGGCTGTGTTCGCAAATGCGCGGGTGATGGCTTCCGAAAGTATTTCGACCGAACTGAAACAGCAATTGAAAACGATGACCGATTTACTCAATCCATTTGATCTCAAGCGCCGCATTGAAGCAAAATTAAAGCACATCTTTCAATTCGTTCTGGTTACCTCCAATGTGAGGCAACGTATCTGACACCCTTTGTTATATGAGGCAACATGAGGAAGCAGTTGTTGCCGTCTACTGGAGGGTCTTGCGAAAACGCTGATGGCAAGCCTCACAGGAGTCCTCGACGCTGGTATAGGCGGGCGCGATCATATCCATCTTGCCGGTTTCCGCAGCCGCAATCAGTTTTGCGAGCGATTCGTCCAGGTCGTTGCGGAATTCTGCAAAGTTGGTTTGATGTTGCCAGAGGTCGGGCTTGGCGCGGGTGGGGGGGTAATTGCTGTTCGGGGTAAAATATTGCCAGGGTTCCTGGGCCAGCGCTTTTAGTTCATGAGCGTGTTCCAGAAAATCCGCTGCCTTGAATTCCTGGCGTTCGCGCACCACCATGCCCATCTGTTCCATGCTTTGGAGCATTTTCTTGAAGGCGGCGACACGGTGCTGGACCGGCTGTCCCGGATGGTTGTCCGCTTCGGTGCATCCGCCAAGCGGCAGAACGGCACAAACAACCAGAAATACAAGTTTTGCATAGGGTGTCATAGGTGGTAATCGGTAGCCGAAATTGCCGCCATGTTACTCGACTCGACTCGAATTGCCCAAAGTTTGGAAACGGTGGGGGGATGACCATGTTGCGGAAAATCCGAAACTTAATCTGATAATCCACTGAGTTATGTTAGAATCGCGCCCTTTCGTTTTCAGGAAGTTCTCATGTCCCGCCCTCTCCGCAATATCGCCATTATCGCCCACGTCGACCACGGCAAGACCACTTTGGTGGACAAACTGCTGCAACAGGCCGGCACTTTTTCCGCCCATCAGCAAGTGGTAGAGCGTGTGATGGACAGCAACGACCTGGAAAAAGAACGCGGCATCACCATTCTGGCCAAGAATACGGCGGTGGATTACGAAGGGGTGCACATCAATATCGTCGATACTCCGGGGCATGCCGACTTCGGCGGCGAAGTGGAACGGGTGCTGTCGATGGTCGATGGCGTATTGCTGCTGGTCGATGCGGTCGAAGGCCCGATGCCGCAGACCCGTTTCGTGACCAAGAAGGCCCTGGCGCTGGGACTCAAACCCATCGTGGTGATCAACAAGGTGGATCGCCCCGGCAGCCGCCCGGACTGGGTGGTGAACCAGACCTTCGATTTGTTCGACAAGCTCGGCGCCAGCGACGACCAACTGGATTTCCCGGTGGTTTACGCCTCCGCGTTGAACGGTTATGCCACGCTTGATCTGGCCAACCCCAGCGACAATATGCGTGCGCTGTTCGATACCGTGTTGGAATACGTTCCCGCGCCTTCCGGCAATCCCGACGAACCGCTGCAACTGCAAATCTCCGCGCTGGATTATTCGAGCTATGTGGGCCGTATCGGCATCGGACGCGTCGCCCGTGGTCGCCTGAAAGCCGGGCAGGATGTGCTGGTGCTCAACGGTCACGACGACGACAAGGGCAAGAAGGCGCGTGTCAACCAGGTCTTCGGTTTCAACGGTCTGCAACGTGTGCCGTTGGATGAGGCGCAAGCCGGCGACATCGTGGTGATCAACGGCATCGAGGAAATCGGCATTGGCGTGACGCTGGCTGATCCCGACAAGCCGGAAGCACTGGCCATGCTGTCGGTGGATGAGCCGACCCTGACCATGAATTTCCAGGTTAATTCCTCGCCGTTTGCCGGCCAGGAAGGCAAGTTCGTCACCAGCCGTCAGTTGCGCGAACGCCTGGATAAGGAATTGCTGGTCAACGTCGCGCTACGTGTCGAGGAAACCGACGACACCGACGTTTTCCTGGTGGCGGGACGCGGCGAATTGCATTTGACCATTCTTCTGGAAAACATGCGTCGCGAGGGCTACGAACTGGCCGTTTCGCGTCCGCGCGTGATTTTGCATGAGGTCAACGGCGAGATGCATGAGCCTATCGAAGCGCTGACCGTGGATGTCGAAGAAGCCAACCAGGGGGCGGTGATGGAAGCGCTCGGTGCGCGTCGCGGCGATCTGGCCGACATGGTGCCGGACGGTCAGGGGCGGGTACGTCTCGATTACCGCATCCCGGCGCGCGGCCTGATCGGCTTCCAGTCGGAATTCATGACCATGACGCGCGGCACCGGCCTGATGAGTCACGTTTTCGACGAATACGCGCCGCTGAAGCCGGAAATTGCCGAACGTCGTAACGGTGTGCTGATTTCTTCCGAAGACGGCGATGCCGTGGCTTATGCCTTGTGGAAACTCCAGGATCGCGGTCGCATGTTCGTGTCTCCCGGCGAACGCCTCTACGAAGGAATGATTATCGGCATACACAGTCGCGACAACGACCTTATCGTCAATCCGATCAAGGGTAAGCAGTTGACCAATGTGCGGGCTTCCGGTACCGATGAAGCGGTTCGTTTGACGCCGTCGATTCCTCTCACTCTTGAATCCGCCATTGAGTTCATCGCCGATGACGAACTGGTCGAAATTACTCCTAAAAACATCCGTCTGCGTAAGCGTTATCTGGACGAGCATGAGCGCAAGAAGGCCTCGCGCGGCGTATAAAGTTGTGGCATTCGTCCCGGATTGCGGCGCCTGCGCGCCTTTTCCGGGACGTCAAAGCTTGACTAACACTGCTACGTCATGCCAAGGTGACGGACATGGATAGCAAAGTCATCGAACTGGTTCAAGGTGTTGGTGCTCTGGTCACGCTACCGGACGTATTTTTCCGCATCAACAGACTGGTTGAAGATCCCAGCAGCACCGTTACGGATATCGCCAAGGCGGTTAGCCAGGATCCCTCTTTTACCGTGCGCTTGCTGCGGGTTGCCAACAGCCCCTTGTACGGCCTTTCCTCCACCGTTGATACCGTTGCCAAAGCCGTATCGATTATCGGAACCAGCCAGATTCGCAACCTCGCCTTGTCGACTTCCGTGGCGAGTGCTTTCGAAGGTTTGCCAAACGATCTGGTATCGATGGAAAACTTCTGGCACCACAGCCTTTATTGCGCGCTCGCCGCGCGGATACTCGCCAAACAGGCGCGCAAGTGCGACCCGGAAGCGGTTTTTACCGGTGGGCTGCTACACGATATCGGCGAACTGGTGATTTTCAACCGCCTGTCGGCACAAGCCAAGGAAGTGCTGCTGCTGGTGCTGGACGATGTGGACGAACTGCCGGTTTACGAGGCGGAATGGCAAATCATGGGGTTCGATCACGCCCAGGTCGGCGGGGAGTTGGCACGCCAATGGCATTTGCCGCCGCTGCTGGAGGAATGCATCGATTTCCACCACAACATCGAAAAGGCTAAACGCTATCCGCGCGAGAGCGCGTTAGTGCATATTGCCAACATTCTTGCCCAGATGGCAGAGATCGATACGCTGGACCTCGATGACGTTCCCCCGATCAATCCCCTTGCTTGGTATATCACCGGATTGGATGCCGATGAACTTATCGAGCCGACGATCCGTGAAGCACAGGAAGAAATTACCGAAGCCGAAAAACTCTTTCTTGGCAAGTAATTAACATTCCATTATGGCTTTTCTCCCTTCTGCCCGCCCCCCCTTGTCCTTACCTGGTTTCGAACATATTCGGCGGAGCTGGAACAATACTTATGAGGCCTTCGCCGCGCGGCTGATGCCGGGGGAGTATTACGTCACCCCACATGACGAGGGCGTCTATACCACGCTTGGTTCGTGCATTTCCGCATGTATTCGCGACCGGGCGACCGGGATTGGGGGAATGAACCACTTCATGCTGCCGGCTTCAGGCGACCCGGACGGCTGGAAATCCACCAGCTTGAGTGCATCGACCCGCTATGGCAATTTCGCCATGGAACATCTGATCAACGTGATCCTGAAAAACGGCGGTAAGCGGCAAAACCTGGAAGTAAAACTGTTTGGCGGCGGGCGCATCCTCGCCAACATGACCGACGTGGGGATGCGCAACATCGCTTTTGCGCGTGACTATCTCAAGACCGAAGGGCTGTCTGTAGTGGCCGAAGACGTCGGCAGCATTTATCCACGCATGGTGGTGTATTTCCCCACAACCGGCAAGGTCAAGGTGAAACGGTTGCGTTCCCTGCACAACAACACTATCGCCGAACAGGAAACTCGTTACCTCAGCACCTTGGACGCCAAACCGGTCGGGGGCGAGATCGAATTGTTCTAATCGCCTATTTACGGGGCTTCCGGGCTGCGATGGCGCCCGAATAGATCAGAAATATCGTGGGCCTCTTGTGCAAATCCGGCACCTTGCCCTTCCACTCCGCCAGCGTCCGGGTTTCAATCCGTTCATTTGCCTGAGTGATGTCGGTTGCTACGCAGAGTAGGGTTTGCGAGGGGCAAGCGCGCAAGATGTCCTCAAACATCTGCTGATTGCGGTAGGGGGTTTCGATAAAAATCTGCGTCTGGCGACAAGCGCGGCTTTCCTTGTCCAACTCCCCCAACCTTTTCACCCGTTCCTCCCTATTGGCAGGCAGGTAGCCGTGAAACGTGAAGGATTGCCCATTCATACCGGAAGCCATCAAGGCCAACAGGATGGACGAGGGACCGACCAGCGGCACGACCTTCACGCCCTTCTCATGAGCCGCTCGAACCAGCAAGGCGCCGGGGTCGGCGACGGCGGGACAACCGGCTTCCGACACCAACCCTACGTCATGCCCCGCCAACAAGGGGGCAAGCAGTTGACCGACCTGTTCCGGCGGAGTGTGCTCATCGAGCGTGGTCATTTGGATGTCCTGCAAGGGGCGGGTGATCCCTAGCCGCTTGAGGAATTGGCGCGCCGTTTTGGGGTTTTCGGCAACGAAGCTGTTCAGCGACAGGGCGATATTTCGTACCGACTCCGGGAGCACGGCAGCCATTTCGCCGCCCTCGCCGAGAGGTGTGGGAATGAGATAGAGGACACCACTCAAAAGACCGATACTCCTTCGTTTTTTAGCATTTCCACCAGCACGATGAGCGGCAGTCCGATCAGCGCATTGGGGTCGTCGCCCGTCATCTTTTCGATCAGTGCGATGCCCAATCCTTCCGATTTGGCGCTACCGGCGCAGTTATAGGGTTGTTCCTTGGCAAGATAGCGCTCGATTTCATCATCGCTCAGGTCGCGGAATTTCACCATGAACGGTATCACTTGCGCTTGGATATTGTCGTTGGCGCTGTTGTACAGGCACAGCGCGGTGTGGAATGTCACCGTTTTGCCGCGCATGGTGCGCAGCTGGCGGGTCGCATTTTCGTGGGTGTGGGGCTTGCCGATTTGCGCGCCGTCGAGTGTGGCGACCTGATCCGAGCCAATAATCAGAGCATCGGGAAATTGTTCGCCGACTGCCTGGGCCTTGGCAATCGCAAGGCGATAAGCCGTTTGTTCCGGCGATTCGCCGGAAAGAGGCGATTCATCAACTTCGGGAGAGGCTACTTCAAAATCAAGTTTCAGACGGGACAGCAGTTCCCTGCGGTAGGGAGAGGTTGAGGCCAGGACGAGTTGCATAGGGCTAAGGACAGGGTGATGAGGATTGCGTGATTTTACTCAATCCTCATCACCCCGCCGTTTTTTTATTCAGGTTGGATTTCTACCAGGGCTTCGTCGGGGGTAACGCTGTCACCCTTGACCACCCAGACGTTGATCACGGTTCCACTGATAGAGGCTTGCACCTCGTTTTCCATTTTCATGGCTTCGATCACCAGCACCGGGTCTCCGGCCTTGACTTTCTTGCCTGGTTCTACCAGTACGTCAACGATGGTGCCGGGCATGGCAGTTGCGACGTGTCCTTGGTGGGTCGGGCGAGGGCGCTTCCCAGAGCCGGCTTTGCCGCCTTCCTTGCTCTTGGATTTGCTGCTTCCGCCGCTGATGACGCCGCCCATTCCGCCATAAACCTCGACTTCGTTGAGGGCTTCGATAATCACTTCTTCCTGCACGCCATCCACCGACACGTAGAACGGGCGCTGTTCTTCGCCGGGGCGCCCGGAGCCGGTAATGTGGATGTTATAGGTCTCGCCGTGCAACGTGACGTTGAACTCGTTGGGGGCCATGAAAGGACCGCACGACAGGTTGGTTCCCGGGGGGAGCAATTGTTCCGGCTTGAGCGAGTCTGCGGCGCGTTCCTGGAGGAAGGTGCGTGCCAGTTCAGGGAACATGGCGTAGGTGAGGATGTCTTCGTCGCTCTTGGCGAGGGTCTCGATTTCTGTGCGGATCTTGTCCATTTCGTCCTGAAGCTGGTCGGCCGGACGACAGGTGATAACCTCGGCGTTGCCGATGGCGATGTTGCGCACTTCGCCGTTGACCTTGCCGGGAGCCTTGCCGTAACGGCCTTGCAGGTAGTTCTTCACCTCGTTGGTGACCGACTTGTAACGTTCCCCGGTGAGGACGTTGAGTACGGCCTGGGTGCCGACGATCTGCGAAGTCGGCGTAACCAGAGGAGGGAAACCCAGATCTTCGCGGACCCGGGGGATTTCCGCCAGGACTTCATCCATCCGATCCAGGGCACCCTGGTCTTTCAACTGGTTCGACAGGTTGGAAATCATCCCGCCGGGAACCTGGTTGACCAGTACGCGGGTATCCACGCCGGTGAAGGCGCTTTCGAACTGCCAGTATTTCTTGCGAACTTCGCGGAAATAAGCGGTGATTTCCTGCAGGAGGTCCAGCGAAATACCCGTATCGAATTCGGTGCCGGCCAGTGCTGCAACGATGCTTTCCGTGGAAGAATGGCTGGCACCTTCGCCGAACGAGGAATTGCTGGTGTCGAGTATGCTCGCGCCGGCTTCCACCGCCTTGAGGAAACACATTGCCGACAATCCACTGGTGGCGTGGCTGTGCAAGTGAATTGGGATGTTGATGGCGGATTTCAGCGCCTTGACCAGTTCCCCTGTGGTATATGGGGTGAGCAGCCCAGCCATATCCTTGATTGCCAGGGTGTCGCATCCCATCGTTTCGAGTTCTTTGGCGAGGCCGACGAAATGGGGAATGTCGTGTACCGGGCTGGTGGTGTAGCAAATCGCCCCTTCGGCCAGTTTTCCGCTTGCCTTCACTGCGGCAATGGAAACTTGGAGATTGCGCAGGTCATTCATGGCGTCGAAAATGCGGAACACATCAATGCCGTTATCCGCGGATTTCTGGACGAAGGCACGAACCACGTCGTCCGAATAGTGGCGGTAACCGAGCAAGTTTTGCCCGCGTAGCAACATCTGGATACGGGTGTTGGGCAAGGCCTTGCGGAGTTTGCGCAGACGTTCCCAGGGATCTTCGCGCAGGAAGCGCACGCAGGAGTCGAATGTCGCGCCCCCCCAGGCTTCCAGCGACCAGAACCCGGCGCTGTCGAGCTTGGCGCAGATCGGTAGCATATCCTCGGTGCGCATACGGGTTGCGATCAGGGACTGGTGTCCGTCACGTAAAACCAACTCGCTGATGTGTACTTTTGCCATGCTGTATTCCTCTTATTACAAGCCCGTATGAGCCGCGATTGCTGCTGAAATGGCCGCCGCCAGCAGGTCTTTGGGTCGGCTGACCGTGTAGTTGATGAGTTCCGGGTGGCTTTCGACGAAGCTGGTGTTGAAATGGCCACTCCGGAATTCGGGGTGTTGCAGGATTTCTTGATAATAGGGGATGGTCGTCTTGACGCCGTACACTACCATGTCGCTCAAGGCGCGCCGACCGCGTTCCACCACGCTTTCCCAGGTGAGATTCCACACCGTGAGCTTTGCGCACATCGAGTCGTAGTAAGGGGGGATGACATAGCCTGTGTACATCGCCGCATCGGTCCGCACACCGGGGCCACCCGGCGCGTAGTAACGGGTAATCCGCCCGAAACTCGGGAGGAAATCGTTTTTCGGGTCTTCCGCATTAATGCGGAATTCCATCGCGAACCCCCGGTAATGAATATCTTCCTGCTTGTATTGCAAGGGAAGTCCGCTGGCTACACGTATCTGTTCCTGAACGATATCGATACCGGTGATGGTTTCGGTAATCGTGTGTTCTACCTGAAGACGGGTATTCATCTCCATGAAGTAGAACTGGTTGTCGGTATCGAGAAGGAATTCCACCGTTCCGGCATTTTCGTAACCCACGGTGCGCGCTGCCTGCACCGCAATTTTGCCGATATAGTCGCGCTGGGCACCAGTCAATTGGGGCGAGGGGGCGATTTCAATGAGTTTTTGATTGCGCCGCTGGATCGAGCAATCGCGCTCGAACAGATGGACGACATTGCCGAAACTATCCCCAATCACCTGCACCTCGATGTGCTTGGGATTGACGACACATTTTTCCATGAATACCTCCGGCTTGCCGAACGCCTTGGTGGCTTCGGAAACAACCCGATCGAAATTCTTGGTCAATTCGTCTTCGTTGTTGCAGCGCCGGATGCCTCGCCCACCGCCACCATTGGTGGCTTTCAGCATGACCGGATAACCAATTTTCGCTGCCAATTCGCAGGCTTGCCCGACGTTGTCGAGGTTGCCATCGCTGCCCGGCACTACCGGCACCCCAGCGTCAATCATGGCTTGACGCGCCTGGATCTTGTCGCCCATGCGATGGATAACCTCAGGGGAGGGGCCAATGAACTTGATGCCGCGCTTTGCGCATATTTCCGCCAACACCGGGTTTTCCGAGAGGAAACCATAGCCCGGATGCAAGGCATCGCAACCCGAAGCTACTGCCAGATTGACGATATTGTGGGCGTTCAGATAACCGATTACTGGATCGGTGCCAATGTTATAGGCTTCATCGGCTTTTTTGACGTGCAGTGCGTGGCGATCCGCATCGGAATAGATAGCTACCGACTTGATGCCCATCTCGGAGCAGGCGCGCACGATGCGTACCGCGATTTCGCCGCGGTTAGCGATAAGAATTTTCTTGATCACGCGGTAATTCCGTAACTGTCAATTGATAGAGCGGGTAGCGCTTCTTTAAAAAAAGAAAATCGAGAGGCGCCTCGGAAATCTGTCATCTTATATAAGACATAAGATGATGCGATATCGTAATACAGTGTCAAAAAAAACGCACTATATTTCTTACAGAGAATTCTGGGTGTCGTTCGTCGAACGTTGTTTTGACAAGGAAACCGGAAAATTGTATCATGCTCGGCTTATGTCTGAACAGCTTGTTATAGATAGTCTTGAGTTTGCTCGTCACGGCCAACACCTGGTGGGTGAGATAGCTGTTGCGGACCTGCCGAGATTACGAGATTTGCTGCTGTCCGACAATGGGTTGCTTCGTTATCGTCTCTCCGGTGAAATAAGTGTTTTGGATAGGCCGCGTTTGGCACTCAATGTGAGCGGAGAGCTTGCGCTGGAATGTCAACGATGCCTTGACGAACTGGTGTTTCCCGTTGATGTCTCGGTGCGGTTGGAGTTGGTCAAGGACGGTGAATCTTTCATTCCTGTAGAAGAGGAAGATGATTCGGTGGATTTGATTTCGGCCGATTCGGCGATGGATGTAATGGCTTTGGTCGAGGATGAGGTGTTGCTATGCTTGCCCATCGCCCCTATGCATCCTCCGGAAGTCTGCCGCGAGAAGGATTGTCGGGTAGCCCCCGAATTGGATGAGGTCAACCCCTTCAAGGTGTTGGCTTCGTTGAAGAAGAATGTTTGAGTAGATAATTTTTATCAGGAGTGAATCATGGCAGTTCAACAGAACAAGAAGTCCCCGTCCAAGCGTGGCATGCACCGCGCCCACGATTTTCTGACCAATCCCCCCCTGGCCGTCGAACCGACGACCGGCGAAGTGCATTTGCGTCATCACGTCAGCCCGAGCGGTTTCTACCGCGGTAAAAAAGTCACCCGCGCCAAGGGTGAGTAAAGGTTTGGCTTGCCCGGACAATAGCCTGCTGGCCGGGTAATGGATATTACTGTTGCAATCGACGCCATGGGTGGCGACCATGGTCCGCATGTCACCGTTCCCGCTGCACTTGCTTATTTGCAGCGGGATCCCGAAGTAAATATCGTTCTGGTTGGCCTCTCGGAAGTGGTTGAGGCGGAGTTGCGCGCGCACAACGGAAACATTGGGCCGCGTTTGCGCATTCATCACGCCAGCGAGGTGGTGACGATGGACGATCCGCCCGCCTTGGCCATGCGCAATAAAAAAGATTCGTCGATGCGCATTGCCGTCAGCCTGGTGAAAAGCGGCGAGGCTCATGCTTGCGTCAGTGCAGGCAATACCGGGGCGCTCATGGCGATTTCCCGTTTTGTCCTGAAAATGCTGCCAGGGATCGAACGTCCGGCGATAGCATCCATGTTGCCCACGCTACATGGCCATACCCACGTCCTTGATCTGGGCGCCAACGTGGATTGCACTGCCAATCACTTGTTGCAGTTCGGCATCATGGGAGCAATGCTGGTTTCGGCGGTTGAACACAAGGAAAAACCCAGTGTCGGCTTGCTGAATATTGGCGAGGAAGACATCAAGGGCAACGAGGTGGTCAAACAGGCTGCGGGTTTGCTGCGAAACAGCCATTTGAATTTCTACGGTAACGTCGAAGGCGACGATATCTACAAAGGCACCGTGGATGTCGTAGTTTGCGACGGCTTCGTCGGCAATGTGGCGCTCAAGGCTTCCGAGGGGCTGGCCCAGATGCTGGGAACCTTCCTCAAGCAGGAATTCAAGCGTAACTGGCTGACCAAGCTATCCGCAATTATTGCCTATCCGGTTTTGAACGCCTTCAAAAAACGCGTCGATCATCGCCGCTACAACGGTGCAAGCCTGTTGGGGCTGAAAGGCGTAGTGGTGAAAAGCCACGGCTCGGCGGATGTTTTCAGTTTTGGCTTTGCCATTGATCGGGCGGTGCAGGAGGCGCGCAACGGCGTATTGCGGCGCATTAACGAACAGGTTTCACTTCTATATGGTGAAGGGGCAGCATGATTTACTCGCGCATCGTCGGCACCGGCGGATATCTGCCTGAAAAAGTCCTAACCAATTCAGATCTGGAAAAAATCGTCGAAACCTCAGATGATTGGATCGCTTCGCGCACCGGCATCCGAGAACGACATATTGCTGCCGAAAATCAATCGACCAGCGACCTGGCGTTCCAGGCAAGTTGTCGCGCCATTGAAATGGCCGGGGTGGACGCTCAGGATATCGATCTGATTATTGTCGCCACGACCACGCCAGACATGACCTTCCCCAGCACGGCCTGTATTTTGCAGGACAAACTCGGCATCAAGAGCGGCGGTGCGGCTTTCGATCTGCAAGCGGTCTGCGGCGGTTTCGTCTATGCCTTGGCGGTTGCCGACCAGTTTATTCGTAGCGGCACCTGCAAATGTGCCTTGGTGGTGGGGGCTGAAACGTTTTCACGTCTGCTGGACTGGACGGATCGCACCACTTGCGTGTTATTTGGCGACGGTGCCGGCGCGGTCGTGGTGAAGGCGGACAGTACGCCCGGCATTATTTCCACCCATCTTCACGCCGACGGAAGTTACCGTGGGATGCTGACCGCACCGGCTAGTCTGCGCGGCGGAAAGATCCAGGGAAATCCTTTTGTGGAGATGGATGGTGGGGCGGTATTTAAGTTTGCCGTCAAGGTGTTGGATAATGTTGTTGAAGAAACGCTTGAAAAAAGTGGACTGAAAAAAAGTGATGTAAACTGGCTGGTTCCGCATCAGGCGAACACCCGCATCATCCAGGCGACCGCAAAAAAACTCGGCATGAGCATGGACAACGTCGTGTTGACCGTGGATAAACACGGCAATACCTCGGCTGCTTCGATTCCCCTCGCTCTTGATGTGGCAGTCCGCGATGGACGCATCAAGGCAGGCGAAACCGTCTTAATGGAAGGTATCGGTGGCGGTTTCACCTGGGGTTCGGTGTTGGTGCGCTGGCAGTAATTCTGGAGTTGATCTCAATGACTTTCGCATTCGTTTTCCCTGGGCAGGGTTCTCAATCAGTTGGCATGATGCAAGGCTTCAACGCACATCCGGTGGTGCGCGAAACCTTTGTCGAGGCATCGGACATCCTCAAACAGGATTTGTGGCAAATGGCGTCCTCTGGCACTGCCGAAGAAATCAATCAAACCGCCAATACCCAGCCCATAATGCTGGCAGCCGGTGTGGCCGTCTATCGTGCCTGGAATGCCTTGGGCGGCACTCAGCCGGCTTTTGTCGCGGGGCATAGCTTGGGCGAATACAGCGCATTGGTCGCCGCAGGTGCAATTTCCTTCGCCGACGCGCTCCCCTTGGTGCGCTTCCGCGCTCTGGCGATGCAGGATGCGGTTGCCGAAGGGGTGGGGGGCATGGCTGCTATTCTGGGTCTTGACGACGAGGATGTGCGGGCGACCTGCGCGGAGGCAGCGCAGGGTGAGGTGGTCGAAGCGGTGAATTTCAATTCCCCCGGCCAAGTGGTGATCGCCGGCAACAAGCAGGCTGTCGAGCGCGGCATGGTCATCGCCAAGGCGAAAGGTGCGAAGCGCGCCTTGCCGTTGCCGGTCAGTGTCCCGTCCCACTGCGCCCTGATGCGCCCGGCGGCGGACAAGCTGGCTGCCTATTTGCAAAATATCGAAGTCAAGGCGCCGGCAATGACGGTGCTGCACAACGCAGACGTAAAAGGCTATCAGGATGGCGCATCCATCAAGGACGCCTTGGTACGGCAGCTTTTCAGCCCTGTTCGTTGGGTTGAGACCGTGCGTCAGTTGTCCGAAATGGGCGCGAACCATATCGTCGAGTGTGGGCCTGGCAAGGTACTTGCCGGCTTGAACAAGCGCATCGACGGCAATTTGCAAAGCCTGGCATTAACCGATGCTGTTGCCCTGGAACAGGCGTTTTCTGCCCTGAAGTCCTGAATTGGAAAACGCTCTTAACTATACTGCTTTAAAATAATTTTCGGAGACTGCTATGCTGCAAGGTCAAGTTGCTTTGATTACCGGGGCCAGTCGCGGGATAGGCCAAGCCATTGCTTTGGGCTTGGGAAAACAAGGCGCAACGGTCATCGGTACGGCGACCAGCCAATCCGGCGCGGACGCCATCGGCGCCTACCTGACTGAAGCCGGAATCAAAGGGATGGGCTTGGCGATGAACGTCAACGATCCGGCGCAGGTTGAAACAGGTCTGAAAGCCATCCAAGGCCAATTCGGAGAAATCGCCATTCTGGTCAACAATGCCGGAATTACCCGCGACAACCTGCTGATGCGCATGAAGGACGAGGAATGGGACGACATTATGGAGACCAACCTCAAGTCGGTATTCCGTATGAGCCGTGCGGTATTGCGCGGCATGATGAAAGCCCGCCAGGGCCGCATTATCAACATTGCCTCGGTGGTCGGGGTGATGGGTAATGCCGGGCAAACCAATTATGCGGCCGCCAAGGCCGGTATTATCGGCTTTTCGAAATCCCTGGCGCGTGAAGTCGGCTCCCGCAATATCACCGTCAATTGTGTGGCTCCCGGCTTTATCGACACCGACATGACGCGCGCGCTTGGCGAAGAACAGCGCAAAGCACTACTCGATCACATTCCGTTGGGTCGCTTGGGCTCGGTGGAAGACATTGCCTCTGCCGTGGTATTCCTGGCTTCACCAGAGGCGGGGTACGTCACCGGCACTACATTGCACGTCAATGGCGGCATGTATTTGGCTTAATATTTTGTTTTAACAAGAAAATTTTCTTGGTTGGTAGCCTAGGCGATTTTTGGTAGAATGCCGAAGCTTTTTCTACGTCACTTGGAAGGGTAACCTAAAATGGAAAATATCGAACAACGTGTTATGAAGATCGTTGCAGAACAATTGGGAGTCAACGAAGCAGAAGTCAAGAGCGATTCGTCTTTCGTCGACGACCTCGGTGCCGATTCTCTTGATACGGTGGAACTTGTTATGGCGCTGGAAGAAGAATTCGAATGTGAAATTCCCGACGAGGAAGCCGAGAAGATTACTACCGTCAAGCAAGCCGTTGATTACGTCAACGCACACAAGTAATCCCTTTCATCCCTTATCATTTCCCCGCCGTTCGGAGATTTCGTGTCTAAACGCAGAGTCGTTGTCACTGGCCTGGGCATTTTGTCCCCGGTCGGAAACACCGTTTCCCAAGCTTGGGAAAACATACTTGCCGGAAAATCCGGGATTACCCGGATTACCCGCTTCGATGCTTCCACTTTCGCCTCGCAAGTTGCAGGTGAAGTGAAGGATTTCGACGTCACGCAGTTTCTTTCCGCCAAGGAAGCACGCCGTATGGATTTTTTCATCCATTACGGCATGGTCGCCGCGATGGAAGCGATCAAAGACGCGGGGATCGTGGTTACCGAGCAGAACGCCGAGCGTATCGGTGTCAACATCGGTTCAGGCATGGGCGGTTTGCCCATGATTGAAGATACCCACACGACCTACATGGAAGGGGGAGCACGCAAGATTTCTCCCTTTTTCGTTCCCGGCACCATCATCAACATGGTGGCCGGCAATATTTCAATCATGTACGGTTTCAAGGGCCCCAATTTGGCGATGGTTACCGCCTGCTCCACGGCAACCCATTGCATCGGTGACTCTGCACGCATGATCGAATACGGCGACGCCGACATCATGATTGCCGGTGGGGCAGAATCGACCATTACACCATTGGCCGTGGGCGGGTTTTCCTCGGCACGCGCCTTATCCACTCGCAATGACGACCCGGCGACGGCCAGCCGTCCTTGGGACAAGGGGCGTGACGGTTTCGTGATGGGCGAAGGCGCTGGAATCCTGGTGCTGGAAGAATACGAACACGCCAAGGCGCGCGGCGCGAAAATTTACTGCGAAGTACCGGGATTCGGCATGAGTGCCGACGCCAATCATATGACGGCGCCTTGCGAAGACGGCTCCGGTGCGGCACGCTGCATGCACAATGCGCTCCGGGTCGCCGGAATCAATGCCGATCAGGTCGATTACGTCAATGCACATGGCACTTCCACGCCGCTCGGCGATCTGGCGGAAACCAAAGCGGTCAAGTTGTGCTTCGGTGACCACGCTGGGAAACTGGTGGTGAATTCCACCAAGTCGATGACCGGGCATCTACTGGGTGCCGCTGGCGGCGTCGAGGCGGTATTCTCGGCGTTGAGCATCCATCATCAGGTATCGCCGCCGACCATCAACATCTTCGAGCAGGATCCGGAATGCGACCTGGATTACGTCGCCAACACCGCTCGTGAGATGAAGATCGACGTGGCGCTTTCGAATTCTTTCGGTTTCGGCGGCACCAACGGTACGCTTGTATTCCGCAGAATCTGACCTGACAGCGAAAACGGTGTCTGACCGTGCCCGTTGTCGCGTTTTCAGGAACTCCTGACCTCCTTGCCCTACACGCCGCGAACTCGCGGCGTTATCCTTTTTTCTTGCAAACATTGGGGGAGAAAGGATGGGACATCCTGTTTGCCTTTCCCCAGGAAACTCACGTTCATTCCGTGAGTGCTCCCCAGCCATTCTTTGTCGAACTGGACGAAAAATGGCGCGCTGTAGCCAGCCCTCGCCCCGTCGATGCTAGCCATCTACCTTTTAGAGGCGGCTGGTTCGTATACGCCGGTTATGAATTGCTGCATGAAGTGGAGCCAAGTGTAGCTCCGCGTTGCGACAATGGTGGGGATTTTCCTCTCGGTGTCCTTGCCCGGATACCGGCGGCAATACTCGTGGACAGGGGAGCAGGGCAGGCATGGCTATTTGCCGAAGACGAATTTATCGAGTGCCTGGACACCATGCAGGAAGACCTGCGGACCATGCTTCCCGTGCCGGATGTTGCGGTTCGGGTGAGGGATTTGCAGGAAGAAGATTCCAGCGATTTTCTGAGTGGCGTTTCCCGTATCAAGCAGTACATTCGCGAAGGTGACGTATTTCAAGTGAATCTGGCGCGGCGTTGGCAAGGTGAACTGGTTTCCGGTTCGGCGGCGGATCTGTATGGCTGCCTGCGGCGCAGTAACCCCGCGCCATTTGCCGGCATTGCCGATTTCGGGGAACAGCAGATCATCAGTTCGTCGCCGGAAAGACTCGTACAAGTGTGCGATGGAAAAGCCGAAACTCGTCCCATTGCCGGTACTCATCCACGCTCACCGCAACCGGAAGAGGACGCACGCCTGCGTGCTGCCCTGATGGATAGCCCCAAGGAGCGCGCCGAACACATCATGCTGATCGACCTGGAAAGAAACGATCTGGGGCGCATCTGCCAGGCCGGCAGCGTCGCCGTGGATGAGTTGATGGCGGTCGAGAGCTACGCTCATGTTCACCATATCGAATCTACCGTGAGCGGCAGGCTGCGCCCCGATGTCACGCCGGGGCAGGTATTAGGGGCGCTGTTTCCCGGCGGTACCATTACCGGTTGCCCCAAGGTGCGCACCATGCAGATCATCGGCGAACTGGAAACCTCGCCGCGCCTTGCCTATACCGGCAGCATGGGCTATCTCAACCGCGACGGCGATATGGACATGAATATCCTTATCCGCACCTTTATGCTCAATGGTAGTCGCTTGAGCTTCAAGGCCGGGGCGGGGATCGTGGCCGATTCCGACCCGCAGCGCGAACTCAATGAGACCCGCGCCAAGGCCAAGGGGTTATTGAAGGCACTGCAATCATGATTCTCGTAAACGGCCAGGAGGAAGAACGCATCTCGGTTCGCGACCGGGGGCTGGCCTATGGTGACGGGATTTTCCGGACTTTGACGGCACGAGAAGGCGAACTCCAGTATTGGGAAAGACAATACGCCAAGCTCTACGAGGATTGTTTACGCCTGGACTTGCCGTGCCCCAGCGAATTGCTCTTGCGACAGGAGTGTGAGCAGGTGAGCTACGGGCAGAGAAAATGCGTGGTAAAAATCGTCGTGACGCGCGGGCAGGGCAACCGAGGTTATGCTTTTCCCAAGCAGAACCAGCCAACCCGAATCGTGATGCGTGCCGATTTCCCCCACTACCCCGAAGACAATTGGCGGATTGGCATCAAGGTCCGCTTGTGCGAGATCAGGCTGGCGGAACAGCCTGCGCTGGCCGGCATCAAGCATCTCAACCGCCTGGAAAACGTTTTGGCGCGTTCCGAATGGGGTGATCCCGCGATAGCCGAGGGTTTGCTGCTCGACCACTCCGGCAACGTGATTGAAGGGGTGGCGAGCAACCTGTTCATGGTCAAGGACGGTGTCCTGGTTACTCCTGATTTGCGGCGTTGCGGGGTCGCCGGCGTGACCCGCGAACGTATTCTGGAGTGGGCCAAACAAGCCCGGGTGGAGACGGAGATTCGCGATATCCATTTCGACGAATTGCGGAAGGCCGACGAATGCATAGTGTGCAATAGCCTGATCGGTATCTGGCCGGTTCGCGAGTTGGAAGACCTGCGCTGGAAAAATACTGGGTTAGTCCCGCAGATACACAATTTTTTCGCGGAATTTCATGATTAAACTGATTAAGCTCCTCCTCACCCTGGCATTTCTGGTTGCGCTGACACTGGCGGCGTGGATGGGATATTTCGCCACCACGCCTGTCACGCTGGAGCAAAAGCCCTATGAATTCACCATCCGGCACGGCAGTAGTCTGCGCACCATCGCACGCCAGTTCGCCGACGAAAAATTGGTCATTGAGCCGTGGAGTTTTGTTTTCCTGGTGCGCCTGTTTGGAAAGGCAAATGAAATCAAAGCCGGCAATTATCTGGTGGAGAATGACGTCACGCCGTACCGCCTGTTCCTGATAATTACCCGGGGCGATGTGACACAAAGCCAGGTGACGTTCATCGAGGGCTGGACTTTCCGGCAAATGCGCAAGGCGTTGGATGACAATCCGGCAGTACGCCACGATGCAGCCAAGTTAAGCGATGCGGAGCTACTGAGCCGTATCGAGGCCCACGAGACCTATCCTGAAGGGCTGTTTTTCCCCGACACCTATAACTTCGGCAGCGGGATGAGTGACATTTCGATACTCAAGCGTGCCTACCGGATCATGCAGGCGCGCCTGGACGATGCCTGGCAAGCCCGCGCCACCGATTTACCGTACCGCAGCCCTTACGAGGCGCTCATCATGGCGTCGATCATCGAGAAGGAGACGGGGCAAGCCAGCGAGCGCCCGATGATCGCTTCAGTTTTCATCAACCGTCTACGCATCGGCATGAGGCTGCAAACCGATCCGACCGTGATCTATGGACTCGGCGAGAGCTACGACGGCAATATCCGCAAGCGCGATTTGCTCGGCGATACGCCTTATAATACCTATACGCGCGGCGGCTTGCCGCCCACGCCGATTGCCATGCCGGGCGGGGAGTCGGTCCAGGCGGCCCTGCATCCGGCCAAATCGGCGGCACTGTATTTCGTTGCCAAAGGAAACGGGACGCACCAGTTCTCGGCATCTCTGGCGGAACACAACCGGGCCGTGGCCCGCTATCAATTGAATCGATAATGACTGGCAAATTCATCACCCTGGAAGGCATAGACGGCGCCGGAAAAAGTACCCATCTCGACTGGTTGGCCAAACGGTTGGAGCAAGCCGGCCATCAAGTTCTGGTAACGCGCGAGCCGGGCGGAACCCCGCTAGGCGAGAAACTGCGGGAAATGTTGCTGAATCACCCCATGCACCTGGAAACCGAGGCCTTGTTGATGTTTGCCGCGCGCCGCGAGCATCTCGACAAGGTCATCCTGCCCGCCCTGGCACAAGACGTTTGGGTGATTTCCGACCGATTCACCGATGCGAGCTTTGCCTACCAAGGCGGGGGGAGGGGGCTTGCGGTAGAAAAGCTGGAAGCGCTCGAAGAATGGGTACAGGGCAGTTTACAGCCGGATTTGACGCTGCTATTCGACGTTCCGGTTGAAGTGAGCAGGCAGCGTCTTTCCAACAATGCCACGCTGGATCGTTTCGAGCAGGAGCAATCCGATTTTTTTCAGCGTGTGCGTGATCAGTATCTGCAACGCGCTGAACGCTTTCCGGGGAGGTTCCGCATTGTCGACTCCACCAAGCGCCTGGATGAAATCCAGAATTCGCTTCAACACTTATTTCCAATAAACTGAATTAACAATGATTCTTCCGTGGCATGAGACGCTCTGGAACGATATCGCGGGGCGGCGTGAAAAACTCCCCCATGCGCTGCTATTGCATGGGCAGAGGGGAACAGGAAAAGCCGCATTCGCGAAACTCCTGGCCAACGCCCTGTTGTGCGAGTCCCCCTCCTTCGAGGGTAAAGCCTGCGGCAAATGTCTGGCGTGTGGCTGGATGAACAGCGGGACCCATCCGGACTTCCATCTGGTTCAGCCGGAAACGGATGACGCCGAGGCGGCAACCGCAGAACCAGCCGGGGATGAGAAGGAAAAAGAAAAAAAGCAGAAACACATTACCATCCTGCAGGTGCGCGAACTGATTTCCTCCGTCTCGCTTAGTGCCGGACGGGGTGGAATGCGTGTGGTCGTGGTGCGGCCGGCCGAAACGATGAACGTCAACGCCGCCAACGCATTGCTTAAAACCCTTGAGGAACCGCCGCCGCGCACCCTGTTCATCCTGGTTTCCCACCAGCCGCAAAAGCTTCCTCCCACCGTGCGTAGTCGTTGCCTCAAAATCGCCATGCCCATGCCCACTCGCGAACAGGCGATACAGTGGTTGAAAGAGCAGGGGGTGTCGGAACCCGAGATTTGTCTGGCACAAGCGGGGTTTGCCCCATTGCTGGCGTTGGAGTTGAACGAGCCGGAGTACAGGGAGAAACGATTGGCTTTCCTCGATCAAATCGCTGACACCCAGCGCAATGATCCCTTGGCGCTCGCCGAAAGAGTAGAGAAGGAAAAAACCGAACTGGCGTGGATATTGAATTGGCTGCAAACCTGGGTTTACGACCTGGAAAGTGCCAGAATGGCTGGAGCGGTGCGCTATCACCCGGATTTCTTTGATAAGATCAGCCAGCTTGCAAACATTCCTGAAGTATCCAAACTCCTTGAATATCAGCACGAACTGACCAAAGCCCGGCGCGCAGTCAATCACCCCCTGAATATGCGCTTGGTTCTGGAGCAATTGTTGTTATCCTATTGGCAGACAATGAAGCGCAGACCCCATCATGGCTGAAAATCCCAATACGACCTTACGAACCGGCGTCCTGTCGCTCACTATCAAGGAACGGTCGGCACTTTATGCGGCCTATATGCCTTTTTTGAAGGGGGGAGGGATATTCATTCCCACTCCCAAGCCGTATCGTGTCGGTGATGAAGTTCTGATGCTCCTGACCTTGCTCGATGAACCAGCCAAGTTGCATGTCGACGGACATGTCGTTTGGGTAACCCCCTCAGGCTCACAAAACAATAAAACCCAGGGTATCGGCGTTCAGTTCAGCGAAAACGAAAACGGCATTACGGTGCGCAACAAAATCGAAGCCTTGCTCGGCGGCACCATGAAGTCTGCTCGTCCAACCCATACCATGTAAGAAAGTCATGCTAGTCGATTCCCATTGTCACCTTGATTTCCCAGGACTATTCGATAACCTTCCCGCCATTTTGGAGAACATGAAGGAGCATGGCGTTACTCATGCCTTGTGCATCGGCGTCGATATTGAAAACTTTCCTGCTGTACTGGCCTTGGCAGAAGCCTATTCCAACCTCTATGCCACGGTTGGCGTTCATCCGGATTACGAGAATGTCCACGAACCCACGGTCGATGAACTCGCAGAGCTGGCTGCGCATCCCAAGGTGCTAGCGATCGGAGAAACGGGTCTTGATTACTATCGTTTAAAAGGTGATCTGGAGTGGCAACGTCAGCGCTTCCGTACACATATCCGTGCAGCCCGGAAAATTGGTAAGCCGCTCGTGGTTCACACTCGGGAATCCGCCGACGACACGCTACGCATCATGGCGGAAGAGCGCGCCTACGAGGTCGGTGGCATCATGCATTGCTTCACCGAAAACGCTCAAGCTGCTCAAAGGGCACTAGACATGAATTTTCATATTTCCTTCTCAGGGATCGTCACCTTCAAAAGTGCCGAGCAGGTCAAGGAAGTCGCGCGCATGACCCCATTGAATCGCATTCTGGTGGAAACCGACGCACCTTACCTGGCACCCGTTCCTTACCGCGGAAAAACCAATCAGCCTGCCTATGTCACACACGTCGCAGAGAAGATCGCAGAGATAAAAAAACTTTCATTAGAAGAGATAAAAGAAGAAACTTCGCGTAATTTCTTCAAATTAATGAAGGTGGTTCCGTGACGCTGAAGGGAGAGGTGGCGCCGGGAATTCGGACAGGTCGTTAAGTGATAGTCTTGCTCAACCCAAGCCGTGGAGACCATGGCGCATTAGGAGCAAGCCCATGAAAAGGACGAGAAGGAATCACGCACCGGGATTCAAGGCCAAGGTGGCCCTAGCGGCGATCAAAGGCGACAAGACGCTGGCAGAATTGGCTGAGCAGTTTGACGTTCATCCGAACCAGATTTCCGAATGGAAGCAGCAGTTGCAGGAATCGGCAGCAGACGTGTTTGGCGGAACGCCCAAGAAAAAA
>Ga0208371_1000103_pt1 | contig 34037 bp, 36 predicted proteins | sample SubbioCR12Aug_1A_FD_184827 | JGI IMG/M metagenome (GOLD analysis project Ga0208371, IMG submission 184827) | Serpentinite rock and fluid subsurface biosphere microbial communities from McLaughlin Reserve, California, USA - CR12Aug_1A (SPAdes) | ecosystem: Environmental > Terrestrial > Deep... | reverse complement strand
ACATCAGTGGGCTTTGTGCTTTCCGTTCTCCTTCCCCATTCCCCCTAAGTTACTTCCACTCCCCGGATACTCCGCTTCACAACGCCCAACTCGGCGCATCAGCCTGATTTCAGTCGTGATATATCCGATTTTGTAACGTATTGGTCATGATCAAGCGGCAAAGTCTTGTGTCATGCCCGACGTTAGGTCTGTCTTCATTTCGGATGTTCATCTCGGAACTCGTGCCTGCCAAGCCGAGCGCCTGCTCGCTTTTTTGAAGGCCTACCCCGCGCAATATCTTTATCTCATCGGGGATATCGTCGATTTTTGGAGCATGAGTCGTTCCATTCACTGGAATGCCTCACAAAACACCGTTGTCCAAAAGTTGCTACGGCGAGCCCGTCATGGGGAGCAGGTTGTGCTCATACCGGGAAATCACGACGAAGCATTACGTGATTATTGCGAAGTGGCCTTCGGTGAGATTCGTATTGCCCGCGAATTTGTGCATGAATTAGCTGACGGCCGACGATTTCTTTTGATCCATGGCGATGATTTTGATCAGGTTACGCGACATCACCGTTGGGTCGCGGTGCTTGGCGACATGGCTTATACCGGCTTGGTGCGATTGAACGGCTGTTTATCTCGCATCAGAAGATTTTTGGGGATTTCTGGCTATTGGTCTTTGGCGGGTTATGCCAAACGCAAGGTAAAAACCGCGCTGCAGTTCGTTTTTGATTTTGAAGATTCGGTTATTCACCACGTGCGTGAACGCCATTTTGACGGCGTGATTTGCGGCCACATCCACTGGGCTGCCTTGCGTGAGATCAATGGGGTGACCTACGCAAACTGCGGGGACTGGGTCGACTCATGCACTGCCATCATTGAACATCGAGATGGGCGACTTGAACTGGTTGAATGGGAAGATGCCGAACACATCGAGAGGGATGTATCGCCCATCGCTGAAATCGGAGCGAAATGATGCGTGCCCTGATCGTTTCTGATGTCTATTTTCCGCGCATCAATGGGGTTTCCACTTCAATTGAAACCTTCCGCGAGGCCCTGCCTGCGTATCGCATTTCGCCGGTACTTTTAGCCCCATCCTATGAAAATGAGCCAGAACAGACCGATGTCATTCGCATTGATGCCTGGCGTGTTCCTGGGGATCCTGAAGACCGCTTAGTGCATTACACGAAGATGCGACGTGCTGCGCTGAAAATTGCCGCAGAGTGCAGCATCATCCACGTGCAAACGCCTTTTGCGGCGCATTACATCGGCATGCATGTCGCACGCAAACTGGGAAAACCCATCGTTGCGACCTATCACACCCTGTTTGAAGAGTATTTGCAGCATTACATCCCCTGGTTACCCGCAACCTTGTTGCGCAGCATGGCGCGTCATTTTTCACGTACACAGTGCAATAGCCTTGATGCAGTCATCGTACCCTCGTCAGCTATGCGCAATCGTCTGCTGGCCTATGGTGTGACACGCCCCATCCATGTCCTGCCCACTGGATTGCCCAAAAGCATGTTTGTACCGGGCAGAGGAGTCCATTTTAGAAAGTCCCAGGGGATTTCTGCCGAACGGCCTGTGGCCCTGTTTGTCGGCCGGGTTGCGCATGAAAAAAACATATGCTTTTTGATTGATGCGATGAAGCATGCCTGTGAAGGGATACCCGATTTGCTGTTGTTGATTACGGGAGAAGGCCCCGCCCGGCATGATCTGGAGCATCTGGTTGGGCAGGCTGGGCTCGCTCAACATGTCCGCTTTCTCGGATATATGGATCGTCACCATGAATTGCCTGCGGCTTATGCGGCAGCCGATGTTTTTGTCTTCGCATCACGCACAGAAACACAGGGCTTGGTGTTACTCGAAGCCATGGCTCAACGTTGCCCGGTGGTTGCGCTTTCGGTCATGGGAACAGCAGACATTCTTGAACCCCGCCGAGGATGTCGTATTGCACCGGAAGACCCAGCCCGGTTTGCAGATGTTCTGGTTCAGCTTCTCCGCGATCCTGAAGGGTGTCTAAAACTGGGCGAGGAAGCGCGCGCCTATGCGCTGGAATGGTCGGATAAAGAAATGGCGCGGCGTCTTGCTGATCTGTATCGCAGCCTGACTTCATGAAAAAACTGCGTGTGTTGCTTGTCACGGAAACCTATCCCCCGGAAATCAATGGGGTCGCCATGACGACGGCTCAGTTGGTTCGCGGCCTGCGGGCACGAGGCCATTGGGTCGGTGTTGTCAGACCCAGGCAGCATTGTGAGGTACTCACCGACTCCATGACATGGCTCGTGCCGGGGGTTTCTCTTCCCTTTTACCGGGGGGTGCGTCTAGGGATACCGCTATGGCATCGCTTAAAACGACTTGTTGATGAACAACATCCTGATCTGGTTCATATCACAACGGAAGGCCCGCTGGGCTGGGGGGCGCTTATCCTGGCCAGAGCCAAGGGCTTGCCCGTGACATCGGGCTACCACACTCATTTTGATCAATACAGCAGCCACTATGGCATGAACTGGTTAATGCCCTGGGTTGCGCGCAGCCTCGTGGCATTTCATCGACGTTGTCAGGCCACGCTGATTCCCGCTCGTGATTTGGAGTTCCCCCTTCTTGATCGAGGCATCAACAACGTTAAAGTTATCGGCAGGGGCGTGGATTCTGTGCTGTTTCATCCGGAGCACAGCGATGCGCGCCTGCGGGCGCAGTGGAAGGTGCCGACAGGGGGGGTGGCGTGCCTCTATGTCGGACGGCTCGCGCCGGAGAAAAACCTGCAGGTCGTCGAGCAGGCTTTTAGCGCCATTGCAGCGCACAGGGCGGACGCCCGCATGATCTGGGTGGGAGATGGCCCTTGCCTGTCGCGCCTGCAAGCGGCGCATCCCGAGCATGTTTTTGCCGGGCCGCAGACTGGGGTGGCGTTGGCTGCACACTACGCCAGTGCCGATCTTTTTCTGTTTGGCAGCCTGTCTGAAACTTGGGGAAACGTTCTGGGAGAAGCCTTGGCCAGTGGTCTTGCCGTGCTTACTTATTGCCGCGCGGCGGGTAACGAGCTGATTTGCAGTGGGGAGAATGGCATCACCGTGCAGCCGGGTGATGCCGAAGCCTTCATTCAGGCCGCCGTGGCCTTGGCAGGTGACCCGAGCGTGTGTTCAAGATTGCGTCACCAGGCACGTGAGTCGATACGCCAGTATGACTGGAACACGATCGTGGCACGTTTCGAAGCCATTCTTCAGGAAGTCTACTGCGCGTCTTCGTGTTAACCACGCGCGGCATGCCTGCCACACAGAATAGGTGCGGGCGATCTCCACACCTCTCTCCATGCGGTTAACCGAAGCGACCTGTGATGTAGTCCTCGGTCTGTTGCTGTGTGGGTTTGATGAACAGGGTGTCGGTCTTGCCGAATTCAATCAGCTCACCCAGGTACATGAACGCCGTGAAATCCGAGATTCGTGCGGCCTGCTGCATATTGTGGGTGACGATGGCAATCGTGTACTCATTCTTCAATTCGTTGATGAGTTCTTCGATCTTGGCGGTGGAAATCGGGTCGAGTGCCGAAGTGGGTTCGTCGAGCAGCACAATCTCAGGTTTGACCGCGATGGCGCGGGCGATGCACAGCCGCTGCTGCTGACCACCGGACAGAGAAAGACCACTCTGCTGCAACTTGTCTTTGACCTCGCCCCAGAGGGCGGCCTTGTTCAGTGCCCACTCCACCCGGTCATCCATTTCCGATTTGGAAAGGCGCTCATACAGACGTACCCCGAACGCGATGTTTTCGTAGATGGTCATGGGGAAGGGGGTCGGCTTCTGGAACACCATGCCAATTTTGGCGCGCACCAGATTCACGTCCTGTTTCTTGTCGAGCAGATTTTTGCCGTGAAAGAGGACTTCTCCCTCGGTGCGTTGACCGGGGTACAGGTCATACATGCGGTTGAAGGTACGCAACAGCGTTGATTTGCCACAGCCAGAGGGGCCGATGAAAGCCGTGACGCGGCTTTTTGCGATATCGAGGGAAACGTTCGTTAACCCACGGAAATTTCCGTAAAAGAAATTCAGATTGCGAATTTGCAGAATGGCATCGCCCGGGGCGATCGTGGACGAAGAAGACATAAAGCGCTCCTGGCTCAATTGGTAGATTTCTTGCGAAACAGCACGCGCGCCATGATGTTGATACCCAGAACCAGCAGGGCGATCAAGAGTGCGCCGCCCCAGGCCAGATTGACCCAGTTGTCATAAGGGCTCATCGCAAACTGGAAAATCACGACGGGCAGATTGCCCATGGGCTGAGACATGTTGGTGCTGAAGAACTGGTTATTGAGCGCAGTAAACAGCAGCGGCGCTGTTTCGCCGGTTACGCGTGCGATAGCCAAGAGAATGCCGGTGACTACTCCGGCTTTGACCGCGCGCAAGGTGACCCGAATGGAAACCTGCCAATGCGGTGCACCGATGGCAAAGGCGGCTTCGCGCAGACTCGATGGCACGAGGCGCAGCATGTTTTCCGTCGTGCGCACGACGACGGGGATGGCAATCAGAGACAGGGCGAGTGCCCCGGCCCAACCGGAAAAACCGCCCAGAGTCGCCACCGCGAGGGCATACACGAACAGTCCGATCACGATGGAAGGCGCAGACAGCATGATGTCCGTCACAAAGCGGGTCGTTGCGGCAAACCTGGAGGTGTTGCCAAACTCAGCCAGATAGATACCGGCAAGAATCCCGATTGGGGTCGAGGCAAACGTGGTGACGCCAATGATCATCAGGCTGCCGACAATGGCGTTGCGCAGGCCGCCGCCTTCGCTGCCCGGCGCAGGGGTGTCATGGGTGAAAAATGCCCAGTCGAGCGCTGCGAACCCTTTGGAAAACAAAGTCCAGAGAATCCACATCAGCGCCAGCAAACCAAAGGTCATGGCAACCATCGACAGGGCAATGCCGATGCGATTGATCCAGATACGGCGGTTATAGAGACTCATCAGATTTTCCGATCAATTCCTGACTTGAAAACGAGGCAAAGAGGGGCATGGCTCAAATGCCTTGCTTTACGGTACCGCGGTGAATCAACCAGCGAGAAATCGCCAGGACGACGAAGGTAATGATGAACAGTACCAAGCCCAGCGCGAACAGGGCCGAAATGTGTAGCCCAGGGTCGGCTTCGCCAAACTCGTTGGCCAAGGTGGAGGCGATGGAGTTGCCCGGTGAAAACAGGCTGCCAACGATACGGTTGGCGTTGCCGATGACGAATGTCACCGCCATGGTTTCACCCAAGGCGCGCCCCAGGCCCAACATGATGCCGCCGATGACGCCGACGCGGGTGTAAGGCAGGACGATGTGGGTGGCGACTTCCCACGTGGTGCAGCCGATGCCGTACGCCGACTCCTTGAGCACGGGCGGTACGGTTTCGAAGACATCGCGCATGACCGAGGCAATGAACGGAATCACCATGAGCGAAAGCACGATACCGGCAGTCAGAATGCCGATGCCGATGGGGGGGCCTGCAAACCAGCCTTCAAGAACAGGCATGCCTTCAAAGAACGATTGCAGATGGGGTTGTACGTGTTCGGCAAACAGGGGGGCAAAGATGAACAACCCCCAGATGCCATAGATGATCGAAGGTACCCCAGCCAACAGTTCAATGGCGGTACCTAGAGGGCGACGCAGCCAGACCGGGCAGGTTTCGGTCAGAAACAGGGCGATACCGAAGCTGACCGGCACGGCGATGACCAAAGCGATAATCGAGGTGACGACCGTCCCGTAAATGGAGATGACAGCCCCGTACTCGTCATCAGGAACGCTCCACTGGTTTGTCCAGAGAAACGAGGGGCCGAAGTGTTTTAGCACCGGCATGGCCTCGATGGCCAGCGACGCCAGAATGCCCAGCAGAGCGACCAGAACAGCCAGCGCGAAAATCAGCGTGATCTGGTGAAAAAGGGTGTCCTGAAGCTTGAAGAGCCGCACTCTCCTGGCATGGAGGTCGACTGAAGGAGTTGTGTTCGCCGCTTGATTCATGGGGGATCCTTGGATTCGCGGGTATTTTCCGCAAGCGCTCCTGCACGGGCAAGACAGCTGGCGGAAATGATTCGGGCGCGGAGTATCCCGCACCCGAATCGATGACACCAAGACTGACGATTACTTGATGGACTTCATTTCGGCTTCAACCATGCCGACCACAGACTTGGGCAGAGGCACAAAGCCGAGCTCTTCCGCCATTTTCTGGCCGTTGTTGAGCGACCAGGAGAAGAAATCCACCACCCCTTTTTGCCGGGTGGCATCGCTGCCTTTCTCATAGGCCAGCACATACGTGGCGCTGGTGATAGGCCAAGCGTTTTTATGCGCTTGGTCGAGTAGATCGGGTGCCATGCCTTTCACCTTGAAGTTGGCACCTGCGGCAGCGTCTGCGACTGCATCCTGGTCTGGCACGATGTAGTTGCCGGCCTTGTTCTTCAACGCCACGAATACCATCTTGTTCTTCATGGCATCGGCGATATCGACATAACCAACGGCACCGGTAATTTTTTGTACATTGGCGGCCACGCCTGCGTTGCCTTTGCCTCCGACGGCATTGATCGGCCAATTGCCCGTGTTGCCTGCACCCACATCCCGCTTGAATGCCATGGACTGCTTGGCCAGGTAATGGGTGAACACATAAGTTGTGCCAGAGCCGTCGGAGCGATGAACTACGGTGATGGGCAAATCAGGCAGGGCTACGCCGGGGTTCAGGCGGGCGATGTCGGCATCGTTCCACTTTTTGATGTCACCACGGAAGATGTCCGCTGTCGTGTTGCCATCCAGCTTGAGCTTGCCGGAAGCCAGCCCCGGCAGATTGACGACGATGGTCACGCCGCCCATGACCGTGGGAAATTGCACCAAGCCAGCGGCATCCAGATCGGCTTCCTTCACGGGGGCATCTGAGCCGCCAAAATCAACCGTTTTCGCCTTGATCTGCTTGACGCCCCCCGAAGAACCGATGGCCTGATAGTTCACCTGATTGCCCGTGGCGGCCTTATAGGCCTCGGCCCACTTGCCATAGACAGCATAGGGGAAAGTCGCACCAGCACCGGTGATGTCGGTTGCCAGGGCAGAAAGGCTCAGAGACAGGGCGGCAGCCAGAGTGGCTACTTTGAAGAAAGCGCGTTTGGAATTCATGTAGTTCTCCGAAGACATCGTTTAAAAGGCCGTCGCAGGTTAGCGGTCGATTGTTACAGGCGCGTGACGGTGTTCGGGCGCATGGCAGCACAAGCGGATGTGGGGTGGCGTCATGGAGGGTTCATTGAAACGTCACCTTCTTGTCATGCGCGGCAACTAGGCTTTCTGCATTTCAATCAGCCAGGAATTCTGATGTTGCAGAAAAGTCTCCCTCTTCAGGGGCGCGGCAGGAAATCGTTCAAGATTTCCCTTGCGCGTCATGCCGACGAAGTGCGTGAAGCCCAGCGCTTGCGCTGGAAAGTGTTTGCAGAGGAAATGGGGGCACGTCTCACGACCCCCGAGGTGGGGTACGACATTGATCTTTATGACCAATATTGCGAGCACCTGCTGGTTCGAGATGGAGAGAGCAACGAAGTGGTGGGGACGTATCGCATCCTCACCCATTCGGCGGCAAAACGGGTGGGCAGCTATTACGCCGATAACGAGTTTGACCTGACCCGCTTGCAGAACATGCGCAGTCGCATGGTGGAAGTCGGGCGTTCATGTGTTCACCCTGAGCATCGTACCGGTGGTGTCATCATCAACCTCTGGGCAGGGCTGGCGGAATACATGATGAAGAGTGGTTACGATTACCTCATCGGCTGCGCCAGCATCGGCATGCAGGATGGCGGTCACAACGCCGCAGGCATCTGGCACACCGTCAAAGACAAACACCTGTCTCCCATCGAATGGCGCGTATTTCCCCGCTGCCCCCTGCCTTTGGCCGAGATCGATGCCTTGGCCTCCCCCGCCATTCCTCCCTTGGTGAAGGGGTATCTGCAACTGGGGGCGTATGTCGGAGGCGAGCCCGCTTGGGATCCCGACTTCAATACGGCGGATCTTTTCATCCTGTTGCCGATGAACCGGCTCAACCCGGTTTACGCACGACATTTCCTCAAATAGACCGGTATTTCCATCCTGACGCCTGAGGGGGGCGAAGGTGTGTGGTGCAGAAATTGACATGAGTCAATTTCTACGTACTTTCGTTCACGGGCGGGAGCAAAAGCGCTTACCGTCTTCCCGTGTGTTCACGAAAGACAGAGGCAACGATGCTTTCCGTACGCCCCCCTTCTTCCGCATTTGCCAAAACAATCGCAGGCTCATCCCTTTTCCTTTTGGCCATAATCAGCCCCTGTGCCGGGGCCGCAGAGACTTCTGCCGTTGCCCAAATGGTGGCGGCCACCTGTGCCGGATGTCATGGTCAGGATGGCAATGGCAGCAACCCGCGCTTTCCCAGACTGGCCGGGCAGCAGGAAACCTATTTGTTGAGGGAAATGCACGATTACCGTGCCGGACGCCGTCAGAGCGAAATCATGGTGCCCTTGCTGTCCAAACTGGCAGAACCCGATCTGGTCAATCTGGCGCGTTATTTCGCCACGCAATCGCCTGCGCTGCCTGTGGGGGGCAAGAGCGACCTGCTGGCCTTGGGGAAACGTGTTTACCTGGAAGGCAATACACAGACTGGTGTGCCTTCGTGTGACGGCTGTCATGAAGAAAACGGGGAAGGCTCCAGGAAATTTCCGCGCCTGGCGGGCCAGCACACGCCTTACGTTCTGGAACAGATTGCCCAATATGCATCAGGCAAGCGCACTAACGGGGTCAAAGTGATGCGTACTATTGCCGAGCGGTTGACTCGCGCCGAGGCCGAGGCCGTCGCTGAATACGTAGCCAACATGAAATAAAGGGCGCACATGAAAGCTCTGTTTTTATTCCTGCTCATCATGAATTCATGGGCGCACGCCACGTCTTTGGCCGAAAGCTCGGCCAGTCAGGCGGAAAAAGCAGTGTTGCTTGCTTCGAAGGGCAATCCGGACAACGGGGCCGAGGTCTATACCTTGTGTCGGGGGTGTCATCGCGCCGATGCGGCGGGCAAACCCGAAGCGGGTTACCCCATGCTGGCTGGGCAACACGCCAGCGTCATCATCAAACAGATGCTGGATGTGCGAGCCGGTCAACGAGACAGCCCGAAAATGCATCCATTCATTCGCGCTGAAGTCGTGTCCGAGCAAGACATCGCCGATATCGCGGCCTATTTGTGCCGCTTGCCTGTGGTGCAGAGCAGCGGCAAGGGTGATAGTCGGCATCTGCCCTTGGGCAAGAAGCTGTATGAACGGGATTGCGCAACCTGTCATGGCCCGGCAGGCGAAGGTGATGGGGCTCGTCTCCTGCCGAGAGTTGCCGGTCAGCACTTCTCATATCTCTACCAGCAATTACGCGATAGTCGTGATGGGGTGCGGCGCAATGCCAACACAGAAATGCAGAAAGTCATCGGGTATTACAGCGACGATGAGCTGCGTGCCGTCAGTGATTTCGTGTCCCGCTTGTCTGCAACGGTGCGTTGACAGGGCCTCGGTTCCCGATCATTACGCGGGTCGGGTACCTGTGTATGCATTTGTTTGTCGGCGAGATTTCGCATCGCAGCAAAACTTGATAGCCATCAAGGTTATTGCAGTTGGGGCGTCTGTACCATGCCGACGCAGCCTAGGGAAAGTCCCGACGCTATGCACATCATCAACCCGCAACTATCCAGCCTGGAGGGGACAATGCGGAATACAGTCAAATTTGTCGTCGCAGCCGCGTGCATCAGCGCGGCAAGCAGCGTTTTTGCCGTGGAGGAGATCGACGGCTTGGCTCGGACTTGCAACAACTGCCACGGAGTCAATGGTGTCAGTGTCGGCGCATCCATGCCCTCTATTGGCGGGCAATCCGAGGCCTACCTGAAACAGACCATGATGCAGTGGAAGAGCGGTGAACGCGCTTCCGCCACCATGGGGCGTTTGATCAAGGGGTATAGCGACGATCAAATCGCGGCGCTGGCCAAATATTTCGCATCGAAGACCTGGACGCCCGTTTCCCAGAAAGTCAGTGCCGCTGCCCTCAGGGAAGGCAAGGATGTCACCGAGCGTTGTGAGACCTGCCACGGTGTTACCGGTAGCAAGCCCGATGATGAGCAGACCCCGAAACTGCATGGACAGTGGGCGAAATATCTGGAGCTGGAGTTGCTCAAATACCGTGATGACGGTTTCCAGATGGCCCACAAGAAGATGATGAAAAACGCCCGCAAGCTGGATGAAGCGGGTGTCATGACTTCCGCCGATTACTACGCCGGCCAGAATCAGTAAGGGGACCGCAATGAGTCAAATCAACCGTCGAGATTTTCTCAAGACCCTGGCAGCCACCTCCAGTGCCTCTGTGCTTTCTGTGCCTGCTGCCCATGCCGCAGCCAAGAGCAAAGCCAAGGTTGTCGTAGTCGGGGGGGGCTTCGGGGGCGCGACTGCCGCCAAATACCTGCGCATGATTGATCCAGGTATCGAAGTCACGCTGATCGAACGCAATACGAGTTACACCTCTTGCCCGCTCTCCAACGAAGTCATTTCCGGGCATCGTGACATTGCGACCCTACAAACCGGCTACACCGGTCTGCGCAAGCACGGTGTCAATGTGGTGCATGACGAAGTGGTTGGCATCGACCCAGCCAGGAAGCTGGTAAAGACCAAATCCGGAAAAGGCTTTGCTTACGATTCGCTGGTGCTTTCTCCTGGCGTCGATTTCGACTACGCCGCGGTGGAAGGCTATTCCGAAGCGGCTGCCGAGAAGATGCCGCATGCCTACAAGGCAGGCCCGCAAACGCTGTTGCTCAAGAAGCAGCTTGAGGCCATGAAGGATGGTGGTACTTTCATTATTGCGGTGCCCCCGGGGCCTTTCCGTTGCCCCCCCGGCCCCTACGAGCGAGCTGCGCAAGTGGCCTCATATCTCAAACATCACGGCAAAGCCAAATCCAAGGTGCTGATTCTTGACGCCAACGACTCCTTCTCCAAGAAGGGCTTGTTTGAGCAGGCTTGGCGTGAGCTGTACGGCTATGGCCCTGGCGGCATGATCGAATGGGTGCCTGGCGCAGCCGATGGCAAGGTGGTCAAGGTCGATGCGCAAACCCTGACCTGCTACACCGGTTTTGGTGAGCACAAGGGCGATGTCGTCAACGTCATTCCGCCGCATCATGCAGGCAAGGTCGCCAAAGATCTGGGGCTGGCCACATTCAAGAACAAATGGTGTGAGGCCAAGGCTGAAACCATGGAATCGAAGGGCTTGGCCGATGTGTATGTGATCGGTGATTCCTGTGTGGGGGGCGATCTGCCCACCAACAACGCTTTCCCGAAGTCTGCGCACATGGCGATGACGCAGGCCAAGGTGGCGGTGGGGGCCATCGTAGCCAAGGTCAACGGCTTGCCCAACCCCGTGCCCTATTACGTCAATACCTGTTACAGCGTGGTGGCACCCGATTACGGGTTCTCCGTGGTGCATATCTACAAGGTGGAGAACGGTACCTGGATCTACGTCAAGGAAGCCAGTGGTATTTCGCCAGTGACGATGCCTGACAAGTCGCCCGTACCCAAGGTTTATCGCAAGCTGGAGGCGGAATATGCCGACGGCTGGCTGCGTAACGTCATGGCGGATGCATTCGCCTGAAGTCTTTGCAGGAAAGGAGGTTCGGTGAGGAAACGCAAGAATGCAGCTCTGTTTCAGCAAGGCGGCTCGGTTTGTGTTCCAGGCCGAGCCGCATAACCGGTCAATCTAGGAGATCAGACATGAAGATTGGAAAAATAATGAGTCGGATGGCGATGGGGCTGGTTGCAGCTCTGTTTGCCTTCGGCGTGCAGGCGTCAACCGACGCCGGTCCGCTCAAGCCGCAACCCCCAGCCCCCAAGGCCCCCCCCATCAAGCCTGTGGATGCCAAGAAGTGTTATTCCTGTCATGACAACATTGAGGAATTCCATTCCGAAGGTCGTCACGCCACGGTGAACTGCGCGCAATGTCACACCGCCGAAGAGCACCTGAAAACGGCCAAGAACAAGGAAATGGGCACGCGTCCTGGCACCAACAAGGATCATCGCGCCTGCGCCACCTGTCACGTCGAGCAGTACAACACCTTCGTTCAGACCAATCTGGAATCGAAGGCTCGCGTCGAGAAGGCCAACTTCAAGAGCCGTTCACCGTTGTTTGACAAGCTCATGGAAGGTTATGGCTTCACCAAGGAACACAACGAACCGCGCTCCCACGCATTCATGCTGGTGGATCAGTGGGCGGTGGATCGTGCCTTCGGTGGTCGCATGAAGTTCAAGGACTGGACCTATGTCAACCGTGCCGAGCTGGCTGCCAATGGTGCCTGGAACGTCATCGAAGACAAAGAACCCTCCACGTCTGACCAGAAGGCTTTCATGCGCCAGACGGCCACTGCGGTCAACCCGGTGTGCATGAACTGCAAAACCCAGGATCACATCCTGGATTGGAAGTACATGGGCGACAAGGATCCGCGTGCCAAGTGGGACAGGACTTCCAAACCGGTTGAATTTGCACGTGGCGTGAACCACCCGCTGAACTGCTACATGTGTCATGACCCACACTCTGCCGCCCCGCGTGTTGTGCGTGATGCGCTGATCCAGGCCGTGGTTGACCGCAAGGAAGGGACTTACCCGCAAGATCCGGTGAAGAGCAAGCAGACCACCATGACCAAGGTGACCTTCCAGCGTGATGGTAAGGATTTCCGTGCGATTGGCCTCTTGAACAAGGCGGATTCCAACCTGATGTGCGCGCAGTGCCACGTGGAATATAACTGTGGCCCCGGCTTTGACTGTTCCGACAAGGAAAAGCCTTACTACGTGAAGATGGATGACCCGCGTACCAACCTGTTCACGTGGACCAATGTCTTTGGTTACAAGGACAAGATGGTGGGGCAGTTCAAGTTCAAGGACTTCAAGCACGCCAGCACCGGTGCCTTGCTGCCCAAGATCCAGCATCCGGAAATGGAGACCTACTGGGGTTCCAAGCATGAACGCGCAGGCGTGGAGTGCAAGGATTGCCACATGACCAAGAAGAAAGCGGCCAATGGCAAAGTCACCACCAACCACCAGCAGATTTCGCCGCGCTACAACCTGAAAGCAGCCTGCCTGACCTGTCACAAGGAATGGAGCGAGGATGACGCCCGTTATCACATGGAAGCCATTCAGGGTTATGTCCGTGGCAAGATGACCAAGGCGGAATTCTGGTTGGCCAACCTGATCGACTGGATCATGAAGGCCAAGGAAGCCGGTGTTTCCAAGGATGTCATGGACAAGGCCTACGACTATCAGTACGACAGCAACCTGTACTGGGAATGGTGGACGGCCGAGAACTCTGATGGCTTCCATAACCCGGAAGATGCGCGCGAGTCGCTGACCCGCTCCATCGATGCTTCCCAGGCTGGCATCAAGTTCCTGAAGGAAGAAATCGCGAAACTGAAAGCGCCTGCCGTCGCAGCCAAATGATCGTGTGACGGTTGTCTGAAAGGGGCGGGTTTTCCCGCCCCTTTTTATTGAAGGATCGGTTTTGTCCGACCTGGCGTTTACAGGTATTCTCGTCGGCCCGTTTCGCTTGGCCTGCTTTGTCTGACCAGCTGTCTGATCCGATATGACCCAACCCACACTCTCTGTTCATGATCTTGCCTGCGTACGGGGCGACCGTTTGCTTTTCAAAGGCATGAACTTTCAGGTCGAGGCCGGGGAGTTGCTGCTGGTGCAAGGCGGCAACGGTCAAGGCAAGACCAGTCTGTTGCGTTTGCTCACCGGTTTGTCTACGCCGGAAGCCGGTGAAGTGTGCTGGCGCGGTGACAGCATTCGCAGGCAGCAAGAGACGTACCACCGTGAAATGATGTACCTAGGCCATGCCAACGGCATCAAGGACGATCTTAACCCGGTTGAAAACCTGCGTTTCGCCGCAGGCCTGCAAGGGTGTGCCTTTGATGAGAATCAGGCCATTGCCACCTTGCGAAACCAGGGGCTTTCCCGTTGCCTTGATTTGCCTTGTCGGGTGCTGTCCTTTGGCCAGCGCCGCCGTGTGGCTCTTTCTGCGCTACTGCTCGCGGGCGCTTTGCTCTGGATTCTCGATGAGCCGCTGACCGGGCTCGATATTCATGCCGTGGCGCTGATGGAGGGGCTGATTCGCACCCACCTGGCCGCAGGCGGGTTGGCCGTGGCGACCACTCATCAGGCGTTCAATCTCGAAGGCATGCCGGTGCGTCGCTTGCTGGTCGGCAATGTCGCCATTCCTGAGTTGGCGTGATGGCAGAACCTTCCATGCACCGTTTTCTGCTTGCCGTGCTGCGCCGCGATTTGACGCTGGCGGCGCGCCGTCGCGGTGACTGGCTCATTGCCCAATTCTTTTTTGTCATGGTGGCCAGCCTGTTTCCGCTGGGTGTAGGTCCCGAACCCGAGATGCTGGCGCGCATTGGCCCCGGTGTGTTGTGGGTAGCGGCAACCCTGGCTTCCCTGCTTTCGCTGTCCCGGTTGTTCGCCGATGACCACCGCGATGGCAGCCTGGAACACATGGTTCTATCTCCCGAACCCACGGTGTTGCTGGTTCTGGGAAAATCGTTGGCACACTGGTTGATCTACGGTATTCCTCTGTTGCTGATTGCCCCCATCCTCGGTCTGCAATTCAACCTGACCTGGGCGGCGATTCTCACGCTGGAAATTTCCCTGCTGCTGGGCACCCCCATCCTCTCGCTGCTGGGCAGCGTCGGTGCGGCGCTGACCTTGGGGCTGCGTGGTGGTGGCGTGTTGTTGACCCTGCTGATTTTGCCGTTGTACGTGCCCGCGCTGATTTTCGGTGCAGGTGCGGTGGATGGTGTGATGGCGGGAACCGGAGCCGAGGCTCACTTGTCATTGCTGGGTGCCTTTTTGGTGCTCTCCCTGTTGATTTCACCCTGGATTGCCGCTGCGGCCTTGCGAGTCTCTCTCGAATGAACCTGTATACCTACGCTTCTCCTGCTACTTTTTATCACCTCGCCGGTCGGCTGATTCCCTGGTTTGCCTGGGCGGCGGGCCTCCTGACCGTGTGGGGGCTGTATGTCAGCTTCTTCCTCGCGCCTACCGATTTTCAGCAAGGCGAGGCCTACCGCATCATCTTCATCCATGTGCCCGCTGCGTGGATGTCGATGTTCATCTATCTGGTCATGGCGTTCTGGGGAGCCATCGGCCTGGCATTCAATACCCGTCTGTCATTCATGCTCGCGCGGGCGCTGGCCCCGACGGGCGCGATGTTCACCTTCGTCGCCCTATGGACGGGGGCATGGTGGGGCAAACCGATGTGGGGGGCGTGGTGGGTGTGGGATGCGCGCCTGACTTCCGAACTGATTTTGCTGTTTCTTTACGTCGGCATCATCGCGCTGTGGGCGGCCATCGACGACATCCGCCGCAGTGACCGTGCTGGGGCCTTGCTCACCCTGATCGGTGCTATCAACGTCCCCATCATCTATTTCTCGGTGAAATGGTGGAACACCCTGCACCAGGGCGCATCCGTCAGCCTCACCAAAGCCCCGTCGATGGCAGCGCTCATGCTGCAAGGTATGCTGATCCTGGCTTTTGCCGCCTGGTTCTACACCATCGCCGTGGCACTGGCGCGGGTGCGCCGCATCATCCTCGAACGCGAACGCCACACCGAATGGGCGAAGGCAATTCTGGCGGAGACACACTGATATGGAATGGGCAAGTTGGGCTGAGTTCTGGAACATGGGCGGGTATGGTTTCTATGTCTGGGGTTCTTATGGCGTCACGGCGGTGTGCGTGGTGGTGGAAGTGATGTGGTTGAAACAGGCGGCAGCCGATTCGCGCCGCCGTCTGAAACGCATGCAAAGCTGGGAAGAGCAATGAAATCAAGACACAAGAAACTGTTGGTCATCGTCCTGGCGCTGGTGGGCATCGGCATCGCTGCCGCGCTCATCCTCAATGCCTTTCAGAGCAATCTGGTGTTCTTCTTCTCGCCCACCCAGGTGAAAAATGGCGAAGCCCCCCTCGACCGTGCCTTCCGGATTGGTGGCCTGGTGGAATCGGGCAGTGTCAAACGCGAGGCCGATGGCCTGACGGTGCGTTTCGTGGTGACGGATACCGCCCAATCCATGCCCGTGCTCTACAAGGGCATCCTGCCCGACCTTTTCAAGGAAGGAAAAGGCGTCGTAGCCGAAGGCAAACTGGGCAGAGATGGCCTGTTCACGGCCACCCAGGTGCTGGCCAAGCATGATGAAAACTACATGCCGCCCGAAGCCGCCAGCGCCATTGAGCAAGCGCAAAAAACACTGGTGAAGTGATCCAGTCCCCCAAAACGTATTCGCCGTCGGCCCGCGCAAGCGGGCGTCTTGCCGCAACCGGAGCTTTTGCATGATTCCTGAACTTGGTCATTTCGCCCTTATCACCGCCCTGATCCTCGCCTTGACCCAGGCGATTCTGCCGCTCTGGGGCGCGGCGCGTGGACATACCACCCTGATGGCGGTGGCGCGTCCGGCGGCACAGGCCCAGTTCCTGTTCGTGGGCATGGCCTTTTCCTGCCTGGCCTACGCCTTTCTCACCAACGATTTCACCGTGGAAAACGTGGCGCGCAACTCCTTCTCGCAATTGCCGGAGATCTACCGTTTCACCGCCACCTGGGGGTCGCACGAAGGCTCCATGCTGCTTTGGGCGCTGATTCTCGGTTTCTGGACGACGGCGGTGTCGCTGTTTTCGCGGCACCTGCCTGATGACATGGTGGCGCGCGTCATCGGCATCATGGGGCTGATTTCCAGTGGCTTTCTTGCCTTCCTGCTGACCACCTCCAACCCCTTTCTGCGCCTGTTGCCCGCCCCTGCCGATGGCCGTGACATGAATCCGCTCTTGCAAGACCCCGGCATGGTGATTCACCCACCCATGCTGTACATGGGCTACGTCGGCTTCTCGGTGGCGTTTGCTTTCGCCATCGCCGCGCTCATGTCGGGCAAGCTCGATGCCGCCTGGGCGCGCTGGTCGCGCCCCTGGACGACCGTGGCTTGGGCGTTTCTCACTGCGGGTATCGTGCTGGGGAGTTGGTGGGCCTACAACGAACTGGGTTGGGGGGGGTGGTGGTTCTGGGATCCGACCGAAAACGCCTCGTTCATGCCCTGGCTGGCGGGCACGGCGCTGATCCACTCGCTGGCCGTAACGGAAAAACGTGGCGCTTTCAAAGCCTGGACGGTACTGCTGGCGCTGATTGCCTTCTCGCTCTCCTTGCTGGGCACCTTCCTGGTGCGCTCTGGCGTGCTGTCTTCGGTGCATGCCTTTGCCACCGACCCGGCACGCGGCAGCTTCATCCTCGGTTTTCTCGCCGTGGTCGTGGGGGGCTCACTGACGCTGTATGCCTGGCGTGCGCCGAAGATGCTGTCCGGCGGCGCGTTCTCGTGGTTCTCGCGTGAGGCCATGCTACTGGCCAACAACGTGGTACTCCTGGCAGCCATGGCCTCTGTGTTGCTGGGGACGCTTTACCCGTTGTTCATGGATGCCATGGGCCTGGGCAAGATTTCTGTCGGCCCCCCCTATTTCAATGCGGTGTTCGTGCCCCTCATGGCCCCGGCGCTGTTCCTCATCGGTGTGGGTTCACTCACCCGCTGGAAAGAGGCCAGCCTGCCCGACATGTGGACCCGTTTGAAATGGGCGCTGGCCATTTCCGTAGCCACCGGCTTGCTGTTGCCGTTGACGCTCAAGGGCTTCAACCCCTGGGAAAGCCTGGGGTACACCCTGGCGATGTGGATCGTACTGACTGTGTTCATCGGCCTGCGTGAGCGCACCCGCCGCGGTGCACGCTTGCTTAGCCTGCCTCGCGCCTTTTGGGGCATGCAGATTGCCCACCTGGGCCTGGCGTGGGGGGTGGCAGGTATTACCCTGGTAGCCAACCACCAGCTTGAACGCGACGTACGCATGAACGTGGGCGATCACGCCACCCTGGCGGGCTACACTTTTACGTTCCAGGGGGCGACAGAATTCCCCGGCCCCAACTACCGCGCCGCACGCGGTACGGTGGAAGTGAGCCAGAACGGCAAGAAGCTGTTCACGCTCTACCCCGAAAAACGCATCTACAACGCTTCCGGCATGCCCATGACCGAGGCGGCCATCCACCCTAACTTCTTCCGCGACGTGTACGTGGCCCTGGGCGAACCGCTGGATAGCGAAGCCAAGACCTGGGCTGTGCGTGTGTTTTACAAACCGTTCATCAATTGGTTGTGGATCGGCGGGCTGTTCCTGGTGGTGGGCGGTTTCCTGGCTGCCTCTGACCGTCGCTACCGCATTGCCGTGAAACCGATCAAAGCTTGAGGAAACCGATATGAAACGCTGGATTCCCCTGCTGGTTTTTCTGGTTCTGGCGGGCTTTCTCGCCAAGGGTTTGTTTCTCAACCCGCGTGAGGTGCCCTCGCCGTTCATCGGCAAACCCGCCCCTGCGTTCAGCCTGCCGCTGGTCGGACAGCCCGACAAAATCTTTGGCCCGGCCGACATGCGGGGCAAGGTCTGGCTGCTCAATGTCTGGGCCCCCTGGTGTGTCTCCTGTCGGCAGGAACACCCCGTACTCATGGCCTTGGCACAAAGTCAGTCTGCGCCCATCGTTGGCCTCAACTGGAAGGACAAAGACCGGGAAGCCGAAAAACTGCTGGCTGAGCATGGCAGCCCGTATGCCGCCGTACCCGACGATCTCTCGGGCAAGGTGGGCATCGACTATGGCGTGACCGGTACTCCCGAGACCTATGTCATCGACAAGGACGGCATCATCCGCATGAAGCACATTGGCCCGATCGACCCGGATGTGTGGAAGAACAAGATCGAACCCAAACTGAAGGAGCTGGGCGCATGAAACCGTGGCTGTTTTCCTTATTGCTGGTTTGCGCCGCGCCGCTTTGGGCAGGCGAGGCCGCCCCCAATGCCGAAGATCCGGTCATCGAGCAGCGCATGATCAAGCTGGCTGAAGACCTGCGTTGCCTGGTCTGCCAGAACGAATCATTGGCGGGCTCTCATGCCGAACTGGCCGAAGACCTGCGCCGCGAGATTCGTGCACAAATGAAGACCGGCAAGAACGACCAGGAAGTCATCGCTTATCTCACCGAGCGTTATGGCGATTTCGTGCTCTACCGCCCGCCCTTCAAACCGGTGACCTACCTGCTGTGGCTGGGGCCTCTGCTGTTTTTGGGGCTGGGCAGTGCGATCTGGTATGTCACCCTCAAAAAGCGCCGCGGGCTCAAAAACGAACCTGTGGATGAAAAAAACCTGGCCGCTGCGGCCCAACTTCTGGACGAAAACAAATGACGCCTCTTTGGACTGTTTCCCTGTTCTGGGCCGCCGCTGTCGCCTGCGTGGCGATGGCTCTGGCTTTTGTGCTACCGCCCTTGTTGCGCAAAAGAGAGGCTGTGAGCCAAGTGGCTCGCCGTGACATCAACATCGCCGTTTATCGCGATCAGCTTCACGAACTGACGGCCGATCGTGATAACGGGCTGCTTGCCGAAGACCAGTTCCTGACAGCCAGAAAGGAACTGGAAGCCCGTCTGGCAGAAGACGCACTTACGCCGAATGGTGACCAAGCGGCGTCACCCCAAGGGGCACGCACCTGGGGGTTTTCTCTGGCGGCTGTTATTCCCGCGAGTGTGTTCGGCCTGTATGTGCTGTTGGGTACGCCCATGGCACTGACCGCCAGCAGCGAAGCGCAGGCCATGCCCAAAGGTGAGCACGACATCATGCAGCTCATTCAGAAAGTCGAAGAAAAAGCGCGCGCCAACCCCAACGACGCCCAGGCCTGGACGATTCTTGCCAAAACCTATGCCGCCGTCGGCCATTGGCCAGAAGCCCTGCAAACCTATGAAAAGGCCATCAAACTGCGCCCGGACGATGCCGCCGTCATGTCCGGTTATGCCGAAGCGCTGGCGATTTCCAGCAATCGGGTGCTGAAAGGCAAGCCGATGGAAATGGTGTTGAAGGCGCTGGAAAAGAATTCAGACGATCTGAAGGCGCTCGAACTGGCCGGTATCGGCAACTTCCAGGAACGTAATTACGCGCAGGCAGCGTACTACTTCAAACGCCTGCACAAACAGTTGCCGGCCGATTCGCCTTATGCGCAGGATATTCTCGAAGCGCAGAAAGAAGCCAACCGGCTAGCGCGTGGCGTCATGACCGGCATGGACAACCTCGCAGATCAGGGTGCACCGGCAGCGGGGGCCACCATCAGTGGCAAGCTCGACATCACGCCGACGTTGAAAGCCAAGCTGGGGGCCAATGATGTGGTTTTCCTGTTCGCCCGTGCCGGAGACGTCGGCCCGCCGGTAGCGGCCATCCGTGCTTCTGCCGGACAGTTCCCGCTGGCATTCGAGCTCAATGACAGCATGGCCATGAACCCCGACAACCGCTTGTCCAACTTCAAAACAGTCAACTTGACCGCACGCGTGGCCAAGTCGGGCGATCTGAAGGGGGCTGCGGGGGATCTGGAAGGCTCGCTCAAGGCCGTCAAGGTCGGCGCAAAAGACGTGAAACTGATGATCGACAGCGTGCATCCCTGAAGTGCGCATCCTGTCGGCGTGCCCCGTCCTGGGGGCATTCAGAGAAAAAGGCGGCCTGGGCCGCCTTTTTTACGTCAGCCAGTCGGTCAGTCTGGGGGTGTCGAGATGGGCTTCCACCGCGTTTGCCAGCCGCTCGATGGCTGTTTCGCGTTGTGCCGCGATGTCGGGTGCCGGGAGGGGATGTGCCAACCCGGCCCAGTTCAGCAGGCATGTCATGGCCTCGGGTGAATCGAAGAGGCCGTGCACATAGGTGCCGATGATCTGCCCATCGGCAGAACAGGCACCGTCATCGCCTGATGCCAGACGGGTGAGCGGCCTGTGCAACGCCGGGCCGTGACTGATTCCCGCGTGGATTTCATAGCCGCAAACGGGGACTTCTCCCAGGCCGGAGGCCCCGCTTTCCAGGCATAAGCAGCCGCAGACATTGCGCAGCTGTTTTTCCGGTGCCAGCGTCGTTTCCATCTCCAGCCAACCCAAACCCTGACTCGACCCTGCCGTACCTTCGAGCCCAAGTGGGTCGTGAATCCTTTTTCCCAGCATCTGAAACCCGCCGCAAATACCCATGAGCTTGCCGCCATAACGCAGGTGGCGTTGCAGATGTGTCTCCCAGCCCTGCTTGCGCAGGACTGCCAGATCGGCACGTACTGATTTTGAACCGGGCAGGATGATGAGATCGGCGGGGGGCGGTGTTTCATGTAAAGCGACGAAGTGGCATTCCACCCCGGTGTGCGCGCGCAGCGCATCGAAATCGGTGTGGTTGGCGATGTGCGGCAACACGGGTACGAGCACGCGAAACCCGGCCCCGGCATGGCTCGTTGCTTGCGTGGGCAGCGCGTCTTCGGCCTCCAGATTCAGATCGTTGAGCCAGGGCAGCACGCCCAGCACCGGTTTGCCGGTTTCCCGCTCCAGCCAGTCAAGCCCGGGCTGCAATAACGCCAGCTCACCGCGAAAACGGTTGATGACAAACCCTTTGATCCGACTGCGCTCGCGCGCCGAGAGCAGCGCCAGCGTACCGACGAGATGTGCGAACACACCGCCCCGGTCGATGTCCGCCACGAGAATCACCGGGCAATCCACCGCTTCGGCAAACCCCATGTTGGCGATATCCCCCGCGCGCAGATTGATTTCCGCCGGGCTGCCCGCGCCTTCCACCACAATGGACTCGTATTGCCCGGCCAGACGGGTGAACGATTCCATCACGGCGGCGCGGGCACGGGGTTTGTAGTCGTGGTAAGCCTGCGCCTCCATGTTCGTGAGGGCATGCCCCTGCACGATGACCTGACACCCCGTATCGGAATGCGGCTTGAGCAGAATCGGATTCATGTCGACATGCGGCGCAATGCCACACGCCTGCGCTTGCACCGCTTGTGCTCTGCCAATTTCACCGCCTGCCGGGGTGACGGCGCTGTTGAGCGCCATGTTTTGCGGCTTGAACGGGGCCACGCGCACCCCGCGCCGATGTAACCAGCGACACAACGCCGTCACCAGTGCGCTTTTGCCTGCATCCGACGTGCAGCCTTGCACCATGAGCACGCGGCAAGGGGGTGGGGTGTCTGTGCTCACCACGCGATGTGCAGGGCGAAAGACCTACAGGTCGACACCCGGCTGTGCCCGGATGCCTGCCCGGTAGGCGTGTTTGACATCCACGAAGTCGGTGACGGTATCGGCGGCATCGATGACCGCTTTCTTGCGCGCCATGCGCGCGGCATGGCGCGCGTTTTCAGAGGTCACCGGGCGCTTACTTGCTGACGCTGGAAGGGGCCGGATGGGCCTGCTGCGCCGTGTGCCAGGCACCGTAGAGCAGTGCGGCACATCCCAGGTAGAGCGCCATGGCACCCAAATCGGCGGGGAAATAGGCAGCGAGGCGCGGTAGGAAAGCGGCCAGACTGGGTTCGGCGAAATGGCCGCTGAACACGTAGAAGCCACCGCTGGAGATCAGCTCTGCGATCAGGGCTGAAACCAGGGCGATGCCAGCCAGTGGTGGGAGTGTGGCGAGCGTGTCGCGGTGCAGGCGGGCATATCCGCGTCCGGCCAGCCAGAGTGCGCCATACGTCGGGGCGAGCAGGGCGTAGGCGTCGGTGATGCAGAAATCCGGCACCCCGCCGTACTGGATGGCCACGAAATCGCTGAGCGCGGCCAGACCACACAGTCCGGCAAACCCCCAGAGTGGGCGCAGAAACACACCCGCGAGGAAGAAGACCGCCCATGAGGCTTCGGGCAGGTGGTGCAGATCGGCGAAATGCTGGCTGCGGGTGAGGAGCATGAGCAGGGCCAGTGAGAGGCCAAGCGTGAGTTGTTGGCGGGGGGTGAGCGGGGTCATGAAATCTCCTTGTAGAAATGAACGGGTCGACATCAGGGTTTGGGCTGGTAGCGCCAGCTCATGAACAGCCCGCGGCCCGGTGCGGCGTAATCACGCGAGCTGCTGACGGCAACGGCGTAATCATGGTCGAAAAGGTTGTCGATGCGTAGCCCCAGCGTCTGAGCACGGTCGAGGGCGTATTCGTACACGGCATTCGCCAGGCCGTGGCCTGCCAGATGGCGTGTGCCACGGATATCGCTTGCCGGGCCGTTGGCGAGTGCTTCGAGGCGCAGGTGATGCGCACCCCAGTGGCGGCTGGCCGAAACCGACAGGCTGCTTTCCGGACGTCGGTCGAGTTGCTGTCCTGTGGTCAGGTTCAGGGCCTGCAAGCGGGTGAAGGCTCCCTGCCATTGCCAGTCGAGCCAGTGGGTGCGCAGGCTGAGTTCCAGGCCGCGCAGCCGGGCACGGCTGACGTTTTCCGGCTGGTATTCGTAAGTGGTGAGGATTTCTCCACTTGCGCCGGTGCCACCAGGTGTGATGGTCGGGGCCCATTCGATCAGATCGTCGATACGGGTTTCAAACAGGTTGGCTCCCATTTCCCAGGTGTTTTGCCGGAAACGCAGCCCCAGTTCGCTGCTGCGCGAAGTTTCCGGTTTAAGGGCGGTGTTGCCGTGGGTGATATAGGTGTCGCTGTAAGTGGTGGTGCCCACGGTGTAGGCATAGGGGCCATCGCTGCTGTAGGGCCAGTACAGATCGTTGACGGTAGGCGCTTTGAAGGCGGTACCGTGGCTGAGGCTCAGCCGCAGGCCGGAAAGAAGTTCGCGCCCCCAGCCGATGTTCCAGGTGTGGTGTTGGCCGAAAGCTTCGTGCCGGTCACGGCGTGCGCCGAGTTGCAGGTTGCCGCCCAGTGCCGACGTGCGGTATTGCGCGAACAGGCCGCTGTTGTCGAGGCGTTCATCGATTGTGCCGCTGTCGTCCTTGGTGGCATGGTCGCGCCAATGGTCAAGGCCGATATTGATCTGGCCGTCAGACAGGTTCAGGTCATGTTGCCAGGCGAGGCTCTGCCGGTTCGTGGTGATGGTGGCAGGCAACCAGGGGCTGAACGACGTGTACTCATCGCGTGCGTGCCCCAGGGTGAGGGTGTGCGACCAGTGCTCATTGGCCTGGTGGTGGAGTTTCACACTGGCCACGCGGTTGGCGTAATCGTTGTCGCCGGTGTTTGTGTCGAGTTCGTTGTGCCCTTGCGACTGGTTCAAGCGCAGGGCAAGAAACAGATCCGGCGTCAGGGAACCGTCGAGAGACAGCGCAGCATGGGTGCGATTGAAGCCGTAGGTCGTAGCGTCGTTGTTGAAGGTAGGCAGGCCCGCAGTGCTTTCCCGGCCAACATCGAGGCTATAGCGCCAGTCACCTTTCCCCGCCGCGCCGCCCAGGCCGGCCTGGATGCCCTGTGTGTTGCGGCTACCGACGGTGAGCTTGAGGCCGGGGGCGTGGCGCTGGCGCGTGAAAATCTGGATGACGCCGCCGACGGCATCCGAGCCGTACAGGCTGGAAAGCGGGCCGCGCACGATTTCGATGCGTTCGATCTGCTCAGGCGAGAGTGCATTCCAGTCATATTCACCGGTGGTGGACGAGCTGGCGCGAATGCCATCCACCAACACAAGCACGTGCTGCGGGCCCGTGCCGCGCAGAAAGACCGAAGTGGCCTTGCCTTCGCCGCCGGTGCGTGTGACATGCAGGCCCGCGTACTGGTCGAGTAGCTGCATCAGATCGGCGGCATGGGCATGTTCGATGTCTTCACGCCGGATGACCGTGGTTTGTGCCAACAGCGATGACGCCGCGCTGGCCGTGCGTGTCGCCGTGACGACGATTTCATCCAGAAGAGGGGTGTCTTGCGCCGTGGCGGGCAGCGTGACAAGGGGGGTGAAAAGACCGCCGATGAGTGCGGCCAAGAGGGTGCGTTGCATGGTGTTTTCCTTCTTTGTTCCCAGCGTCCCCGCAGGGAAAACCTGAATAACACGGGTCGAAAGAAGGAGAAAAGGAGCAGGCAGGCCCGCCCTTCGCTTTTGCCGCTTCCCCGCAGCCCGTGCGCTTTCTCCAGGCCGGTCTCCGGGCTTGCGCTTGGTTTTTTCAACCGGGTATTCCGCCTTCCCGTCAACAAGACAGTGGCATGAGGAATTCCGTTCAGCGCTTACCGTTGCGGGGGCAGCACAGGCTTTGGGAAGGGCGTCTCCCCTTCGTCGCACCTGTTTCCCGTTTCACCCTGCTGATGCAGGACACCTGAAGCGGGCGCGAGTGTAAGGGGGGCGATCTGATCTGGCCATACCCCCCTGGAAGTAGGGAAGGCCTCAGCGCTGTTTGCCGCGTTCGCTGACAGCGGCGATGGCCAGCGCTTCGGCCAGGGCAATCACGCCCCAGAAACCCAGTTCGCGCAGGATGAGCGGTACGGGTTCGCCAAACTGGTTGAAGGGCGTGAAAAACTCCCAGTAGAGAAAAGTCATGAAGAAGGACAACCCGGCAAAACGCCAGGCGCGTGGCCATACGCCCGATGGCCAATGTAGGCTGAGTGCCCGGTAGATGAAGGCGTGACCGAGGGCGAACAACATCTGTCCGCCCAGGATGAGGTGGGGCTGGGTGACCACCAGAGGCAGCGGCTCCAGCGTTGTCCAGACGGCGATGAGCTTGGCGCTTTGTGTGGGGTCGGTGAGGAGAAATCCTTGGCCGTCGAGGCCAAAACCGGTGAGGCGGAAGGTGAGCAACATGGCAAGGTTGAAGGCCAGACCACCGGCCAGGCCGGCAAACAGGGTGCGCAACATGGGTTATTTCCTCAGGTGAACGGTGTGCAGGTTGGTGCCGTCTTTCACCACAAAGGCGGCTTGCTGGAACGAAGGCGGCCCGGCCAGACCCAAGGCGTCCTTCGAGAAGCCGAAAGGTTCTCGGGGTATGCCTAACCAGTTTTTATCGAGCTGCCTGTTGCCATTGGTATCCACATAGACGGCAATGGCGTAGATGCCGGGGGCCAGATCCTTCAGGCATACCTGCATGAGGGGGCCGGAAAGCGGTTTTTCCTCCGCGCGCAGGGGCTGCCCCATGGGGAAGCCGTGTGGACTCTCGAACAAGGAAAGACGCAACGCAGCACCCTTGATGTCGGGGGTCTGTAGTTCGATTTGCAAATCGGCTGCGTGGCTGTTCAGGGTGTGTAACAGCAGCATGATGGCAACAAGGCGTTTCATGCGGAGGTTCTCATCGCGTTTGGCTGCCCGCACGATAAGGATGTCTGAGCGGTGCAGTCCAGCATCGTGCGACGGATGGCCGGTTTCGCGGTGCGAAACGTCAGGAGGTGTGCCTGAATGCCTGCCTGCCGGATGGCTTGGAGAAAACCGCTTGCGGGGACGAAAATGCCAATCCTTTTTTGTTTGAGCAGAAAGCCCTTTCATGCGCACCCTCATCTGCGGTTCCATGGCTTACGACACCATCATGGTGTTCAACGACCACTTCAAGAATCACATCCTGCCCGAGCAGATCCATATTCTGAACGTCGCGTTTCTGGTGCCGGAAATGCGCCGCGAGTGGGGTGGTTGCGCGGGCAACATTGCTTACAACCTGAACATGCTGGGTGGCGAGCCGGTGATCATGGCCACCGTGGGTGACGACTTCGCGCCGTATGCCGAGCGCTTGGCGCAACTGGGGTTGGGGCAGGATCACATTCGTGGGGTGAGCAAGACGTTTACCGCGCAGGCATTCATCACCACCGACCTGGATGACAACCAGATCACGGCGTTTCACCCCGGCGCGATGAATTTTGCCCACGAGAATGCCGTGAGCGATGCCACCGACATTCGCCTGGGCATCGTTTCACCCGATGGTCGGCAAGGCATGATCGACCATGCACGCCAGTTTGCCGAAGCGGGAATTCCCTTCATTTTCGACCCCGGCCAGGGGTTGCCCATGTTCAATGGCGAAGACCTGATGACCTTCATCGGGCAGGCGACTTACCTGACCTGCAACGACTACGAAGCGCAACTTTTGCAGGAGCGCACCGGTCGTACCCTGGAGGCGCTGGCAAAAGAGGTGAAAGCCCTGGTTGTGACGCTGGGCGGGGAAGGCTCCCGTGTCTATGCGGATGGGCAGGTGCATGAGGTACCCGTGGCGAAGCCTGAAGCCGTGGTGGATCCGACGGGTTGCGGCGATGCCTATCGTGCCGGGCTGATGATGGCCATGCACAAGGGTTACGACTGGCCGACATGCGGACGTCTGGCCGGCCTGGTGGGGGCCATCAAGATTGCGCATCGCGGCGGGCAGAATCATCGCTTTGACTGGGATGAAATCGCCGCGCGCTTCAAGGGTGAATACGGTTATGCGCTGTGAACGCAACAATGAGCGCCCCCCGAGGGGGGCAAGTAAACTCGGGGAGGCCCTTCGTTTACTTGAGAGGAGGATGTGATGCGTACAAGTAGTCTGGTGGTGTTGCTGGTTCCGGTGGTGCTGGGCGGATGTGCCAGCGGTTTGGGGGGTGGGGATTACGAGCGGGTGGAGTCGCGTCGGGTCTACGAAGTCAAGATGGGCGTAGTGGAAAGCGTGCGTGAGGTCAAACTCGAAGGCACCGACACCGGCGTGGGCGCAACAGCTGGTGGTGTGGTTGGCGGTATCGCCGGCAGTACGGCGGGCGAAGGCAAGGGCAGCGCCATCGCTGCCGTGCTGGGTGCGGTGGTCGGCGGCATTGCCGGGAGCGCCGCAGAAGAGCTGGCGACGCGCAAACCCGGTCTCGAAATCGTCGTGCGGCTGGATTCGGGACGAGTCGTCGCCGTGGTACAGGAAAAAGGCAACGACACCTTCGCGTCGGGCGACCGGGTGAAGTTGCTCGAATCGGGCGGTCAGGTGCGCGTGACGCGCTGATATCGCGTGCCGCTACGTCTTTCACGCCTGGGGTTTCACCTGTTGACGGGTGTGCTGACCATTCTTGTGGTGTTCCCGTTGCTGGATCGCCCCGCGCGTTCGCGTCGCATCGCCCGTTGGTCACGCCGTTTACTGGCGATTCTCCGTGTCCAGATCCGCGTGCGTGGCGATGAACCGGCGGTGCCTGTGCAAGGCGGGCTGCTGGTATCGAATCATGTGTCCTGGCTCGATATCTATGCGCTGCAAAGCGTGGTGCCGGTGCGTTTCATCTCCAAGGCAGAAGTGCGCAACTGGCCCGTGATCGGCTGGCTGGCGGCAAAAGTGGGCACCATTTTTCTGGTGCGCGAGAAAAAGGCCGATGCGCTGCGCGTCAACCAGCTCATGGCCGGGCATTTGCGCGAGGGGGACTGGTTGGCCCTGTTTCCGGAAGGGACTACCTCGGATGGGCGCGCGGTGCTGCCTTTCTTTCCCTCGTTGTTCCAGCCCGCACTCGAAGCCGAAGCCCTGGTCTGGCCGGTGCGTTTGCGCTATCTGGACAGGCATACCGGCACGTATTGCGAGGCGGCGGCCTATCACGGCGACATCACCCTCTGGCAGTCGCTCAACCAAGTGTTACGCCACGGCGGCGTGGTGGTGGAGCTGGAATTTCTGCCGCTGATTCCGCATGAAGCCGGGCGGATGCGGCGCGAACTGGCGCGTTTGACAGAAAGTGCTATCCGCGGCCAGCTTGCGGCGGTATCTGACGGGCATGACACGACACCTGAAAGCAACGTTCATCTTCCAGCCTGAAAGCAGTCAGTGCCCCGCCCCACAGGCAGCCGGTATCCAGCGCCACCACATCGTCGCGCAACAACAGCCCCAGCGTGGACCAGTGACCGATGAGCACGCGCATGTTGCGGCTTTGGCGGTGCGGGTGGTCGAACCAGGCCACCAGCCCGGCAGGGGCATGATTCAGCCCCAGCTTGTGCTGAAACTCCAGGCTGCCGTCGGCATGCAGATATCGGGTGCGGGTCAGCGCATTGGCGATGAAGCGCAGGCGTTCCTGGCCTTCGAGCGCGGGGTGCCAGCGGCGAGGTTCGTTGCCGTACATGTGTTTTAGAAAACGCCGCCAACGCAGGCCGCGCAGAGCCTGTTCCAGTTCGTGTGCATGTGCGAGGGTGTCCGCGCCGCACCACTCGGGCGGTAGGCCGGCATGCACCATGAGCCAGTTTTCTTGGCGGTGAGCCAGGGGGCGATGCCTTAGCCAATCGAGTAGCACCTCGCGGTCGGCAGCCTGCAGAATCATTTCCAGCGTGTCTTTGCGGTGCGCGGGCACGTAGCCCTCAGCCACCGCCAGCAGATGCAGGTCGTGATTGCCGAGCACGGCCACTACGGCTTCGTCGTGCGCCCTGCACCAACGTAGCACGGCCAGCGAGTTTTCGCCCCGGTTGACGAGATCGCCGGTAATCCACAAGCGGTCGTGCGCCGGGTCGAAGGTGATGTGTTGCAAGAGTTCCAGAAAAGCGGCGTAACAGCCCTGGATGTCGCCGATGACGTAGGTGCTCATACGCAACAGCCCACGCAAATCCCTACGCAAATACTCATGTTTCGCCGTCTGCCGTCTGCAACGACATCAACGGACGCATGGTGGCCAGCAGGTTGGCGAAAAGCTGGGGGTGCTGTTTTTCCTGTTCCGCCAGCAGCGCTTTCATCTGGTAGCGCTGCATGGGCATGGAAAAACACGCCGGGCAATTCTCGAAGATCACCGGCAAGGCGTGGTGTGCCGCAAAGTCGCGGGTCTGGCGTTCACGCGCGTAGACCAGCGGGCGGATGACGCGCACGTCGCCCGCATCGTTGAGGTAATGCGCCTGCATGGTGCGCAGCTTGCCGCCGAAGAAGGCGCTCATCATGAAGCTTTCGGCCAGGTCGTCGAGGTGTTGGGCGAGCGCCAGCACGTTGCAGCTCTGGTCGCGGGCGATGCGGTAAAGAATGCCCCGGCGCAGGCGTGAGCAATAGGCGCAGAACGAATCCCCTTTCATGTGCGTGGCGGCCGATTCGACGATGGGTTGCGACTCGTAGAAGTACGGCACTTCCAGCGCTGCCATGTACGCCTTGAGCGGCGAGGGGTCATATTCCGGCGATTGCGGGTCAACCGTGCAGGCTGCCAGCGAAAACTTCACCGGGGATTTTTTCTGGAGATGCAGCAACAGATGCAGCAGGGTGAGACTGTCCTTGCCGCCGGACAAGCCCAGCAGAATGCGGTCGCCCTCGCGGATCATGGCGTAATCGCCGATGGCTCGGCCAGTGGCCGTGAGCAGAGGGCGAGAGGGCTTGACGGGTGTGGGGCGGGTCATGAGGGCATCAGAGCAGCGGGGTGACGATGGCCTCAAGCCTCGCTTCGCTGACTTCGCCCGTCAAGGTGGCTACCGCGTGACCATGGCGGTCGAATATCACCGTGTAGGGCAGGCCGCCGAGGCGGTTGCCGCTCAGTTGGCTCAATTCCACGGCCTGCATGCCACCGGTGAGCACGGGGTAATCCATGCCGGTTTCGTCGACAAAGGCGCGCACATTTTCGTCACTGTCGAGCGCAATGCCGACGAACTGCAGCTCCCGGCCACCGAGTCGATCATGAAGCCGCATGAACCCCGGGATTTCGTTGCGGCAAGGCGGGCACCAAGGGGCCCAGAAATTCACCACCACGACTTTTCCCCGCCACTGCCGAAATGCTTGTGGACGGTGTTCCAGATCGGGCAGGCTGGCGTCCCAAAAGGCAGTCGAGCGCACTTCACTCGGGCTGCCGATGCTTCCAGCGGTGCTGAGGCTGCCCGAATGGCCATGCAGGTACAGCCCGATTCCGGCTACCAGCCCCATGCCCCCCGTGAGCAATGCCAGCCGCAGGGGCCGGGCGGGCTTCAGGGCAATACCTTGTCGAGGCTGGCGAGAAACTGCTCCGGTTTTTCATATCCGACCACACGGAAGGTCTGCTCTTTGCCGTCTTTGTCGAAGAAGAGGATGCCGGGAGGGCCAAACAGCTTGAAACGTTTGAGCAGCGCCTTGTCATCGGCGGTGTTGTGGGTGACATCGGCCTGCAGCAGCACGACATCTTTCAGGCGGGCCTGCACTTGGGCATCGGCAAACGTGAAGTTTTCCAGTTCTTTGCAGGACACGCACCAGTCAGCATAGAAATCCAGCATGACGGCTTTGCCGCTGGCGGCGGTGATGGCGGCATCGAGTTCGGCCACGTTTTTAACGCGCTTGAACACCAAGTGCGGTTTCTGTGCCATGCCTGCGCCGACGGCTCCGCCCTGGAAGACGGAGAGCGGCTGCAAAATATCGCGTCCGCCGCCCAAGGCACCCAGCAGCATGGATACGCCGCTGAGCAGCACGACGACCCCCACGCCTTTCCAGAAACGGGTGAAGCCTTTGGCATGGGCTGGCAGAGGGTCGAGGGCGTGCAGGTAGATGGCCGAAATGATCAGCAACACGGCCCACAGAACCATTTGCACCACCGGGGCCAGCAAGGGCGAGATCAGCCAGATGGCGACGGCGAGCAGCGCCACGCCGAAGAATTTCTTCACAGCTTCCATCCAGGCCCCCGCACGCGGCAGAAGTGCCCCGGCAGACAGGCCGACGAGCAGCAGGGGTACGCCCATGCCCATGGCCAGCGAGAACAGCGACACGCCGCCCACTACGACATCGCCCGTCTGGCTGATATACAGCAGCGTGCCAGCCAGGGGGGCGGCGACACATGGGCCGACGATCAGGGCGGAAAGGATGCCCATGGAGAAGACGCCGGGAATGCTGCCCCCCTGCATCTTGTTGCTGGCTTCGGTAAAGCGGCTTTGCAGAAAGCTGGGCATCTGCAGTTCGTAAAAACCGAACATGGAGAAAGCCAATGCAACGAAGATGGCCGCCCCCGAGCCTAGCGCCCAGGGGTTTTGCAGGGCATTCGAGATCAGCGTGCCGGAAAGTGCGGCGGCGATGCCCACCAGCGTGTAGGTCATGGCCATGCCCAGAACGTAGGACAGCGAAAGCGAAAAGCCGCGCACTTTGGTGATGTTGCTGCCTCCACCGACGATGATGCCCGAGAGGATGGGAATCATCGGAAAAACGCAGGGTGTCAGTGACAACAGCAGGCCAAAGCCGAAGAAGCTGGCGATGATGACCCAGAAATTGCCCCCCTTGAGAATTTCGGCGGCACGCCCGGATTCGGATGTGTCCGCTGTTGTGGCCGGTGCCGGTGCCGGTGCCGGGGTGGCCGCCATGGCAGTGGCCGTGCTCAGGTCGACATCCAGGAGGACGTCTTGGGGGGGGTAACAGATGCCTTTCTCACTGCATCCCTGATAGCTGGCCTCAAGTTTGATGTGCGTGGTATTGGCCGGTACGCCGTTCAATTTGAAGGCAGCCGTGAAAGGGGCGTGGTAGATGAAGGTCTTGCCGAAATAGGGATCTTCTTTTTGTTCGGCAGGCGGCAGGGTCAGTGCGGAAACGCTCACGCCTGCGGGGTCTGCGACCTTGAAGCGAATTTTGTCGCGATACAGGTAGTACTGCGGGGCGATCTTGAACTGTGCTTCCAGATGGTGGTCGGGTTTGACGCTGACCGTGAGCTGGAAGGCTTCTTCCGGAGACAGAAATTCGGCATCGCCCTCGCTGGAAAACACATTGGTCAGGTTCTTCAGGCGAGCCAGCACGTCTGGCGATTGTTGCTGCATGGGGGGGGTGGGCTCGGCCTCTTTCGTTGCGGGGGTCGCAGCGGTGGACGTTGGGGCAGCCGCGACCACTTTGATGCTGGTGGTGGCTTCCTGGGGCGAGTAGCACACCCCTGCATCTGCACATCCCTGGAATTCGGCTTTCAGATTGAAAGCTTTGACGGCTTTGGCGGGCAGGGTGACAGGAATGCGAATCTGCAGGTTGCCGCGATGGGTTTCCACCTGCCCCATGAATTCGTCCTGCTTGACCTTGCCTTTGGGAATATCCGGTTTGCCCAGCGTGACCTCTTTGTCAGCCGAAAATCGAATTTTGTTGTGATAGAGAAAGTAGCCATCGGCAATGGTGAATCGGGCTTCAACCTGACCGGCGGTTTTCTGTTGCGCAGAGAACTGAAAGGCTTTTTCGGGTTCGAGCAGTTCATCCGCTGCGTGAGCGGGGGAGCCTGCCAGACAAAGCATCCCCAGAAGGGGCATGAATAACCGTGAAGCAAATGCATTCAACATGAAAACTCCTGTGAGTTTGTTTTTGTCCGCGCAACGGCAGTGGTTTCGCCCACCCAGCGCAAATAATCGGGATGCCCCGCCTGAATCTTCAAGGCGATGATTTCAGGCAATTCGTAGGGGTGATGGGTGTGTATGTAGTCTTCGACGGCCGAATAAAGTTCGGCCGTGGTCTTGATGAGCAGAGGAATCTCCTCATCTTCGTGCAAGGTGCCGTGCCATCGGTAAACCGAGGTGCAGGGCGAGAGCACGTTAACGCAGGCGGCCACGCCTGCTTCTACCAACCCTCTGGCCAGCAGGCGCGCACTGTCTGCACTGGGCAGATTGGTGAGGACGAGGCAGCAGTCAGTCATGGTGGCATGTGGCTCAAACAGTCCGGCGACCTGTGGGAAGCGCGGCGTGGCTCTGGTCGTAGCGGGGGTGCCGATGTTTCAGGTGATGCATCTGCATGGAAAATCTCCGTCATGTTGTGAAAATGGGGTACCCCATTTTCAATCACCACCTTAAATGCCGATTAAGAGCCTGTTTCGGCAGGAATTGTGTTCCACACCGCTTGCCTGCGCGCGCATCGCGGGTTCAAACAGACAGCCCCCTCGGGGTTGCGCACTTTTGTGAGGAAAATTCAGTTATGAGGTTAGGCGGGGTTGCGATTATAGCGGTGGGGTTTTTGGCTCTGGAAATAGTAGGAATGGCTTGGGTGGCGGGAAAAATCGGCCTGTTGCAAATGTTTCTGGGGTTGTTGCTCGATCTGCTTGCAGGGGTGGCGCTGATTCGGGTAGCGGGAGCCGGTTTTTTGTCAGAACTGCTTCAGGCCGCAATCAGAGGGGGGGATCCGCTGCGGGCACTTTGGTCTGTGGGGCGCTGGTTTGTGGCCGGGATACTTCTGATTCTGCCGGGGCCATTCAGTGATCTTCTGGCGGTACTGATCCTGCTGTTTTCCGGTTTGCCCGGCAAAAGCCCCCCGCCGCCACGAACTTCCAGATCTTCGCCCCCTCAGGATGATGTGATTGAAGGTGAATTCCGCAGGGAAGACTGATCAAGCGGTCTTGCGGTTGCGGCGCAGGGCAGCGATGCCGATCAGGCCCAAGGGCAACAGGGTGAGGGTGCCGGGCTCAGGCAGGTTGTTGCCGCCTGCACCGTTGATTGCAGCAGAAGCCTGAAT
>Ga0208371_1000102_pt1 | contig 34705 bp, 33 predicted proteins | sample SubbioCR12Aug_1A_FD_184827 | JGI IMG/M metagenome (GOLD analysis project Ga0208371, IMG submission 184827) | Serpentinite rock and fluid subsurface biosphere microbial communities from McLaughlin Reserve, California, USA - CR12Aug_1A (SPAdes) | ecosystem: Environmental > Terrestrial > Deep... | reverse complement strand
ACCCCCCGGTCACCATCGCCTGCTGGATGGTTTCCATCCCTGTCGGCAGCTTCACGGTAAAAAAGGTGATCAGTAGGATGAGAAGGACGGTGAAACCGTCGTACAACCGGTCCAGGACCAGCGTGGCAAAGACCTGCCCGGTGGGGAGCTCTTCGCGTTGCGCCAGCACATAGGCACGCACGAACTCCCCAAGCCGGGCCGGGAGAAGATTATTGGCCATGTAGCCGATGAGGGTTGCCGATATGAGCGGCCACATCGAGACCCGCTTGATGGGGAGCAGGAGAAACCGCCAGCGCACCGCCCGGAAATAATAGCTGACAAATGTCAACCCGATGGCAGGTATGAGGTAAACGGTCTCCATGGTCCGAAAGGCGTCGACAAGCTTGGCCAGATCCATCTTGCGCAGCAGAAAGGCGAGACAGACGGCACTGACAGCCAGGCCGACCAGGAATTTCCTGTCAACCCTGAGCGACGCCATCAGCCTCCTCCTGCAGATACTCATGGTACTCGATCAGTTCGGTTGTCGAAAGGATCTCGCGACAGCGGGCAACATCGCCGGCTATCGCCTGCCGTAACGCTTCAGGATCGGGAAAACGCTGTTCATCGCGAATCCGGGCAATGAAATAGAATCGCAATTCCCTGCCATAGAGGTCCCCGGTGAAATCAAAGAGAAAGACCTCGATGGAGGTTTCCTCGTTGCCAAAGGTCGGATTAACCCCGATGTTGCAGGCGCCATCGTACAGGGTATTGTCCAGTTTCACCTTGACGGCGTAGACGCCGCTTTTGGGAATCAGCTCTTTCTCGGTGCGGATGTTCGCCGTGGGAAAACCAAGCCCGCTGCCGCGATGGTGTCCGGAGACCACGATCCCGCTCAACGAGTACTGGCGGCCAAGGAGCGGCACAACCCCGGCCACCTCCCCTGCCTTGATCATCTTCCTGACCTGCGTGCTGCTATAGGCTTCACCATCATGGCCAATCGGCTCCAGGACTTCCACAGCGAATCCGAGCTCGTTGCCCATTTCAGCCAGCATCGCCACCTTCCCTTCCCTGGCACGGCCGAATGAATAATCGTAACCGATAATGAGGCGGGATACTCCCAGGCGCTTCACCAGTACCTCGGTAACGAATTCACGTGCTGACAGGCCCGCAAACTCTTTCGTAAAAGGAATCGCCACCAGATAATCGATCCCCGATGCGGAAATGAGGTTTTCCTTTTCAGCATAGGTATTGATCAGGCAGATCTGCTTCTTGGGATTCGGGATCACCTTCAGGGGATGGGGCACAAAGGTGATCACCACCGAAACGCCATGGATCGCGGCAGCAGCGCGCCGCACCCGGCGAAAGATCTCGCGGTGTCCCAGATGAATGCCGTCGAAATTGCCGATGGTGACAACGGTTTTCCCAAGGCCGGCCGGGATATCGTCGAGAGAACGGAAAATCTCCATGCAGATGGTGCCTCGCGGGTCTAATCGGTGGGTGCCGGCAGGTTGCCGGGCACGACAGTACGCTTTTTCCCGAACAGCCAGACGACCCAGATGCTTATCTCGTACATCAGGTAAAGGGGAGCCATCACCACGAACATGGTGATGAGATCGGCGTGAAAGGCGGCGATGATCGAGCTTGCCAGCAAGGCGTACTTGCGGTTGCGGGCAAGAAAGGCCTTGGTGACGATACCGAACCGCGACAACAGCAGCATGACCACCGGAAGCTCGAAGATCAGTCCGAAGATCAGGATCAACCTGAGGCAGAAATTGACATAGGCACTGAGATTGAACCAGCTTTGCAGCCCTTCGGCCTCATAGGAAAGGGAAAAATTGATGATGACCGGCCAGATGACGACCAGGAAGAACATGGCTCCGACACAGAAACTGATGGTACCGACGGTAATGAACGGAAGCACCAGCCGTTTCTCCCGCCCGGTAAGCCCGGGGGCGATAAACAGCCAGAGCTGGTAGAAAACCACGGGAAGGACCAGGATGAATCCGGCAATGGCCGAAATCTTACACTGGACGAAAAATGGCTCAAGGGGTGCGCTGTAGTTGAGCTGCCGCTCGCGGTGCTGGATCTCCAGCTCCTTGTCGAGCTTGTACCGGGTGAAAAGCGCGGGGAAGTGTTCCTTGACCTTGAGGTAGGCGCTCTTCTTGATCTCCGACAGGTAGGTCTTGCCGGTAAGCGGCTTTTCCACAAATCCGAGCAAGGGACCGGAAAAGTTCCAGGCAACCCCCATCCCGATCACCACGGCAATGACGATGACAATCAGCCGGCGGCGCAATTCCACCAGATGTTCAATAAACGGAAGAACCTTCTCGTCTCCCATGAATCCCCGTCCATCAAGAGCATTCCAAAATCGATGCAGATTAGCACAGTTGAACGGAGAGGCGCAACCGATTTCACGGGAAGAACGCCGGCAAGTCAGGCCTCAAGCCTGCTCAGGCACCATCCAGCAGGGGTTGAGGCGTATACACAGCTCCTGACTGAGCCCTGGACCGGTACTGGGCTCTAACCGCAACAGGACTCCCGGCAGGGAATCAGCGGCGCTTGCCCCCCTTGCGTCGTCCACCGTTTTTCCCCTTCGGTCCCCCTCCGCCAGTCTGCTTCCGGTCCCCCCCGGAGCGATTGCCCGCGGGGCGTCTCCCCACCGGCCGGCGAGGCTTGGGTATCTCCATCTCCCATCCGGCATCGGTCTGTTGCACCGGGGTATGCTCCTGCAGCGAAAACTCGATCTGCCGCCGATCGATGCTGACAGCCACGACCATGACCCTGACCCGGTCGCCAATGCGGAAGAGACGTCGCGTATTGGAGCCGATCAGCGAATGCTGCTTGTCGAGATAGACATAATAGTCATCTTGCAGGCTCGTAACCGGGATCATCCCCTCGACGAAGAACTCCCCCAGTTCCACAAAAAGACCGCTCCCGGTAACCCCGATGATGAAGCCATCAAACGCTTCACCAATACGATCCACCATGAACTGAAGCCGCTTCAGTTCGACGAGTTCGCGTTCCGCCTCCATGGCAACCCGTTCACGGCGGCTGGTGTGCATCCCGATTTCGGGAAGCGCCCCGGCCAGACGCTCCTGTTCCGCAAGAGAAAGCGTTCCGGCAAGCTGCCCCTTGAGTATCCGGTGCACCACAAGATCGGGATAGCGACGGATCGGCGACGTAAAGTGGGTATAGGTCTGGGCGGCCAGACCGAAGTGCCCCAGGTTTTCCGCAGCATAACGGGCCTGTTTCATGCTCCGCAGCAGCACCCGGTTGAGCATCAGCTCTTCGGGGCGGCCGAGCGCCGCTTCCAGCAATACCTGCAGCTGGGTTCCGGTCACCTTCCCCTCCGAGACGTCCAGCTGATGGCCGAAACCGGCTGCCAGTTCGGCAAAGGCGAGAACCCGCTCTGGCGCAGGAGGCTCATGGATGCGATACAGGGAAGGAATCTGATTCCCTTCAAGATGACCGGCAACCGCTTCATTGGCTGCCAGCATGAACTCCTCGATAACCCGGTGGGCGATCGTCCGCACCGAACGTACAATGGAAAGGGTATCGCCGGTGGTCAGGTCGATGACGATCTCGGGCTCGGGGAGGTCGAAGTCGATGCTGCCCCGTTCATGGCGACGGGCCATCAACCGGCGCGCCAGTTCTTCCATGATCGCCAGGTCGGCCGCGATCCCGCCGAGTTCACCGATCACCTGCGGATTGCGCTCATCAAGGACCTGGGCAACCTGGGTATAGGTCAGTCGGGCAGAGCTGCGGATAACGCTCGGGTAGAAGAGGGCCTCTTTCCGGGCACCGGCTCCGTCGAACAGGAGTTCCGCTGTCAGGGTCAGGCGATCCTCCCGGGGGTTCAACGAACAGATGCCATTGGAAAGGGTCTCTGGCAGCATGGGAAGACAGCGATCCGGGAAATAGACCGAGGTCCCGCGCAGATAGGCCTCGCGGTCCAGCGCCGAACCGGGCCTGACGTAATGAGAGACATCAGCGATGGAAACCCAGAGCCGGATATCGCCATGCAGTTCTCGTCGAACCGAAACCGCATCGTCAAAATCGCGTGCCGTTTCGCCGTCTATGGTAACGACCGTCAGCCCGCGCAGGTCGGTGCGCCCTGCCAGATCGGCATCGGTGAGCCGGGCAACTTTCTTTGCCTCTGCCAGGGCATCGTGGGGAAATTCGGACGGCAGTTCATATTTGCGAACGACCGTCAGTACCTCCACATTGGGATCATCGGGCCAGCCCAGGACCTCCTGTATCCGTCCCATGGCGGGACGCCGCTCCGTGGGATACGAAGTCAGCCCGACCACGACGACCTGGCCGTTCTGCGCCTTGCCAGCGGCTCCGGCAGGGATAACGATGGCCTGGGAGATACGCGGATCGTCCGCAATCACCCGGCCGACGTTGCGTGCCGACTCATAGCGGCCGACGATTGTCTGCTGGCCCCGCTCCAGGGTCCGGACGATCCTCCCCTCCCGCCGCTCCCCATGGGCTGCCGGACTCACGCTCACTTCGACGAGATCTCCATGCATGTTGTCGCGTAATGCCCTGGCAGGCATGAAGATGTCGGACCCGCCATCCTGAGGGGTGACAAACCCGTAACCGTCACGGTGCATGGAAAGCCGGCCAGTTACCGCTGCCATTCGTCCGGCCAGGATATAACGCTGGCCACGCATCACAGTCAGCTCGCCACTATCCACCAGCCGCGACAGCAGATGCCTGAAACCCTGGCGTTCGGTCCGGTCTACCTTGCAGAGTCGGAGCAGTTCGCGTATTACTATCCCTTCACCCTGCTCGCCGATAATCCTAAGCAGTTCTTCACGGGTGACCCGCATACGAAATCTCCTTCCAGACCGGTTCTTTCGGCATGCCGAATATGCCTGACCAGCCATGCAGTGTCAAACAGTTCCCAATATCGTCACGAAAAACCGATTGCATTTCACAGCAGTTTGAGACTACTATCCCATCATCGGTTCCACGCTTTATCGTCGTGTTCCACATGTTATACGGCAGTTTCGCCACATCCCTTCAACAATATGGATTCCACTACGTGTTTCGCTGCATAGCCCTCACCGCATTCATATTTTTGCTGACCGTCCCCGCATCCGGGATGAAAACATCGCTGTATCCACTCCCCAACGTGACCCTTGCCGCGGCAGCCGAGAAGCTCCGTGCCAGGGACTACGTCGCCGCCCTTCAATTGGCAGAGGCTTCTCCAGAGAGTGGGATACGCAATTTCATCGCCGGCATGGCAGCCTTCAAGGCCGGACAGTGGGACAACGCACAACGCTACCTTGCTGCAGCCTCCGGCAGTTTCGACCTGCTGGCGGATTATATACTGTACCATCAGGGCCAGGCACTGCAAAACCTCGACCGCCTCGACGAAGCACTCACTGCATTCATGGCCCTGCAGAAACGGTGTCCCGAGAGCCATCTGCTTCGCCCCACCCTTCTTCTCATTGCCGATATACAGTTCCAGCGCAAGGACTTCAACGCAGCATTCACTGCATACCAGAAATTTATCGAGAGCTATCCCGCCGGAAGCGACGCCTTGAAGGCACAGTACAAGATCGCTCTCTGCCGGGAGACACTCAATGACAGAGCCGGAGCCGTAAAAGTGCTCCGAACCCTCTGGATCAACAGCCCGGGGTCACCACTGGCGACCAAAGCGCATGAAGATTTACAGCGTCTCGCCGGGGCTGGCGCGGTAGTCCCTCCCTTCACCCCGGATGAACTTTCCCGCCGCGCCACCACCCTTTACAACCTGAAAAAGTTCAGCCAGGCAATCACCGCCTTTCAGGCGATCCCCCGTACCGGTCTCGGGAACGACTTCCTCGCCCGGATCGATTTCAAAACCGCCCAGTCCCTGTTTAACGCCCGACGCATCAAGGAAGCGGAACAACTCTTCACCCGCCTGGCTGCCGACACTACCGATGCACCAACGGCAGCAGAAGCTGCATACTGGCTGGCACATTGTAAAGACAGGCACAACCGCAATTCGGAAGAAGCGTTCAATGCCTTCATGAAACAGGCAGACCGCTGGCCTGCAACGGACCAGGCAGACAATGCACTGCTCCAGGCCGCCTACATCAGAAAGTCGCAAAAACGCTGGGCTGATGTGTCAGCCATTCTGAAAAGGCTCAACGAACAGTATCCCGAATCATCACTGAAACCGTATGCCCAGTGGGAATCCGGCTGGAGCGCGTATCAATCGGGCAAATGGCAAGAAGCAGCCGAATGGTTCCATCGCCTGAGCGATGGCAAAACCGGCCGGGACAGAGCCCTTTACTGGCTGGCCCGTGCCCAGGTCCTCACCGGCGACACCGGCGCAGCGCAGACGACCTATGCCACCCTCATCAGGGAATTCCCCTTGAGTTACTATTCCATGGCCTACTGGCAGGGACAGAAGCAGGGTGAAGAACCCCTGCCGCAATTGGCCAAGGACGCTCTCGACACACTGCCCCTCCCACAGAATTTAGAACGGGCCAAGACACTCATCGGTTGCGGGCTGTTCGACGAGGCCCGCAAGGAACTCTCGGCTTCCAGGTCCAGAAACAGGGACCGGAGTAAAGCCCTGGGGCTGGCCCGTCTCTACCTGGAAATGGGCGATTACAACGGTGCCTACAACCTGATGAGAAGCGATTCTCCCCAGTTGACCGGCAAAGAGGGCCAGCTCTCATTTGCGCTGCAATATCCTCTGGCATTCCGTGAGATCGTCTCTGCCCATGCGGCAAGAAATGGTCTCACTGAATCTCTCGTCTACGCCATCATCCGTGCGGAAAGCAGCTTTTCGCCCACGGCCGTCTCTCCTGCTGGCGCAATCGGCCTCATGCAGCTCCTTCCTGCTACGGCTGCACAAGTGGCAAAGACCAGTGTTGGGACGATGAATGCCGATCGTCTCGGCCGACCCGAGCAGAACATCCCCTTGGGCATCGGCCATTTCAAAGATCTCATGCTGAACTACCGTGGCGACCTGGTTGCGGCGATTGCCGCATACAACGCAGGCGGAACTGCCGTCGACCGCTGGTTGCGGGACTTCGGCGATCTTCCGGCATCCGAGTTCATCGAAAACATCCCCTATGCCGAAACCCGTGAATATGTAAAAAAGGTCCTCACTTCGACCGCACTCTATGCCCGTTTCTACGGTCTCTCCGACGGCAGTCGCCCTGATTCTCCCCCCTCACCTTCGTTGTCTTCCGAGCAACAGCTGTAATCGACAGCAATCTCCCGTTTGAACAACAACCCACTCATTTGCATTTTTTATCCGAGCAGGTAAGGTTATGACATCAGCGTCATTACCGAACATAAGGGAGGGAAACCTTGGCAAAACGGATATTCATCGCCGCAACCGGACAAAACTGCGGAAAAACCACCATGAGCATTTCTCTCATGCACCTGGCGCGGAAAAAATATCGTCGAGTCGGCTTCATCAAACCCATAGGGCCGAAGATAGAACGATATGGGGATATGATGCTGGACATGGATGCCGTGCTGATGGCAAAAACCTATGGTCTGGAAGAGGATATCGCCTTCATGAACCCTGTCCCGCTCCATCGCGGGTTCACCAAGGAGTTTCTGGAAGGGAAGATTGACGGACGGATGCTTGAAGAGAGAATAGTCAGGGCAGTGGAAGTCCTTGACCAGAAGAACGATTTACTGATCATCGAGGGGGCGGGTCACGGCGGCGTCGGTTCGGTCATCGGCCTCAACAATGCCCATGTCGCCCGGTTGTCCCAAGCGCCCGTCATGATCGTGACCGGCAGCGGCATCGGCAATGTCATCGACTCGGTCCACCTGAATCTGGCCCTTCACCAACGGGAAGAAGCAGATGTCCGGCTCATCATGATAAACAAACTTCTCGGTGAAAAACGCGATGTTACCCTGAAATACCTGAAGCGCGCCTTCAGCTATTCCCTGGAGGTATCCGGCGGGTTCAATTACTCGCCGATCCTGGCAAACCCCACCCTGTCCCATGTGTCCAAACTCTTGAAATTGCCGTTGCAGGGGGATCCGGAAGTACGCAACCGGATCATCCACAATATCCAGCTCGGGGCTGCATCGTCCCAGCGGGTCGTGGATGCCCTGCTCGAATCGACCCTGCTGGTGGTGACCGGCTCCCGCGACGAACTGATCGTCACACTTGCCTCGCTGTATCATATTCCCGAGTGGAAGGAAAAGATCGCCGGGTTGATCATCGCGGGACATGCGCCGGTCACCGGGATCAGCCAGCAGATCCTCGACAAAAGCGGCATTCCCTACATACGTATCAAGGAAACAACGGCCAACGTCTTTACCGCCCTCACCGAAGATGTCTCAAAGATCACGGCCGAAGACCAGGAAAAATTGGCATGGATCCAGGCAAACGCCGATCATGAGATCGACTTCGAGATGATCGACTCGGTATTCTGATAGGATTCGGCATTCGGCACGGGACGGCCGGCATAATGATTTCACTGTCGCAAAAGACGGTCTTCGGTGAGGAGTTGATCGGACAATTCGTTACGGTCATCGGCAGAGCGCGGGAAATGTCGGGAAAGTTCGGTTCCGCACTGCCCGATCACGCTGCAGAGCGCGTCGCAGCCCTTCCCTTGTGCCATGCCGGTTGCCAGTTCTCGCGCGAAGCCCTGCCAGGCGGCTGGATCGATCAGTTCGTTAATCCCCCGGTCCCCCAATATCCAGACCTTCTGCTCCAGAAGCGACATGAATATCAGAATGCCGGTTTCATGACGGGTGCGATACAACCCCTTCTCATAGAAGGCTCGCACCGCCCTTTGCCGGACCGCTTCTGCAATGCGGTGTTGACCGGCAAAGGGACGCTTGAGGCGGGGAAAGCGCCTGAAAAGCCACAGACACGGGAACAGCAGCAGGATCGTCATCGGCAGGTAGGACCAGATGGTGACATGGCTGGTCAAAAGCGCAGCAGCCAGCGCCACGAACGCAGACAGGAACAGGCCACCGGCCAGTTCTGCCTCACGGTAACGGTCGCTCTCGTCGACGATCATGATGGCAATCTCGCCGGATGTCCCTGATTCGGCAGTTGCCACACACCGACTGATCCGCTCCCGCTCATCAGGTGTAAAATAGGTCTCTGCAGACTTTCGCTTCACGATACACGTCCCACCCTCTGCCGGTTACCAGTCACCCGATGCACCTCCACCGCCGAAATCACCGCCGCCGCCGGAAAAGCCCCCACCGGAACCTCCCCAAGAGCCCCCCCCACCATACCAGCCCCCGCCGGGTGGGCCACCGAGCCACCAATCGCCACCTCCTCTGCCACCACCGCCGCTGCCAAACAGGAAGGCGATGAACAGCCCAACTGCAAATCCGACAACCGCCAGCACTCCGAGCACAGCCAAGCTGAGTCCGGAGAAACTGAGGGCTGCGGCAATGGGCAGTCCGACTGCACCGACAATCCCGCCGAGAAACCGGGCGATGGAACCGAGGAACACAATACCTACCAGGAGAAACACAAGCAGGGTAAACGAGGGATGGAATCCCTGCCTCCCCTGCCGGATATCGCGCTGCCGGGGCTGGGACTCCCCCTTTACCGTGGCGGTGATGGCCTCGACACCTGCCAGGACGCCGCCATCGAAATCCTGCGCCTTGAAACGGGGGGTTATCACATCACGGATGATCCTGCCGGCCATCAGGTCGGTAAGCTTCCCCTCCAGCCCGCGACCGACTTCAATCCGCACCTTCCGTTCCTGCTTGGCGATCAGGAGAATAGCGCCGTTGTCCAGCCCTTTCTGCCCGATCCGCCAGGCTTCGGCAACCCGGATACCGAATTGCTCGATGTTCTCCCCGTCAATGGTCGGTACAGTCAGCACCACTACCTGGGTCGAATCACTCTGCTCCAGTTCAGCCAGTCGCTGCTCAAGGGTCTGCACCGCCGCCGGAGAGAGCATGCCGGCATAATCGTTTACCCTTCCGCTCAGGGCTGGGATCTCCAGTGCCCCGCAGAGAGCCGGAAAGGCGAAAAGGAGTATGAGGAGAAAGCGAATCATTGGCAATCCAGCACACGCCCCTTGGAAATCGCTTGTCCGGAGACGCTGCTTGGGCATCAGAACTTGACTTTCGGTGCCGTCTTCGCCCCTTCATCGGCCTTGAACGGCTCCTTGCGGGAGAGATGCAGCAGTACGGAATTGGTCAGGCTGTTGGGAAAGGTCCGGATACTGACATTGAACTCCTGCACAGCCTTGTTGTATCGGCTGCGCGCCACATTGATCCGGTTCTCGGTCCCTTCCAACTGGTTCTGGAGGTCCATGAAATTCTGGTTCGCCTTGAGGTCGGGGTAGCGTTCCACCACCACCATCAAACGCGACAGGGCACCGGTAAGTTCCCCCTGCGCACTCTGGAATTTCTGCAGTGCCCGGGGATCATTGACCAGCTGCTTGGTCGCCTGGATAGACCCTACCTTGGCCCGCGCCTCTGTTACCGCCTTGAGCGTATCGGCCTCGTGCTTGGCATACCCTTTTACGACCTCAACCAAGTTGGGGATCAGGTCTGCCCGGCGCTGGTAGGAAGCCTCCACGTCTCCCCAGGCGGCAAACACCGCCTCCTCATTGGCCTGCATGGTGTTGTAGCCACATCCCGAAAGCAGGAGTGCGGACAAAAGCAGCATCTTCGTGGCAAATTTTTTCATGGTTATCTCCTTGATGGCTGGATTCTCAGTCAACATAATCATTGAATCGTTGCTTGTCAGCCCGGTCGTAGATGATTTTCAAGGTCAATAATCCGCCATAGCAGAAAAGGGAAAAGGCATTGGCAGCAATCAGCGGCGTATCATTGAGAACAATACCATAAATGAGCCAGAGAAACATGCCGATGATGAGTATGACCTGCTGCCAGAAAGATAGATCCCGGGCATGCTTGGTCCGCCACGTTTTGATAAGCTGCGGGACTACTGCCAGGCTGGTAATGGAGCCTGCCATCAAGCCTACCCAGGTGTAATCGCTCATTTCCCTTTTTTCCCCATGAAGGTGCTGGCCGCCCAGTCGATCTGGGACAGCATGCCGCGCAGGATGGCAACCTCGCGACTGTCCAGTTCAGCGCGGGCAAAGATGCGCCGGAAAGAGCGCATCAGGTGGGCAGGATTCTCCGGTTTGAGAAAACCGATACGAAGCAGGATCTGCTCCAACTGACCGTAGAATGGTTCGAGTCCGGCAGTAGAAACGAGTTCGCGTTTTCCGGCAGACTCTTCACTCACAACCAGTCCCTGCCGCAGAACATAACAGAAAAGCAGCACAGACTGGGCGAGGTTCAGCGAACCATAGGCATCGTCGGTAGGTATGGTCGCCTGCCAGCGGCAGAGGGCAACTTCATCGGTGGTCAGGCCGCTGTCTTCGCGTCCGAATACCAGGGCGGCGCGGTTTCCTGCCAGTTTTTCGCCGATCATCCTTACGATCTCATCCGGGGCAAAGATCTCCTGGCGGTATTTGCCATGTCGACGGGTGGTAGCCACCGACAACGGGGAATCGGCAATGGCTTCGGCAAGCGTTGGGAAAATGCGGGCGGTTGTAAGCATCTCTTTGGCGGAAACGGCAAACTTCAAGGCTTCAGGATGATCCAAGGGGCAAGGATTCACGAGACGCAGATCGCGTATGCCGAAGTTTTTCATGGCCCGGCAGACCATCCCGACGTTGCCGGGGTTTTGCGGCTCCACCAGGACAATGGCGATCCGCTCCGAAAAATGCATGTCAATCCTTCCTTGTCGTGGAGCGGGGCGCACTCCCCGTCGCCTGCATCCGTTTCAGCCGTGAGCGGGCCGGTTTCCGACGCCACCAGGCATGGACCACGTGAAACAACCACATTGCAGCAATAAGGCATCCCAGAACCACTACCAGGTGCTGTTCGTAGCGATGGACATCATCAACCACCAGCGAAGCGCCCTTACCAAACAGGTACCCGATAAGCGAAAACACCACTGCCCAGACCAGTGCGCTGATGATATTCAACCAGCAGAACTTGAACGCCGGAAAGGTTGTCATGCCGAGGATGATGGGTAGGACTATACGGAAACCATAGGTATATCGCGAAATAAAAGCAACAAAGGTACCGTATCGCTCAATGAGCCGCAACGCCTTGCGGAACTTGCGCGCAATGAAGGTAAACAGGCCGAGGAGGCGCACACCTTGCCAGCGCCCCAGGTAGAAATAGAACTGGTCTCCGCAGAAGGCGCCACCAAAGGCGGTAACAATGACTCCGGCAATGTGCATGTATCCCTGAAAGGCGAGGAACCCGGCGAGTATCAGGCCTGCTTCTCCTTCCAGAAAGGTCCAGATGAACAGAACCCAGTAGCCATGCACTGCCAGGTATTCTCTCAGGTAATCCTGCATACACCCTCGCAGAGTGGGGTTTGCAAATCTTATCCACCCGGCGAGGATAAATCAACCCGAAAAACCCGCTACCCCAATCGTTGGAAGATAGATGACTTGCTGGCAGCATTGAGTCCAATGTCCATCGTGATGTCCAGATTGTTAGCCGATGATTTCTTTGGATTTGCGAAAAATTTGCGAAAAAAAAGGGCTGCATGTCCGCGACAACAGCCCACTCTTCTAGTATATACATGCCATTGAACATAAATGTTATCAAACCATTTCGCATCCCCTCAATTTCAAAAACTTCTCATTGCCTGAGGATCATTCGGAAAACATTTTTTTCCGTCTGAACCGAACCCAGCCACTTCCAGACGAGAGATAGTATGAATCGACCTTAAACCCCGCTTCCTGCCAAGCCCTGGCCCAAGGACGATTTGAGGTATCTTTCTGGTTTGCCCAATATGCCTGGTATCGCTTAGCCGATTCGGGAAGTTCAAACCCCAAAACATTCGACAACTGGACGAATGAAACCGTCACCTCAATACTTTCATCTGACCTTTCAAGGAGAAACTCTCGCAATTTTTCATACTTTGAACGTCTGCCGACTTGCGACCCAAACTGATGCGAACAACGAATTCCATTTCCATCTTCGCCGTTACGTATCGGCTTGACACTCCATCGAGGATCGGGAATCAATTCAAAATCTTCGCCATACTTAAGAATATAAATCTGGGGTGTTTTTTCAAAAATTGATGTAACCCTGTACAGGGGAATTTTTTCGCTCACAATGAGATTCTTCGAAGGATCTCCGCTAACTTTGAGTTTCAGCCACGATATATCGTCTGATTCAGTCCCTTTTACTTCGATGTACACAGGCTTTTGATCGTGCTGCCCAGTCACACAGAGGTCAGCACCATTCTCGGGAGTGGAAAATCTGCATGTAGAATCTCTATTAAGAAAAAAATATTTGACAATTTCTATTGCACGATTGCCGATAAGTACGCTCGACGTCCCTCTGGGATAACGTTTATTGAGAAAACCATACTCATCGTCCGTCAATTGTACATTGTGCTGTTCCATTGCTCACCCTCTTGGATATTTCGAAAGACATGTAATGCTTCTGGTCATAGCTTGTTATTCATGTGCGGCTGCGAAAACCAAACGTGCTTGTCCGGGTAATGATGCAACTCACCACCAGAGAAAAACCACCTAAGTTCAGGGACTTCCTCATCGGTAAAGTCACTGTCGTTTACATAATTGAAAAATTCTATCCTAGTGAAAGCCCCTGGTACCAGGAATCGGAGCTCACGACTTCGGATATTGTGCTTATCCAACCAGTCGATAAAACTTTCGAACTGGGGTCTACCGGGATGTCCGGGTATCAGGTTCATACTCCCGGGTCTCACCAAGACAGCCATCCCTCGCAAAATCAGAAGAGCACCAAAATTACTCTTTTCTACTTGTTCCTGCAGGAATACGACCCGCTCCATTAATTCCGGTTTTATCAGGCTTCTATGAAGGGTATCTGCGTCTACCTTGTTGAGGATGATGTACATGACAGTCTCCTTGTTCTCAGCACTACTCAGCACGGTAATGACCAGGTCATGCAAACAATCAACTGCTTGCGAACATGCGTAATGAACGGATTGTGCCAATTCTCGTATGCAGCAAAATTTTCTCTCATTTATCTCGTAATTTCAGTATATTATAACAATATCCATTTCGCGGGTTCCCCCATCTAGACATCAATCAACCGGGAAGGACTGGATATATCCTGATGGGTTAGTGTAAAATTTCTTTACACATGCAACAAATCTGATTTATTACAGGTAGTTACATGCGTGTAAAATATCTTTACACATCCCCGTAAAGCATTGCCTAATGCTGTTTGGCAGCAAGTGTAAAATAATTTTACACTTACCAAATACGCTTAATTGACGAATGATAAATATGCGAACTACAGGAAGGCAACAATATCAGATGGGCATGTTATCGGTCTTATTTACCGCGAAGTTCCCGATCCTGACGGATGATTGATTCGAGCGTCGCATCAAGATAGTCCCGACGGCAATCCACACCATCGATAGAACCGGTTTGCAGTTTGCGCAGGAAACGACATCCTCCGAAACAGAGCGGAAGATATGGGCAATCGAGACATTCGCTATTCTTCCAGATATCCAGCCGGTGGGATTCGTGATAATCAGCAATCCCCTCTTCCAGGCTCCCTATCCGCAGTTCTTTCCACCCCATAAAGGCCGGGCATTTGAATAGTGACCCGTCACACGCCACCACAAGGCTGTTGGTAAACTCAACCATGCATCCAGCCGGCAATGGCTTGGGAGTATTGAATCCACGTTTGAGGATCTCCTCTCTGAGGAACAGGGAGGCATCGATGAGCCAAGGCTCACAGATTGAAGCACATCCGGTTGAAAAATCAGCAATCCCTTCTTTACCAGCTTTGGGGGTGATAGGGGCAAAGAGAACACTTGAAACCCTGTCAGGGGTTACCCCTTGATCAAGGAGATAATCGAGCAGGAGGGGAAACTCTCGATGATTTTCACGGGTAAAATTGCCGCCAATCTGCACGGATACCAGCGAACAGACCTCCTTGAGATTAGCAACGATACAGTCGAAACTCCCTTTTCCGGAGACAAACGGGCGCTGACAGTCATGAATCGCACGCGGCCCGTCCAGAGTGAACTTGATTCCCTTGAGCCCAAGGGATACCAGCTCCTCGGCAATTGCCCGAGTGAAAAGGGTGCCATTGGAGACCAGGTTGAACGAATAGCTTCTTCCGGCACTGCAGGCCGCTTCCGAGAGGCGGTGGGAGATGCACCGTATGAGTGGGATGGAAAGGAGCGGCTCGCCACCGTAGAATTCGAGAACAATATTCTTTCCCTTGCTCATCTGCTGGGCAATGAGCCTGTCGCACAGGAGATCAGCAGTCTCCTCACTCATGTACCGCTTGCCCCGAAACGGGTCTTCATAGCAATATCCACAGGCAAGGTTACAGTCCAGATTGAGGGTCACCAGGGCCGTAAAACGCCTGCTCCGACTGGAGGCATTGTCGAACAGCGACAGCATTTCTTCCTGCTCGGCCTTCCTGCTCGACACCAGGATATCCAGCATGGCGAGTTTCTCAGCCGCGTCTCCTGTCAGGTTTCCCTGACGGGCAGCCTCCAGAATGGCCTCGGGCAGTTCCAGCACCGCCCCCCGCCTGGTGGAAAAAAGGATCACCCTCCCCGCTCCCTTTGGGGACGGATAGACCTTCAGATAACGCGACAGCTCCATTGTTCACCCCGTATGTATAAAGGGGGGGTTACCCCCCCTTTATACTCTTACTGCTTCACCTAGCTGCCGATAAATACCACCGCAAACGCAGACCAACAGCACGCTCCAAAAGAATCCGCCTCGTCGAGGTTGATACCCTTGTCCAACACCTCGATCTCCCCGTTGTTTTGAATCATCGCCATCACCCCCTTTTCGTTTATGATCCTTCGTAACGGCAATCATGGACAGTCCGGCACAGAATCTGCTATAAAGTCGGAACGGACAATCCCATGACCAACGTACTGACAAAATATCTCCTGCCGTTCATGCTGCTGCTCTCACTCTGCAAAGGTTTGGCAGTTGCAGAAGAGATGGACGAGACCCTCGGCCTCTTCAGCGGCTGGCAGGACGAGACCGTTTCCGTGGGTCGCGCCCCCAAGCCGGCCTCCCGCACCGCCGAGAACGTCACGGTCGTCACCAGCGCGGAGATCGAGGCTCTCAATCCACACACCCTCGCCGATATCCTCCAGACCATCCCCGGCATCCAGCTCGGCAATCCCGGGAGCCCCGGCAGCACTACCCCGGTCTATATCCAGGGCTCCCAGTACAACCATGTGCTGGTCCTGATCGACGACGTCCCCTTCAACAACCTGGCTGACAACTATGCCGACGTGGCCCTGATCCCGGCCCATATCATCGAGCGGCTGGAGATCGTCAAGGGGGCAGCATCGTCCTCCTGGGGGCAGGCCTTGGGAGGGGTGATCAACGTCATCACCAAGAGCCCAACCCCGGACCGTCCCGTTGCGGGCACAGCATCGGTTGCTGTCGGAGATCGACGAACCTCCGATCTGAATGGCGCGTTGGACGGCACCGTGGAACAGCTCGGCTACTATCTCTCCGGCGGCTACCTGGCATCCGGCGGTTTCCGCCCCCACAACAACACAAGAGGGAATAACCTCTATACCAAGCTCACCTTCGACCTCCCCAAACGAGGAGTACTCGGCTTCTCACTTGGCCGTTTCGACAGCACGCGGGAACAATTTGCCTCTCCCGTTCTGGACCTTCAGGCCGATGACGAACTCACCTATCTCTTTGTCACCGGTAACCTGCAGCAGCCGATTAACGACCGGCTCTCCATCGAGTTGAGCGGCAGGCACGCCACGAAACAGGCAAAAGTTTCCCAGGCGCTCATCAGCAACAATACCATACGGGTTGATGCCAAATCTGAGGACACCGTCACTGGCGGTAGCGGTAAGTTGGTCTGGCACGGCACAAACCACCTCGTGGTGGCAGGGGGCGACTTCGAGCATGTGGATCTCAAGCAGGCCATCTCACTTAATCCGGTAGACGAACCTGGCCGGACAGCTGACCGCTGGGGGCTCTACGTCAACGACACCATCACAGTCGGCCCTCTCTCGCTCATCCCCGGCATCCGGGTGGACCGGGTGGCGACCAGCAGCGACCAGTTCAGCCCCTCGCTCGGCGTGACTTGGCGCATATCCGACGAGACCACCGTGAGGGGCTACACCGCCAGGGGTTACAGCCTCCCCCCCCTCCTTCTTGACCAGCAGCCGGAAAAGGTCTGGACCTCCCAGATCGGGATAGAGAGTACGGCCATCGCCCCGTTCTGGTTGAAGGGGACCTTATTCAGGAACGAGACCTGGGACATTGCCTCAACTACTCTTACGAGACAGAATAAGCGTTATCTCAAGCACGGCATCGAACTGGAAGCCAAAACCTCACCGATCTTCAATACCTCGCTGGCCGGCGGGTATACCTTTGTCTATGCCAACGACGACGAAAGCGGCGCCGTTATCAAGGGGATACCCCGCCACAGCGCCAACCTGGCGGTCAACTATAACGATGGGAAATTCCTGCGCGGAACGCTCACCGGCAGGTACATCGACTGGAATGACAACTCGACTTTCAATCCCCGCTATTCGGCCGTCATCTGGGACCTCTTCCTGGGGGCAACGGTCGCTTGCAGCGAGACATCCTCACTGGAACTCTTCGTCTCGGTGCGCAACCTCTTTAACGGTTCGCAATACACCATTGATTTTTATTCCAACCCAGGCAGGTGGATCGAAGGCGGAGTGAGGGCACGGTTTTGAGGGTTCTTGCCTCGCTTATCCTGCTCTGCTCTTTGCTGTTCCCCGCTGGAGCCGCTGCCTCCTCTGACACCCTCGTGATACAGAGCCGGAGAGACCCAATCTTCGACGATATCCTCAGGGGATTCCAGTCAGTACGCCCCTCATCCATGCATATCATCACCCTTGCGGATTACAGCGAGACTGACATCACCCGTCTTGTCCGCGAGGAGCAGCCCAGACTGATTCTTACCCTCGGAGATACCGCTCTCAAAGCTGTGAAGCGGGTCAGATCGGTCCCTATTATCTCCCTGATGTCGCTCAATCTCCAGAACATGGACGGCTCTCATCCCAATCTCTCCGGCATCAGCATGCTGATCTCACCTGAACGATATATCCCGATCTTTTCCGACCTCAGGGCAAGACGTGTCGGAGTTCTCTACAATCCCGCCAGAAGCGGTACCTACATCCGTCGGGCAAGTCAATCAGCAGCACGAAGTGGCATAGATCTGATCTTGCGGGAGGTACGCTCCTCCAAAGACACTCCACACCAACTTGCTTCTCTCAGCCGAGAGGTGGATGCCCTCTGGATGATCCCCGATCCAGTCGTAGTAACCCAGCAAACCGCGGAGGCCTTTTTTCATTTTTCGCAGCGTGAAAAAATCCCCGTTATTGCTTTTGCCGGTATTTACCTCAGTCTGGGCTCGTCTGCAGTCCTGGAAGTGGATCGCTTCGACATGGGTAAACAGGCAGCAGAAATCGCCCTGAAAATCAGCAGAGGGACTGATCCCGAAGACCCCCCCATAGAGTCCCCCCGTAAGGCCATACTCAAGATCAACCGCACTGTGCTGCGAAGATTGGGTATCGCAACAGAAGTGCTTGAATAGGTCAACAATGGGAAAACGGTCATGACATCCTTCAATCGATTTCAGACATACCGAAGAAGCTTTCATTTCCGCCTATTCGTGATTTTCACCGTGATCACCGCAATCATCACAGCAGTATTCTCCACCGTCTTCATCGTCCGGGAGATTCATTCTTCCAAGAGGGAGGCTTTAGAAAAAGCACGCCTGCTTGCATCACAGCTTGCCAACAGTATCCGACTCTATCTCTATGCCGAAGACCGTGACAATCTCTGGAGACTGGCATCTGACATTGCACAACATCCACAGGTCGTACGGATCGTCATTGCCAGCAATGATGGCAGAATCCTCGTCAATATACGCCCGGAAGGGACTCGAACATCCAGCACCACATTGAGCGAAACAGTAGCAGTCACCTCTGGAAACCTTCCAACATCTGCTGAAGCAGCTCTCACCGGAGTGCCGACGCCTACATATCGACTCGGTTCGGTACGTCTTGATCTCGACACCGTTGACCTCGCCCAGAGAATCAGGGAGCTGATCATTTTCACCTGTGTTACCACCTTGAGTTTCTGGTTACTGGTATTGTTTCTCAGCTTCAAGGCTCTGACGTGGATGACACGCTCCTTCAATGCCTTGATGCAGGGGGTACAGACCATTCGTCAAGGTGATTATTCAGCAAGAATCATAACGAAATCTAATGACGAACCGAGCTGGGCAGCCGAAGCGATCAATGAACTCGCCGAGTCTCTGAAAAATCGTGAAGAACAGAATCGCCTCCTTCAAGAAGAACTCGTCCATGCCATGAAACTTGAAGTACAAGAAGAAAAACAGCGCCTCATGGCAAAGCTGATACAAACCAACCGAATGACCTCTCTAGGGCTTTTAGTGTCCAGCATGGCCCACGAAATTAACAACCCCAATGGCTCCATTCGCCTTGCCGGTCAATTTCTCACCAGAGCGTGGAAAGATACGCTCCCGATTCTGGAAGGAGTAGCAAGGGAAGAGGGGACTTTCAGTCTTGGAGGTCTCCCTTTCGACAAGGCAAAGGAAGAAATCTCCAGTTCGGGTGAAACCATTATCAGAAATACCGACCGCATCGAACGGGTGATCCATGATCTCCGGGCTTACAGCCTGGGGGAACGCAACGAATTCCGCGCTGACGTCAACATTAATCAGGTTGTAAACGGAGCACTTGCAATCATCCGTGCCCACGGCCGTCAGGGAGACATGACTGTCACGGCAGATCTGGCAACCGATCTGCCAATGGTAACCGGTAATCATCATCAACTGGAACAGGTGATCATTAACCTGCTCCTCAATGCCATTCAGGCCATGTCGGGCAAAAGTGGGAATATCACCATCACAACTTCGGTGAGTACCTTGTCCAATTCCGTCTTGATTCGTGTACAAGATGAAGGAGATGGCATCCCTCCGGAGTACCGCGATCAGCTCTTTGAACCTTTCTTTTCCACACGAATCGACAAAGGAGGAAGTGGTTTAGGGCTCTACATCTCGAATTTCATAATTTCTGAACATAAGGGCTCGCTAGATATTACCTCTGAACAGGGCAAGGGGACCACTGTCACTGTGCAAGTGCCTGTGACAGGATAGCGGATTCGGCCCGATGCTCTGTCAACCTTTTGTGTAGGGTTGGACGGGTAATCCCCAACAGGTCAGCAGCAGCCTTCTTGTTCCCCTCCGTTACCTTCAGGGCTTGTTCAATGAGCATCTGCTCCATCTCGTCAAGCGTCGGAAACTGTTCAAAGGTCGCTTGCATGCTGAACAGACCGTCATAGGCAAATCTAATGGTATTCTTGGCACGAAAGCGAGACGGAATGCCCGGGAAATCCTGCAGATTGAGGACTTCTCGGTTATTGTGCGCCACGGCGCTACCAATCTTGCTTATCAGCTCACGGACATTTCCAGGAAACTCGTATTCCTGCATTGCAAAGATGACTTCACGGGCAAAACGGGGCGCAGTTCGGCCATAGGTTTCCGCAGAAAGCTTGACATAGTGGCTTGCGAGCAATGGAATATCCTCTGGCCTCTCTCTCAGAGGTGGCACCTGAATCTCATGGAAACAAAGTCGCTGGAATAAATCCTGCCGAAATTTGTCCCGTTCGATGAGAAAAGGGAAATTGCGGTTCGAAGCCGCTATGATGCGAGCATCACTTTTAACCAGCGCATCTGATCCAAGACGATAATATTCATGTTCCTGCAGCAAACGGAGCAACTTGACCTGTGATTCCATGCTCAGGTCACCAATTTCATCAAGAAACAGTGTGCCTCCCTGAGCCTTGGCTATGAGCCCTTCCCGCGCATCGGTCGCTCCGGTAAATGCACCTTTCTTGTGACCAAACAAGGTATCCGTGAACATGATATCGTCGAGGCCTGCCACATTCAGCGGGACGAATTTCCCTTTCAGCCCACTGGCCTTATGAATCGACTGGGCGATCAACTCCTTACCGACACCAGTTTCTCCGGTAATAAGCACCGGATGAAGTGACGGAGCAATGGTTTCCACTACCTTGAATATTGCCTGCATCTTGGTACTTCTGGTCAGAATTTCATTGAAACAGTCAGGACGGGCAAGGGGTTCGCCCAACAGATAGTTCTTGAGCAGTTTGTTCTGGCTTGAAAGTTCGCTTATCTGAAATGCCTTGTGAATGTTAAGCAGAAGCCGATTGGTATCCACCGGCTTGGTAATATAATCGAATGCGCCCTGCTTGATGCTGGCGATGGCGGTAGCGAGGTCATTGACCGCAGTCAGCACGATTACTGGAATATGAGGAAATCGCTGGACAACAAGAGGAAGCAGCTCAGATCCAGTAAGCCCCGGCATTACCCAGTCCATGAGGAGCACCGAAATCCCGCCTTCCTCCAGTTTGGGAAGAACTGCCTTGCTGTTGGACAGTGTAATCACTGACCTGACATCATTGGATTGGAGCATGACCCTGAGTTCATTCAAAAAATCCAGATCATCATCAACCACCAGCAAGGACCGTTCATGATCCAGTGATGGTACGATATCATTCTTCATCTCTCAACTCCTGTTCATCCAACCTCTTGGGAAAGCCACACTGGATGTGTTACTCCCGTTAAGCAGAGCCGTGTAGCATTCTTTCATCCCCGTTGAATAGATGCAGAAACCCAAAAGCAATTTTTACACCATTTCGGCATTCGCACGTAAACATGACAGAGAAAAAATGGGATATCTTTCCTAATGATCGACATTTTTGCTATTTGCGATGCTCAATCATGGTCCAGGCGAAACAGAAGATTCGCCCGGACATCTCGAAAAGACACCAGTAGGTGAATTCAGAGGTTTCTATTTACGGTGCATGTGTAAATAATTTTTACACATCACTCAATATCCATCAATTCCAAGATGTTATGATAGTGTAAAATTTTTTTACACTTGGCCACAGAACATCGTCCACATTGAATCTATAGCATGTGTAAAAAAAATTTACTTGAGTAAAATGAAGGGATTCAATCGTCGGAAAAAACCTCGGCAGGACTCAAGGTACTTTTTGAAGTTAAAAGTTCAACACCAGGTTGTCGACAATGCTTACTCTTCCGGCGGAGCGGTTCTAAGGCGTTTCTTCGCCCCAGCTTTTCGTTTGGATTCCAGACGTCTCTCCCGCGCCCCTGGAGTCACCTTGGTGGAAATTCGTCGTTTTGATTTTCTCTGTCGGCGTATGAGTTCCTCTTTCAAGCGTGCCATCGCAACGGCACGATTACGGAATTGGGAGCGGCTTTCTGAAGCCTGGACCACAATCCCGGTTGGGACATGCTTGATCCGCACCGCCGAATCGGTGGTATTGCGGTGCTGACCGCCGGGTCCCGAAGCACGATAAAATTCGATCTCCAGGTCGCTATCGCTTATCAATGGCCGTTCTTCACGTGAATTGAGCCCATCTCCAGCATCCACCATGCCACCACTTTCTCCATAACCAGATTCGACATTCAACTGCGAGACAACGCGTTCCAGCTAATACCCGTACCCAAGACTTTCGAAACGAGCTACCCTGCCATTTTCAAAAATAACCTGGTACTGGAACTGGCTGGGACCGAAATTATAGATCCAGTCGTCAATCCTTATGGTGGTGACAGTTCGGTCCCGGGAGTATCTCGAATCAGTCTCGATCCTTTTGTCGTTGCGGGACGAGCTGTGGGATGGTTCCCCACACTTGCTGATAACTTCCCCTATTGTGTCGCCAATCGTAACGAGTCCTCCCCGGCAGATCAGGCTATCGCGCTGGTCTGCCCATACCTGAGAGGAAAGTGCGATTCCAAACAAAAACAGAATGAACCTCCCCATAGCCATGACTATCCCCTCTCCGTCCCGTTCGTTGCTGTTATCAGCATACTCCATCTCCAACGAAATGGTAAGTGCACCATGCACAATGAATATACAGGTTCTTGTCTTGTGCTCGGGAACTCCTTCCAGTTCATTTCTTATGCCTGTGATTAACGGTTTCCGACCAGATATCCCTTGGCCATGCGATAAAAGGAAGCTACCTGCTCTTTTTGCCAGGTCATATCGCGACCGAGTTCATCAGCCATCAACCTGGCAACCTCGGGAGCCGCTTCCATTGCGGCACGGGCATCCAATAACAGCGCACGTGTCCGTCGCGACAATATGTCCTCGACGCTTCTGGCCCACTCTTGGCGTACCCCCCAAATCACTTCGGCGGATCGATAGGGTAGCCGAGGGTGTAACGGCTCCCGCAAAGATGGCATATCAGTGCAAAGTCGCTCCAACCCGGCAGCGTCGGCACCATAGGAACTCCAGTCTCCTGCACCAACGGGAATTTCGCACCAACCATGGATGGGAAGCTCTGCCGTCCTTGAGCCATGCTCCTCAAGCCCTGCCAGGCGCGCAGCAGCAGTGACCGTGTCTTCACCCATCTTTCGGTAGGTGGTCCATTTACCGCCAGTGATCGTCACCAAGCCGGAAGAAGAAACCAGGAGTGTGTGATCACGGGACAGAGATGCCGTACGGGCGTCCTCGCCGCTCCTTACCAGAGGCCTTACGCCGGCAAAAACGCTCAGGACATCGCGTTCTTTGGGGTCACGAGTGAGGTAGCGGTCAGCATGCCGCAGGAGAAAATCCACTTCTTCGGGAAAAGGTTGCGGTTCGGCCAAAACCTTGGGCACAGGGGTATCGGTGGTGCCGACAATCACCCTGTCGTGCCACGGTACGGCAAACAGGACGCGACTGTCGTCGGTATGGGGTACCATGATGGCACTGTCTCCGGGAAGGAATCCCCGATCGAGGACCAGATGCACTCCCTGGCTGGGTGCAATCAGTCGAGTCGATTCGTGATCGTCCATCTGACGGACCGAATCGCAGAAAGGGCCGGTAGCGTTGACCACTACCCGTGCCTCCAGTTCGTATTCCTTGCCCGTCTCCAGATCAGCAGCAGATACCCCGCAGACCAATCCATCCGTCTTGAGGAGCCCAAGCATCCTGAAATGATTCAGAGGTACACCACCGAGCCCGACACAGGTTTTTGCCAGGGCCACGGCCAGGCGGGCATCGTCGAACTGGCCATCGTGGTAGATAACGCCGCCGCGGAGACCTTCCGGTTCCACGGTGGGGATATGGAGCAGGGTTTCGGTACGCGACAGCACCTGGGACGGCCCTAAACCCAGCTTTCCGGCCAGCATGTCATAGAGCTTGAGGCCGATTCCGTAGAATGGCCCCTCCCACCAGTCGTACAGCGGCACCACAAAGGAGAGATTGTGCACCAGATGTGGGGCATTACGGATCATAAGCCCCCGTTCGTGCAACGCCTCCAGGACCAGGGAGATGTTCCCCTGTTGCAGGTAACGGACACCGCCATGCACCAGCTTGGTGCTCCTGCTTGAGGTGCCGCTGCTGAAATCCGCCTGCTCCAGGAGAAGTGTCCGATAACCGCGCGAAGCGGCCTCTACCGCGGTACCGAGTCCTGTTGCCCCGCCACCGATCACCAGCATGTCCCAGCATTTCACCTCATCCAGTTGCAGCAGCAGTTCTTCCCGGGTCATGGCTCCTCCCACCCTCTGGCACGCTCCAGGGCACGCGACCATTGCCGGCGCAGCTTTGCAACCCCGTCACGTTCCATTTGCGGGGTGAATGCACGATCCTTCTGCCAGAACGTGGCGATCTCATCCCGGTCCTTCCAGACTCCCACAGCCAGGCCAGCCAGATAGGCCGCCCCCAGAGCAGTCGTCTCGTTGATTTTCGACCTCACGACCGGCACCCCCAAGAGATCGGCCTGGAACTGCATGAGGAGTGCATTCACCGTGGCACCACCATCAACCCGGAGTTCGGTGAGATTGGCGCCTGCATCCGCCTCCATGGCAGAGAGGAGATCGGCGGACTGAAAGGCGATACTTTCCAGGGTTGCCCGTGCAATATGGGCTGCCGTGGTGCCGCGTGTAATGCCGACGATCGTTCCACGGGCATAGGGATCCCAGTGCGGTGCGCCAAGTCCTGCAAATGCCGGTACCAGGTAAACTCCTCCATTGTCGGGAACACTGGCAGCCAATGACTCGACCTCCCCGGAATGGCGGATAATCCCCAACCCGTCCCGCAGCCATTGCACCCCAGCCCCGGCAATGAATACGCTCCCCTCAAGGGCGTATTCGACTCGGCCGGCGATCTTCCAGGCTATAGTGCTGAGAAGATTGCACCGGGAGGTCACAGGGTGCTCACCGGTATGCATCAGCATGAAACAGCCCGTGCCGTAGGTATTCTTGGCCATGCCGGGATTCCCGCATGCCTGCCCGAACAGCGCTGCCTGCTGGTCGCCGGCAATACCGGCAATGGGAATGTTGGCAGCGAATAGATTGCCAACGGTCTCGCCGTAGAGAGCACTGGAATCCACGACCTGGGGGAGAACCTCCCGGGAGATACCGAGCAGTTGCAAGAGTTCCGCATCCCATTCCAGCGTGGTGATGTTGAAGAGAAGGGTACGAGAGGCGTTGCTGGCATCGGTTATGTGCAATCGACCGCCGGTCAGGTTCCAGACAAGCCAACTGTCGATGGTGCCGAACGCAAGCTCGCCCGATTCCGCACGTGCACGGACACCGGGAATATTTTCCAGCAGCCAGGAGAGCTTGGTCCCTGAGAAATAGGCGTCCAGAACCAACCCTGTCTTCCGGCGGAACAGCGCCTCCAACCCATCGGCCTTGAGCCGCTCACAAGCTCCGGCAGTACGGCGATCCTGCCAGACAATGGCATTATAGACCGGTTCACCGGTCTTCCTGTCCCAGAGCAGGGTCGTTTCCCTCTGGTTGGTAATGCCAATTGCGGCAATATCCCTTGGTGAGAGTCCTGCCCGCGTCACGGCTTCGGCAGCCACCCCTACCTGCGTAGCCCAGATCTCCCGGCCATCGTGCTCAACCCACCCCGGCTGGGGGAAGATCTGGCGAAACTCCCTTTGCGCCACAGACTTGATCGTACCTTCGCGGTCAAAAATGATCGCACGGGAACTGGTCGTCCCCTGATCGAGGGCCAGGATGTAGCTCATTACTTCCTCCCCGAAACACATTCGGCAGAATCCTGATGAACCGGCAAATCACCCTTCCCTATCGCGGCAGCGTACCGGCAATGATCCCGGCCCCATTGGGGAGTTCGACGGGAAGACGTTCCAGGGCGGTAAGCCCTGCTGCAGCCATCATGGCCATGATCTCCCCTTCCGAATAGGCCTGCCCTTCAGTCGTGCCGACCAGCATGTTCAGGGAAAAGAGCGCCGGGAAAAGGGGCCGGTCCCTGGTGTTCTCAAGGATGAACTCCTGCACCAGCAGGAGCCCTCCCGGTTCCAGGGCGCCCACTGCCTTTTCCAGGATCACGGCACACCCATGGGGGCCTTCCCCATGCAGGATGTGAGAGAGCCAGGCCACATCGAAATGTCCCTCGACCCCCTTTTCAATGAAATCCCCATCCATGAAACCGATCCGCTCCGTCATTCCGAAGCGGGCAATGGTCTGTTCCGCAAAGCGCCGGGTGGTGGGAAGATCGTAGATCACTGCCGTCAGCTCCGGATTCTGTTTGCAAAAGTGGATGGCATAGGTGCCCGGTCCGCCTCCCAGGTCCAGGAGGCGACGACGGCCGGCAAGATCGATCTGTGTCACGATCCGGGGCGCCAGCAGCATGGCCAGGTTGAACATACCCAACAGGAAACTCTCCCGGACGCTTTCGTCGTCGCCATGGGAGACCCGTTCGCGAAGCGGCCGGCCGGTGGCCACAGCTTCATGCAGGTGTGCCCACCCGGACATGAGATGATGATGGTGCAGGATGATATGCCCCAGGTAGTCGGGCGAGGTCCGGGAAAGGAATCGAACGGCCGAAGGCGTTGTAACGAATGCCTCTCCCTTTTTCTCCAGCAGTCCGAGCGCGGCCAGGGCATCCAGTAACATGGTCAGCCCGCGTGGGCTCATGTCGAGCAGGTTTGCAAGCTCTGTCGAAGTAAGCGACCGGTCGGCCAGGGGGGTAAACAGGTCGAGTTTAACCCCTGCATGGAGGGCACAAGTGCCCCAGTAGCCGCCGGAAAGTTGCAGCAGGTCCGCAGGCATCCACTCCTTTGCTTCCATTTGACTCCTCCTGACGAGTACCCAGACTCTCCCCCTGATGCGGGTAGGAATTATGACGCACCCCTACAGATGATATCGTCTTTCCGTTTCAACTCAACCGGCTCACCCCCACTCCGCAGCGGGAGATGCCACACGTGCATCATGGGTGTGCATGATGATGCAGAAGAGGGCTGGAGGCTATTACCATGGAGGATGAAGATCGAGAAAGACAGCCATAAAGCACAAGAAGGGAATGCGAGGCCCTATCCGGTTGTGTACTGTCTCTGCGGAACAGATAGACACGGGCAGATGCTCCTTGACCTCGACGCTCACGTGGGTATCGGTTACTGCATGCCGGATGGTACTGCCGACGACGTTGAGTCTGCCCATGCCCGCAGGGTTCGTACCCGCTCGACCACCGGTGGGTGGGAATAATAGAACCGGGCATAGAGTGGATGGGGGTGGAGGTTGGAAAGATTTTCCGCCGACAGCTTGATCAGGGCCGAAGCCAGAGAGCCGGCATCGCCGGTAATCTGCCACGCAAAGCGATCCGCATCCTGTTCATGCCTCCGGGAAAACCAGGCCGATACCGGCGTGACCGGGAACAGCAGCAGCGAGGCGATAAAGCCGAGGATCACCATGCTTGCCGGCAGGGATGCGGCTTGAAGACCCAGCAATTGCGGCAGGCCTGGCCACTGGATCGCCTGGAATGCTGTCCAGGAGCCGACGAACATGGCAAGCTCTGCCACCACGATCCGTTTCAGGACATGCCGCAGCTTCCAGTGACCGATTTCATGGGCCAGCACCGCAACGATTTCCCGGTGGGTCATCTGAGAAAGAAGGGTATCGAAGAGCACGATCCGCTTCACCTTCCCGACCCCGGTAAAATAGGCATTGGAGTGACGACTGCGCCGTGAAGCATCCATCTGCATCACACTTCCCACCATGAGGCCCGCCTTTGCCATCATTGCCGCTATCTCTTCCCGGAGCCCCGGCTCGGAAACCGGTTCAAACCTGTTGAAAACGGGCTCTATGAGATAGGGGGAGACGAACATCATGAAAAGTCCGAAAAAAGCAAGGAAAGCCCAGACCCAGATCCACCACCGCAAGGGGCTCCACTGGATCAACCAGAAAACTGTGGAAACGACGCCTGCCAGCAGCAGGGATCCGATGACCAGTGATTTGAGGAGATCCGTGAACCAGAGCCGCCTGGTCGTCGCATTGAATCCGTGGCGGGCCTCAACCGTAAAGGTACCGTAATAGGAAAAGGGGAGCCCGAGAAGGGTCTGGAACCAGAAGAGCAGCACAAAGAAGAGGACGCCCCGGATTATGGGCGAATCTGTCAGTCCGCCGATGAAAAGATCATAGATGGGAAGCAGTCCGGCAAAGAGAAAGAGGACTACCAAGCCGTTGTTGGACAATGACTCCCAGAGTTCGAGTCGACTGCTGTCAAGGGTATAGGCAGTGCTCCTGGCCAGTGTCTCTTCATTGATGGCCGCGGAGAAACCGTCGGGTACCGTGGCACCGCACTTCTTGAGATGGCACAGATTCAGGTAGCGAAGCCAGTACGTAAATGAAGTGACGACCACGAAACAGCCTAACAGGAAAAAGGTCATGAATGGCAGGTCCTGTGGGAATGGAATCCAAAAATGCATGGAAGGAAACGACGATCAGTGGTCGGCATTATCCGGGCATTTCCACCAGCGGGAAACCAGGCGGGTCAGTTCGGTGCCATCCTCCTCCCGCACCAGCTGGTGCAGAAAGGTCAGATCCCCGTTCTCGTCCAGCCGCCTGCTGCGGGCAACCACCGTCTGCCCGTAGAGAGCCTCGGCCCGATAGGAGATTTCCAGTTCTGCCAGCGAGCAGCATTCCGCCACGGACGGCGGTACCGTCTCCAGCCCCCAGCCGGCATAAACCACATTGTTCACATGGTGGTTCATGTCCAGATCTCCCCTTCCCACCCTGAAGGATAACTCAATCTCCGGATTGTCGAACCGTGGAAGCGATACAAAGTCATCGTTGATGGCCCGTTGTGGCAGCAGGGGATAATCCGGAAGGTGTTCGCTGATGATAACCGGTCGACGGGTGGCAATATCCAGAACGGCAAAGGAACAGGTGGCAAGCGCAATGATCGTTCCATCGGCTGCCGCCACCTCGAATTCCCGACAGGAAAAGCGCCCTTCCCGTAGCGAAGGCCAGGTACGGACCCGCAGGACATCGCGGGAAGCAGCCGTGCCGATCAGCTTGAGATGCATGCGGGAGATGACCCAGGTGAGTCCCCTGGCCATCAACTGCCGTACGGCTATTCCCAGAAGCCGTGCATGGTCTCCTGCTGCCTCCTGCAGATAATTGAGGAAAGCTGTCGGTCGTACCCGTCCCGAGGCATCCACCTCGTAGGTCCGTACGGGGAACTCTTTTGCAAAGACTGGTTCCATCAGGGAGCGGTTATCCTGTTGCGTACCAGCATGGCATCTACCCCTTCACGCAGGGGAGGCCGGCTCGCCGCCAGCCGGCCATGTGCCCCTCCAGCAGTTCCACATTCCGGTAGCCGATAAAACCGAGGAGGGCCGCTGCCAACTGCGCACGAGGACCATGCTCGCAGGTCACCACCAGCTGCGACTCCTTGTCTGCCGGCAATGGAGCCAGCCGAAAGAGGATCTTCCAGGCAGGGGCATGAAGCGCCTGCGGGATATGCCCGGCCCGGTACTCCATGCCTGTACGCACATCAACCACACAGGGGGCCTGCGAATCCTTCAGACGCCGTGCCAGATCCTTTGCCTGCATGGTCAGCGACGGTCTCCGCCAAGCCGCAACAGCATGAGGAACAGGTTGATGAAATCGAGGTAGAGCGTCAGAGCCCCCAGAATGGCGGGTTTTCTCCCCTCCGCACCACCAGCGGCCATAGCCTTGATCTTCCAGGTATCGTAGGCCGTCAGCCCGGTGAAGACGATCACACCGAGAGCCGAGACGATCCAGGAGACCGCAGAGCTTCCCACGAAGATGTTCACCACCGAGGCAATGATGATGCCGATGAGCCCCATGAAGAGAAAACTCCCCCACGAGGTGAGGTCGCGACGGGTCATGTAGCCGTAAACGCTCATTGTGCCGAACATGGCGGCAGTAACCACGAAGGTGGAGGCTATGGAATCCGCAGTGTAGACCAGGAATATGATGGAGAGGGTCACCCCGTTCAGCGCGGAGTAGGCGATGAACAACAACGTTGCCATGGCAGCGCTCAGCCGGTTGATGGCACCGGAGATGGTGAAGACCAGTGCCAGTTCTCCGATCAACAGTCCGTAAAAGAGCAGTTTGTTGCCGAGCACTGCCTTGAACAGGGTCGGCGAGGATACGGTGACCAGGGCAAGCAGCGCAGTAACGAGCAGGCCGGCCCCCATCCAGGCGTAGACCTGTCGGATGAGAGCATTCTGGGCGATGACGATCCGGTCCTGGGTTCGGGGGTAGTTGATATCGAACTGATTCATGCCGGTATTCCTTTCATATGGTGAGTGTCGGTTTTCCCATTGATGGCGGAGAATGCGCAGACCATGAAGTGCGACGCATGGTTGCATTGTCGTCATTATTCCGTGCGCTGTCAAGACCGCCTCATGCCCAAGGGGGAAAACAGCGCAAAATACCTTGACGCGGGGTCGCGGTTGCGTTATGTACATTGACTGGTCGAACAGACAAAGAGCCACCTCCGAAACAACCGCGATACACGACAATACTAAACCATCCGCGAGGATGGGGCGGAAAGCCCACGGGTCTCATGCAGACAGCCGGGTTGCCGAATTATCAATTATGATATGCGGCACCCGGCTTTTTTTGTCTCCCGACCTTCCGGCCGCAGGTAACGGCAGGAAATGCCGGCACCCTGTCAACCTCGCACGCGAGTAAGCGTTGTATCAGGTATCAACACACACCAGAGTCAGCAGAAAGGAGTCAGCATGAAACGCATAGCACTTGCCGCCGCAACCTTGGCCATCCTGGGGATCCCCCTGGCCCAGATTGCCAATGCCGAGGTCAGCGTCAACGTCAACGTGGGGATTCCGGTTGTCCCGGTCCCGGTACCGGCGATTCCGGGTCCGCCCCAGATTGTCCTCTCATCGCCGCCTGAATTCGTCCTTCCATCGGCACTCGGATTCTACGTTGCCGTTGGCGTACCCTACGACATCTTTTACCTGGGGAACACCTACTACCTCTACCGCGACAACGGCTGGTATCGGGCGCCATACTACAACGGTCCTTGGCGGGGAGTTGAGCGCCGACATCTGCCACCGGGACTACGCAAGCACAAGTTCGAAAGGATCCGGCACTACCGTGACGTAGAGTACAGCCGCTACCGTCATGACCATGACCGGTACCGCGGCCGCCACTTCCGGCCTTCAAAATCGTGGAAACATGAAGAAAAGGAACATCGCCGCGAAGAAAAGGCCCATTGGAAGGACGAGCGGAGACACGAGAAGGAAGAGAGGAAATGGGAGAAGGAAGAGCGTAAGGAGCACGGTGGTCGCGGCGGCCGCGGCAACTGATAGCTTGAACGGTACGGGTTCGACAGCGGACCCGTACCGATCTGTTTACAAGAACGACACGACACCCTCCTGCCCCTCACGGCTCCGCAGCCCCTTCAAAAGACAATCTCTCACTCTTCCGCGCTGGCCGCCTCGGCATTGCAACGTTCTACAACCTCTCTGAGCCAGGCAATCTCATCGGGGAGAAACTGTTTCGCGAATTCCGTACCGACGTTCAAAGCCCAATGCAATGGCGGCATGGTGGTTGCCGCCAACACGTGCCCCGGCACCTCCACGGACTTTACCTCTGCCTGTGCCCACGCGTACAGACGTTCCCTGGAATCGAACAGCATCAGATAGTCGTTCCCCTCCGATTCGATGATCAACGGCAGCACCTGCCCTTCCGGCACAGCGTCGGTTTCTCCATCAAGTCCCTGTGCATCGAAGGTTGGGACAAAAAAGGTCCCGTTAAGAAAGAGGTCGTAAAATTGCGACTGGTTTTTCGCAACACTCATATCCTTACGTAGAATCTCCAAAGCGTGGTCGAGCAGGCTCATTGTCCAATTCCTTTCCGGCATTTGTATGTGAAGCTTCGGATCCTCTTTCGGTATCCGGGCAAACGCCATCCTTTAATACTCTATTGCCCAAGGCTCCGCAACCGGAAAAACCCGTGATTGGCGCCGTGGATGCTCTGTTCATAATGGGTTCGCACGTATAGGTCGTTTCCATCCGGAAACTTCGGACGGAAACCGGGAACAATATCAGCTCAGCCTCAGCCAGGGAGCACGACGTAAGATATACTTAGGGGGAAAGGACTTCTCTTCTCTCCCAGGAGGCTGCCATGCGTTACTTCGTTCTGTTACTATCCCTGTTGGCAGTGCAGCATGCCGATGCTTCAAATCTCGCCTCGTTGGCTGACTGCGCCAGTAGCGTCTTCAATGAAATAAACCAGACAAAGCAATGGTCAGGTAAGGCTCCTGCAGGCTGTTCGGCAAAAGTGTCCGTTGAAAAACGGAGCGATGGCGCCCTGGTCACCACTTGGGTCATTGACCGGACTGCAGGAGGATGGAAGAGAACCGCCTACGTGGTACTGATGGGCTACGGGGAAATTGCCGACGCCAAAGCGCTCGCAAGGGGAAACAGGGACGTAAAGGAGCGTGCAGGACGTATGGGCCGCTGCCTGGATTCACTCATTACGGTCAACGATCCGCTCTACTGCAGGTACAAGGCAACCAAGGAGTATTATGTCGAAGAAAAGATGGGGACTGAACGAAGGTGGTTGATCTGGCTGGACGATAATGGCCGGCAGAGCGCAGTGGAGTACGTAATCGGCGACACCACCTACACACCCGCTCCTCCCGCGGATATCTTCAGTGGCGAACAGCTTCCGCCGGGAACCGATTTCCATATTCTCCTGCAACGTTAACGACAGGTACGCAGTTCCACCAGGGTTAATCGTATCTGCTCAATGATGACACGACTTCCGGCAGACCGGTTATCTGCAACATGGGACTCTCAGACGTGAGCCCCGACACCTGCGCCATGATGCGTTGGAATTCTGCGGAACCGAGCGGTTTTTGCAGGCAGTCGATGACCTGCAGTTCCTTGCAGCGATCCAGCTCACGGTAGAGTTGTGACGAACTGAGTATGACCACCGGAAGGTCCCGAGTATTCGGGTTGTTGCGTATTGCCTCCAGTACCTCCACCCCGCTCATTTCCGGGAGTTTCAGATCGAGAAAGACCACAGCAGGCAGCTCAGTATCCTGCCGTTCCTGGTTATTGTTCAGATATGCCAGGGCATCTTCTCCATTACACTTGACCACTACCGTTGCATCGGTATGCCTGGTCATGATCCGTGTTGCAAGAAACACGTCGTCGGGATTGTCCTCCACCAGGAGTATCGGGTGCTTTTTCATTGCTCCCCCCCTGCAGCATGCTCAACATAATTTTATCTACATATTCAATTTATCAAGTTTTTAACGATATGCAATGTTCTACAACAAACTTTTCGTTCAAGAAAATTTGGCAGAATATTACTCGCCGGACAATAGCGTTACCTGCCGGTTATTGTTCTTTATGGTAATACCCTTTTGTCTCTGCACGGGTTACGACCTCTCGTAACCCGTGACAATCCTGTTTACACAATACATTCTTGTTTCGTCCCCAATCCTTGATAAAATTTCACAGTAACTTCAAGAGCCATCGGTTTTTTCAAATGTGAGGTCAACGTGGGAAACGTCGAAGGAAAATACCTGATCGGCAGGCAGCCGATCCTCGATGGCAAAGAGCAGGTGACGGGATATGAACTGCTCTTTCGCTCAACAGATTCAATGTCATCGGCAATGGTCAAAAACGCTTCCCAGGCAACCGCGAACGTCATCATAAACACCCTGTCGGGCTTCGGCCTGCAAGAGATCCTCGGTGATCTCCGGGGATACATCAACATTGACACAGAATTGTTCATGAGCGACTCCCTTGAACTCCTCCCCAAGGAGCGCATCGCCCTGGAATTGCAGGAGAGCATCGCGATAACCCCGAAGACCGTAGATCGTTGCCGCCTCATGAAGAAAAATGGGTTTATCCTTGCCCTTGACGACCATAGCTACAATCCCGATTACGACGAACTCTATGACATCGTCGACATCATCAAGATCGATATGCTGAAAACTTCCAAGAACCAGCTCCAGGAAACCTTGCAGAAACTTCGTCGCCATAAACCGAAATTGCTGGCGCAAAAGGTCGACAATCGCGAGGTATTCGACCTGTGCAAGCGGCTCGGATTCGACTTTTACCAAGGGTATTTCTTTGCCCGGCCATCGGTGTTGGAGAAAAAGTCCGTCGACGAATCGGCCGCAACCCTGCTGAAGCTGCTCCGTCTGCTGCTGGCAGATGCAACCATCACGGAACTCGAACAGGTTTTTCGTAGCAATCCGGCATTTACCTTCAAACTGCTCATGCTGGTCAATTCCGTTGCCATGGGGGTCAGGGAGAAGATCCGCGACGTGCGCCATGCCATTACGCTCCTGGGTCGCCAACAGATCCAGAGATGGGTACAACTGTCCCTGTTTTCCTCCGTCGATGGTCCGCAGGACAACAACCCACTAATGGAGATG
>Ga0208371_1000101_pt1 | contig 35117 bp, 27 predicted proteins | sample SubbioCR12Aug_1A_FD_184827 | JGI IMG/M metagenome (GOLD analysis project Ga0208371, IMG submission 184827) | Serpentinite rock and fluid subsurface biosphere microbial communities from McLaughlin Reserve, California, USA - CR12Aug_1A (SPAdes) | ecosystem: Environmental > Terrestrial > Deep... | reverse complement strand
GGTATAGGGGAATACCGAGAGAAAGAAGAGCATGGAAAGCTGATAGAGGTCTATGACCGGTGCCAGGCGGAAATGGGGGTAGAGAACCGACCATCCCTTGAGGGCGTTTCCGAAGAGCGGAGCGGAAAAGATGAAGACATGCACATAGGCCAGAATCGCTCCGATCAGGAATGCGGACAATGAGATGACGATCCCCTCCCAGAATTTCAGCAGGAGCACATCCGTTGTTTCCCAGCCGATCGACTTCAGGATGCCGATCTCCTTCCTCTCCTCGGCCGACAGGCCGGTAGCCTTGTCCCAGGCAAAGATGACAAAAGAGACGATGGCGGAGAACAGGACCACCGTTATCATGCCACCCCGCCAGTCAAAGAGGGAGTCATAGGTCCGTAGGATCTCGCTTTTCAGGATGGGGCGGGTTTCGGGGAACTGCTCCACGATCTTTGTCGCCACGGTTGTCAGTTCGCGGGGATTCTTGACCGTTACCGCCAGGTCGGTTGCCACGCCGGCGGGGAAGTTGAACATTGCCTGGAAGTCCTGCGGCGCCATGAGAATCAGGTCCGATGCCACCAGTTCGGACTCATAGGGGAGGATCTCCTGGATATTGAGGAGCAGAGGGGTTTTTGCATAGCTCCTGAAGGTTATCAGGTCGCCGGCTGCTATCCGCAGACTCCTTGCGACCCCCTGGCCGATGACGATATTCCCCGGTTCGAGCTTCCTGGCGGCAGGGACCATGAGCGTGTAATTCGCGCCGAATGCCGGATCATAGTAATACCCCCACCAGCGGGGCTCGACGGCTTCCACCCCCAGGATCGCACGGATCTTCCGGGCATATTCGAGCGGGATGAGGTCATGTCTGCCGGCTGTCTGCCGCTGGACCACCATGTCCGGCGCGCCGGCGAGAATGGTCGTGGATTCCTTTTTCAGGGCCTGCACGAAAAAGATCAGCGAGGCAAGGACGAAGACGATCAGGGAATACAGCATCAGCAGAGAGAGGTTCTTGACCTTTCTGCGCAGCAGGGAGGAGAGGGCGAAGTCGAGGATGCTCCTGTGCCGGTTAACGGGGCTGGTCATTGTGCCTCTGGTTCAACAGCGGAGGGATCGTCAATGCCCCTGAAGGGAAATGCTCCAGTGCGACGGGATGATCCTGGAACGGTGCATGGTTGTCCGCCATGGAGAGGTGCCGGGTATAGCGCGCCTCCGTGAAGAGGCAGATGTCGGTGAGTCGCAGCTCTTTTACCAGGTCTGAGCGGTATCTGCGATGTCCCTGTGCCAGCGATTCGCCATGGCGCAGATGCACCGCGATAAGGGCAATCGCGAGGAGGCTTGTCGAGATGAACAGCAGGTATGTGGTCGAATGTCGCATGATAGGGAAATGTTCTGGTCCGGCGTCAGTTCTTTTGTGCCGTTCGATCTCTTCCCGGCCGGCAGCCGTTGCCGGAGCTGTCGGCAGGGGAGGCCGGGAAATCGGCAATTTTCGCAAACGAGATGGTCTCCAACAAGATAACACATATGGCATGACTCGCAAGATGAGGCTGCAAAGGCTGAGGCAGCGCAGTGAAATTAATCCCGTGGCTCGTCTTGTCGGGCAGCACGGAGAGCTGGAGAAACGGCTTCCATCGGCTCCCCGGCGGTGGGCGTATCACTGACGAGGATAAAGCGCGAACCGGGACGCGACCAGGGTACGGTAACCTTCTGGACGCCGCAGTGGGGGTTACAGCGCACCATGGGAACATTGACATGCAGATAGGCATCCTTGTTGAAAAAATCGCCATGATGCCAGGACTGTTGCGCTATCCCGCAGACATTCGCCTTCTGGCCGCAGATGGGGCATGGCATGGCAGCGGACTGGCTGCAGCTGATATAGATGTCGAAACGTGGCGATTCCTTCGATACGTCCACCTTGGTAATCTGCCAGGGGGTGGCGAGGCCGAGTGTCGAGGAGAAAATTGATGGCTGGTCCATGGATGATCCTGCCGATGCCTTGCTGGTACAGTGTAACTGCGGTAAAATTGCGTAAGCAAAGGTGTTGATCGATGTCCGTTGTTGCGGGAGCAATGCTCTCCGGATGACGATTTTGTAATGTTCGTGCAGCACAACTGATGCCAAGCCGAAAAAACGACCCATCTCCCGGGGCACCATGGACGAGCAGGCTGCCGCAAGCTGCGTCTGGCAGGCGCCGGAAGATTTTTCCCTTCGCTGCCGGATCACGTGGGAACGTCTTTCCTGCCTGGCGGACCGTTGTAACAAATTGAGCTGTTGTCAAAATTGTTGCGCTTTTACTCGGCGCATGAGTAGCCAATGACCCGATTGTCCATGCAACACAACGAGAAGCTGTCCGCATTGGCCCTCCTGGCGAGGATCTTAGCCGTAGTCGTCACTGTCTTTACCGTAGAGTTCATAGCCGATCAGCTTCTTCCCGCTCTTCTGCCGTATTCGACGACCACGGTGCAGGTGCTGGCGGACAGCGTTATCCTCATCCTTTTCAGTGCCCCATTCATCTGGTGGGTTGTATTCAGACCGCTGCATGCCGCGGCCCTTGCGGGGAAGGCCCAGTTCGAGCATCTCTTCCAGCAGATCGTCGATGCCGTCATCATCCTTGACGAACAGAACCGGCTCTCCTCGTGCAACCCCGCCGCCGAATCCATCTTTGGCAGCAGCGCGGAGCTGATGGTGGGGGCGCCGATCCAGACGATCATCGCCTGCCCGGAAGGGAGTCCGGTGCTGTTTGGCAACAATCACGAGAAGAGCGATGCCGACAAGCCGGTTGTTCGTCTGGACTGTTTCGGGCTGCGCAGAGATGGCGAACGGATTCCGCTTTCCCTGTCGGCGAGCGAGGCCGTATTTGACGGACGACGGGTCCGTATCCTGATTGTCAGGGACCTGACCTCGATCAGGGGCGCGGAACAGGCGCTGGAAAAATCCTATGCCCTGCTGGAAGCGACGCTGCAGTCGACCGCCGACGGCATTCTCGCCGTCAGTTGGAACCGCGAAATCCAGTCATACAACCAGCAGTTTGTCGAGCTGTTCGGAATTCCCGGTCACTTGATGGACAGCCGTGACTACCCGGCGATGTTCGATTTCCTGACCGGTCTCATGGATGCTCCGGCAGATTTCCGGGCCCGCATCGAAGAACTGTATCGGGACCAGCAGTCGCGTTCCCAGGATATCCTGCATCTCGCCGACGGCAGGGTCATCGAGCGGCATTCGCAGCCCCAGATGATCAACGGCGTCAGCATCGGACGGGTCTGGAGTTTCAGCGACATCACCGACAGGGTCCGTGCCGAACGGGAGCTGAAGCAGAGTGTGGAACGCTTCCGCAACCTTGCCGATTGTGCCCCGGTGGGGATATTTGAAACCGATGCCCGTGGCAGCTGTATCTTTGTGAACCGGCAGTGGTGCCGTATTGCCGGGATAGTCCCCGAACAGGCACTGGGCAAAGGCTGGGAAGCGGCATTGCACCCGGACGACTCCCCGTTGATCGAGCGGGAATGGTACGATTCGGTGCGGAACGGGAGGCCATTCGACCTCGAATACCGGTTCCGTAACCCTGAAGGCAGGGAAAACTGGGTTCTCGGGAGTGCCACGTCCCTGAAAGGAGAGGACGGGGGCATAACGGGCTATCTGGGGATCATCATCGACATCAATGAACGGAAAAAGGCCGAAAGCGCCCTTCTTGAGAGCGAAGAGCGGTTTCGCAGGATTTTCGAACAGTCAGAGGATGCCATCATCCTCTTTCACCCCGGGACCTGCAGCATCATCGATGTCAATCCCACCACGGAAAAGCTGTACGGCTATTCCCGGCAGGAGTTGAAGGGACTCCGCTTCAATGTCTTCAGGTCGGACGCCGAGTACCATGAGTTCATCCATGCCGTCTGCATGTTGCGGGAGCCCCAGACGTACAAGTTCGACCAGATGCTCAATGTCCGCAAGGATGGCACTGAAATATACGTCTCCGTGCGGGCAAAGGTGATCAAGCTCCAGGGGGACGAGGCAGTCTACTGCACGCTGAGGGATATCACCCAGAGATTGCGGATGGAGGAGGAGTCACGTTCGATCCAGTCGCAGTTGATCCATACCAACAAGATGGCATCCCTCGGTCTGCTGGTTGCCGGAATTGCCCACGAGATCAACAACCCCAATAACTACATCATGACCAACGCACAGATGCTCTACCGGATCTGGGAAGATCTCGATCCACTGCTCCGGGCTGAAGCGGACCGTCGGGGCGACTTCATGCTCGGGGGGCTTCCCTTCTCCCGGCTTGAGGAGTCCCTGCCGGAAATGATCACTGCCATCTCAGAGGGATCGCGCCGGATAAAGGGGATCATCGGCAGCCTGAAAAGCTACTCACGGCAGGGAACCGTTGTCATGGGGGAACTGGGGATCAACCAGATCGTCCGGGATGCCCTGCAGCTTCTCAGCCATCATATCAACAAATTCACCGACAATTTCACGGTTGAACTCGGGGAAGGCATCCCGGCGATCCGGGGCAATGCCCAGCAGCTAGAACAGGTGATCGTCAACCTGGTCATGAATGCGCTCCAGTCCATGTCCTGCAGGAGCCAGCAGATATCACTCAAGACAGCATTCGACGAGAAAAACCGGGCTGTCTGCCTGACGGTTGCGGATGAAGGGTGTGGGATTCCTGACGGTATCAAGTCGCGCATCATGGAGCCCTTTTTTACCACAAAACTGGATGCCGGCGGGACCGGCCTCGGTCTCTCCATAACCAGGTCCATCATCCTGACGCATCACGGCAATATCGAGGTTTCCAGTCAGGTCGGACACGGCACGTCAGTGCTGGTGACACTGCCGGCCGTAGAAGATGAGATGCCGGATATTGAACCGCACGATGAAGGAGATGAACTGCATGAATGAAACGCCCATACTGCTGGTAGATGACGAACAGAAACTGCTCAAGGCATCGCAACTCCTGCTCATGAGCAAGGGGTTCTCGGATGTGGCGGCACTCAGCGACAGCAGGCAGGTGCTGGGGTATCTCCAGGAACATGAGGTCGGAGTTGTCGTGCTGGATCTCAACATGCCCCATCTGAGCGGCCTCGAACTGTTGCCGGAACTGGTCAATGAGTTTCCTTCGGTGCCGGTGGTGGTCATGACTGCCATTGACGAAACCGATACCGCTGTCAGCTGCATGAAGTCGGGAGCATTCGATTTCCTGGTGAAACCGGTAGAAACCGAGCGGCTTGCATCGACCATCCGCAGGGCGATCGAGCACAGGGCGATGTACCAGGAGATCGATTCGCTGCGGGAGCGGTTCTTTTCCGAAAAGATCGAGAATATCGCGGCGTTCAGCTCGATTGTCACCATGAGCCCCAAGATGCATACCCTGTTCAAGTATATGGAGGTCATCGCGCCATCCCGGCAACCGATCCTGATCTGTGGCGAAACCGGTGTCGGCAAGGAGTTGGTGGCAAAGGCACTGCACCAGTTGAGCGGTTGTCGGGGCGAATTCGTTGCGGTTAATGTGGCCGGCCTTGATGACACGGTCTTCTCTGATACACTTTTTGGACACAGAAGGGGCGCATTTACCGGTGCCGACCAGTCACGGGAAGGTCTCGTTGCCAAGGCTGCAGATGGCACCCTGTTTCTCGACGAGATCGGTGACCTGAATGACCAGTCACAGATCAAGCTGTTACGGCTGCTGCAGGAACGGGAATACTACCCGGTCGGTTCCGACAACACGAATGTGAGCTCTGCCAGGGTGCTGCTGGCAACGAACCATGATCTGCAGAAACTGATCGAAGAAAAGCGCTTTCGCAAGGATCTCTATTACCGACTCTATGCACACCGACTGACCATCCCGCCGCTCCGCGAGCGATTGGAAGATATTGCGCCGCTGCTGGATCATTTTCTCGGGAACGCTGCCCGCTCCTTTGGCAAAAAGAAACCGACCCCTCCCTCTGAACTGGTTACGTTGCTGGAAACGTACGATTTTCCGGGGAATGTCAGGGAGCTGGAGGCGATGGTCCACGATGCGGTAGCCCGGCATGTGGGTGGGGTCCTCTCGATGGAGAGTTTCAGCAGCGCCATCGGCATTATGCGCACACCCCGTCTACGCGGCGAACAGAAACCAATGGGGGGCGTCAATCCGTTGGAGGCAGTATTCGGCCATTTCCCGAACATACGCGAGGTTGAGGATTACCTGATCTCGGAAGCAATGCAGCGGTCGAAAGGGAACCAGGGGATAGCCGCAACAATGCTCGGGATATCGCGCCAGGGCCTGAACAAACGGTTGCGCAACGATTCTGTCCATCAGGAGGAAAACGGGGGTGATCTGCCGGCCTAGGGGGAGAGGTGCCCACTGGCAGGTTGCGTACAGCAGCAAAAAATGTGACACCCCTTTGTTGCAGCCTTTCCGGGCGTGCTCTGTTGCAACTAACTGAAATGAAGGGCTTGTTTTGTGTGGAGAGCGAAGTGGCACACTTGCTGCGAACCTCGATGCCGGCTGAATTCGTCATCCCGACGTATGACAATCTACTATGGAGGTCAGGCGTATGCTCAGATGTATTGCGATCGGACTGGTAATGCTCACCGCTTCTTCGGTTTACGGCGGAGAACCGCCCAAGACAGAGGAAGAAAAGACCCTGTATGCCATCGGACTCGTCATTTCCCGGCAACTGGCTGTCTTCGACCTGACACCGGAAGAGCTGGAAATAGTCAAACAGGGGATAACGGACGCCACCACCGGGAAAACGCCGGCTGTGGATATTGCGGCCTACAATGACAAGGTGCAGATACTGGCCAGGGACCGGCGCAAGGCCCAAGGGGCGAAGCTCGCGCCGGCAGGGAAGGAGTATCTCGAAAAGGTCGCAAAAGAAAAAGGTGCCGTCAAGACCGGTTCCGGAATGGTCTATCTCCCGTTGACAGAAGGGAAGGGCGAATCGCCCAAGGCAACGGACACGGTCAGGGTCAACTACCGTGGCACCCTGGTGGATGGGAGGGAATTCGACAGTTCCTATAAGCGCGGGAAACCGATCGAGTTCAGGCTTGACTCCGTCATCAAATGCTGGACCGAAGGGCTGCAGAAGATGAAACCCGGCGGCAAGGCCCGTCTGGTCTGCCCGTCTGACCTGGCGTATGGCGAAAATGGCGCCGGCGACCTTATCCTGCCGGGTGCAACGCTGGAATTCGAGGTGGAACTCCTCGATGTCAAGGCGCCGGTTGCACCTGCCAAGCCGGCCGGCATGATGCCGCCGCCAACAAAACCGTCAGACAGTCATCCCGGGTAGGTGCAACCCGAAACTGGCTGCTGCCGGGTATGCGATATTTTGATCAAAGAGGGGAGTTCGAATCCATGAATGTGTCATTCATCAAGACAGTGCAGTCCCTGTTCATCATCCCGGTAATGGTGCTTGCCCTGGCAGGGGGAGCCGAAGCGGCTACCACGACCTACAAACGGACCATCGAGAAATACGTGATGCCCGATGTCACCCTCATCAACCAGGACGGGAAAAAGGTGCGCCTGAAGAGCCTGGTAGAGATCGACAAGCCGGTTATCGTCGACTTCATCTACGGGACCTGCACCACCATCTGTCCGGTTCTCTCGGCGGGATTCACCAACCTGCAGCGAAAGCTCGGTCCCGACAGCCAGAAGGTCAGGCTGGTATCCATCACCATCGACCCGGAAAACGATACGCCCAAGGTGATGAAGGAGTATCTGGCGCGTTACCAGGCCAAGCCGGGCTGGGATTTCCTGACCGGCAGCCGCAAGGACATCGACCGGGTGATGAATGCCTTCAATTCCTACTACCGCAACAAGATGGACCACAAGCCATTGACCTTCATCCGCACCCCTGCAGACGGCAAGTGGATCAAGATTTACGGCCTCATCAGCACGAGTGAATTCATGAACGAATGCCAGAAAGCGGGGATCAAATAATGGTTATGTCTGACAACACATGGAAATATCTGCGGCTGAAGATCACTGCCTTCCTCGTTCCGGTTATTCTGGGAATCGGCGTTTGCGGTGCCTTTGGTGCAGAAAAGAAGGCGGAACCTTCCCCGAAGGAGATCCAGCAGCAGGGGGAACGGATGTATCGCGAGGGCATCCTTCCCTCGGGTCAGCCGATGAAGGCCTTTGTCGTCGGTGACGTGCCGGTGGACGGTTCATCGTTTACCTGTGTCAGCTGTCACCTCCGGAGCGGGCTCGGCTCCATCGAAGGCCAGGTGGTTACCACGCCGACCAATGGCAGGTTGCTCTACCAGCCGCGCAAACCTTTTGTGCCCGGCTCGGAATTCATCCCCTCCATCTCGAATTACGCCAAAAATCTCCCGGAACGCCCCGCCTTTACGGACAAGAGCCTGGCAACCCTCATTACTACCGGGGTCGACCCGGTTGGCCGTTCAGTGCTGAACGTCATGCCCCGTTACGAGATTGATGACAAGGAAGTGGCGATCCTGATCGACTACCTGAAGAACCTTTCAGACAAGCCATCCCCCGGGGTCAGTGAAACCGGAATAAAATTTGCCACGGTCATCGTCGAAGGAACCGATCCACGCGCGGTCGAGTCGATGCTCCTTCCGCTGCAGTTCAGCATCGACCGCAAGAACAGTCTTGCCAAGGCATCCCTGAAGAACTTCCGGGTGGCGCGCATGGGCTACAACATGCTGGGGAACCTCCACAGCATGACATTCACGCTGGACCACTGGACCCTGAAGGGCGCTCCCGAAACCTGGCGTGCCCAACTGGATGAGTATTACCGCAAGACGCCGGTCTTTGCCCTGCTGGGGGGGATTTCCGACGGGGAGTGGGAGCCGGTGCACCGCTTCTGCGAGGAGAACAGGATCCCCAACCTCTTCCCGGTGGTGGATTACCCGGTGCTGAGCGATTCGGACTGGTACACCCTCTATTTCTCGCGGGGAATCCGCCAGGAAGGGGAAGCTGCTGCCCGCTACCTGGATAATATGTCCAACCTCTTTGTCGGCAAGGCAGTCGTCCAGATCAGCCGTGATACCCGCAAAGGCCAGGCCCTGGCTGCGGGCTTCCGCGAGACCTGGAAAGAGATTGCCCAGACGACGCTGCAGGAAATTACCCTGGCAAAAGGGGAAACGCTTACCCCGGAACGCCTGCAGCAGATTACAGACAAGCAGCAGCCTGCCGCGCTGGTCGTCTGGGACGATGCCTCCGCTCTCCCTGCCCTCGCCAGCCTGGTCGGCAAGCCCGATGGCCCCAAGCTCGTACTGGCCTCGGGCACGTACCTGGGCACGTCGCTCTGGACGGTCCCCGAGCCGCTGCGCGAGCTGCTCTACCTGACCTATCCCTATCGCCTGCCGCAGGAAGATGCCCGCTTCGATGCACTGGTCATGAAGGTTCTGCCGGGGAAAGAGATCAGCGACTACGACCCGGTGATCATCAGGAAGTCGTATATCACCGGCGAGGTACTGGGGGCGGCGCTGATGGATATGCGCGGAGAGTATTATCGCGATTTCCTCTTCGATACCATCGGCATGATGAGCGACATGTATTATCCGTTGTACGAGCGGGTCAGCTTTGGCCCTGGTCAGCGTTACGCCTCCAAGGGGTGTTACATCGTCCAGGTGGGCAAAGGGCAGAAACCGCAGCTTGAACGGCGAAGCGATTGGGTCATTCAATAATTCCGAGGAGGTAACGCATGCGCAAGATCAGTCTTCTGACGCTATTCATCGCCAGTCTGCTCCCTCTGTCAGTTCATGCCCAGAGCGCGAAGGGTGAAGACCACAGGGTCATTATCGTCAAGGATTATCGTTATGAGGCCGGCGAGCATGTCCCGGCCAATCCGGAGGCCGGACAATCGCTGTGCGGAACACGATGCAATGCCCTGTCCACCGATTATCTCAACTACACCGAACCCGGCGGCTGGCGATTGATCAAGGTTGTCAGCGACCGGGAACTGACCGTCGAGCTGAACAACCCGTTCATGTCCGGGCACTGCATCTGCATTGCCGATGAGTACGAGGTGAAGATTGACGACCTCAACCGGCGAAAGTAAACGTCAATGCCACGCCGTTGTCGCCGAACATGACAGCCTCCTCCTGCAACAGGGGGAGGCTGTCGTCATTTTTGCAACCCTTGCCAAAGGAGCCGGCCACATATTTGTGCTGTAACAAGCCTGAACTATTGGGCGTTTGAGGTGCTGCCGTCTCTGGCATGTATATTGAATATTGTTTACACGAAAAGTGGGTATATCTTTCCAGTACTCCCGATAATCAAAGGTCTTGAATATTTTCAGAAAGTTGCATCGAGTACCCCCGTTTGAACCGTGAAACGATTTCAACGCAACCGATGGAGGTGAGGTATGAAAAAACTAGTGGCATTGGCAATCGGCTCCCTCCTGTCAGGACTGCTCGTCATGACAGCCTTGGCAGCAGAGGGCGACAATCTCCAGGTACAGCAGCCTGCCGTGGATGCGGGACAGGTGAAAAAGAAAGTGCCGGCAGCTACCAAGAGCAATGTCCCCAAGGCCCGGAGCGACTATTACAAGAAGCGTGAAGAGGCCAAGAAACGGCGCGACCTGTTACTCAAGGAACGGGAAAAGAACGCCGAAACGGGCGGGGTAGTCAAGTAGTAACCATCCTGCGGGCCGGACGGATTGGCCCGGATAATACCTGATAACATGTTGAGTGACATTACGAGTACATGGAGCCAATTATGAACAAACGACACCTGCGCCTATTTTCCGTTACGGTCCTTGCATTGGTATCGCTTGTCTGGGGGACGGGGAGCGCGCTGGCCTATCTCAGTCCCAGTAACCCTGCGGTACTGACGTGGGATGCCAACCAGACCAAGTTCATGGGAACGAGCTATACCGCCGATTACAGTGCGACGCCGATATTGAATTACGTCATCGGCCCCGGCAAGGTCCCCGATTATCTGACCACACCCAACTGGGCCTACAGCCCGCCGCTGCGTAAATTCATCGACAAGCTTCCCGGGCTGGGGGCCGCAAGTGCCAACAACCTGGGTCAGTACATCCCGGTAGCCACGCCGGATATCGTCACCTACCCCGGCTCGGACTATTACGAGATCGAGCTGCGCCAGTTTACGGAGCGGATGCACTCCGACATGCCGGCGACCACCCTGCGCGGCTATATCCAGGTCAATCGCGGCACGGATACCGCTGCCTGCACCGATCCGTCCCTGAACCAGGCCAACCCCTGCACCGCCGCCAACAACACCAAGCCGCTCGACTCGGTACCGCACTACCTCGGTCCGATCATCGTGGCCCAGAAGGACCGGCCGGTGCGCGTGAAGTTCATCAACAAGCTCCCTGCCGGCTCGGGTGGCGACCTGTTCGTGCCGGTGGACCAGACCATCATGGGCGCAGGCCCCTTTGATATCGATTATGATCCGGTCACCAAGGAACCAACTGCTCCCAAGACCGGCATATTCTCGCAGAACAGGGCAGAACTCCATCTCCATGGCGGTCGTACCCCGTGGATCAGTGACGGTACCCCGCACCAGTGGATCACCCCTGCCGGCGAGGTAACCGACTACCCCACCGGCATCAGCGTCGAGGACGTTCCCGACATGCCCGATCCCGGCGCGGGTGCGCAGACCTATTACTGGACCAACCAGCAGAGTTCCCGCATGCTCTTCTTCCACGACCATGCCTGGGGCATCACCCGCCTCAACGTCTACGTGGGTGAGGCTGCCGGTTACCTGATCCGGGATGCGGTCGAGCAGGATCTCATTACCCGCGGCATCATCCCGGCGGCGGAGATCCCGCTGGTCATCCAGGACAAGACCTATGTTGATCCCGCAACAATCGTTGATACCGACCCGACCTGGGCCTGGGGTTCCCAGCCCTGGACCGGCGGTGCAATGACCCCGGTCAAAGGGGACCTCTGGTGGCCGCATGTCTACATGCCCGCCCAGAACCCGTTCGACATCACCGGCATCGCCCCCATGGGCCGTTGGGCCTATGGTCCTTACTTCTGGCCGGCTACCAACAACCCCTATCAGCCGGTACCCAACCCTTATTACGATCCTGCCTGCGTCCCGACCGGAGACCCTGCCACTACCCCCGGCCTCCTGGGCGGCCCGTTTGGCATGTTCTGCCAGGCACCCGAGATCCCCAGTTCGCCGAACCCCTCCTGGGGCGCGGAAGCGTTCATGGATACCCCGACCGTCAACGGCACGGCCTATCCGGTCCTGAACGTCGATCCCAAGCCGTACCGCTTCAGGGTGCTGAACGCGGCCCACGACCGCTTCGTCAACCTGCAGCTCTACAAGGCAGACCCCAACCCGCCGGTCCCGGTCAACACGCCGGCGAACCCGCCCAACCCTGCCACCTTTACCGCTTCCGGCTATGGCGGTTTTGCGGGGATACTTGCAACCGGCACCGAAGTCAAGATGCGGCCTGCCCTGGACTATTCCACTGATCCGACCTGGCCCACGTCCTGGCCCGCAGACGGCCGTCCGGGAGGTATCCCGGATTGGTCAATGATCGGCCCCAACTGGATCCTGATCGGCACCGAGGGCGGATTCCTCCCCAAACCGGTTGAAGTTCCCAGCCACCCGGTCAGCTGGAACGCCGATGTAACCACGTTCAACGCCGGCAACGTCAATGCCGGTTCCCTGATCCTCGGACCTGCCGAGCGGGCCGACGTGATCGTCGACTTCTCCCAGTATGCGGGGCAGACCCTGATCCTCTACAACGATGCCCCGGCACCCTGGCCGGCACTCGACCCTCATTACGACTACTACACCGACGCCCCCGACAACCGCGCCATGGGCGGTGCCGATACGACCCCGGTCGGTTTCGGTCCCAACATCCGGACCATCATGCAGATCAAGGTCGGCACCTCCAACTCCGCGACCTTCAACCTGAATGCACTCAAGGCAGAATTCGTCTCGGCATCCAACCATGCGGGCCAGCAGGGGGTCTTCCAGCGTTCCCAGGATCCGCTCATCGCCGGCCAGGGCAACATGAACCCGACCGCCGACCCGGTCTATTACGAGGCATTCCCCTTCAGCGGCGCCTATGGCCAGCAGTACGACGCCATCAACAAGGCGTACGACAGCGTATTCCCGGCTGCATGGCCCAACTGGGGTGTAGCACGGATCAACGACAAGGTGATCTACTTCACCGGCAGCGATGGTTCGACCACCTACAACTACAATCCTGCCGATACCACGCCGCTTCCCTGGGATGGGACCCAGACCACCAAGGGTGGCCTCCCCATGAAGTTCAAGGCGATCCAGGACGAGCAGGGCGAGACCTTCGACGACTTCGGCCGTATGCGTGCCGCCCTTGGCCTCGAACTGATCACCCCGGGTGCCGGACGGGTCAACTTCATCGTCCAGACCTACAGCGACCCCTCCACCGAAGTGCTGGAAGAGAACGGCATCCAGGTCTGGAAAATCACCCACAACGGCGTCGACACTCACCCGGTTCACTTCCACCTGTTCGACGTCCAGGTATTGAACCGCGTCGGCTGGGACGGCTTCATCCGCCTGCCCGACCCGACCGAACAGGGCTGGAAAGACACGGTCCGGATCAGCCCGCTGGAAGACACCATCGTGGCCCTGAAGCCGGTCAAGCCTGCCTTGCCGTTCGGGGTACCGGACAGCTATCGTCCGCTCAACCCGGCCACGCCTCTGGGTGACACCACCGAACTGTCCCTGGTCGATCCGACCACCGGTCAGGCCTGGGCTACGCCAAACGTCAACCGCTTCATCAACCTCAACTGGGAATACGTCTGGCACTGCCACATCCTGAGCCACGAAGAAAACGACATGATGCGGCCGATGCATTACGCTCCGCTGACCACTGCTCCGGATGCACCGACAGGCGTGGCAGTCTCTACAGGTGGCGTGGTTACCTGGAACGACCCGACCCCGGCCATCACCGCCAACCTCGGCAATGCCAAGAACGAGATCGGGTTCCAGGTCCAGCGCTGCTCCGGCACCTGCACGGGCACGGATACCTTTACGGCTGTCAGCAATACCCAGGCTAATGCGGTCAGTTTCGCCGACACATCCGTGGCAGCAACGTCTGACTACTCGTATCGCGTCGTCGCCTACAACTCGGCCGGCAGCACCGCCTCCAACATCGCAACGGTAACTACCGGCAACCTCACACCGCCGACGGTTTCTGTGACAGCACCGGCCAATGGGGCATCCTTCCTCTATGGCGCACCGATCGCACTGTCGGCTACTGCCTCTTCCGGTGCCGGCATCGACAGAGTTGAGTTCTATGTGGACGGCGTTCTCTTCTCGACCGATACCACGGCACCTTACTCCTACAGCTGGACCACTGCTACGCCAGGTTCCCACACCATTACCGCACAGGCACATGACACGACTGGCGTCATGGCCACTTCGGCTGGGGTAGGTGTGACGGTGTCGGGGCTCGTCGCAAGCGTTTCTCTGGCTTCGGATATTGCAAGTCCGCAGCTGCTCGGCGCCACAGTTAACTTCACGGCAACTGCAACCGGCGGCTATGCACCTGAGTATGAATTCTGGGTCAGCAGAAACGGCGGTGCCTGGACAACAGTCCAGATTTACTCTGCCAGCAATACCCTGGCCTGGACACCGACTCAGGCAGGCGCATACTCGATACATGTCCGGGCTCGCAGCGCGGGATCGACTGCGGCATATGAAGCGTTTGCATACCAGAGCTATGCAATCAATGTCACGGCAGTAGCAAGTGTTACCATCGGGTCGGATGTTGCGAGCCCGCAGCTTGTCGGTGCCACGGTTAACTTCACGGCAGCGGCAACAGGCGGAGTATCACCCCAGTACGAATTCTGGGTGAGCAGAAATGGTGGGGCATGGACGACGGTTCAGGCCTACTCAGCCACCAACACCCTGGCCTGGACACCGGCCCAGGCAGGTGCGTACACGATACATGTCAGGTCCCGCAGTGCCGGATCGGCTCTGGCGTATGAAGCGTTTGCAAACCAGAGTTACACTGTCAACACCCCTGCAGTAGTAAGCGTCACCCTGGGATCGGATGTTGCGAGTCCGCAGCTTGTCGGTGCCACGGTTAACTTCACGGCAACGGCAACCGGCGGCGTAGCCCCGGTACAGTACGAATTCTGGGTCAGCAGAAATGGTGGTGCCTGGACGACGGTACAGGCCTACTCGACCACCAACACCCTGGCCTGGACACCGGCTCAGGCAGGTGCGTATACGATTCATGTCAGGTCCCGCAGTGCCGGATCGGCTCTGGCATATGAAGCGTATATGAACCAGAGCTACGCAATCAATGTCTCTGCTGTAGCAAGCGTCACCCTGGGGTCTGATATTGCGAGCCCGCAGCTTGTCGGTGCCACGGTTAACTTCACGGCAACGGCAACCGGCGGCGTAGCTCCGGTGCAGTATGAATTCTGGGTCAGCAGAAATGGTGGTGCCTGGACGACCCTACAGGCCTACTCGACCACCAACACCCTGGCCTGGACACCGGCCCAGGCTGGCTCATATGTCGTACATGTCCGGGCTCGCAGTGCCGGATCGGCACTGGCCTATGAAGCGTACATGAACCAGAACTACGCAATCAATGTCCCTGCGGTAGCAAGCGTCACCCTGGGGTCGGATGTTGCGAGTCCGCAGACTGTCGGTACGACGGTTAACTTCACCGCAACGGCAACCGGCGGCGTGGCCCCGGTGCAGTACGAATTCTGGGTGAGCCTCAATGGTGGTACTTGGTCGACGGTACAGGCCTACTCGACCACCAACACCCTGGCCTGGACACCGGCTCAGCCTGGTGCGTATGTAGTACATGTCCGGGCTCGCAGTGCCGGGTCGGCTCTGGCCTATGAAGCGTACATGAACCAGAATTACACCATGCAATAGTCTCTATTCGTACCCCGGATACAATAAGAGCGGGTTCATTACTGACCCGCTCTTATTGTATCTACTGCTGTTTTGCATTCCAAATCCTGGCTCTTGTCAATAATAAGGTCATCAAGAAACGGGGAGTAGAGATGAGGTTCCTCCGCCATAGTCTGACTGGTTCCCGTAATAGTCGCGGCAACCATTCAAGACCCAATTTTTGAAACAGCATATGTGACCGTTTGACCCGTCCAGTATAAAAATCGAAGACAGCGCCAATGGCCCCGATAAACTTGACGTTCAACCTGCCTTTGTTCTGATAAATCCATTTTTCCTGTTTCGGTGCAGTCATCCCCACCCACAGCACATCTGGCTTGATGCGATTTATCGCCTCGACCATCAGCCTGCTGTCCGCCTCGTCGAACTCGGCTTTGTAGGGTGGCGAATATGTCCCGGCAACTTTAATCCACGGGAAATCCTGCGGCATCTTTGTCCGTATCATTGATAACGTCTCTACGGATGATCCAAGAAAAAATACCGTGCACCCTCCTGAGCGATTCAATGTCTCCTGTAGACCCCAGAAAATGTCGCTTCCCGTAATCCTCTCGTGGATTCCCTTTCCCAGAACTTTTGAAGCCAGCACAATCCCCGATCCGTCGGGAATAAGCCAGTCAGCATCATGCAGTGCCTCGGCAAACTGCGGGTCGTCCTGTGCCGAAACATAAGAATGGGGATTGAGGCAGGCCAGCCAACGGCATTGGTCAGCAGATGCAATCCAAGCGGAAATATTCTTCAAACATTCTTCCAGGTCTTCGGCGTATACTGCATAGTCAAGAATATCTTCAGTCGCTGCCAGTTTCATTCCATACCCTTCTTGCTGTTCTCATCAATCGCCTGTGCGTAGATCCGCATCAAAGTCAGATAATTGGCCTGCTCGGTATAATTATCCTCAAACGATCCTCGTGCCCCTTGCGACAGGGTTTCCAACAACCCTGGCGAATGCCATGTTGTTCGCACCACATGGGCGAGAGACTGCGGATTGACCGGAGCAAAGACCACACCGTTTTCTTTATTCCGTACAATCGCCGGTAATGGTCCAATATCGGACACGGCTGCCGGTGTGCCAAAGGCGAATGCTTCTCGAACAACCATGGGGAACCCCTCAAAACATTCCGACGGCAGTATCAGTAATTTTGCCCCGGCAATCTGTGTTTGAGCTGCTTCAGAAGGGAGTTGTCCCAAAAAGCTGATGGACAAACGGCCTGCCAGTTGTTCAAGATTACTGCGCAGAGGTCCATCACCCACAATGCGTAATTCGGGCGCATCCGCCCCCCACAAAGCCCAGGCCCGGATCAATGTCTCGATACCCTTTTCCCGCGACAGCCGACCGGCGAACACCACATACTCTCCCCGTTCCTTCCATGGGATGGGGGTTGGATTGCCGGGATAGAAGTTCGGTTTCACATGCACTCGCTTGGCTGGCAACCCAGCTTTGACCATCAGGTCTTTCTGGAAGTCTGTCAAAGCTATAAATGCGTCCACCTTGTGTGTCCAGGTGCCAATGATTCGGTGGAGCGCGACGCTTATTGCCAAGGGTAGTGTTGCAATACGACTGTGTCGATAACATCCGTGAATAAGGGCCGGCAGCGTGGTATGGCTATCGATGCAGTCGGTGCAGGCACGACCATTTCTTACAGGGATAGCGGCTGGGCAGAACAGACGGTAGTTATGCAGGGTGAGAACTTTGGCAGCACTGCTGCCGATGGCATGAAAGATAGCTGGGGAAATGAGGGGAAAGGTGTTGTGAACATGTACAACGTCGGGCCGGAACTGCTGCACCTTCCGCTGTATCGCTCGGGCCATCCACGGGTTCCAGGGGGTGGTTAATGCACCCTGCAAGGTTCCGACAAAACCTTTTCTGCGAATGTCGTCGCTATGGCGAGTAAAAGTTGCAACTTCGTGCCCATGCTGTCGGAGCAGGTCAAGTTCTGCCTCAAAAACCTTGTTTTCGCCAGAAGGTGCTGATGATCCATAGTGGTTGTGACAGTATAATATTTTCATCAGTTAAAATCGGAATTAATAATTGGCTTTAGATCAGACAACTTGTCAGTGATGCCGTAAATAGTGAATGCTATGCAAAGCATGAATTGATAGAGAAAAACGTTTTCGAAAAGCGCAGAAGTAGCCATCGCAAGAGTTACGAGTAACGCGGCAAGATTCCATTTAGCACACATAAAGTCATTTTTTCGAAGAGCATTTCGCCAATCATTCAAGTGGCGCCTAAGTCTTGAAAGTAAGGCAGTACATATGATAGATAAGCCAATTATTCCTCCATCATAAAAGAATCTTAGATATTCATTATGTGGTAAGATACCAGATGATCGCATATTACTTTCTATGAGGGTTTTGACATTGCCAGTTCCAGTACCCATTATGGGGTGTTGTAATCCTTCTTGGAAAATATATGTCCACAATAAAGCACGTCCTGACGTGAACTCACCGCTTTGTGCCACATCCCCAAGACTTTCTGCGTTGTTAGGCATAAGCCGTTCTGCCATAGGTCCCCATTTCAGGGCGATGATTATGACGAAAATAATAACAATAAATGATTTTGCAAATTTTTTTATGTTCATTGTTAAAACGCCGGCAAACAGCAACATAATAATTGAACTAAGCAAGGCAGTTCGTGAGAGAGTCGCCAGAATACAAAAAAAACAAATTCCGGCTGCAAATAGAGCCAAATGTTTCTTTTTTGTATTAGCTTTGTCGTAGATAAGGACAGGTATGGCAACTGAGAGAACAGTAATCCCATACAAAGAAACCGATCTAGCGCCAATGAACCCCTTTTGCCCGATGCCTTCGACGAATGTAGATAAGCCAGTGGTTATTCCGATTCCTAGAAGGGTGAGTGGAACTACTATACTCTTGAGGACAGTAGCCTCAATTTCTTGACAATCATTATAGCTTTGTACAGTTTCATAAGAAAGTAGACCAATCATTGTTGGTAAAAAAAGACTCTGTAAGTCAACAATAGCGTATAGGAAATTATCTGAATTAATAGAACGCAAACAATAATAAGCAAAGGCGAAAAGAACCCAAGCATTGTTGCGTAGCGGAGATAATGGTATGCGATCAAATGGGTAAGTATGTAGAGTATATAATATCACACAAAACGAAACTACACTCCATAACACTCCAGTAGATCTGAAACCAGCCAGTTGCAGAGAGCTTGTTACGTCTATAGTGCTTGCCATCCAAATAAGAAACAGAACAAATTTCATTTGCAATTCCCCTGTTCTGTCATCACATAGATTCCTGAGATGGTTCTGTTAAGTTATGAGTGTTGCCTATATTTAGAATCTGCTTCACTGAGATGCAAAACAGATCTGCCACTTTTAGTTTGGCAGCTAGAATTATCCGTGCTTTAAATTCACTGTCCATTAGAAGGATTGATACAGAATTCACAAATGAATTTATTGTAAGCTGTGGGAGGAGCAAATCTTTCCCCGAAATGAGCAAGGTTTGCGATACACCAGATTGAGGTGAGACTACTACAGGCACTCCCGCGGACATTGCTTCATTCAATGACTGCGGCCATTGATCCATGGTAGCCGGATGAACGAATACGTCAGCCTCGGCAAACAAGGCGGGCATTTCATCGCGATGAACATGCCCCCGCAGTTCGACTCCCTTTAGGTCCATCTCCCGGATCATGTGTTCCAGGCGCTGCCGCTCCGGCCCCTCTCCTGCGATTACAAGTCTGAGTTCAGGAAACTTTTTCCGCAGTTCTGCGAATACCCGAAGCAAAAATATGTGATTTTTTCGCTCTATCAGATTGGCAACCGACAACAGTGTCGGTGGATGGGAGGTTCGTTTTGCGCGTTCATGGTCAACACGCGATCGGAATCCTGCAGGGTCGAACGTCATGTTCCCCAGGACGGTAACCTTTTGGTTGCTTACCCCCATCTTGGAGAGATAGGAACCGGCATGTTCACTATAGGCAATGAATGCATCTGCCAGCCGAAAGACGAATCTGCGAAATATCCGTTTCAACAGCCCCGCGTGCCTTTCGGAAAGATCTGTCCCGGCCCACCAGATTACGAAGCGTTTTCGGAATAGCCATGAATAGATGCCGCAGAGCAGTGTAATGGGAGAAGCATTGATGCAAACGACAACCTCGGGTTGTAAAAGAACCATTCGCAAGAAGATAAAAGGAAGGGTGACATCTTCGAAAGGGAAAGAGAGAGTCCGATTGTCGCTACAATATTCGAGCTCGGATGCGTTACGCGCATAGAAAAAAATCTTCCAGCCGGATTTGCCGAGCCTCTCGTACAGGTCGATGCGGTAGACTGCAGGTACGTTTGTGACCAATATATTCATTTAATGACCTGACTCAGGTACATGGGTTTTCATGAGGTCCAAAACCTGACGAATCGGATCACCACCAAGCCTACCCAAAGCAAACTCCTGCCCGCCTGCTGTGATTGCATTGCGGAAGTCGGCGTCTAGCACGACGCGAGCTATTGCTGCTGCTATGGAATCAGGGGAGCCAGGTTCAGCGTATGAAACACATTCCGCGTCACCAAGGGTCTCGCTGACCGTGGCGATTTTGCTGACTACCACCGGCACCCCTTGGGAGAAAGCCTCGTACAACACTCGTGGAAACCCTTCGCCAAGTGATGGCAATACAAAAATATCCGCTTGGCGGTAATACTCCAACATGCGCTCCTTGTCCGTAATGTATCCTTCATACTGCACAAGGCTTGTCACGCCAAGCTTTGCTGCTGTTTCTTCAATAGATGCGTAATATTTGTCGTCGAGACTGCCGACAAGCTGCAGGCTGACCTGCGCAGGATCGACGCCATGCTCTCCCAGTAATGCCAGTGCACGGACCAGATAGATGACTCCCTTACGTTCGGTAACAGGTCCCACAAACAGAAGCCGGACCTTACCATCACTGAAGAAGCTCTCTTTGACGCGAACATCGCTTCTGCAGATTGTCACCATCGGTACCGTTTCGCTTACCTGTTTGTTGTAATGTCTCAACCGCTGTAAATAGGATTTGCCGGTAACCAGGACAAATCGGGCACCGCTTACGGCGATTCGCTCTGCCAGCCCGATGAACGAACGGTACAGGTTAAAAAAGATTCGCCCTGTGCCGCTCCAGTCAGCCCGGAAAATGGCTGTCTCGTACCAATCTGAACCAAAATAGAGAAAATACGGTTTCCGGTACAACTGGCAGAGCAGTGTTGCCATGAAACCGCTCACGCCTGGCATGAATATATAGGCATAATCGCTGCGGCGAACCACATTGCGATATATGCTGATATGGAGCAATGTCTGCACTATCTTCCGCAAGGGGGCAAGCCTGGCGGTGGAAGAGGTAGTTACAAATTCGACATTTGCAGAGGTGACTGCATAGTCATACAGTGCCGTAGCTCCCTGCTGAAAACGAGGATCGTCGCCAGCAACAGCGCAGACAAAAAAAATCTGCTGCAATTCAGCGGCAAGCCCGTCCACTAAGAGTCCAAACCGGTCGTTTGTAAGATACTCTCCACGGTTGGGGACCGAGACGGCATAGGAGAAAACAGCCAGATTTCCGTTCATGAAACCTTCCCCTGTTTGACCTGCTTTTCGAACCAGGTAAGGTGGGCAAATCTCACTGAGGCAGGCAGTCGATCACTGGCAATCATTTTCTGAAAACCATCCTGTTACTCGTTGCAAACGAGGGGAATGCCGTGTTGAAGATCCTCGTCAAGTAACAGCTCCCCTCATGCCGATTATATCGTATGACGGAATATCCTCTTTTCACGAACCACGAGTAAAACGAATATGGTTGATTAAGGTGAACGGCATCATCGTCACTCTTCACAAAGAATATTCTGCCGTCCTTCATTCGTGGATAGATCAGTAGAAAATGGGGATCTGCGGCAAATTTTACACGGATATACCAAGAGAGCGTACGGAAAAGGCCAAGCAGGGCATCGAAAATTCTTTCATATTGCCAGTAGCGTTGTCCTGATCTCAGAAGCGACTGTATCGCGCGGATGGATATGTTTGGCCCACTCCAGTTCGGACCATGAAGGACAAAGAGCCCTCCTGGCTTCAAGACACGATCCAGCTCACTCAATATATTACTGACCTTGATGATATGCTCAAATACATTACGGGATGAGACGATATCAAAGGAATTATCTGGGAAAGGAAGTCTTTCTCCATCGTAACTTACCAGTTTTGCGCTACTACCCTCTAGATTTGTCGAAAATCTGGCCAGATCAACTTCGGAGAAAATATCAACTCCCGTCACTTGGAAACCATGCGCAGACAGGCTTAATGGCAGTCGCCACGAGCCGGTTCCAAAATCCAGTAGACTTGATCCCGGTACCGCAAACCGGGAGATAAATTGTGCGTAAGTTTCATTATCTTCCTCATTAACCAGTTCAACACGATATTCGACAGGCCGCGTCCGGTAAAAATGGTTCAGTGCATCTTCAACCAACGCGATATCATCGCCTTGTTGCAGCATGGCGGGAACTAACCTTCTTCCCATAACTACCTCTCTCCTGACGGAGGTTGTGTTAACCCAGCCACGACCTTTTCGGCAGCATTGGCCATTGCAGCAGGTGAAAAATTCTCCATCACTTTTTTGTGGCCGCTTATTCCCATCCACTTAACCCTTTCCGAATGAGCATAAAGTTCTCGTAGTCGCTGCGCCAACGCTTCTGCGGAATCATCAGCAATGATGAATCCGTTTTCTCCGTCGGAAATAAATTCAGATCCACCGCCATGGCTTCCGGCAATCACTGGTTTGTTTCGCGCTGCTGCCTCTAGAAATACAATGCCAAAGGAATCGATTGAACTGGGCATGACAAAGACATCACATGTATCATAATACTCTATGAGTTCTAAACCCTTCTTCTCACCGACAAAATTCACTTCTGATTCGAGACACATTTCTTTAACCATATGACATAGTTCTTGTTTATAAGATCCTTTGCCGACAATAGTATATTGCAGGCTGATGTTATCTCTTTTCAACAGAGAAAGTGCCCGCAGGACCAGATCATGACCTTTCCCTTTCTCAAGGCGGGCAACCGTTAATAGATGAAGCATATTTGATTGCACATCTGTCATTTTACAGGGGGTATTCAAAAAGATGTCGTCCACAACGGGGTAAATAACTTCACGGTTCTGTCTGACGCCGAAGGCATCATCAAGTATCCGCGCGGTGTGATGTGTGTTGGTGATGATATGCCGAACGGACTTGAGGAACCTTTTAAACATGAAGCGCTTAAGAGCGCCGAACCAGCCTTTGAATGCTGCCAGTTCCCTGATTTCAGTTCCGTGGAGTATTGGAACAAATGAAGAAACATCACTCCATAGTGCAAGTATTGAGGCGGACCGAATCATTTTCGCGTGGGTGATGAACGCTACATCGGAGCCGGATTGGGACAGTATTTGCCATAAGAGTACCGGTTCCAGGAAAAAACCTGCAAACCCTCCCCACGTTTTCATCAAAACTCTCGTGAAACATTCATTTCCCAGCTCTGCCGGACGGTTGGTGACAACTGTAACTGCATGTCCGTGGTGCGCGAGTGCCTGCGCTAGCTGAAAGCAGTAACTGCCGATACCCCCACTGTATGGAGGGAATTCATATGTGACTATTGATATCTTCAATTCGCGGTTTTCGAAAGCAGGGTTCTTAGAAGTTTGAGAAAGTCTTGCGCATGATCACGTTTACTGATGTCATCATCACTCAACTGCGAACGTATCAGCTGCATGATATCCTTCATGTGGAGATGCCGCTTCGATCCTGGATTCCCTTGACTGTCCAGGAATGTTTTGCTGCAAAAATTATAATAACTATCGGCTACCTTTCCAATATCCGGAAGGCTGATCGATGACACATAATGATCGTAATCCTTCCGGACAATTTCGATCTTCTCCAGAAGCTCTGCGTTATTGTCAAAGAGTTCTCCTGCTTTTCCGATGATCTCTGGGTGTCCGCCGCTTCTCAATCCGATTGCCGGTAATCCGCAATGCATCGCTTCAAGCAATGCATTTGAACATGGGTCGTTTTGGGAGGCGGTAATATAGATATCGTGTTCTGATAAGATGGAAGCGAGCTGTTTGCCATTACAGGGTGCATGTACCCGGATGTTTTTATAGGTGAAGGGGGAATTCCCTACAAACGTCATGCTGTATCTTGAAAAGTCGAGGTATTCATCAAGCCACCTATAATAGTCAAAACCTTTGGACATATAGGGTGACCAACTTGACGCAACCAGCCTGACAGGAAACGAGCATAACTTTTTATAGGATTTGTGATTAAAAATTGCAGGATCAGGAGCATTGATAATCACCTCATGTGGGATTCCTGAGTCGTAACCCATGGTGATGCAATTGTCGAGGCTCCATTTTGACTGATAGATCGATGCATCTGCTACCAGTTTACTGAACTTGAATATCCGCTGGTCAGTCTTGAGACTTCTCTCCCGGATGAGCTTTACAGGACCATCGATACGATGGATGAAGATTTTGTCCGGGAATCTGATTTTCATGGCAAGGACATCGACGAGTTTGTGATGACTATTGAAAAGAATGACTTCCGCTTTGGCTGGGTCCTCCTCGTAACAGTCTGTATCAATGAACTGTCGTCGCAATGCCTTGAGAAATTGGTTTCCACCACCCCATGGGCCATCGGTGAAACTGAATACGATGCTGATCTTTATCAACGGAGCGTCCTCCCGACGTCTACCGGTCTATTTGGCGCCAGAACATCCCTGCTTGAGCATATTTACTTTGATGCCGTTACAAACCACCCCGTTGTTATCACCTGTTTCCGGTAATCAATGCCCTTTTTCCGCTGTCCGATCCAAAAAAGTGGTGGGAGAAGCAGCCTTTTCAGGACTCTGTTGGATAGGCTTCTCGTATTGCATGATGAACTTATGAGTGCCACGTGAAGCAAGTCATGCATAACGGCAATGAGATTTCCCATCGGTTCAACTAAAATATTGCTGAAACCACAATTTCGTAGAGTCAAATATAGTTTGTCAGCAGTCCATCTTTGATAATCGTAAGGATCTGCATGGACAGGAAATAAAAAAGGCATGGAAACCAGGATTGTTCCATCTTGTTTCAGGACTCTGAAACACTCCTTAAGTACGCATTCCGGATGTTCGAGATGTTCCAAAACTTCAGTTAAAACAACATAATCATAGGAGCAAGTATCAACCGGTATGGCTTCGGCGCTACAACAGTAGTCCGGTTCTACAGTGGGGTCGATATTGACCAGATCCCACCTCTCTACATCTGCATAGGGAATCCTGAAGGTCCCTCTCCGTTTCCTATTCCCACCAACATCCAATACTTTGCCGGTGAAGGGAAAAGATGATAATTTTTGGTCGAGATAATAACGTCTCAGTGTCATCAACATCCCTCTAAACACAAACTGGTTTTTTGGTCCAGAAGCATTTAAACTATTTCTTTCTAAGAAGCAGTCCGTTTTGGCCCCCGTACAGATTAGTGCCATCAGGGACATTTTTGTGAGAGACCAGTACTTCAAGAATTTCAAAACCAAAGTTTCTAGCCACTTGTTTTGCCTGAGAGACAGATATCAGTAGGTTTGTGCAATTTACTCGTGCGGACATTTCTTTATACCCATTCGGTAATAATACTTTTTCTGCAAGCCTATCAAATAAATACAAAAACTTTGAAGGCTTATTGATTGATAGGAGGTATTTTCTACCAAAATAAAGAACGGCAATCCCACCTGGTTTTAATATCCTTGACGTTTCTTTTAGATAATTTTTGAAAACCTGGAATTTTTCAACATGCTGAAAAACAATGAATGAATACACAAAATCAAGTGAAGAGTCTTCCAGGCATATTTTGTCTCCCGTTGTTTTTATGAGTTGAAAGTTATGTATTCCTCGAGATTTTAACTCATCAATGACCATCTGATTGTTGTCATGGATATCAACCCCAATGACTGCCTTAAAGTATCTGCTGGCGGCAGAAAGAATTCTGCCGCCCCCATGTCCAATTTCCAATGCAATCTTGTCTTCAGGTTTCGTCAAATAAGCAGATGCCGGATGTGCGATGTGCAACATGAAATCCCAACCGCCACGTACAAAAGCAGCATCAGTGTCTCTGGAGCCATCAAACCATGTGAAAAAATCATCATTGGAAGCATCTGCCGCTTTTGAAATTTCTTCCTTGAAACCGACGATATGTCCTCTATTTTCAATTTCTTTTCCAATAGCCATTATCTGTACCTTCCGACGTCGAAGAATATATGCAATAAAGGGGCAATAATGTGGTTTTAAAACGTCCTGTCATCTGATGGCGCGACGAGCCGATAAACTAAGAGCGATTGACGTTATTCTAGATTGAGATTTTTTTAACGCATATTTCCTGGTTCTTTTCTATATCTAGAATCGATAAAGCTCTCGCTAATAGACTACGAAAACCTGTGATTCTGTTATTGAGGTTATTTGCTCTACTGTCATGAAGCCAAAAAAAAGAGATATCTTCTATTTTATACAAGATGCGCTTGATTTTGTATGGTGTCACGAACTGTAATGATTTAATAAAGGATACGTTTTTGCCCATCAGGAAGCAGTATATTGAGGTGATCAATTTGCCGAAACAGGTTGGAGCATGGATCTTATAATGACCCTCATAAGGGTAATTGTAGTTCGGTGTGTTCACATAGAGTGTGCCACCTGGACAAAGAACCCTGCACATCTCAACCAATGCTTGTTCAATACTTTGGACATGTTCGAGTACGGTAAAGCAGTAGACAAATTCGAAAGTCCCGTTATCGTACGGAAGTGATTCAGCCGAATGTCGCGAAAATAATTTCGTATCCAACCCACAGAGGTCTGCTTTCATCATACATATTTCAAGTGCTTCCGGATTTGGTTCTACGGCAAAAACATTCCTGACGCCCAATTGTTTGAGTGCAACCAAGGCCCCGCCTGTTCCTGCACCTACGACCAGTACATTGTTTAATTTGTCATATGATAGTCCAAGAATCTTTGCCAGACGGATTAGTCTCGATTTTTCGATATTGGCTTCGTCGTAACGGCTATTCACTCTGTTTTCCCAATCGGGAATACTGAGTGTGTCTCGATAGTAAAACTCATAATAATCAGCCATTTTGCGTCTAATCTCAGCAGAATACATGTTTTTATTCCGAGATCCTCGTCTTGATGATCTTTGCAGGAACTCCTGCAACAATTGTGAAAGGTGCAACATTTTTCCTTACTACTGAGCCTGCGCCTACGATAGCTCCTGTCCCAATGGTTACACCATCCAGTATTGTTACATTTGCTCCTATCCAGACATTATTTTCAATAGTGATCCCGAGTGCAGTGAAACCTTGATCATGAATTGTCGCAGTTGTTTCTTCAAAACTGTGAGATGATGAAACTATTACGCAGTTTGCTGCAATTCTGACATGTGTCCCAATATTGATTGTTCCAGTGCCGTAAAGGACACAGTTGGCATTGATTGAAGAGCAGTCTCCGATAGAAACAGTCCCACCCCACGTGTGTATCTGCGATCCACTTCTAATACGGCAGTCGGCACCTATTGATATATGTTCTGATTTTTGAGGACCTATGGAAATTATTGCATTGCTTTCTATTAATGTTTTAGGGCCAATACGTAGTCTATCTTTTTCAATCTTTCCCAGAAGGATGGCATTCCCTGCAATCTTGCTGCTTTGGGGTAAATACATCATTACCCTGAGCAAGTTTAATCTCGTTTCTGCATTCTTTTTTATATTACGGGCAATATGATATGCAAAAGTTGTAAGCATATGGTTTTCCTCTTGGTGTTTAACACTTGATAATTTGCCTGATTCTTGAGGAGAGCACTTTGCGAGTGTTTCGAGAAAGGCCAAAAACCCATGTCATTATAGCTGTTAATGTCCCAGCAATTAGTACAATGATAAAAAATGATTTCCAGCCCACAATAAGAGTATTCACCATAAGAGGTGGGATGAATATTGCAACAATGAACATAATGATTAAGAATATTATGCCTTTTAGAGTGTCATTTGTGACTATTGGCTGACGGTTGATGTATAGTTTCATGTATCTACGATACAATATCAGCAAGCTGCATTGACCTATTAGAAAGCCAGCCATGCTAACCGGCATATCGCAATATAATGATAATAAGTAAGTACATGTTATTGAAATAACACCACTTATGAATAAAAGTAGAGTCGTATTCTTGAAGTCCAAAGCTGCTAAAGCAATCAAGCTATCAATACGTATAAGTTGTTTGACAAGCAGGGTTGCAATCAAAATCAGATTTAATAGATTCCCACCGAAATAGTCATGGCCCACCCACAATTTTATAAAGACTTCGTTGAAGATCGCAATCGGGACACATACAACGGTCAACACGAAGATGACCAATGATTGAAGTTCAACGTGTATTTTTGCGACCCCCTCAGTATCCGCCTTACCATACATGCCTGTAAGCCCGGGCGCCACTGAACTGATCATCTGGTTTAATGGTTCTTGCATGAACCTGATAACAAAGCCAGTCATAGTATATATTGCTGCTTTGGATGGCCCCCAAAGTATGCCGACCATGATTACATCACTCGCATTCAGTAGAATCGCACCTAATGACGAAGCAAATGACCATCCACCAAGTCTTAAAAATGAAATAAAATCGCTTTTCACCGGCTTTCGCAGCGCGAACCAATCAACCACTTTTACTAGAACAACAAACCTGATGATGCCTGCCAATACGGCACCAACGGTATTTACGATAACCAACCCCTTGAGACCGTATCCCATTTTCACAGCATAAATATTGAGTAACCCGATAAAAAGGATGGAACCGGCAGTTACACCCATGGCCCTGTAATCTTGATTCATCCCCCGCAAGATGCTTCCTGGAACGTTACTTAGGCACAGTAATGGTACAGAAATGGCCGTAAATAAAAACGCATTCCTTACGTGAAGAGAGTTCGCAGGGGAAACATGGAGAATATCTGGTGCCCAATATGCGGCAAAAATGCCTCCTAGTAATAGAAATGGTGAGATTATGACTAATTGGATTAATGCCGTTGTGGTTAACCGTTGTTTTATCGAATCATCATTATTGTGTTGTTCACGCGCTATGGTAAATTTGAGAATTCCCGATACAAAGGTGTCACCCAGCAGGAGATAACTCAGACTTTGGCGAATAATACCCCATACACCAAAGAGTTCTTTGCCTAAGCCAGAGACAATGAGAGGTGTTATGAAAAATCCTACGATTAAGGTGGCAGAATGCTGTACTGCACTGTTTAATAACGTAAATGCGGCTTTTTGGGTAAGGTTTTTCCCGTCCTTCTTCACATACTCACCATCATTTTTTTCCAGCGCTCTTTTGTTTTACTATCCATACGATTGATACTCTCGATGATGAATGCAATTGCTATCGAGGCTAGCAGGGATATGGATATTGCAGAGGTGACCACCTTCCTCCGCAATGGCTTACTCTTCCTCTCTGGCACCTTCGCCGCCTGCAAGACCTGGAACGGGGCCATGTCCTTGGTTTCGGAAACCTTTACCGCTTCGTACTGCTTGCTCAGCATTTCCACTACCGCTTCCTGAATCTTGAAATCCCGCATCAGGCGTAGATATTCCTGTCCGAGCCGTGGCACACTCCCCACATTGGGAATCGAGCTGTTTCCCCCTTTTCCTTCCAACCCCGCAATCTGCGTCCGCAGATTTGCAACCGTCGTCTTGGTGGTTTTGACCTCCTGGCTGCTGTCGGTAAACTGCCGCTGCAGGGTGGCCAATTGTACCTCCTGTGCCGCAAGCTGTGCCCGCAATTGGGCAATTCCCGCAATGGTGGCCTGTGCCTGGTCCGTGACGGATATGGCTTTGTTTTTGAGCTGGAATTCTTTGAGTGCATCTTCTGCTCGACTCAAGTCGGCGCGGGCTTCGGCAATCCTTTTTTCCAGAAACGCGCGGTTCTTGCCGGCGCCGGTCATGTTTAACCCGGCAGTCAGAATGCCCAGCTCCTCCACATAGGCATTGGCCAGTTCGGCGGCACGCTTGGGATCTTTGTCATCTACCGAAATGGTGATGACCCCGTCCTTTTTGCCCAGAGAGACAATGGTCTTGGAATCCAGAGCCTGGTAAACATCCGTTCGGAATTTCGTCTTGTAGGTATCCATAAGCTTGAACCGATCGATGATCGGATCCTTTACGGTTTCACTTCTCAACATGGTGACATACAGGTCACTCGCTGACTTGGTTCCTACCCCGCCGGCCAGGCCAGCCAGTCCACCCAGTTGGCTCATGAGTGCACCCATTCCCCCGTTGTCATCGTCGCTCGGAATGATCATCGCCTTGGCAGTGTAGATGTTGGGCATCGTCAGTGTGATAAGAGCCGTAATGACGGTTGCACCAAGGGTGGTAAAAAAGATCATCCTCTTATGTTTGGCAATGACCTGAAGATAGTCCAGCAAGGTCGGGGGGGCTGGTGGTGGGGTAGTATGGGGATCTAGCGGCATGAATTGCTCCGTAACGGGTTATTTCTAATAGCTTATCAAATTCGGATCAAATGACCCTGTTAATCAGGTTCACGAACAAAGCCAGTATGCTCGAAAGGATAACCATACGATTCCGCCTGACATCGTTGCTGATCAGAAAGAGCTTGTAGGCGACAAAGAGGATGATCGATTTGCCTGCCACGGTGAGCAGGTGATACGGCGCTGTCAACTGGTCCGGCATGAGCGGTATGAAGATTACCGCCAGGAGTACGGAAAACTCAATGGCTGAATCCATCAGGACATTGTAGCGTTTGCGGATGAATACTTTGATTCCGATAATCAGGGCAAGGAGTGCAAACAGATATGCGGAGTATGCGAGAACGGGGACATCTCCTATGGTTGCGGTGCGTCCATGAATTTCCGCCTCGAAGAGTAGGTAGGCACCGGTAAGGTAGAGGCCTATCAGGAGCAGTTGGTTTATCCATGCCCGGTTGCACGCAACTCCCAGCAGGAGAACGCAGAGGAGAATTGCCGATGCGGCTGCATGGTAGGGGTCAGGCGCAAGTTCGATGGGTAATGCGATTGCCAGAATGATGACGGCGAGATATCGGGCGATCAGCAACAGCTTGTCACCCAACCGTTCAATTGCGGAGTTCCATGCTGTGACGAGAAGCATCGTATCGTCGTCTATCTTGTCTTTCCCTTTCGGGAAATATTTGGCGAATAGCGATAACAGCAGATAAAATATGGCCGTTGCGATTACGACGAACAGAAACAGCGAAGAGTCGCTGGCGTTGTAGTAAAGCACTGCTACGGCAGCCATGAAATACGACCAGCCGAATACCGCCAGCACCGATGCTTTGTGCCCCAGTCCAATATCGAGGAGGCGGTGGTGGAGGTGGGCACGGTCGGCGCGCATGACAGGCCGGCCGCTGATGAGGCGCCCCGCGATGACGAACAGCGTGTCGAATACCGGCACGGAAAGAATGACCAGGATTGCAACCGGGGAGACGGTCGGGGAAACGTCAATCAGTCTCACACCGAGCATACCCAGGGTGAATCCGAGCAGGTTGCTGCCGGCATCGCCCATGAATATCCGGGCAGGATAGGCGTTGTGTGCCAGAAAGCCGATGACCGCCCCCAGGAGCGCTGCACTGACAAAAAAGACCTGCTGCGATCCGACTTCTACAGCCAGTATTGCCAGGGCGAGGCAGGCTATGGCCGAAACACCTCCAGCAAGTCCGTCAAGTCCGTCAATCATGTTCAATGAGTTTATCAGCCCGACGATGCAGAATATGGTGAACGGGATGGCAAATGCCGTGGGGAGCTCGATTGTCCCCAGGGTAAAGAGATCACCGAGGTTTTTGATGTGGTTCTGACTGATGATGACGCCGACGCTGGTCCCGATAATCTGGCCTGCGAGTTTCTGGACCGATGTCAGGCTGCGCAGATCGTCGATGAACCCGACAAAAAAGATGATTATGCCGCCGGTGACGAGGCCGGAGATAAACGTGGTTGTCGTACAGAATAATAGTACCGATATCAGCAGACCGCAGAGTATGGCAATCCCGCCGATGCGGGGGACTGCCCGGTCGTGGATCTTGCGCTGGTAATCCGGCATGTCGACACCGCCAACCTTGATAGAAAGGTTGTACAGGGACGGCATGACCAGCAGCGAGGCCATCAATGCCGTGAGGAAAATATAAAAGAGCTTTATCGGTGGCATGGTATGAGAGTACCGTTAATCTCTTATCTGTGCTATCTCAGCCCCAGCAGCACGGTTCCGGCGGTAACGGCGATCTGGGACATGATGGTGGTGATCTCCTTGATGTTGCGCAGCCAGGCTGTTCTCTCGAATTGCTGCGGGACGACGATAGCGTCGCCGGAAGCAATCTGTTCGTTGAGGAACCCTCCGCCGAAGATCGATGCCAAAGAGGAGAACTGCTGACGGCTGAAGATCGAGCCGTCGGCACGAATCACGTAGATCCCGTCTTCATCGCTGTCCAGGGTGGTGCCGCCGGCAAGTTCGAGATAGTATTCGACATCTTTTTCGTCAATATGGACGAAACTGGTGGGGTTGACGACTCGTCCCAGCACGGCGACCGAACTGGTGGACTGGGGGATCTCAAGGGTGTCGCCGCCCATGAGTTCGATATCGTAGGGGGAGCCGGCAAATTGATCAAGGGAGTGTAACCGTATCACCATGCGTCCTTCGGCCTTGGACACCTTGAGCAGCTGCAGGTTGCGCCGTACCCCTTCCAGAGTTGCCTTGGCCGAGGCAAGCTCTTCCTGGCTGCTGGCAATGGTTGCCAGTTCGGTCATCTTGGTGTTCACTTCGATCTCGGCGTTTGAAAGGAATTCGTCCATCCGTTTCTGCTGCAGTTCGCGGACGGAAACACGGGTGAACTTGGCACCGTGGAGGTAGGCCTTGGGGGTGAAACCGCCGGCCCTGCGGATTACGGAACTGAGCCGCTCTCCCTTGAAAATCGGATAGGTACCGGGGAAGACGAATTCCCCTTTGAGGGTGATGTAGCGCTCGTTCTCTTCGGCCCAGTTGGGAATCTTTCTCACGGTCAGCTCGTCATGGGGCTGCAGCAGGATGTTGTCGTTGGGGTTCCCTTTCAGTGCCTCTTCCAGGCTGATGTTGATCGGGCGACTGGTGACGGATGAAGTGGTCCTGTTGATGCGGGTTATCTCGGCCGTGGAGAGGTAGGCGGTCTGGCGCGGATTGCCGGCGAACATCAGAAGGTCGCGCACCCGCATGTTCGTGAAAAGGCGATATTCGCCCGGTCTCTGGATCTCTCCGCTGATCCGGACGCGGGGCATTTCTTCCATTTCCCAGCGGGAGAAGATGCGGATCGTGTCGAATTCCTGCAGCTCCAGGTTGTCGGTCGGATCTTTGGCCAGGGCGCTGTTCACGTTGAAATAGAGGACCTCAGGGTGATAATCGGGGGGAAAGAGCCGGATGACCTGCCCTGCGTCTGCATAGTATTCGGGCAGGAGGTTGTCTTTGGTCAGGAGCTGATCCACCCGCATGCCGGGCTGCAGGGCATAGTCGCCGGGACGCAGCACGTAACCTTCGAGGCGTGCATAGCCGCGCAGGGTGCTGTCGATGGGGAATATCTTGACCAGGTCCATGTCCTGGATGGGGATGGTGCCTGTCTGATCGTCCAGGGTCTTGTCGGACGACTTGGGGTCGAGATGGACGTCGGTGACTACCTTTTTGTCGTGGGCGTCTACCCGCGAAATCTGCAACCGCTGGAGATAGCCGGTGGGAATGATGCCACCGGCCAGGGCAAGGAGTTCTTTGAGGGTCTTTTCTCCCTTGAGTTCGTAGATGGCCGGCCGGCGCACATTGCCCGCGATTCCGGCCACCGGGCCGATATTGGGCACGAATACGATGTCACCGGGCTGGAGGCGGATATCGCGGCTCTTGTCCCCTTTCAGGAAGAATTCATAGAGATCGACGGTCTCGATAACCCTGCTGTCCCGCCGGATGGCGATTGCACGGAGGCTTCCGTTCTTGGTGGGACCCCCGGCGGCTGCCAGGGCGTTGATCAGGGTTGAAAGGGAGGAGATGGAGTAGTCGCCGGGCGCCTGTACTTCACCGACGACATATACCTTGATCAGGCGCAGTTTGCCCATGGTGAGGGTGAACTGGAAATCCTTGAATACCTTGGCCAGCTGGCCGTTGAGCAAGGAGGGGAGTTGGCCGAAGCTGACGCCGGCGACCTTGACCGTTCCCACCCTTGGCAGGGTAATTTCTCCACTGCGGTTGACCTCCAGTTCGTAGGTCCCTTCGATGCTGCCCCAGAGGGTAAGGGCAATGCGGTCGCCGCTCCCCAGTATATAGTCCGGCCCGACCGGAATATCGGAAAGGGCTGCGAATCCCTGGGCTTCGGGGCGGAAGTAGTTGTAACCGAACTGGGCCAACTGGGTGAAAGAGAAGGGCTGGGGCACGACCTTGTCAGCATTTATGACAGAATCCCGCATGGCGCGTTCAATGGTCGAGATTTCCGGTGCCGTCTCAGGCCCGGATGTCTTGGCTGGAACGGCGGTGGCGTCTGCTCCCGGTGTACCGGAGGCTGCGGGAGCGGCTGACCCGGTCGTCGTGTTCGAATCCTGGAGTGCAGGGATTGGCAAAGAGGCTTGTCCGATCAAACCAGTAGAGGTAGGGGGAATTGTATTGAGCTTGGTTGGCAGGGTGGCGGTCGGAGAAGGTAAAAGATATGTTGGTGCTCCAACCGGTTGCGTTGAAGTTGCAGTCAGGGAGGAAGATGTCGTAGCGGACAATGTATTGTTATATATAGTCGCCGACGACGAAGAGCCGGGAATCTGCAGTATTTCGGCATCTGCCCATTGCGCGGGCGACAGCAGGAGCAGGAAAGTGCAGGAAATGAGTAAGGTCAGAAAGTGCCCGTGACGTTTCATTGAAGCTCCCTTTTGGAATAATTAAAGAAACGCAGACAATGCAAAAAAGAATTTATAGCAAGTTTTGTCAGGAAAATAAAGAGGTTAGTAGTTAGCCAGTTTTTGTATACATTTAGTATAGCATGCGAACGTGGGTACTGAAAAAAACACCTTGACGGTGTAGTGGGGATTTTGCTATAAGACCACTTCGATTTGAGGGGCGCTGGAGAAAAAGCGCCGGGCGGAAAAAAAGGGATTGACACGGACGTGAAGTTTGGCTATAGTCCCAATTCTGCCGCAGCAACGGCTTGGTCTTTGAAAACTAAATAGCAGATACGTTTTGTGGGTTCTAGAAGCAATGAATTTGAGAACGAATCACGATCCAATTTTCTGGTTAAGAATACAAACTGGAGA
>Ga0208371_1000100_pt1 | contig 35184 bp, 28 predicted proteins | sample SubbioCR12Aug_1A_FD_184827 | JGI IMG/M metagenome (GOLD analysis project Ga0208371, IMG submission 184827) | Serpentinite rock and fluid subsurface biosphere microbial communities from McLaughlin Reserve, California, USA - CR12Aug_1A (SPAdes) | ecosystem: Environmental > Terrestrial > Deep... | reverse complement strand
ACGACCAGAAAAGTCCGGAAAACGGGGACGATTTTGACAAAAATCACTCGCTTGACAGACCCTTGTTCAAATTTAAACCACCGTGTTGCTATGCGAGTGGAAATGGGTGGATTTATAGAAGTGCCCTTGACTGTGGCGGAACAGTACGTTTTGATTATTGCCAGATTGAGGTGACAGGCTCCAGCAACGATATTTTGTATCCAACGCGGATAAACGAAGACTGCATGGGGGTGGTATCGGAGGCAGCAACGGCGGTTATGGGCCGCTTTCCAAGCCGCGCTCCCCGATGATGCCAGTGGAATTAATTGTGGATAAAGGGGCTTTCGGCTAAAATACGCCTCCGTCTCGTGCCCATTTCCTCCTCATGACAAAATTCATCTTCATCACGGGCGGCGTCGTTTCCTCTCTTGGTAAAGGCATCGCCGCAGCCTCATTGGCGGCAATCCTGGAAACTCGCGGCATCAAGCTGACCATGCTCAAGCTTGACCCCTATATCAACGTCGACCCGGGTACCATGAGTCCCTTTCAGCACGGCGAGGTCTTCGTGACCGAAGACGGCGCGGAAACCGATCTCGACCTGGGGCACTACGAACGGTTCATCTCTTCCAAGATGAGCAAGCGCAACAATTTTACCACTGGCCAGATTTACGAAAGCGTCATCAAAAAGGAACGGCGCGGTGATTATTTGGGCGGAACGGTGCAGGTGATTCCCCATATCACCGATGAAATTAAGAACTTCATTCGTGCCGGCGCTGGCGATGCAGATGTGGCGATCATTGAAATCGGCGGCACGGTGGGTGATATTGAATCCCTGCCTTTCCTCGAAGCGATCCGCCAAATGGGCGTGCAGTTGGGGCGTAACAACACCTGTTACATTCATCTCACGCTGGTGCCGTACATCGCCTCGGCGGGCGAGATCAAGACCAAGCCGACCCAGCATTCAGTCAAGGAATTGCGTGAAATCGGGATTCAGCCGGACGTGCTGATGTGTCGTTCCGATCGTCCTTTGCCGGAAGGCGAGCGGCGCAAGATCGCCCTGTTCACCAATGTTGCTGAAGATGCCGTTATCTCGGCGGTGGATGTCGATTCGATCTACAAGATTCCCGGTCTTTTTCATGAGCAGAAGCTTGATGAGATTGTTTGCCATAAGCTCGATCTCAGCCCTCCCCCCGCAGACCTGAGCAAATGGGACAAACTGGTCGAAGCTCTGGAAAATCCGCAACGCACCATCGATATTGCCTTCGTCGGCAAGTACGTCGATTTGACCGAATCCTATAAATCCCTCTCTGAAGCTCTAATCCATGCCGGGATACATACCCGCAGCAAGGTCAAGATTCACTACATCGATTCAGAGGTTCTGGAAGCCGACGGCGTGGCGGCCCTTGAAAACATGCATGCCATTCTCGTGCCGGGCGGCTTCGGCAAGCGCGGCGTCGAGGGGAAAATTCTGGCGATTCGTTATGCTCGCGAGAACAAGCTACCCTATCTGGGTATTTGCCTGGGGATGCAGTTGGCAGTCATTGAATACGCGCGCAACGTGGCCGGCATGGCCGGGGCGCACAGTACCGAATTTGATCCCGATACCCCTTACCCGGTGGTTGCTCTGATTAGCGAGTGGCGTAATCGCGATGGTCGGGTTGAAACCCGTACTGCCCAGTCCGACCTGGGCGGGACCATGCGTCTGGGTGGGCAGATGTGTCTGCTTGCCGCGGATTCGTTGGCACACCGGGTGTATGGCGCGGATACCGTGGTGGAGCGCCATCGCCATCGCTACGAAGTCAACAACAGCTTGTTGCCGCAACTCGAAAAAGCGGGACTCAAAGTCAGTGGTAAATCGGCGACTGAGGATTTGTGCGAGATGATGGAATTGCCGGAACACCCGTGGTTTATCGGCTGTCAGTTCCACCCCGAATTCACCTCCACGCCGCGCAACGGACATCCGCTTTTCACGGCCTTTGTCGAGGCGGCCATTCGCCACGCCGGGTAAACGAAAGGTTTTTGTGAAACTTTGTAATTTCGAGGTCGGGCTGGATCAGCCGCTCTTCCTGATTGCCGGACCTTGTGTGATCGAGTCTCGGCAGATGGCTTTCGATACTGCGGGCATGTTGAAGGAAATCTGTCATGAACTGGAAATTCCGTTCATCTACAAATCCTCTTTCGACAAGGCCAACCGGAGTTCCATCCATTCCTATCGCGGCCTGGGTATCGACGAAGGGCTCGACATTCTCGCCGCAGTCAAAAATGAAATCGGCGTTCCGGTATTGACCGATGTCCATACCATTGAGGAAATTAGGGCTGCAGCGGCGGTGGTCGACGTGTTGCAAACCCCGGCGTTTCTTTGTCGCCAGACCGATTTCATCGTGGCGGCGGCCAGCGCGGGGGTCCCCGTCAATATCAAGAAGGGGCAATTCCTCGCTCCCTGGGATATGAAGCAGGTGGTTACCAAGGCGCGTCAGGCAAGCGGGGCGGACAACATCATGGTGTGTGAGCGCGGCGTGTCGTTTGGCTACAACAACCTGGTTTCGGACATGCGCTCGCTGATGGTGATGCGCGAAACCGGTTGTCCGGTGGTGTTCGATGCCACTCATTCGGTGCAATTGCCGGGCGGACAGGGAGACAGGAGCGGCGGACAGCGCGAATTTGTTCCGGTGCTGGCGCGGGCGGCGGTGGCGAGCGGGATTTCCGGGTTGTTCATGGAAACCCATCCCGACCCCGACAAGGCTTTGTCGGACGGGCCGAATGCTTGGCCATTGCCACGCATGAAGGAATTGCTGGAAACCTTGATCGAATTGGATGGCTTGGTGAAGCGCAAAGGCTTCGCCGAGCATAATTTGTAAGTCAATAAAGCGAAGGACATAAGAATGAGTGCCATTGTTGATGTGATTGCCAGAGAAATATTGGATTCCCGTGGAAATCCCACTGTCGAAGCCGACGTGCTGCTCGAATCGGGCGTGATCGGGCGGGCCGCCGTGCCTTCCGGTGCTTCCACCGGAACCCGTGAAGCGGTTGAGTTGCGCGACGGCGACAAGGAGCGCTATCGCGGCAAGGGCGTGCTGAAGGCAGTGGAGAACGTCAATACCGAAATTTGTGAAGCGATTATCGGCCTGGATGCCGAAGAGCAAAGTTTTATCGATAAGACCCTGATCGAGCTGGATGGTACCGAGAACAAATCTCGCTTAGGCGCCAATGCCATTCTGGCGGTGTCGATGGCGGTCGCCAAGGCGGCGGCGGAAGAATCCGGTCTGCCGCTGTACCGTTATCTCGGCGGTGCTGGCCCGATGAGGTTGCCGGTGCCGATGATGAACATCATCAACGGCGGGGCGCATGCCGCGCACAGTACCGATATTCAGGAGTTCATGGTGATTCCGGTCGGTTTGCCAACGTTTCGCGAAGCCCTGCGTTGTGGTGCCGAAGTTTTTCATGCCCTGCACAAGATTCTCGACGCCAAGGGATTGCCTACTACCGTGGGTGACGAAGGTGGTTTCGCCCCTAGCCTGCCGACCAATGAAACGGCGTTGCAACTGATTGTGGAAGCCATCGAGGCTGCAGGTTATCTGCCTGGTTCGGACGTCGCCATCGGCCTGGATTGCGCCAGTTCGGAGTTCTTCAAGGATGGCAAGTATCACTTAGCCTCCGAAGGGAAGGTGTTGTCTTCGGCTGAGTTGGCCGACTACATGGCGGCCTGGGTGGAAAAATATCCCATCATCAGCATCGAAGACGGGATGGCTGAACAGGACTGGGACGGCTGGAAAATTCTGACCGAGAAGCTCGGCAAGTCCATTCAGTTGGTTGGCGACGATGTCTTCGTTACCAATCCCCGGATACTCCGGGAAGGCATCCAGAAGGGTGTCGCCAACTCCATCCTGGTCAAGGTCAACCAGATCGGTACGCTGAGCGAAACCTTTGCCGCCGTCGAGATGGCCAAGCGTGCCGCTTACACCACCGTGATTTCGCACCGCTCCGGCGAAACCGAGGACACCACCATCGCCGACATCGCAGTGGCGACCAACGCCATGCAGATCAAGACCGGTTCGGCCAGCCGTTCCGAGCGGATTGCCAAGTACAACCAGTTGCTGCGTATCGAGGAGGAACTGGGGGATGCGGCGAGCTATGCAGGGCGGGAGGCGTTTCGCTACCTGAACTGATATGCGCTGGCTGACGCTTTTTCTGGTTGCGCTCATAGTGGCTTTGCAATATCCCCTGTGGTTGAGCAAAGGAAGCTGGCTGAGGGTGTGGGAAGTCGATCGGGAGCTTGCCAAACAGAAGGAAGTCAGCCAGAAACTCAAAGCCCGCAACGCCTCCCTCGATGCCGACGTGCGTGACCTGAAGCAAGGATACGAGGCCATCGAGGAGCGGGCGCGTAGCGAACTGGGCATGGTCAAGCGCGACGAGATTTTCTTTCAGGTTTTGCAAGATAGTCGCCAAGCTCCCAAGCAGGAAGACAAAAACAAGTAAACCCGGTTTCCTGGCGGGAAACCGGCGTTTGACTTTATTTTGTCGCGTCAAAATGTTATCTTTATCTATTAACCCAAACCAACGGAGATTATCCTAAATGGCTGTTGAACGTACCCTTTCCATCATCAAACCCGATGCCGTAGCGAAAAATGTGATAGGTAAAATTTATTCTCGTTTCGAAAGCAACGGCCTGAAGATCGTTGCTTCGCGCATGAAACATCTGTCCCGTCAGGAAGCCGAAGGTTTTTACGCTGTTCATCGCGAGCGTCCTTTCTTCAAGGATCTGGTGGATTTCATGATTTCCGGCCCGGTGATGATTCAGGCTCTGGAAGGTGAAAACGCCATCGCCAAGAACCGCGAACTGATGGGTGCTACCGACCCGAAGAAGGCTGAAAAGGGCACGATCCGCGCCGATTTTGCGGAAAGCATCGACGCCAATGCCGTGCATGGCTCCGACGGTCCGGATACCGCCAAGGTGGAAATCGCCTATTTCTTCCCCTCAATGGAAGTCTACAACCGCTAATGCCGGTCAATCTGCTCGATTTCGATCAGCAAGGGCTTCTCGCTTATTTCCAGGAAATCGGCGAGAAGCCTTTTCGCGCTAGGCAGTTGCTACGCTGGATCCACCAGTTTGGCGAAAGTGATTTCGCCAAGATGAGCGACCTCGCCAAGTCGTTGCGGGCGAAATTGAGTGAAAGCGCGGTGGTCGAGCCGCCGCGTCTGATAAGCGAGCAACAATCCTGTGACGGTACCCGCAAATGGTTGCTTGATGTCGGCGTGGGTAACGGCGTGGAAACCGTCTTCATTCCCGAAAACGAGCGCGGCACCCTGTGCGTTTCCACGCAAGTCGGGTGTGCCCTCGAATGCAGTTTCTGCTCAACCGGGCGGCAAGGTTTCAACCGTAATCTGACGGTTGCGGAAATCATTGGCCAGTTGTGGTGGGCTAACAAAGCACTCGGCTGTACACCTCGCAACGAAAGGGTTATCAGCAATGTAGTGCTGATGGGTATGGGCGAGCCGTTGCTGAATTACGATAACACGGTTGCCGCCGTGAACCTGATGCTCGACGATTACGCATATGGTTTGTCGCGCCGCCGAGTGACGGTCAGCACGTCGGGGATTGTCCCGGCGGTGGATCGTCTGCGTGAGGAATGTCCGGTGGCTCTGGCGGTGTCGCTCCATGCCTCCAACGATGCATTGCGTGACCAGTTGGTGCCGATCAACCGCAAATATCCATTGGCTGAATTGATGGCGGCGTGCCGCCGCTATATCGAAAAAGCTCCCCGCGATTTCATTACTTTCGAATATGTCATGCTTGACGGGGTCAACGATACGCCGGCCCATGCCCGCGAACTGATCGAGTTGACGCAGGATGTTCCGTGCAAGTTCAATCTGATTCCCTTCAACCCCTTCCCGCAGGGCGGGTACGAGCGCTCCTCGGCGGATAATATTCGTCGCTTTGCCGAATCGCTGATGCGTGCCGGTTTAGTGGTAACCACCCGCAAAACTCGCGGGGACGACATCGATGCGGCCTGTGGGCAACTCGCCGGGAAGGTGCGCGATAAAACCCGGCGCGGCGAACATGCCTTGAAGGAGGCGGCATGAAACGTCTGATCGTTTTGTTCTTTGCGGTGCTTGCTTGTTGTGGGCAAGGTGTGGCTTTCGCAATTGATCAAGATGCCCGCGCCCGTGCCCAGGCGCATACCGAGTTGGGGTCGGCCTATTTTAGCCGTGGCCAGTTTTCCGTGGCCCTGGAAGAGCTGAAGGAAGCGCTTAAGGCGGATTCCCGTTACGCACAGGCTTATAACGTTCTCGGTTTGGTGAATATGGAGTTGCGTGAGTACGCTCAAGCCGAGGAGAACTTTCGTAGCGCTTTGGGGTACGAGGAGAGCAATCCCGAAATCCACAATAATTTCGGGTGGTTCTTGTGTCAGCGCAATCGCGTCGATGAGGCAATGAAGCATTTCGATACGGCACTGAAGAATCCACTCTACGCCACCCCAGCGAAATCCCATATTAACGTAGGCTTGTGCTCCCTCAAGAAAAACAACCTGGAAGCGGCGGAAGATGCCTTCGTGCGGGCGCTCAAGCTCCAGCCGCAAAGCCCACAAGCTCTGTATTATCTGGGTGAGATGGCTTATATGCGCAAGGACTATCTGGAAGCCAAGGAATACTGCTCCCGTTTGTTGCAAGTTGCGCCGTCCGCTCCCGACGTGTTGTGGCTGGCGGTTCGCATCGAAAGGGCGTTGGGCAACAAACAGGCGGAAGATCGTTATGGCACCCAATTGCGCAAGAGCTTCCCCGATTCACGGGAGACCTTGGCGTTACGTAACAATCAATACGATTTCAGTGAATTGTCCAAATTCATCGGGCAGAGGAACAACAAGTGACTGACGAAATACAGGAAGTCGTCGAAGAGACGGCAATTCCGCCGCTGTCCCCGGGGAAGGTGCTGGCGGCAGCGCGTATCGAAAAAGGGCTGAGTGTGATGGACGTGGCGCGCAGTCTGCGTCTTTCCGCACGCCAGATTGAGGCAATCGAAGCGGAAGAATTCGAAAAACTGCCCGGCATGACCTTTATCCGCGGTTTTATCCGCAATTATGCCAAACTTCTGCAACTCGACCCCGAGCCTTTGCTGGTTGGGTGTCGGCAGACTTACGTACCTGCTGTTCAGGTGCAGGCAATATCGGTTCCTCCGGGACGAGTCGAATTTTCGTCGTCGCGTAGCCAACGGACTTTTTCCAGCAGTCACGAAAAATCCCGATTGGTCAAAATGCTCCCGGCGATTTTAGTCGTGACGGCTTTGCTTGGCTGGGGTATGTATGAGTTGCTGCAGGGCGGCAATAACCATACCGTGGTGGTCAAGCCCGCTGGTGACAGTTCTGCCGTCCCGTTGTCGTTGCCGCCGGCCACTATGCCGGAGCAGGGTGTATCCGCAGTAGTGGCGAGCGAACCCGTTGCACCTAGCGCTCCTGCCGCCGCCCCGGCACCCAAGGAAACCCCGATTGCGCAACCTCAGCCTTCCGTGCCGGTTCCGGAAGCCGTGGCGCAGCCCGGTAACAGCAAGGTCCGTCTCATGTTCAGCGGCGAATCCTGGGTGGAAATCAAGGACAAGGTAGGACGTACCATTTACAAACAAACAGGCTACGCCGGCAATGAACAGATCATTTCCGGAACGCCGCCCTTTGCCCTGACGGTCGGCAAGGCGTCCAACATCAAGGTGTTCTATAACGATAAGCCGGTCGAACTGGTGCCTACCGCAACCTCGGGCGATGTGGCGCGTCTGAACCTGAACTGATTTCCAACATGCTTCACCACGAAATCCCGCGCCGCAAAAGCCGACAAATCAAGGTCGGCAACGTATTGGTCGGTGGCGATGCGCCGATCAGCGTGCAGACCATGACCAATACCGAAACCTGCGATGTCGAGGCCACCGTGGCCCAGATCGAGCGGGCCGTGCGCGCCGGGGCGGATCTCGTGCGGGTCTCGGTCCCTTCGATGGAGGCTGCCGAGGCTTTCGGGGAAATCAAGAAGCGCGTTGCGGTTCCTCTGATTACCGACATCCATTTCGATTACAAGATCGCCTTGCGGGTTGCCGAATTGGGTGCCGATTGCTTGCGTATCAATCCCGGCAATATCGGGCGCGAAGACCGGGTGCGCGCCGTGGTGCAGTCCGCCAAGGATCACGGTATCCCGATCCGCATCGGGGTGAATGCCGGCTCGCTGGAAAAGGACTTGCAGCAGAAATACGGCGAACCGACGCCGCAGGCGATGGTGGAATCCGCGCTGCGCCACATTGACATTCTGGAACGTCTGGATTTCCCGGATTTCAAGATCAGCCTCAAGGCATCGGAAATTTTCATGACGGTGGAAGCCTACAAGCTGCTCGCCGAACGTATCGAACAGCCGCTCCACCTGGGGATTACCGAAGCGGGTGGACTGCGCGCGGGTAGCGTCAAATCGGCCATCGGGCTGGGGCTCCTGCTTTCTCAGGGTATCGGCGACACCATTCGGGTATCCTTGGCGGCAGACCCCGTGGAAGAAGTGAAAGTCGGTTTCGACATCCTCAAGAGCCTGCACCTGCGCAGCAAAGGCGTGAATATCATCGCCTGCCCGTCGTGCTCGCGCCAGAACTTCGACGTCATCAAGGTAGTGAATGCCCTGGAGACTCGCCTTGAGGACATCCTCGAACATCTCGACGTGGCGGTGATCGGCTGCGTGGTGAACGGTCCCGGCGAAGCCCGCGAGGCCGACATCGGGCTGGCCGGCGGAGCGCCCAACCTGCTGTATCTGGAAGGCAAGCCGGCGGGTAAGGTATCGGAAGACGACATCGTCGAGGAAATCGAAAAACAAGTGCGCCAGCGCATCGCTGTACTGAAAGCAAAAGCAACGTCATGACCCAGCAAATTCAAGCCATTCGTGGGATGAACGACATCCTGCCGCAACATGCCGATCTGTGGGCGTATTTCGAGCAAACCATCCAGGACTGGCTGGCGGCCTATGGCTACCAGGCGATCCGGATGCCCATCGTCGAGCAGACCTCGCTATTCAAGCGCGCCATCGGTGAAGTGACCGATATCGTCGAAAAGGAAATGTACACCTTCATCGACGCGCTCAACGGCGAAAGCTTGACGCTACGCCCGGAAGGTACGGCTTCCTGCGTGCGTGCGGTGCTGCAGCACAACCTGCTGTATAACGCCCCGCAGCGCCTGTGGTACATGGGGCCGATGTTCCGTCACGAGCGCCCGCAAAAAGGTCGCTACCGCCAGTTTCATCAGGTCGGTGTCGAGTCGCTGGGTTATGCCGGACCCGACATGGATGCCGAACACATCCTGATGACTGCCCGTTTGTGGCGTTTGTTGGGGCTGGACGGCATCGTCCTGCAAATCAACACCTTGGGTACCGGCGAAGACCGGGTTCGTTATCGCAAGAAGCTGATTCATTACCTCGAACAGCATCTGGATGTTCTCGACGAGGACGCGCGCCGTCGGATGCACACCAATCCGCTGCGGGTGCTGGACAGCAAGAACCCGGCGATGCAGGCGTTGATCGAAGCCGCTCCCAAGCTGTTGGCCGATCTGGACGAAGCTTCGCTGAAACATTTCGAAGAGGTGCAGGCGATGCTGCGCAGTGCTGGCGTGGATTACCAAATCAATCCGCGTCTGGTGCGCGGGCTGGACTATTACAATTTCACCGTGTTCGAATGGGTCACCACCCGTCTCGGCGCGCAGGGCACCGTGTGTGCCGGCGGTCGCTACGACGGCCTGATCGAACAGATCGGTGGCAAGCCGGCGCCGGCCTGTGGTTTTGCGATGGGGGTCGAGCGCCTCCTGGCATTGCTCGAAGACGACGGTTTCAAGGCGCCGGCGCGGGTGCCGGATGCCTATTTGCTGCACGTCGGCGAGGCGGCCGACCGGATGGCGATGCCGGTAGCGGAAAAGCTGCGCGACCGGGGATTGAATGTTATCCTCCACTGCGGCGGCGGGAGCTTCAAATCCCAGATGAAAAAGGCTGATGCCAGCGGTGCCCGGTACGCGCTGATCATCGGCGACGACGAAGCCGCCGCCGGCGAAGTGACCCTCAAGCCTTTGCGCGAACTCGCCGAACAGGCGCGGATGACGGTGGAACAGGCAGCGGAATTGCTCGACAACGTATAACTTTAACAGGGTATTAAGATGGCAACTTACGATCTCGAAGAACAGGAACAGATAGACGCGCTCAAGACGTGGTGGAAACAAAACGGCACCATGGTGATTCTTGCTGCCACGGTGTTTTTCGCCACCGTGGTGGGCGTGCAGGGTTGGCGCTATTACCAGAACACCCAATCGGCGAAGGCGTCGCTGAGTTACGGCATCCTCCAAAGTGTCGCGCGTGGCGGCGACATCAAACGAGTCCGCGATGCTGCAGGGCAGGTAATGGAACAATATCCTTCCACCGCCTATGCCACTCGCGCGGCCTTGATCGTGGCGGGAGTCAATTACGACAGCGGCGACGTGCAGAGCGCCAAGGCTCAATTGCAGTGGGCTATCGACCACACCAAGGAAAGCGAGGTGCGGGATATCGCTAGGTTGCGTTTGGCCGGCGTGCTGCTCGATGAGAAAAAGTACCCCGAGGCGCAAAAGCTCATGGATGAGCAGTCCGGCCCGAGCTTCACGGGACTGTTTGCCGACCTGAAGGGCGATATCCTGGCCGCGCAAGGCAAGGCGACGGAAGCACGCGCCGCCTATCAGACGGCTTTCGACAAGAGCGGCGAGAAGAGCCAATATCGCCAAATTATCCAGATGAAACTGGACAGCCTGGGTGGCAAATAAGGTGGAGCGGGGGAGAGTTCGCGTGAAAATAGGCAAATTCGCTACGCCGTTGCTGGTTGTCTCCCTGCTGGCGGGATGTTCCACGGTTACGGAGAAGATTACGACGGGCTTTGGGTTGTTCGGCCCCCCTTCAGCTACAGAAAAAATCGCTCCGTTACCTGAATTCAAGGAAGTTGCAGGTGCCCGGATCGTTTGGCGGAACCAGATTGGCGGCGCAGAGGGGCTGGTGTTTTCGCCCGTGGTGGTTGGTGGCAGCGTTTTTGTTGCAGGACAGGATGGGCAGATCGCCCGTTTTTCAGCGGATGGCAAGCCGATATGGCGCGTCGATGCCGAACGCAAGCTGTCCGGTGGCCTCGGAGTGGGGAGCGATCTGGTTCTGGCTGGCACCGGCAAGGGTGAAGTGCTGGCTTTCGACCTGGATGGCAAACCCCGCTGGACGGCCAAGGTTACCAGCGAAGTGCTGGGCGCCCCGCAAGCCGCTGACGACATCGTGGTGGTGCGCACCGGCGATGGGCGGATATTCGGACTGGACGGCAAGGATGGCAAGCGCAAGTGGGTGTACCAGCGCGCGATGCCGCCGTTGGCTTTGCGTAGCCATGCCGGGGTGATAATCACGCGTGGCGCGGTGCTGGCTGGTTTTCCCGGCGGTAAACTGGTGGCGCTGAATCTGACCAACGGCAGCGTCGGTTGGGAAGCGGCAGTTGCACAGCCGCGTGGTGCGACGGAACTGGAGCGGATTGCCGATATTACCAGCCTGCCTGTGGTGGATGAAAATATGGTGTGTGCGGTTGCCTACCAAGGGCGGGTGGCGTGTTTCGACCTGACCAAAGGCAGCCAGATCTGGGCGCGGGAGATTTCCAGTGCGGACGGACTGACCATGGATCATCGTTATCTTTTCGTCAGTGACGTCAAAGGAGCGATCCATGCTCTCGACAAGAACAGCGGCGCCAGTCTGTGGAAACAGGACAAGCTGGCGGGACGTCGCCTGAGCGCTCCGGTAGTCGCCAACGGCTATGTCGGAGTAGGTGACTATCAGGGATATATGCATTTTCTGGCGCGCGACGATGGCAGCTTTGCCGCCCGCATCGCCACCGACGGTGGTGCTGTGGTTGCGCCGCCACTGGCGGTAAATGGCAGCGTCGTGCTGCAAACTTCGAATGGTGGGGTATTTGCCCTGTCGGTACAGTAAAGCTTACATGAAACCTACTCTGGTCATCGTCGGTCGTCCCAACGTCGGGAAATCCACTCTATTCAATCGACTTACGCGCAGCCGCGACGCACTGGTTGCGGATCTGCCGGGGCTGACCCGCGATCGTCATTACGGCCACGGACGGGTGGGTGATAAACCTTACCTGGTGGTCGATACCGGCGGGTTCGAACCGGTCGCGAAGGACGGTATCCTCCACGAAATGGCCCGGCAAACCCTGCAGGCCATCGACGAGGCGGACACTATCGTGTTTTTGGTAGATGCCCGTCAGGGATTGACCTCGCAAGACAAGATTATTGCCGAGCGTCTGCGCAAAGCGGGGCGCCCAGTGTTCCTGGCGGTCAACAAGGCCGAGGGAATGCGCCGCGACGTGGTTGCCGCGGAATTTTTTGAGCTTGGACTGGGTGAGCCGCTGCCGATTTCCTCGGCACACGGCGACGGGGTGCGGGATCTGGTGGAGCTGGCGCTGGAATCCTTCCCGGTTGAGGCGCCCGTTGAAGATGAGGGCGATCATCCCAAAATCGCCATCGTCGGGCGTCCCAACGTTGGTAAATCGACGCTGGTCAATGCGCTGCTCGGCGAAGAACGGGTCATCGCCTTCGATCAGCCGGGGACTACTCGCGACAGCATTTACATCGAGTTCGACCGGGGTGATCGCCATTACACGCTCATCGATACCGCCGGGATACGCAAGCGTGGCAAGGTATTCGAGGCCATCGAAAAATTTTCGGTGGTGAAAACCCTGCAGGCTATCGAAGACGCCAACGTAGTGATTCTGGTGCTTGATGCCCACCAGGACGTTGCCGAACAGGATGCGCATATCGCCGGTTTCATCATCGAAGCCGGCAAAGCCGTCGTGCTCGCTATTAACAAGTGGGACAGCCTGGAAAGCTCGCGCCGCGAAGTCATCAAGCAGGATATCTCACGCAAACTGCAATTCCTTGAGTTCGCCAAATTTCATTATATTTCCGCGCTGCAAGGTAGTGGGGTAGGGGCGCTGTTCGGCTCGCTCGATCTGGCTTTCGCCGCCGCCATGGTCAAGTTGCCGACCCCCAAGCTGACCCGCATCCTGATGGAAGCGACGGAGAAGCACCAGCCGCCCAAGGCCGGCCCGTTCCGGCCCAAGCTGCGCTACGCCCATCAAGGCGGCTCCAACCCGCCGTTGGTGGTCATTCACGGAACTGCGGTGGCAAGTATCCCGGAAAGCTACAAACGCTATCTGGAAAATACTTTCCGCAAGGCGTTCGAACTCGTCGGTACGCCGTTGCGGGTGCAGTTCAAGCAAGGCGCCAATCCCTTTGCCGACAAGAAACCCGGCCCCAAAACCGAACGTGAGGAAAAGCGCGCCCACCGCCAGCGGCGCCGAGGACGCAAGTTGTTCGGTTCGAAATGAACGGGATTTATCCCGGTATTTGATTTTTTTGTTCTGCGAATTTCCGGCGTTGTGGTAAAAATATCCTACCTTGTTCGTCAGGAAAGCCGAAAGGCTATGGATTCCTGGCGGATTTACCCAACGCTCGAAAATTCCAGGTAGAAAAATGCAACCCGGTCCACGCGAAATAGTCACGCCCTTCCGCCCCATTCCTCTCGACGTGCCGGAGGGGATGAAACCCAACGAATTTTTCAACAGTACCGAAAACATCAACGATTTGGTTCATAACAACGGTCTGTTGATGAATCCGGAAAACCTCCTGCTCTACCGCAAGGCGCTCGGACACAGCAATGAGTTCGACACCTCAATCATCTATAACACCTCGCAATGCATCCTCAATCCGCTGGGCCGTCCGGTGCGCCGCACCCAGGTGCCGGACAACGTCAAGCACGTATGGAACAGGATGAACCAGATCATCATCGAGTACATGCTGGAACAGTATCCCGATCCGGCCCAGCATCTGGTGCTGGCAGGCGAGGCCAGCCTCGATGCGACTTGGCCGCTGACTTCGCCAGGGGTGCCGAGCATCCGCATGTTGCACAACCACTTCATCGTGTTTCCCATGGATGGGTTGCGCAACGCCAAGATCGCCGACCCGAAGAATCCCAATTTGACCGATGGCGGGCAGCACTCGCTGTTCGAGAAGTACATGCACGACGTCTACCGGGAATTCATCTGCAAGGCGCTGCATCTGGAAGTGCTGAGGCCGGTGAGTGACGACGCGGCACGCTTTGAGTTGACTGGCTACCCGCAAGGCTTGCCGAGTTGGGAAATCCCGGGCGGTGCAGCGACCCTGGAGGATGTTCGCTTCTGGCACGAATACGATCTGGTTCTGAAAGGGTTCATCGACTTCTACCGCACCTTCTTCTCCCAAGTGTCCACTCGTAATGCGCCGATGCTTGAAGATGCCTATTTCCCGGATCAGGTCGAAAACGTGCTGTTGTTCAACAACGATTTCCTCAAGACCGCCAAGAAGGTGCGCGACCGCTGCATCACCGACGCCAAATACGCCAATGCCATCCGCTGGCAACCGGCTTTCAAGCAGCTTATTTATCGCAACGACCAAGGCAAGCTGATCGTGACGATCAGCCAGAATTCCATTGGTAACGCGATTACCGAACTATTAGGCGTGGTGGTGAACCGTGTCGCTGATGCAGTGTCCTATGAGAGGCAGGAGCCCCGCTTGATTGAACGTTTGCTCGAAGTGCGTCGTCGTTTGATCGAAGCCGATCTGGGAGAGGGGATTGCCACCGATTATTGGCCGAAGGAATAGATTTTGGTAAGCATTTGTTGGCAAAATCCAAAAAAATCAAGTAAAGTGGAAATTCCCGATTTTTATAACAACAGCGGAGAAATATTATGAGTGCTAAAGGGCAATTGTTACAAGACCCGTTTCTGAACGCGTTGCGCAAAGAACACGTGCCGGTGTCCATTTATTTGGTTAACGGCATCAAACTACAGGGACAGGTTGAATCTTTTGACCAATATGTGGTCCTGCTGAAAAACACCGTGACCCAGATGGTATACAAACATGCCATTTCCACAGTGGTGCCGGTGCGTCCTGTCTCCATTCCTTTCGAAAACGCTACTTCCGAAGCCTGATGTTTGATCGCCCCTCTGGCGGCGGTGCGGCGATTCTCGTTGGTCTGGATTTCAATGATCTGGACTACGAGGAAAGCCTGGAAGAGCTCAAGTTGCTCGCCGAAAGTGCCGGACTGGACGTGCGTACGGTAATTCGCGGTCGGCGCGCTAAGCCGGATGCGGCCTTGTTCGCTGGCGTGGGTAAGGTTGAGGAAATCGCCTTGGCTTGCCAAGCTTACGAAGACAAGCCGTTGGTGATTTTCAATCATGAACTGACCGCGGCGCAGCAACGCAACCTGGAACAGCGGCTGCAGTGCCGGGTACTCGACCGGACCAACCTGATCCTCGATATTTTCGCCCAGCGGGCTCGTAGTCATGAAGGCAAGCTGCAGGTCGAACTGGCGCAGATGGAATACTTGTCGACCCGTTTGATCCGCGGCTGGACGCACCTGGAAAGGCAAAAGGGCGGTATCGGGGTGCGCGGCGGGCCTGGCGAAAAGCAGTTGGAAATGGATCGCCGGATGTTGCGTGAGCGCGTCAAACTGCTCAAAGACAAGCTCGCCAAGTTCCGCCGTCAGCGCGATATCCAGCGTCGCGCCCGGCAGCGGGCCAACGTGTTCTCGGTGTCGCTGGTGGGGTATACCAATGCCGGTAAATCGACGCTGTTCAACCAATTGACGCATGCTCAGGCCTATGCCGCCGATCAATTGTTCGCCACTCTCGATACCACTACCCGCAAGGTGTTCCTTCCCGAATGCGGGGAGGTCGTATTGTCGGATACGGTGGGATTCATCAAACAGTTGCCGCATACCTTGGTGGCTGCGTTCCGCGCTACTCTGGAGGAGGCCGTCCAGGCCGATCTCGTTCTGCATGTGGTGGATGGCGCGAGTACCAATCGCGACGTTCAGGTGATTGAGGTTAATAAGGTGTTGGCGGAAATCGATGCGGCCGGGATTCCCCAGGTGGAAATTTTCAACAAGATCGATTTGAACGGAATGGAGCCGGGTTTGGAGCGGGATGAATATGGTAGAATCCGCCGGGTTCGGGTAAGCGCCCTCACCGGCGAAGGCATGGATTTGATCCGCGTCGCGCTGGTGGAGCACGCGGCTTTATTGCGGCCTTCGAGAGCAAGCAGCGAAAGCGCAACCACTAACTTGGGAAACTAATCGACATGGCATGGAACGACCCCGATTGGGGCAAAAAGAACAACGGTAGCGGCCCACCCGATCTCGACGAATTGTGGCGTCGTTTCAATCAGAAGCTCAATGAGCGTTTTGGCGGTAAGGGGGTTCCTCCCAGTGGCGGCGGGATGCCCGGTGGGCGTATCAAGCTCCCCGGTGGCTTAAGCGTGATGCCCTTGCTGGTGGCGCTGGTCTGGTTCGGCAGCGGTTTTTACATCGTCGATGCCGGCGAACGTGGGGTGGTGCTGCGCTTCGGAAAATATGTCGAAACCACTACGCCTGGCCCGCGCTGGCATTTGCCATACCCCCTCGAAGGGGTGGAAATCGTCAAGCAGGAACAGGTACGTACCGTTGAAGTCGGCTATCGTAACAACGTCAAGAGCAAGGTGCTGAAGGAATCCCTGATGTTGACCGATGACGAAAACATCATCGATATCCAGTTTGCCGTGCAATACACCCTAAAATCGCCCGAAGATTTCCTGTTCAACAACCGTTCTTCGGAAGAAGCCGTGATGGGCGCAGCGGAAACCGCGATCCGTGAAATTGTCGGCAAGAACAAGATGGACTTCGTGCTCTATGAGGGCCGCGAAGCCGTAGCGGCGGCAGCTAGCAAGTTGATGCAGGAAATTCTCGACCGCTACAAAACAGGGATCAGCATCAGCAAGGTGACCATGCAGAACGCCCAGCCGCCCGAACAAGTGCAGGCGGCCTTCGACGATGCGGTGAAGGCCGGCCAGGATCGCGAACGTCAGAAAAACGAAGGTCAGGCTTACGCCAACGATGTGATCCCCAAGGCGCGCGGCAATGCGTCGCGTCTCTTGCAGGAAGCCGACGGCTACAAGCAACGGGTGATTGCCAATGCCCAGGGTGACGCCAGCCGCTTCAAGCAGGTGGTGGCGGAATATAGCAAAGCCCCCAAGGTCACGCGTGACCGGATGTATCTGGATACCATGCAACAAATGCTCTCCAATTCCAGCAAGGTGCTGGTCGATCAGAAAAACGGCAATAACCTCCTTTATTTGCCGCTCGACAAGCTGATCCAGGCGAGCGGCGGAAATGCTCCGGTTCCTGAAATCGGTGCGCCGACAAAGCAGCCGGCCGCGGAAACGCCGCCTCTGGTTCAGGATAACGCAGGAACGGCGCGTAGCCGCGATGCCTTCCGCAGCCGTGAACGGGAGGTGCGTCCATGAACAACCTTAACAAGATAATGAGCGGCCTAGTAGTGGCCTTCGTGGTGGTTAGTCTGAGCGCATTTACCGTGGATCAACGTCAGGCAGCCATGATTTTTCAGCTCGGTGAAATTGTCGACGTAAAAACCGAGCCGGGGCTGTATTTCAAGATGCCCTTCCTGCAAAACGTGCGTTTCTTTGATGCGCGCATCCTGACCATGGATTCCCAGGAGCCGGAGCGCTTTATTACTTCGGAAAAGAAAAATGTGCTGGTGGACTCCTTTGTCAAATGGCGCATTGTCGATGTAAAGAAATACTACGTCAGCGTCGGTGGCGATGAAATGCGTGCCAAACAGCGCCTTTTTCAGACCGTTAATGACAGCCTGCGCGCCGAATTCGGCAAGCGTACGGTGCATGACGTGGTTTCCGGGCAGCGCGACCAGATCATGGAAATCCTCCGTCAGAAGGCAGACCAGGATGCCCGCAAGATCGGCGTGCAGGTGCTCGACGTGCGCTTGAAGCGCGTTGATTTGCCACAGGAAGTTAGCGAATCGGTGTACCAGCGCATGGAGGCTGAGCGGAAGCGGGTTGCCAACGAACTGCGTTCCACTGGCGCTGGCGAAGCGGAAAAAATTCGTGCCGATGCGGATCGCCAGCGTGAGGTGATTCTCGCCGAGGCCTACCGCGAAGCCCAACGCACCAAGGGCGAAGGCGATGCCAAGGCAACCGCGCTTTATTCCGAAGCCTATTCGGCCAATCCCGAATTCTATGCCTTCTACCGCAGCCTGGAAGCGTATCGGCAGACTTTCAGGAACAAGAGCGACGTGATGGTGCTGGACCCCAGCTCGGAATTCTTCAAGTATCTGAAGTCACCCGGCAAGTAATTGCCTGGCAATGATGGAGTCGAATCTGATTGCAGCGGTGGCGCTGATGTTGGTGATCGAAGGACTTCTTCCATTTCTCGCGCCGGCCTTGTGGCGCGAGACTTTTCGTAAAATGACCGAAATGAGCGACGGGCAATTGCGCTTTATCGGCCTCACCTCGCTCTTGGGCGGCTTGCTGCTGCTCTTTCTGGCTGGCTGAACCGGAACCGAAATGACTACCCATAACTGGCTACTTCCCGAAAACGTCGAAGATATTTTACCGGCTCAGGCTTGGTACATCGAAACTCTGCGCCGCCGCTTGCTGGACCTGTTCCACGGTCACGGCTACCAGCTTATCGTTCCTCCCTTGCTGGAGTATCTGCCGTCGCTGCTCACCGGCAGCGGTTACGACATGGACACCAAGACCTTCAAACTGGTCGATCAGTTGAGCGGGCGAATGATGGGGCTGCGCGCCGACATCACGCCTCAGGCGGCGCGTATCGATGCGCACCTTCTGAACCGCCAGGGGGTCGTACGTCTGTGTTATGCCGCCAGCGTGGTGCACACTTTGCCCGATGGTCTGATGAAAACCCGTGAACCGCTTCAGGTCGGTGTCGAATTGTTCGGCCATGGCGGCATCGAGGCCGATGTCGAAGTACAGCAAATGATGCTGGATGTCCTGGAAATCGCTGGGGTCAAGCAAGTCCATCTCGATTTGGGGCACGTCGGTATTTTTCGTAGCTTGATGAAGAACGGCAACGTCTCTCCGGAACTGGAGGCCGGGTTGTTTGGTGCGTTACAAGGCAAAGACAGCGCGGTACTGGTCGAGTTGTCGCAATCCCTGGCGCAGCCGATACGTGAAGCGCTGTGCCTGCTGCCGACTTTGTATGGCGAAGTGACCATTCTCGAAGAAGCACGCCGCAAATTGCCGGATTATCCTGAAATCACCGAAGCGTTGGACGATCTGGCCAATATTGCCGGCCAGTTGCAGGGGCGGGTGGTGCGTTTGTGCGTCGATCTCGCCGAATTGCGCGGCTACCATTATCACAGCGGCGTGGTGTTTGCCGCTTATTCCGAGGGGTGGGCCAATGCCATTGCCCAAGGGGGACGATACGACGAAGTAGGGCGGGTTTTCGGGCGCTCCCGTCCGGCAACCGGATTTAGCCTGGATTTGCGCAATCTCTGTGAAGGGTTGCCGGTACCCGGCTTGGCCCCTTCAATTTTAGCGCCATATATTCAGGATAAGGTGTTACGCGATACAATCAACACTTTGCGCGCGCAGGGTGAGACAGTTGTAGTCGACCTGCCGGGGCATGAAGCCCAACAGGGCGAACTGGATTGCGACCGGCGGCTGGTTAAGCGCGACGGCTCGTGGCACGTAGAAATAATTTAGCACGCTAAGGGATAAACAGCATGACAAAAAACGTGGTGGTAATCGGCACCCAGTGGGGGGATGAAGGTAAGGGCAAGATCGTCGACTGGCTGACCGATCATGCGCAATGCGTGGTGCGTTTTCAGGGCGGTCACAATGCCGGCCATACGTTGGTGGTGAACGGGCAGAAAACCGTGCTGCACCTGATTCCCTCCGGCATCCTGCGCGAAAATGTGGAATGCTGCATCGGCAACGGCGTAGTGGTGTCGCCCCAGGCGCTGCTTGAAGAAGTGGAAATGCTGGAAAAAGCGGGGGTTGCAGTCTCCAGCCGCTTGAAGATTTCCGAAGCCTGTCCAGTGATTCTGCCTCATCACATTGCCCTCGACCAAGCCCGTGAAGCGGCCAAAGGCGCCGGCAAGATCGGCACGACGGGACGCGGTATCGGCCCGGCCTACGAAGACAAGGTGTCACGCCGTGGCATCCGAATGCAGGATCTGTTCCATCGCGAGCGGTTTGCTGCCAAGCTGGGTGAAGTGCTGGATTACCACAACTTCGTCCTGAAAAACTACTTCAGCGCCGCCATTGTCGATTTCCAGAAAACCCTGGACGAAACCATGCTGATGGCGGAGAAGATCAAACCCATGGTGGCTGATGTGCCGCGCCTCCTGTTTGAAGCCAACAAGGCCGGCAAGCACATTCTCTTCGAGGGCGCGCAAGGGACGCTGCTGGATATCGACCACGGCACTTATCCGTTCGTCACTTCCAGCAACTGTATCGCCTCCAACGCCGCGACCGGCAGCGGGGTAGGACCGCAGATGCTGAACTACGTACTGGGTATCACCAAGGCTTACACAACTCGCGTCGGCTCCGGGCCTTTCCCCACCGAGCTGTTCGACGACAATGGCAAATATCTGGCCGAACGCGGCCACGAATTCGGCGCCACCACCGGACGCGCCCGCCGTTGCGGCTGGTTCGACGCCGCTGCGCTGAAACGCTCAATCCAGATCAACGGTGTCACTGGCCTCTGTGTTACCAAGCTCGACGTGCTGGACGGCATGGATACCGTGCGCCTGGCCACCGGCTACAAGCTTGACGGTGGCGTTAGCGACATCCTCCCTGCCGGTGCGGAAGCGCTGGCCAAGTGCGAGCCGATTTACGAGGAAATGCCGGGCTGGAAAGACAGCACGGTGGGCGTCAAGGAATTCGACAAACTGCCCCAAGCGGCCCGCAACTATCTGAATCGCCTGGAAGCGGTTTGCGGTGTGCCCATCGATATCATTTCGACTGGCCCGGACCGCGAGGAAACCATCGTTCGCCGTCATCCCTTCAAATGATGGCGTGATCCCGTAAGATCAAGCATTGAGGGCTTTCCCTGCCCGCAGTACGGGGAAAGTTTCCCTCGTGCTGGTTGCGCGGGGGAAATGGTTTCCGGAATTACGCATGACTGGACGTTTATAGCGCCCCCAGAGTAATTGTTCATGTTTGACCAGTTGGTTACGAGCGGACTTTTACATGTATTTTGAACATTTCGGATTAACCCAGCCCCCCTTCAAAATTGTTCCAAACCACGAGTTTTATTATTCGGGCGGCAGTCGCGCGGATATCCTCGACAAGCTTGTCTACGCGGTTACGTGCAACGATGGGTTGCTCATCAAAATCGTGGGAGAGCCCGGTACCGGAAAAACCATGTTGGCGCACATGCTCGAAGTCAATGTGCCCGCCGAGGTGGAAATCTATAAAGTCCCCAGTCTTGCCTTAAAGAAAAACGAAATTCCCTGGGTTCTGGCCGATAACATGGGCTTGAATCTGGGTAAGCTGAGTTATGATCGGGCGGCCCTGGTGCTTCAGCAGCACCTAGTCAGAAAACAGCGGCAGGGCCGCAAGGTCTTGTTGTTTATCGACGAGGCTCAAGCACTGACTTCAACCGTGTTAGAGGAAGTTTACCGGTTGTCCACCGCGGAAAATGAACCCTTCAAATTGTTCCAGGTTGCCATGTTCGGTCAGCCGGAACTCGATGCGCTCCTTAACCAACCGCAGTTGCGCAATTTCAGGGATCAAGTCACCCATTGTTTCAGCCTGAAGCATCTCGGTAAGGAAGAATCCGGCGATTACCTGCTTTTTCGTATGCGGACCGCAGGCTATCGAGGCCCCCAGGTGTTTTCAAAAAGCGCGCTGAAGCGCATTTTTTCCGCTTCCAAGGGGTCGATCCGGCGTATCAACATCCTCGCTGACAAAGCGCTGTTGGCAGCTTTTCTCGATAACACCCACTTGGTCAACAATGTCCAGGTGGACGTCGCGTTACGGGAGAGTTGGTTCGAGCCCGCTAAAGTGGGACCGATTCCCCGGGTTTATCTGGGACTCTTGTTGGGGTCGATCTTGTTGACGGTCTTTTTGTGGCTATTGAAATGGCAAGCTACCGCCAAACCCGCCCCGGAAACCCCGATTACCCCACTTTCCGCGAGTCGCGATGCATCGCCTCCGGTGTTGAGCAAGGCGGGAGAAAAGGAAGGGGTGGTAAATGCTCCGGCAAGCCCGCCGGCGCAGCCCACCGAGATAGCGGCATTGGCAAATGGCGTTTCGTCAGTAGCAGCATCGGATGTGCCTGCAGCCCCGCCTCCAGCGGCGGAAATCGCCAGGCAAGAGAAAGGGGATAAGGTCGTCAAGTCTAGCGAAGATGTCCTGGTTCCGGCCTTGGTAAAGAACAAGCCGGTTGCAGGTCATGGCGCTGTCGGCGCCGGGAAAAAAAGCCCGGAAAAAGGGCCGCGCCCTTCAACCTCGCTGGCTACCACCACGGCATTGGAGGCTTCGTTGCAGACCAGCATGGAATGGCTCAGGAAACAGGATGAGAGTCAGTTTACCGTCCAGCTTGCGATAACCCCTCCGGAGCATGCCTTGGACGAAATGCAGCGCATTTATTCGAAATCGCAATTGAAGCCTGACCAAATTGCCGTGTATCGCACGCTTGCCGACGGCAAACTGATGATCGGCATTGTAAGCGGCGCCTATCCGTCGATACGCGAGGCGCGCGAAGCGGTGGCCCATTTGCCGCCGTCCCTTCTGGAGTATTCCCCTCTACTCCGGACATTCAAAGGGATTCGCAAGGAAATCAACAGTTAATCCGGCTTTATCGGGGCGTTATCGAAATTTTGTTCGTCATGCTTCTTCGTGAAGGAAGGTGAAGATTCGTTCACACTATGTATGCGGAATGGTACCGCCCCCCCTTCTGAGCTTTCCTGCGGTGCGGCTTTCAGATTGGCAAGGCGGGAAACTCGCCCGTTGATGTCGGCACTTTCTTCCACGACCAACTTGTCGCCATAGTACAAGTCGCCTTCCAGCTTCCCATAGACCGTTGCTCTATGGTCGGCTCTGACGCGGCCCTTGACCTCGCCGTCGATAATCACGTTTGCAGCACGTATTTCACCGATCACGCGACCGCTTTCGCTGACGTAAAGGAGCGAGTTGGTCCCTTCAACAATGATTGATCCTTCGACCTCCCCGTCAATCTTGACGCCACCCTGCACGGTAAGCTCGCCTTTGAAGCGGCATCCTTTGGCGATTAACGAGCCATTCTGAATCAGGCCGGTAATGTCTTCTGCCGTAATCGTCATTTCTTTCTGAAGTTGTTGGGGGAGGTTCAGTTGTGCCATGGTTTTCATTCTTTCCTAAGAATTTAGGTCAATTCCTGATTGGGTTACGGTCTCGTCAATGCTTGTTGTTCGAGGCATCGCAAGCATTTCCAGAAGAGTGTGGGGAGAAGGAGGCTATTTTTTTTCCTCATCAATGCCATTGGACTGATTGGGCGTGAGTGTCATTTCTCCTGCACCGGTTTCAGGTGAGCTTGTCGTGCCTGGCGCTAAGTTGGACTGGCTGGCAGGTTCTTCCTGGCTGGCTGGCGGCACGGCTGTCGGCGCGGCGACCTCTGGCTGACTGGGCGGCGTTGAAATAGTCGCGGGCCGACTACCTCTGAAACCTAATACATGACTGATTGTCGGCCAAGTTATCAGGATCGAGATCAGCAACACCAAGACGGCCAACAATGCAGCGATACCCAACACCAGATTGGTTTTGCTTTGGGTGCGTTTGTCATTGGAGAATCCATGCCTGCTTGCAACAGACGGCTTTTTTGCAGGGGTGATAGGCACGCTGGCTTCCAGTGCATTCCCTGGCACGGTTTCCGAGGGTGTGGTATCGGATATCGCGTGGGGGGGCTGTTGATCGACGTGGCGCTCATCAAGCGGCGCGAATTCGGGGGAACCCGGTCCTGCAAGATCAAACGCTGCTGCGACCTCTTGGGGCATTGCGGCTGGCGTGAGCGGTTCTTCCGCCTGCGCGTCCTGTTCAGTGAGAAAGGCGGGAAGGGTGGGGAGTTCGGGCGGAATAATGCTCATCTCTGCCGCCGTCGGCAAGCTTGGGGGAAGGGCTTTCTTCGAGGATGCGTCGTGATCCTGCTCCGCGCAAACGGTTAGGGAGGGCATCACCAATTCTTGGGCGATATTGGGTTCCATCTTTAGCGGTGGAGCCGGAACAATCTCAGGTGGCGTTTCCTGAGAGATTGAGGAAAGCATCGCGGATGCTACCGATGTCGTGTCAGGAAACGGAATATTCCGCGTGGCGTCTGTCGAAAGCGTGGTTTCTGGGAGGGGCGAGGTTGGCTTCTGTTCTTCGGCAGATTGGTCGGAGGAACGGGCGGGGGAGTTTTCAGGATTAAATTCTTCTGTTTTTGGCAGGACATCGGCTTCAGCAATGTCAAGTCGGTCATGGTCTGTCAGCCGGTCCTGCAACGGTGGAGTACTCAAAAAAGCCGTTAGACGGGGGCTTTCTTTGATGGAATGCCATAGCATTTTCTCATTAATGCCCGCCAGGATATTCTGCATTCAGTTCTCTCCCTGCTAAGGTTAGGCGCTGCGACTGTGGTGTCGTTGGTCAAGATGCCTGCTGTTGAATGCAGTTGGCAACGTTGCGTGCGGAATGCAAATTATACAGTAACGCCATTCGCTCCATCCGTTACATCGAGTGATATGCGGATTCCCTTTTTGGTGCGCGCGGCACTTTTTTATGTGTGGGGAGGCGCAGAGGTAACTTTCTAGCTTACACCGGTTTTTTTTTGCATCCGAGTATTTGGTGAGTATTGGTGAGTAGACGTTTCTGAAGAGTAGGCATAACTTATACCAAAGGGCGTTTTTTAAACTGGTTTGAGATGTTGTTTGACAAGTGTGTCTTAACCATCTTAAACTCAAAAAAAGTCTATAAGAATTAAGGGGGTGTTATTTGTTTGTCATAAAAATGGGGATATTGAGGTTAGTGTGAGCTCAATGCTAAATAAAGGTGCCCTATTAAAGATCGGCAGGCTAGGGAGCGTGTTCATTGCCATCGTGTTGGCGGGATGTGCTGTCAAGCGGGATCGCTACGACGTCCCGGCTATTCCCCTGCCCGAGAAATTTGACAAGGCTCAGGTCAGCAAAGAACTGGCTAGCGAAGCGGAACGCATGGCGGCCGCTGCCCCCGCGGCAGCTTCGACTATTCCCACAGTCCCATCGGAAGTATCGCCGCTGCCGAAAACCAGGTTGGATAAGGTGTTGGTTGACTGGTGGCGTTTATTGGGAAATCAGGAACTGGACTCGCTGATCGATAGGGCGCTCGCCAATAACCACGACTTGGTAATCGCGAATTTGCGGATCGCGCAGGCGAAAGCGCGTGCCGAGCAGGCGGTTGCCGATAAAAATCCAGTAATCAGCGTACCTGCCCAAGCCAAGGTCGAAGCACCGGTATTCGGTATCGGAACAGTTGGTTCCGGGGGGCAGGTCGATTCGATTCGTACCTATCAAACCAGCTTGCGGGGAGACTGGCGCGTCGACCTGTGGGGGGAAAAGCAGTCTCTTATCGATTCCGCAGATCTCCAGTTGTGGCGCGCGGCTTTCCAGCGCGACGACACGCAACGCCTGCTGGTAGGGAGTGTCGTTTCCAATTTTGTGGAATACCTTTCCTTGAACGACCGCCTGCGGGTGTCGCGCGAAACCGAGGAAGTGCTTAGCGGTATGGTGAGGTCTGTCGAGCAAAGGCTGGAAAAAGGTGATGCCACGATTACCGATCTTGAGCAGCAGCGCGCGGCGGTATTCGCGGTGAGGGCTACTATTCCGGCATTGGAACAGCGCCGCGAAGATGTCAAAAGCATACTGGCGCTATTGAGCGGTACGGTTCCCGGTAATCTGTCCCTGCCCGAAAAGGGTATTGATTCAATATCCTATCCGGTGGTGTTTCCCGGAATTCCGAGCGCCTTGTTGCTGCGCCGGCCGGATGTTAGGGTGGTGGAAGCTCGAATGCTGTCCGCCGACGCGGACATCGACGTTGCTCGGGCACGTTTCCTTCCTCCCTTGGATCTATCCGGTCAGGTCGGCTATGGCAGCCATTATCTTTCCCAAATGTTCCAGCCGCATACCTTCTTTCTGAACGGGATCGCCAATCTCTCGGCAACTATTTTTGACAGCGGGAAACGGACGCGAGAGATCGAGTTTGCCCGTGCCGTGCATGAAGAAATGGTGGAAACCTATGCGCGGGTCGTTTATCTCGCGGTGCGCGAGGTGGAAGATGCCTTGAATGCCCTGCAAAAGACCAAGAAGCGTTTTGAGGCTCAGCAGGAAGCAACCAATGCGTCACGGCGTGCCTGGGATTACAGCATGGAATCCTATAGCGCGGGGGCTATCGATTATTTGACTTTGCTTGATACCCAGCGCACTTATCACAGCAACCTGAATGAGTTGCACTTGATCCGGATGGCGCGCTATGTTGCCATGACCAATCTCTTCCAGGCTTTGGGCGGCGGGGTGCAGCAGGGCGATATCCTGCCAGGGAAAGGATATCGCCCTTCGGCGCCCGGCGAGGCGGATGCGGGGGTGGTGTTGACGGCTGCGCCGCCGGTTCTGGAAATCGACGGGATCGACTGGACAGAAAGCCTGTTCGACGACAAGGGCGATTTTTGGCTGGTGGAATTATCCGGCGTGTATGACCGCACCGCTGTTGCCTCCAAATGGCGGGACATGCGCAAACGCCTCGCCGGCTTGGTCGCGGAGCGCTCGTTGGCGCCGCGCCGCCAAGGAAAACTGGTGGAAGGCAATGCCGAAAGCGCCGCTTGGTATCGATTGTTTATCGCTAAATTCCCCACCTCGCGGGATGCCGAGAAATCGTGTGCCGTATTGCGCGCCAATCAGCACCGTTGTCGAATTGTCTCGTCCCACGCTCTCGATGCTTCGGGTGCAATCACCGAGCCGGCAGAATCGCCTGCAGCCGCAATGTCTTCGGGGGGGCAAGCGCAAAGCCCGCAGGCGTCGAGCGAGCCGGAGGTGGCTGCCGTGACGGGGCGTGGCGACACCCAAGGCGAATTGCGCGAAACGGCCGTTTCCACGGCTTCGGCCCTTACCGAGAAACTCGGACGTCATGGATTCAAACCGAAGATTGTGCCCGCACTTTTGGTCGTCGATGGTAACCCTCAAATGGTTGCCAGTTTAGCTACGCCAGTCTTGAGGGTCGCACTTCGTGAATGGCGCGAGCCATGAACGCTCAATTCCCGGTCGATGAGCGTCGCGGGGCTGATGAAGTCGCCATTGAGGCGCCGGCACTATCCGAGGTCGTTTCTTCTTCCGAGAGCGAAGGTCGTTCCTCGCCACCCGAATTGACAACGCGGCAACGCCAGATTCTGGCTTTGTTGCAGGCCGGCAAGGTCAACAAGGAAATTGCCAGTGAATTGGGCATCGGTGTCGGCACGGTCAAACAGCATGTCGTGGCATTGTTCAAACGATTGAATGTGCATAACCGCACCATGGCGGCGTCGCGGGGTATGAGCCTGTTGCAGTCCGCGCAGCATGAGAGTTCCGTCATGGTTTCGGACGGCCTGCTGGAACGACGTCCGTGCATCGTGCTTAGCATTGCTCTGCCCGACGAGGTGGATCGCCAGGCAGTGCGACTTTTGCACGGGGTTCTTGCAGCACTGGCTTACGATCATGATGCGCTTTTCCTTGCTCGCAAGGGGAATGCCGGGGATTTGATTTTCGGCGTCCAGCGGGTGACCGAGTTTGATTTGATTAAGGCGTTGCAAACTGCTTATGCCATCCATTGCGACATTGCCCGGCAGTTCCCGGAATTGACGGGCGTGATGCGGGGAGGGATTACGGCGGGCTTGGCAGTAGCAAGCATGAAACGCTTCGGTGGCTGGTCAGGTGAAGCGGTCGCCAGCGCGGCAATTGCGTCCGCCCGTGCGTTGGCTCACGGTGCTCCTGCCGGAAGAATTGCCGTGGGACGGGAGGCTTTGGAGTTGATGCAGGCCTTCGGCATCGGTCAAGGGCAGGATGCTTCGCGGTTTTTGTCTTTTTCCAGCCTCGATTCATTGCTATGGACCGGTGAGCGAAGCAGCTTCGTCTTGATCGGCAGGCATTCCGAGTTGAGTGTTCTGGAATCCGCATTGCGTGAATCTGCTCTGGGCAATGGGCAGTTGGTGTGTTTGCGGGCTGAGGCGGGAATGGGGAAATCCCGCTTGTGCCGGGAGATATACAGTTCGTGCCAAAGAGTGGGGGGCGTGCTGCATTTCTTCCATGGGCAACCGGATTTTCTTGGCGATAGCCAGGATGTCAGTAATTCCACGGCAGGCCTTCTGCATTCTGTCAATGAGGTGGCGGGGGTGTTACGTTCCACCCCATTGAAATTGCCGGAACTGGTTATCGTCGATGATTTTCATTTGTTGAACCAAGAAAAACAGTGTCTCCTGTGGGCTGCAGCGGTCGACGCCCGCAGTAATGGACGCATGGTTGTTTTTTCCGCGCGTCGTTTTGTAGAGCCGGTTCCCGCCTCGGCGAAACTTGTTCAGCTGGTGAAATTGTCTCGGGACGAATTGTCCGCGCTGGCTGGTGTGGTGCTGGATCAGAATGCCGACACTCTGCCGCCAAACGGAATCGAGTGCCTTGTGGATAAGGCCGCAGGGGTTCCTCTTTTTGCGGTCGAATTGGCGAAATGTCGTGGCGACTGGAAGAAAGCCCTGTCGTTGATGATCGTTGTGTGTTCCCGGCTGGACAATTTGAACCTCGACCGCAGGCTGCTCAATGCCGTAGCCCGAAATTCCGGGAAAGCCTTGTTGAAGGATGTCGCTTCGGCATTGGGGGAAAACGTGGGAAATTTGCGGCCGAATCTGGATCTGGCAGTGGCTTCCGGGGTGGTTTCAGAAGGCCCGGATGGCCGGCTGTCGATTGCCCATCCGCTCCTGCGTCAATTAATAGAATATTTGGATATGGAATAAAATGAAGTCGTTTATGTCGAACTGGGGCCGTACACCCTCATCGAGCACGTCCAAGCCGGATGGTCAGGCGATGGTGATTCCCTTGAGGCAGGTCTTCAATTCTCCGGATTTGCGTCGGGTTTTGCCGGGATTGGCGATTTCGACATTTCTCTCGAATATCCTGGCGTTGGCCGTTCCACTTGCCATCCTCCAGATCATGGACCGCGTTGTTTCCAACCAGTCCATAGAAACCCTGATGTTCTTGGTGCTCGGGATCATCGTCGCCATCATCCTGGAAGAAATCCTGAAGTCGCTCAGCGGATTGGTCACCGGCTGGCTGGGTGCGCGTTTTGAGCATAGCGCCAGTATCGCTGCCCTTGAGCGAATGTTGCACGTTCCGATGAAACGCTACCAGCGTGAAGAACCCGGTGCCTATGCCGAACGGATCCTATCTTCCGTTAAGGTCGCTGAATTTTATTCCGGCCGGGCGTTGCTGGTGCTGTTTGATCTTCCCTTCGTCGTTATTTTCCTGGCGTTGATTTATATCGTTGGCGGGTGGCTGGTGATTGTGCCGTGCGCCTTGCTGTTGATTTTCATGTTGTTGATATTTCAATTCGGGCGCTGGATGAGAAGCAATATTCAGCAGCGCCATGTTTTGGATGATCGGCGCTTCAATTTTATGGCTGAGGTACTCAGCAATATTCATTCGGTCAAAAGCATGACCATGGAAAATCTGATCCAGCGGCGTTATGAACGCTTGCAGGAAGCCAATGCCGAAATGGGGGAGAAGTTGAATCGGGGCGGTGCGCTTGCTACCAGTATGGCGACCCTGTTTTCCCAGTTGATGATCGTCAGCGTGGTGTTCGCCGGAGCAATCGCGGTGCTGGAGGGGCAAATGACCCCTGGCGGCCTGGCCGCCTGCATGATGCTTTCGGTGCGCGCCTTGCAGCCATTGGTGCGTAGCCTGGCAGTGTGGTTACGCTACCAATCCTTTGACGCTGCCCATGAGCGGTTGGGTGAAGTCATGCAGATGCCGTGCGATGATAACCAAGGCAAGGAAGAAATCCGCCCGATACGCCAAGGCGTGGAACTGCGCGACGTCAGCCTGTGTCATGACGGCGGCAAGGCTCTCTTCAATGGGGTGTCATTGCATGTCAAGGCTGGGCAGTGCATTGCCATTCTGGGCGATAGCGGTAGTGGTAAAACCACGTTGCTTTCCATGTTGGATGGCTTGGTCAAGCCGGATTCCGGCGAAGTTATCGTGGATGGGCGACCGATTCAGGAGTTCGCTTCCGCCAGCCTGCCCAAGGAAATCGCCTTCTTGCCCCAATCCGGCTCGGTTGTGGCAGGTACCATTCTTGAAAACATGACGATGTTCGATCACAGCCTGAACCATGACGCCCTGAGGATTGCCAGGGAGTTGGGGTTGGATCGGGTGGTGGCGGGGATGAAACTGGGCTACGAGACACCTTTGGGCGAAGGGGTCAGTGGGACTTTGCCGGAAGGGGTGCGCCAGACCATCGCCATAGTCCGGGCGCTCGCCAAGAGCCCCAGCCTGATTCTATTCGACGAGGCCAACATTTCTCTGGATATGGAGGGGGATAGGTTGCTCCGCGATTACCTAGAGAAGCAGAAGGGGGAGGTTACCATAATACTGGTGACCCCTCGTCCCTCATGGCTGTCGATGGCCGACATGGTGTATGTGCTGCGTGACGGACGGCTGGTGGCGGATGAGAGAGGGCGTGGACCAAATGGCGGGGACATTGCGGACGGCGGGGGCGTAGCAGCGGTTATCGAACGTCCGCCATATACCGAAGTCATGGAAAGCTTGGTCGGTCACCAGTTGGGGAAGGAATCCGATTTGGCCAGATGCCTGTTGCCGTTGCTGGATGCGCTGGGCTGGAGTGGTCCACCGCGGGAATTGGCGGAAGCAATGCCGCATCTGGTACGGGGGCTTGATCTCTCGGATCTTTGTTCGGTCCTGAGCAACCTGGAGTTTCAACCCCGCTCTTATCATGGGGCACTCGTCCAACTCGATACGCGCCTGATGCCCTGTTTGTTCCTGCCCGATGGCGAGCCGGCGCTAGTGATTCGTGGGCGTACGGAAGACGGACGTTTACGGATTTTCGACAGTGGCGATGCTACCGAAAAGGAAATTCAAGCACCGCCAGCCAGCCAGGGCGAAATATATTTGTTCAAGATGCCGGAAAAAGGTGAGGTGCTACAAGCAGGTCAGACCAGTTGGTTTGGGAACCTGTTCTGGAAGCTGCGCCGGCATATTGTGCTGGTTTATATCCTGACGGTGATCAGTACGCTGCTTGCGCTTGCGCCGCCCTTGTTCGTCATGACGGTTTACGATCGGGTGATACCCTCCCGTGATGTGGGATTGGCGGGCTATATCCTGCTCGGCGTCTTGATTGCTATTATTTTGGACCAAGCCGTCAGGCTCCTAAAAGGCAGGGTAATGGCCTACATCGGCGGTAGGGCGGAATATGTTTTGGGGAGCAGCGTTTTTCAACGAATCATTGCACTGCCCATTTCTTCCACGGAAGGCGCCTCGGTAAGCCGGCAAGTGGGCCGGATCAAGAGCTTGGAGAGCCTGCGCGAGTTTTTTCTCGGGCCGATGGCCTCCCTGGCCTTCGAATTGCCGGCAACCCTGATCATGTTGATTGCCCTGGCGCTCATCAACCCTGCGGTTATCGGGGTAGTGATGCTCGCGGTGCTGGCTTATGCGCTGCTGGGGTTTTCTACCCGCAAAATCAATGAAAGCGCCGTCTCCAAATCATCGCAATTGGCTGCGCTGCGCTGGGAATTGCTGACCGAGGCGTTGACCAACATGCGAATTATTCGCTCCACCGGGTCCGAACAAGTCTGGCTGGATCGCTTTCGCAACATGAGTGGAAAATCGGTCTTGGCCAACTTTAAAATTGGCCAGGTGCAGTCTCGAATTTCCAGCGTTTCCCAAGCCTTTGGGACGATTACCGGGTTGTTGTCCCTGGCGCTTTCCGCAATGCTGGTTTTCCGCGGGGAAGTGACGGGTGGCGCAATGATTGCCAGTATGATGATCGTCTGGCGGGTTACCGGTCCCATCCAGAACATCTTTACCGCGATCACTTCGATCGTCCAGTTTCGTACCCAAATGCGACAGGTCGAGAACCTCATGAAGCTTCAGGGGGAGCGCGACAACGGTGTCCGTCAGACAATTCGTCCTGGCATACTGGGCGCCCTGAATTTTTCACGAGTGTCGTTTCGCTATTCCAACGATGCTGATCCGGTGCTGCTCGGCGTGAACTTCGGGGTAAATCCGGGCGAGCTACTGGTCATCGCCGGACCTAACCGTGCCGGGAAAACCACCTTGCTAAAGTTGGTGGTGCGGGTTTATGTCCCGCAGGCAGGTTCTATCCGTCTCGATAACATCGACATCCGTCAGTTGACCACGGCAGACCTCCGCTCCCGCATATCCTACATGCCGCAGAACTGCGAAATTTTTTATGGCACCGTTGCGCAGAATTTGAGGCTCGTCTATCCGGAAGCCACGGATGATGAGGTGAATTGGGCGGTGGAAATGGCCGGTTTGATGGAAGACGTCAAGGCGCTGCCACAGGGCTTCGAGACGCGAATTTCCAACAGCAAGTCCGAGCAACTGCCGCATGGGTTTCGTCAGCGCCTCTCCCTCGCCCGCACGATCCTCAAGCCGGCCTCGATTGTTCTGATGGATGAGCCGGGAACTGGGATGGACCAGGCCGGCGAAGAGGCGTTGATGCGCTGTATTCAGTGGCTACGCGGGCGGGCCACGGTATTGATGATCTCCCATCGACCCGGCCATATGCGTATGGCCGATAACGTAATTTACCTGGAGCATGGTTCCGTGACGGCCATGGGAACGTTTGAACAAATCAAGGCCAAGATTATGGCGGGGATGAAATAATGCTTTTTAAGAAATCCAAATCCAAACAACACAAGTCGCTTGCGACCGGGCAAATCGTCTTGGGGAGTCGGGAGCGTCGCCTACTTTCGGAAACGGTTCAAATCGAAGAAGAATTGATACCGGCTTTTGTTCGCCCCATCCTGATTGTCGTCGGGCTGATGGTAGGGGTGTTTCTGTTATGGTCGGGTGTCACGCAATTGACGGAAGTGGCCCGTGCACCAGGTGAAGTTCTGCCCTCCGGACAGGTCAAGGTCATTCAGCATCTGGATGGTGGCGTAATCGAAAAAATTTCTGTCGAAGAAAATATGCTGGTCAAGGAAGGGCAGGAATTGCTTCGCATCGATGGGTCGCAGGCGATAGCCGACCTCCGGCAAATGGAGTCGCGCTTGTTATCTTTGCGGTTGCGGGCGGAGCGCCTGGAGTCGTTTGCCGATGGAAGAAAGCCTAAGTTTGATGAAATTGCCGGAACTCATACCGATCTCCGCGACGACCAAAATTCGCTTTACCAAACACAAATGGCCACCAGAGATTCGACAATTTCCATTCTGGATCGGCAGATACAGCAACGGAAAAACAGGATTAAGCAATTGAATCAATCATTTAACACTGCTGGCCAGCAGCAGGGGTTAACCGCTGAGTTGGAAAAAATGCGCGATGATCTTGCCGAGCGCAAGCTGATAAACCGTAGTGTGTTGCTGGAAACCAAGAGAGCAAAAGTAACCGCGGATGGCGAAGTAATACGGATCAAGGAGGAAATTGGTGTTGTTTCCCAGGAATTGGCGGAGATTGAAAATCGCCGTTCCGATACCTTTAATCAGGTGCGGCGAGATGCGCTGAATGAAATGGGGACGGTTAGGGCCGAAATCGCCGAAGTTGAAGAAACGCTGCAACGCCTACAAGCCAAGGTAGACCGGCTAGTCGTACGTTCTCCAAATAATGGTCATGTTCAAGACCTTAAAGTGCAAACTATTGGTCAAGTGATTCAACCTGGCGCGCTATTGATGCAGATCGTTCCCGTTGACGCGCCTTTGGAGGCAGTAGTGAAAATCCCGCCCAAGGATATTGGCTATGTAAAAATCGGACAACCGGTCAATTTGCGCGTGACCAGTTTTGATTATGCCCGCTTTGGCATAGCGAAGGGCACCCTGAAGCGGGTAACGGCCACAAGCATTATTGGCGAGGACAACAAGCCGTATTACCGGGGATGGGTCTCCGTGAAAAATCCCTATGTAGGAGACATCCCAGGACGATACCCGCTTAAAACCGGGATGAGTTTGGAAGCCGAAATCGTGACTGGCGAGAAGACCTTGATTGCTTATTTGTCCAAGCCGCTGATCGACTTGTTTACCTACTCGTTCAGGGAGCGCTAACAGCTATAACCTTTGGCTGTCTTGGGGCTTTTCTCGGCGTTGCGTAACATGAGAGCATGAACATAAAGTAATTGAGGAGCGGATCATGGCGGCTGAGCACGACGGGAAGGTTGAACAAAACCAGCAAACCGGCAATAGCGGTGAAAACTCACAAAATCAGGAGGCCCTCCTTTTTGATGATTTGACCGTGCTGGGTCGTGGGCAAGGAAGCGCTAGTAATCTTGACGCGAATGACGCAGGCCACGTTCAGGAACAAGCTGGCGACAGTGGTAATGAGAATATTCAGACCAGTATTGGTGGCGGTGAAGCTCGCGAACGAATCATAGTTGATCAAGGCGCTATTCGGGACGATGGCTTGAGCATCCCTCGCAATGGCGATGAGCCCAGCCTAATTGTTCCTGGCAGCTTCGCGTCCAGTAACGGCCATCAAGATCCTGTTCCATTCGTCGATCAGCCCCTTCCCCGCGATAGAGTTGAGCTTCCCCTTGATGCTCAAAACTACGATGCTCCGCCATCGATTCAACCACCAGGCGTTGTTACGCCAATAGGTATTTCAACTCCGACTACACCAACCCTTACGACTCCAACGACGCCAACGGGTTATGGCGAGGCAAGGTTGAGTGACCAGGTAGTGACTACCCCTACTACTCCAACGACTAGCACGACCGCGACAACCCCGACGACCGTCACGAGTCCGACTACTCCGACAACGAGTACTACGTCGACCAATCCGACGACTGCAACCAGCGCTACCACGGCAACCAGCCCGACGACCGCGACCAGTGCCACCACGGTGACTAGTCCGACGACCGCGACCAGCGCTACTACGTCGACCAGCCCGACCACGGCGACCAGCGCTACCACGGTAACTAGCCCGACGACCGCCACCAGTGCCACCACGGTGACTAGCCCGACGACCGCGACCAGTGCCACCACGGTGACTAGCCCGACCACGGCAACCAGCGCTACTACGGCGACTAGCGCTACCACGGCAACCAGCCCGACGACCGCGACCAGTGCCACCACGGTGACTAGCCCGACCACGGCAACCAGCGC
>Ga0208371_1000099_pt1 | contig 35587 bp, 37 predicted proteins | sample SubbioCR12Aug_1A_FD_184827 | JGI IMG/M metagenome (GOLD analysis project Ga0208371, IMG submission 184827) | Serpentinite rock and fluid subsurface biosphere microbial communities from McLaughlin Reserve, California, USA - CR12Aug_1A (SPAdes) | ecosystem: Environmental > Terrestrial > Deep... | reverse complement strand
CGATGGCGGCCTTGAGCGCGCCCGAGGGCTCGCCGCCGGCGCCGCCCAGGGAATCGAAATAGACCTCGTGCAGGATCATGGAGCCGGCGGCGATCATCTCCTCGCGCTTGAGGCCGTTGATCTCGAACACCGGGGCGGCGGCCCAGTTCAGTTCCGCCAGACGCTGTTCGATGGCGTTGAGGCGCTTCACCGCACCGCCGTAGTTGTTCTCCCAGTGACTGACGATCAGCCTTTCGGACAGGCCGTTAAGACGGGCGGGGTCACAGGCCAGGGGTTTCAGTTCGTAGGGCATTTCCAATTCCTCAAACGATGTAGGTGTAGACCAGGCCCACCGCTGCACAGGCGGCAATGACCCGCATGATGTCCTGCTTGTATCGCCACAGGGCAAGGAAGGCTGCAGCAGAAATCAGGGCATAGAACCACTCGAAACCGCCGGAGAACGGCGCGGCCTCGGTGGCGCGGGGCCAGATCACATGCCAACCAAAGAAGATGGCCAGATTCAGAATCACCCCCACCACGGCGGCGGTAATGCCTGTGAGCGGGGCGGTGAACTTGAGGTCGCCGTGGGTGGATTCGACCAGCGGCGCACCGGCCAGGATGAAGATGAAACTGGGCAGGAAGGTGAAGAAGGTCGCCACCGAGGCACCCGCGAAACCAGCCAGGAACAGGGCATCCGGGCCGAAAATTTCCTTGCTCCAGGCACCGACGAAACCGACAAAGGACACCACCATGATGAGCGGCCCCGGCGTGGTCTCACCCAACGCCAAGCCGTCGATCATCTGCGTGCCGGTGAGCCAGCCGTAGGTTTCCACGCCACCCTGGTAGACATAGGGCAGCACGGCGTAGGCACCGCCGAAGGTGACCAGTGCAGCCTTGGTGAAGAACTCGCCCATATCCTTCAGCACGGGATCACTCAGGGTCAGCATGGCCGCCCCCCAGAGGGCCAGGCCGACGATCAGCAGGATCGCCAGGTAGACAGGCTTGAACCGAGTGTGTTCCGGGGCCGGGGTGTCGTCGTCGATCAAGGCCGGGCCATAGGTCTTGTTGGAGGCACCGTGGCCGCCCCCCACCTTGAACTTCTCAGGCCAGACCTTGCCGCCGATGAAACCAAGTACCCCAGCCGCCAGGACGATGTAGGGAAAGGGCACGTGAAAAACAAAGATGGCGATGAACGAGGCCGCCGCCAACGCCCACAGCAACTTGTTCTTGAGCGCGCGCGCGCCGATGCGCCAGGCAGCGAAGACGACGATGGCAACCACGGCGGGCTTGATACCGTTGAACAACCCCTGAACAAAAGTGACATCGCCAAAAGCCAGGTAAACGTAGGTCAGCCCCGCGAGGATAAACAACGAAGGCAACACGAACAGTGTGCCCGCAACAACTCCCCCCCAAGTGCGGTGCAGCAACCAGCCAATGTAGATGGCGAGCTGCTGCGCCTCGGGACCGGGCAGCACCATGCAGTAGTTGAGGGCATGCAGGAAGCGGCGCTCGCCGATCCAGCGGCGTTTCTCCACCAACTCCTGATGCATGATGGCAATCTGCCCGGCGGGGCCGCCAAAGCTGATGAAACCGAGTTTCAGCCAGTACACAAAGGCCTCCCAAAAGGCAGGGTGGAGCGGACGGGATTGCGTGGATTCGGTCATGATCGTTCCTGATTAAACAAATTCGCCGACCTGTGCAGGTGGGCACGCGTAGGCCAGAAGGAGCGCCTATTGATTCGGCCGGCTTTATCCGTGACTCCGTTCGTGCGGAATGGATCAGACCGAACGGGCATCACGTTTACTTCGTGCCGAATCGATAATGGACAATCCGGGTTCAAAAAACGCGCCAGGCTCACACACAAACAGCCGCATTCACATTCAGGCAACCGCCATTTCAGTGGCCCAGCAAGCAATAAGTAGCGATACCTACTTTTTTGTTGATATTAATACAACATCATTAGTGACTGAGTAGAGATTTCTTCATAATTGTTGATATTGATACAACAAATAACGCACACATCGCCTGAGCGACAGGATCGATGTTTGACCTGCCCGGTAGGGAATTGGACAATCGCGCGCTTAAACGTTTTTGAATATTCAAATGTTCAACAGACTGCGGGAAGACATTCATGTCGTGTTCGACCGGGATCCGGCGGCGCGCACCTTCTTTGAGGTGCTCACCACCTATCCGGGGCTGCATGCCATTCTCTGGCACCGGGTTTCGCACGTGCTGTGGCATCTGGAACTGAAATGGCTGGCCCGCTTCTCAAGCTACGTGGCACGCTGGCTGACCGGCATTGAAATTCACCCCGGCGCAAAAATCGGTCGGCGCGTGTTCATCGACCATGGCATGGGCGTGGTCATCGGTGAAACCGCAGAAATTGGCGATGACTGCACGCTGTACCACGGCGTCACGCTGGGCGGTACCTCTTGGCAAAAAGGCAAACGTCACCCCACGCTCGAAGCCGGGGCCATTATCGGCGCAGGTGCCAAAGTGCTCGGCCCGATTACGCTGGGCGCGGGTGCAAAGGTCGGCTCCAACGCCGTGGTGGTCAAGGATGTCCCGGCTGGCGCAACGGCTGTGGGCATTCCCGCTCGCATTCTCGACAGCGACATGAATAAAGAACGCGAAGCCACCGCCAAGAAAATGGGGTTTTCCGCCTATGGCGTGGGTGCCGACATGAACGACCCCATCGTCAAGGCCATCCATGGCCTGATCGACCATTCATCCAATACCGACAAGCGTCTGGAATGGATCGTGGCCGAACTTCAACGCCTTGGTGCCAAACCGGAAGGTGAAAAACCGGATGACCATTTTGATCCGACCTCGTTGAACAAAATGGTCGATTGACTATCATCAGGTAAAATAGTTGACCGAAATAATCGGGATTAGTACAGTGGCGTCACTCCCTTCATTTTCACGAGGCTTGCCATGCGTCTAACTACCAAAGGGCGTTTTGCCGTCACCGCCATGATCGATCTGGGCATGCGCCATCAGCGCGGCCCTGTCACCCTGGCAGGTATCAGCGAACGCCAGCGGATTTCCCTGTCTTACCTTGAACAACTGTTTGGACGTCTGCGCAGGCAAGGCATTGTCGACAGCGTGCGCGGCCCCGGCGGCGGCTACACCCTGGCCAAAAGCATGGAAGAAATCACCATCGCCAGCATCATCCGCGCCGTCGACGAGCCGATCGATGCCACCCAATGCGGCGGCATCGGCAATTGCCACGATGAGCGCGAATGCATGACCCATGACCTGTGGATGGCCTTGAACGCGCGGATTTACGACTATCTTGAGTCGATTTCGCTAGATGAACTGGTCAGAAAACAACTGGAAAAAGCCGCCGCCGAATCCCACGAAAGACAGGATGAGCGGCACATTCTGGGGTCAACCGAATTGCGTACTGCGCAAATGTAATTACCTGAAGCCCGAAAGAAGCCCTGCCCCATGGTCAAAACGCCCATCTACCTCGACTACTCCGCCACCACCCCGGTCGATCCGCGCGTGGCGGCAAAGATGATTCCCTACCTCACCGAGATTTTCGGCAACCCGGCCTCGCGTTCCCATGCCTTTGGCTGGGATGCCGACAAAGCGGTGGAAGAAGCACGCAACGAGGTGGCGGCACTCATCAAGGCCGACCCCAAGGAAATCGTCTGGACGTCGGGCGCAACCGAATCGAACAACCTGGCCATCAAGGGTGCGGCCCACTTTTATTCGGGCAAGGGCAAACACCTCATCACCGTCAAGACCGAGCACAAGGCCGTGCTCGACACCTGCCGCGAACTTGAGCGGCAAGGGTTTGAAGTCACTTATCTCGATGTGCAGCCCAATGGACTGGTGGATAGGGAGGCCTTCAAAGCCGCCATTCGCCCGGACACCATCCTGGCTTCGGTCATGTTCGTGAACAACGAAACCGGCGTGATCCAGGACATCGCGGCCATGGGGGAAATCTGCCGCGAGAAGGGCGTGATTTTCCACGTTGATTCAGCGCAGGCCGCAGGCAAGGTCGAAATCGACCTGTCGCGCCTCAAGGTTGATCTCATGTCGTTTTCCGCACACAAGGTCTACGGTCCGAAAGGCATTGGTGCGCTATACGTGCGCCGCAAGCCGCGCATTCGCCTCGAAGCGCAGATGCATGGCGGCGGTCACGAGCGCGGTATGCGTTCCGGCACCTTGCCGGTACACCAGATCGTCGGCATGGGCGAAGCCTTCCGCATTGCCCGCGAAGAAATGGGTGCCGAAACCGAGCGTATCCGCGCCCTGCGCAACAAACTCTGGGCAGGCGTGCAGGACATCGAAGAAGTGCATCTCAATGGCGACCTGGAAAGCCGCATCGCGGGCAACCTCAATGTCAGTTTCAATTTCGTCGAAGGCGAATCACTGATCATGGCCATCAAGGATCTGGCGGTTTCCAGCGGCTCGGCCTGCACCTCGGCCAGCCTGGAACCCTCTTATGTGCTCAAGGCGCTGGGACGCAACGATGAGTTGGCGCACAGCTCCATCCGCTTCACCATTGGCCGTTTCACCACCGAAGCGGAAATCGACTACGCCGTGGCACTGCTGCACGACAAGATCGGCAAACTGCGCGACATGTCCCCCCTGTGGGAAATGTACAAAGACGGCATCGACCTCAACACCGTGCAATGGGCTGCACACTGAATCAACAAGGAGTCAAGCATGTCGTATAGCGAAAAAGTACTCGACCATTACGAAAACCCGCGCAACGTGGGCACCTTCGACAAGGCCGACCTGGGCATCGGCACTGGCATGGTGGGCGCACCCGCCTGCGGCGATGTGATGAAGCTGCAAATCAGGGTGAACGAACAAGGCGTGATCGAAGACGCCAAATTCAAGACTTACGGCTGCGGTTCGGCCATTGCCTCCTCCTCCCTGGTGACGGAATGGGTCAAAGGCAAGACGCTGGATGAGGCCATGAACCTGAAAAATACCCAGATCGCCGAAGAACTGGCCCTGCCGCCCGTCAAGATTCACTGCTCGATTCTGGCCGAAGACGCCATCAAGGCCGCCGTAGCCGACTACAGACAAAAACATGGCGGCAGCGCTGCGGGCGTGGAATACACCGCCTGCAACCCGCCCAAGGAGCCCTGAGATGACACGACCCCCACGCTCACTTCGTTCGCTGCCCCCCGAGGGGGCTCAAGTGCCCCTCGGGGCGGCCCTTCGGGAGATGCAACGACCCCCACGCTCACTTCGTTCACTGCCCCCCGAGGGGGCTCAAGTGCCCCTCGGGGCGGCCCTTCGGGAGCACTGAGATGGGCGCAAATACCTGTGCCGCGCCGCAAGGCGCATCCACCGAACTCACCGCTGGCCCAGCTGATCTTGCCGGGGCTTCCATCAGCCTGTCGGAGCGTGCGGCCAACCACATCCGCAACTTCCTCGCCAAACGCGGTAAGGGCTTGGGCATCAAACTGGGCGTGCGCACTTCGGGCTGCTCCGGCATGGCCTACAAGCTCGAATTTGTCGACGAAGAAGACCCGGAAGACCGGAGGTTCGCGTGCCACGGCGTCACCGTCTATATCGACCCGAAGAGCCTCAGCTACCTCGCGGGCACCGAACTCGATTTCGTGCGCGAAGGTCTGAACGAAGGCTTCAAATTCAACAACCCCAACGTGAAATCGCAGTGCGGCTGTGGTGAATCGTTCAACGTCTGACACGGGTGAGGGGTGAGGGGCGCATCCCTCACCCCTCACCGCGCTTCCCATGGATTTCTCCCGTAATCATTTCGCCCTGTTCGGCCTGCCTGAGCGCTTCGACCTGGACACGGCACGACTCGACCAGGCTTGGCGCGCCCTTCAGGCGGAAATCCATCCCGACCGTTTCGCCCATGCCGGTGAGGCAGAGCAGCGTCTGGCAATGCAGTGGGCCACACGCGTGAACGAGGCTTATCAGGCCTTGAAAAAACCGTTCGAGCGCGCCCGTTATCTGCTTGCCCTGCGTGGCATCGACGCCTTGGCGGCCCAGCACACGGCCATGCCGCCCGCATTTCTCATACAGCAGATGGCATGGCGCGAGGAGCTCGCCGAGGCCACGCAAGCCCGCGACATGCACAGCCTGCAAACCCTGGAAAAAACGCTGCGGGCCGAATCGACCACCTTGCAGACCGCACTGGCCACACAACTCGACGTCGCGCGCGATGACCCGCTGGCCGCAGAAACCTTGCGTAAACTGCGCTTCATGGACAAGCTGCGCGAAGAAATCGATCGTGCCTACGACACCTGCTCCTGACCTTTTTCCCTAAAAGACGCCCTGCAATGGCTCTCCTGCAAATCGCCGAACCCGGCCTGTCCACCGCCCCCCACCAGCATCGTCTGGCTGTGGGCATCGATCTGGGCACCACCAATTCCCTGGTTGCCACCGTGCGCAATGGCGTGTCCGTCGTGCTCAACGATGCACAGGGCCACCCCCTGCTGCCCTCGGTGGTGCGCTATCACCAGGACGGTGCCACCACCGTCGGCTATCGTGCCCAGGCCCAGGCTGCAGAAGACCCGCACAACACACTGATTTCGGTCAAACGGTTCATGGGGCGCGGCCTCAAGGACATTCCTGATCTATCCACCATGCCCTGGCAATTCGTCGATGCCCCCGGCATGGTGCAACTCAAGACCGTGGCGGGCATCAAAAGCCCGGTGGAAGTCTCCGCCGAAATTCTCAAGGTCTTGAAAACCCGCAGTGAGGCCGCGCTTGGCGGCGAACTCACCGGTGCGGTCATCACCGTGCCCGCCTATTTCGACGATGCCCAGCGCCAGGCGACCAAGGATGCCGCGCGGCTGGCCGGGCTCAACGTGCTGCGCCTGCTCAACGAACCCACCGCCGCCGCCATCGCCTACGGTCTGGATAACGCTGCCGAAGGCGTTTACGCCGTCTATGACCTGGGCGGCGGCACCTTCGACATCTCCATCCTGCGTCTCACACGTGGCGTATTCGAGGTGCTGTCCACCAACGGCGACTCTGCCTTGGGCGGCGACGATTTCGACCGGCGCGTGTATTGCTGGATTCTCGATCAGGCCAAGCTGCACACCCTCTCGGATCAGGACAAGACCCTGCTCATGGCACGTGCGCGCGAAGCCAAGGAAACCCTGTCCGACCACGCGCAGGCCCATATCACCGCCGTACTCACCACCGGCGAAATCATCGACCTGACACTGAATGAAGCCACCTTCACCGTCATCACCGACAGCCTGGTCAACAAGACCCTGATGCCTACGCGCCGCGCCCTGCGTGATGCCGGGCTGCAACCTGCCGACATCAAGGGCGTGGTCATGGTCGGCGGCTCGACGCGCATTCCGCGCATTCAAGCCGCCGTGGGCGAATTTTTTGGACAAACGCCACTCACCAACCTCGACCCCGACAAGGTCGTCGCCTTGGGTGCTGCCATTCAGGCCAACGTCCTTGCGGGCAACAAATCCGGCGACGAATGGTTGCTGCTCGACGTGGTGCCGTTATCGCTGGGCCTGGAAACCATGGGCGGCCTCACGGAAAAGGTCATTCCCCGCAACGCCACCATCCCCACTGCCCGCGCGCAAGAATTCACCACCTTCAAGGATGGCCAGACCGCCATGAGCATCCATGTGGTGCAAGGCGAACGCGAACTGGTGTCCGACTGCCGTTCGCTGGCGCGTTTCGAGTTGCGCGGCATTCCCCCCATGGTGGCGGGCGCGGCACGCATCCGCGTCACCTTTCAGGTCGATGCCGATGGCCTGCTCTCGGTGTCTGCCCGCGAGACCGGCACCGGCATCGAGGCCAGCATCGCCGTGAAACCCTCGTATGGCCTGTCAGATGATGACGTGGCGCGCATGCTGCGTGATTCCTACGACCATGCCCAGGACGACATGGCCGCACGCAACCTGGCCGAAGCCAAGGTCGATGGTCAGCGTCTGTTCGAAGCCACCGCTGCTGCGCTGGCAGAAAGCGGCGAAACCCTGCTGGATGCGAAAGAGCATGCGGCCATCGTCGCGCTTTCGGAAACCCTGTCCATCGCCCTGGCGGGCCACGATCTCGCCGCCGTAAAACGCGCCAGTGACGCGCTCAACCATGGCACAGCCGAATTTGCCGCGCGCCGCATGAATGCCAGCGTCAAACGCGCCCTCACCGGCCACAAGCTGGACGAACTGGATCTGTAACCCCGCCCGCCGCACCTCATGACTGCCTTCCCGCCCGAATTCATCGCCGGTCTACGCGACCGCCTCGACCGTCACCCCATTTATGCCAGCCTGCGCGACATCGATGATCTGCGCGTATTCATGGCGCATCACGTGCACTCGGTCTGGGATTTCATGTCCCTCATCAAATTCCTGCAACACAACGTCGCCCCGGCGCGCTGGCCGTGGACGCCGGGGGCCGATGCCAGCGTGCAACGCTTCATCAACGAACTGGTGCTCGAAGAAGAAACCGACGAGGCCGGGCCGGATGCGCCGGGCGAATTCGCCAGCCATTTCCAGCTGTATCTCGCTGCCATGCGCGAAATCGGTGCCGATGCCGACACCCCGGCACGCTTCGTCGCCCTGGCTGGCGCACAAGGCATCGATGCAGCCTTGACCAGTGGCCTGGCGCGCGAACCAGCGGCACGCTTCAACCGTCTCACCTTCGATTTCATTGCCAGCGGCAAACCGCATGTCGTGGCCGCCGCCCTGGCACTGGGGCGCGAACACATCATCCCTGCCATGTTCCGCGCCTTTCTCCAGCGCATGGCGATCACGCCGGAACAAGCGCCGGTATTCGATTACTACCTGCGCCGCCATATCCATCTCGATGAAGATTTCCATGCGCCCCTGTCACTGCGCCTGCTCGAAGCCCTGTGTGGTGGCGATGCGCTCAAACAGGCCGAAGCACGTGAAGCGGCCATGCAGGCCGTGGAAACCCGCATCAAATTCTGGGATGGCGTACTCGCCGCCCTGCCCAGCCAGCAAGGAACCTGACCATGCCGCAACTCATCGTTCTGCCCCACGTCGAGATTTGCCCAGAGGGTGCCGTAATCGAAGCGCAAAAGGGCGTATCGATCTGCGACACCCTGCTGGAAAACGGCATCGACATCGACCATGCCTGTGAAAAATCGTGCGCCTGCACCACCTGCCATGTCATCCTGAGAGAAGGCTTCAACAGCCTGTCTTCGGCCACCGAACTCGAAGAAGACCTGCTCGACAAAGCCTGGGGGCTGGAGCCCACCTCGCGCCTGTCGTGCCAAGCCCTGGTGGGCAGCCAGAACCTCGTCGTCGAAATCCCCAAATACACGCTCAACATGGTGAAGGAAGGCCACTGACATGAAATGGACCGACACCCTGGACATTGCCATCGCCCTGGAAGAACACCACCCCGATATCGACCCACGCTACGTGCGTTTCACCGACCTGCACCGCTGGGTGATGGAATTGCCCGACTTCAGCGGCGAAGCGGCGCAATCCGGCGAAAAAATCCTTGAAGCCATCCAGATGGCCTGGATTGAGGAACGCGATTGAAAGCGGGCCTGATTTTTTGCCTGCTCCTCGCGGCAGTCTGTGCACAGGCCGCTGAGCCTTTCGGCTTCAAGGGCGTTCACCTCGGTTCGTCCATCCAGCTGACCCAAGGCGACCCGCGTTTCGACTGCCGACCGCTGACCACGCCACTGGCCGAGCAGGTCTGCACCCTGCGCCCGAAAGAGCAGGAAACCCTCGCCGGTGCGCGCGTCAACGCCCTGTACTACTTCTACGACCGCGCCCGCCTCACCCAGATCGTCATCGACCTACCCGAAACCCGTTTTCAGGCGGCCAGCGAGGCCCTGCAGGGTAAATACGGCCTCCCCGACGTCAAGACCGCCGCCCTCACCAACCTCAGCGGCCAACGTTTCGAGAACCGCATCCTGACCTGGCGGCAGGGCGACAAGCAGCTTCAGGCCGAACGCTATGCCGGACGCCTCGACCGTTCGGTCATCCGTTTCACCGACACGGCAGCGGCGGCACGCATCCAGGCCCGCCGCGCCATGCCAGCCGGACAAGACCTGTGAACACCGAAACCGACGACCTGCTCCACGCCAAACTCAATACCGAAACCGGCCAGATCGGCTGGGTGGAACTGCAACGCCACTTCGCCCGGGGGGCCGTCATCACACTGGATCAAGCCATGGATCTGGTGGCCGTGGCCGTCGCTGTTTCGCGCGATGAACGCGCTCAGGTCGCGGCCTGGATTGCCGCCGGGCAGGTTCGACATGCCAGCGACGCCGATGCCCTGCGCTGGCACGAACGTCAAAGCCGCTTTTGGGCCGTGGTCGCCGCCCCCTGGGTGCTGGTGCAGGAAATCCCCACGCAGGCGCAAGCCTGATGGCCATCAAAGCCACCATCTTCAAAGCCGATCTGCAAATCGCCGACATGGATCGCGCGTATTACGCCGACCATGCCGTAACCCTGGCCCGCCACCCCTCGGAAACCGACGAACGCATGATGGTGCGTCTGCTCGCCTTCACCCTGTTCGCCCGCGAAGGCCTGACTTTCGGCAAGGGCCTGTGCGTGGATGACGAACCTGACCTGTGGTGCAAGGATCTGACCGGGGCCATCGAACTGTGGCTCGATGTGGGCCTGCCCGATGAAAAATGGATACGCAAAGCCTGCGGACGCGCAGCGCAAGTGGTCATTCTCAACTACGGGGGACGCACCGCCGACCTCTGGTGGAACCAGAACGAAAGCAAACTCACCCGCCAGGGCAACCTCAGCGTTTACAACATCGACCCCAGTGCCAGCCAGGCACTGGCCGCCATGGCAGAACGCACCATGCGCCTGCAATGCACCGTGCAGGACGGGCAGGTCTGGATCACCAACGGTCACGACACCGTTCACCTCGAAGTCACCTCCCGCAAAGGCCCCCATGCAAACCATTGAATTCCATCTGCAAGGCGACTTCATCGCCCTGTGCGACCTGCTCAAACTCACCGGCATCGCCGACAGCGGCGGCCACGGCAAAATGCTGGTTGCTGCAAATGAAGTCCGTGTCGATGGCCAACCGGAAACCCGCAAAACCGGAAAGATTCGGGCGGGGCAGGTCGTGGAATGTCGCGGGGTGCGCGTATGTGTGAAAGCGGAGTAGCGAAGGCTGGAATCACCTCATCCGCGAGGAACGAAACGGGGAAGGCATCGAATCAACGCAGTCATTGAGCGAAAATAGCGGCATTCCCGCCCTCAGGAGATTCCCCATGCCGCACCCCCTCGCCGGACAGCCTGCCCCCGCCGAAGCCCTCACCGACATCGCCGCCCTGCTCGCGGCTTATCACGACACCCCCGATGTCAGCATCGCCACCCAGCGCGTGGCCTTCGGCACCAGCGGTCATCGCGGCAGCGCCTTCAACAAGAGCTTCAACGAGGCCCACATCCTCGCCATCAGCCAGGCCGTGTGTGAATACCGCGCGGTACAAGGCATCACGGGCCCCCTGTTTCTGGGCATGGATACGCATGCCCTGTCTGCCCCGGCGCAATGTTCCTGCCTGGAAGTGCTCGCCGCCCACGGCGTGACCACACACCTCCAGCGCGAAGGCGGCTATACCCCCACGCCGGTGATCTCGCACGCCATCCTCGCCTGGAACCGTAACCCCGCTGCGGCCCGCGCCGATGGCATCGTCATCACCCCCTCGCACAACCCGCCGCAGGATGGCGGCATCAAATACAACCCGCCGCACGGCGGCCCGGCAGATACCGATGCCACCGGCTGGATCGAACGCCGCGCCAATGAACTCATGGCCGCAGGCAATGCCGACGTGCGCCGTCTGCCTTATGAAAAGGCACTGGCCGCTGCCTGCACCATCGAGACCGATTTCATCGCCCCTTATGTCGCCGATCTGGAGCACGTCATCGACATGGACGCCATCCGCGCCGCCCACCTGAAAATCGGCGTCGACCCCTTGGGCGGTGCCGCCGTGGCCTATTGGCAACCCATCGCTGCGCGCTATGGTTTGAATCTGGAAGTGGTCAACCCCAGAGTCGACCCGGCTTTCGCCTTCATGACGCTCGACCACGACGGCAAGATCCGCATGGATTGCTCCAGCCCCTATGCCATGGCCAGTCTGGTCAAACTCAAAGACCGTTTCGACATCGCCTGGGGCAACGATGCCGATGTCGACCGCCACGGCATCGTCACCCCCTCCATCGGCCTGATGAACCCCAACCACTTCCTCGCCGTCGCCATCCACTACCTGCTCACCCACCGCACGCACTGGGGGCCACACGTCGCCGTAGGCAAAACGCTGGTCAGCTCCGGCCTCATCGACCGCGTCGTCAATGCGTTGGGCCGACGTTTCATCGAAGTACCCGTGGGCTTCAAGTGGTTCTCGCCGGGCTTGCTGGCAGGTTCACTGTGCTTTGGTGGCGAAGAAAGCGCCGGGGCCAGCTTTTTGCGGCGGGATGGCACGGTGTGGAGCACCGACAAGGATGGCATCCTCCTTGGCCTGCTGGCTGCGGAAATCACCGCCGTCACCGGCGAAGACCCCGGGCGCTACTACCAGAAACTGGCCGCAGCACACGGCACACCGTACTACCTGCGCATCGATGCCGCTGCCACCCCGGCGCAGAAAGCAGCCTTCAAATCGCTGACCGCAGAGAAAGTCACGGCCACCACCCTGGCGGGCGAAACCATCACCGGCAGGTTCACGCGCGCCCCGGGCAACGACGCACCCATCGGCGGGCTGAAAGTCACCACCGAAAACGGCTGGTTCGCCGCCCGGCCCTCAGGCACCGAAGATATTTACAAAATCTACGCGGAAAGCTTCAAAAGCGAAGCCCACTTGCAGGCCATCGTCAGTGAGGCAAAGGAAATCGTCAGCGCCGCGCTGGCGGGGTGATATAAAAAACGGGCAGAGCGGCGCGAAAAAACGCCCCCCCTGCCTGTCAGTTTATTTGCTGACCTTCGCGCCCCCGTTCAAACGCTGCACGACCTGCGCCGTGATGTCGGTCTTGTCGTCGATGTAAAGCAGTTCGCCGCCCAGCCTGCGGGTAATCATGGCGTAGTCGCCTTCTTTGCCGATGGCTCGCATGATCGGCTGCAGCTGTTCCATGAATTTGGCGACGGTGTCACGCCGTTTTTGCCCGATTTCCTGATTGGCATCAGCCTCGAATTGACGCAGTTCGTTCAGTTTGTCGTCGAACTGGCGCTGCAAGGCTGCCATCTGTTTTTCGGTGGAAACCGGCGCTTCTTTCTCGGCTTTGGCGCGTAGATCCGTGAGGCCCTTGCGCAACTTCTTGCCTTCTTCATTCTTCTGATCCATCAGCTTGTTCAACGGCTCCAGCAATTTCTTGCCGGGCTCGGAGGTGTTGATCGCCACATCCATATCCACCACCGCCAGTTTGCTGCCTTCGGCCCAGACAGGCTGAATGGCTGAAAACACGCTCAAGGCTGCAATGATGAAAAAAACACGGCTTGTCGAACGGGAAACGCAAATGCTCATGAAGGGACTCCGGTGAGATGTGAGATGTGAGATGTGAGATGTGGCAAGGCCGGAATACAGCCTTGAACCTGGGGCATTATCCAGAAAAACCCGCCGTAAGATGTCGCCACATGCGGTGAGTTCCCCGTACCTCTGGCGAATACCGCAAGTCACCTGTCTGCAGGAGGCTTCCTGACTCTCACACCGCCGCAAGCAATCTGGGCTCTGCCGTCACCTTGCCGTCGCGTCCCCATACCACCACGGCTTCAACGAACCAGCGCGGTTTGCGGGGGTGCAGCACCAGCACGTCGAACTCGGCGTAGTAGCTGCCATCGCTGTTAAACACCAGGCTGCCGCATTTTTGCGCTTGGGCATTGCGCAAAATGCCGACATAACCAGGCAGCCCGTTGGCCGGGTCAAGCACACGCGTGAATACGACCGCATCGAGAAGAATCGGCTGTCGCGCTTCGGGTGTGTAACGTGCAGCTTCCTGGGTGAGGATGGCGCACAGCCGGTGGCCGATATCGACCCACTCAACGGGCAGTACGCTGGCCATCACCACAAATCGCTCGGTGCTTTCAGGCGTTCGACCGGGATCCCTCCAAGCAGGTGTTCATCAAAAATGACACTGACATCTTCCTGTTTCACACCGCTGTAAAGGATGCCTTCGGGGTAGACCAGCACATTGGTGCCCACACTGCATGGCCCCAGGCACCCGGTGGTGGTGATGGCTACGCGGTCAAAACACTGGCGTTGCTGAAATTGAAAGAGGAATTCATCGAGCACCGCACGGCAGCCTTTTTCGGCGCACGAGCCACGAGGGTGGCCCGGTGGACGTGCCTGTGCACAGATGAAGACGTGTTTGGGGGGGCGTGGCATGACCGTCTCCCGGTGTTATGGCGCACCCACCGGCATGGCCTGGTGCGTGTGACAGTTTTTCGGACAAACGCGCGCGCACGAGCCACAACCGATGCAGTCGAGTGCATCTTTGAGCGACATCACGCTCATCTGGTCGTCGTCGAGGTCTTCATCCAGCTCGTCTTCTTCGCGGTCGACCAGTTCAAATACATCGCGTGGACATACCTTGTAGCAGCGTCCGCAACCAATACAGATTTTCTGGTCGAGGGCGACGACAAAGGTGGGGGTGTAGGGGCGGCCGCCCCGAGTCAGTGCGGTATAGGTATCCATACTTGCGGTATCCATAGTCATTCTTTCTGCGCGGCCGTGAGCCGGGCCTGCGCCTCGGCCCAGACTTTGCAGGCGTCGTAGGTGGACTGGGCGATGCCAGGTATTTCCTCGTATCCGGCTGGCAGACGTTCTTCCACCAGATCGTGCAGTTGCCCGGCCCATTCGCTGGCTTGGCGTTTGAGTTTTTTGACCTCGCGGTCGAGGTCTTTCAGGTCTTCATCTGTCATGGCATGGCCCTCTCAATACATGCGCGGCATTCACAAGCCCGCGACCTCGGGGTATTTGCCTACGATTTCCAGCGCGACCGAGAGAAACTTGTCGGCTTCGTCCTTCATTTTCGAGAAGGAGTCGAAACCGAAGCGATGCACGTCGCGCACGGTGCGGTCCATGACCACCAACTTGCCCACGGTGATGAGTGCACGGCCAAAACCTTCGTGAGAGAGATGCACCATGGGGACGGCCATGAGCGCGCATTCCTTTTCAATGAGCACGGCAATGGCGTTGTAGAAACACTTCACCCGCGACAGCGTTTCTTCGTCCGGATCGCCAATCACCGGAATCTGGCGGCGCTGTTCCTTGGTGAGGACAAAGGGGGCCAACACGCGCTCCATGCTCCAGCCGTCATAGCTACCGTAGTTGTCGAGGGCACGCATCTGTTTGGCCATTTCCTTGATGAAATCGGTTTCCATCACGGGATCTTGGGCAACGGGGTCAATCATGGGGAGCTCCTGGAGGTAAAGACGAAGAAGAAAGCGCAAAAGGGTGCAGACGGGGAATCGGGGCACACCACCGCGCGCCGACCAGCCCTGCAAGCAGACCGCCCGCAGCGGCCAGCACGGCCATGAGATCACCCGCTGCCAGGGTGTCTGCCCAGGTGGCTGCCAACACCGCCAGCAGCACAGGCAACAGGTAGGCGAACAGGCCGGCGCGCAGCAATTCACTTTCATTGACGCGCACACCCAGTTCATCGCCACAGCGTGCACCGGATTGCTCTATCTGCACGGGCATGCGGCGTCGTGAGAAATAGCGCCCCAGGCCGGACAGGCCGCAGTGCGCTTTCGACTGGCATGCGCCACAGCCACTGCGCTCACTGGCGACGACCCAGGCTTGGGTCTCGGTTGCAGCGATGACACGCACACGGGTTTCCATCATTCCGACCACCCCTCGGCTTCCATGGCCGCAAAACGGTCGCTATCACGTGGACGAAAATGCTTGGACAACCATGCGGGAGGCTCTGTTTTCAGACTCTGGTTGAGCTGGCACAACAGCCCTTCGATGGGCGTGCCCTCTTCCACCTTCAGGGGTTGAATGCCTGCCGCCAGCAATTGTTTGATGGCCGAAGCGCCGACAGCGTTGCAATACACCGCAGTACACCCCTGCAACAGGCTGACCTTGCTGGCGAGCTTGCCCTCATGGCCATCCATCAGCGTGTCGCCATCGTGAAACTCGACCACTTCCACCAAACGCGCTGCCTCTTCGGCCAGGCTATGAATGCAAAAGGCTTCGGCTGCACCGAAGTGCTGGTTGACCGTTTTGCGGTCGGTGCTGGCGAAGGCAATTTTCACGGACATGGCGAAATTCCCTTCAGTGGAATGCACAAGCTTCAGGTGTCGCATGCTGGGCCTCCCCGTCACGCCGGGCATAGATCGAGCGATACAGCGGCACATCGTGATGGCCATGTTCAGTGCGCAGATTGGCCAGATCGAACAGCGTCTGGCGCGTGCCGCGATAGCCCACCCACAGCTTCTGGTACCCCCCGATCAGGTCATATTGCGGAAATCCGGCACGCAGCAGCGGTACGCCCAACCGCTTCGCCGTTTCCACCGCGTGGGAATTGGCCATCACCAGGTCCACGCCGTGTGCGCGTGCAGCCTCTTCAAGGTCTTCGAGATCGCCCAGCTTCACCTGCGCAACGGGCGTTTTTTCCAGAATGGCTGCACGCGCCGGGGCTACTGCCACCGTCACTTCGCACCCCATGCCCACCACCAGTTTCGCCAGGGCATGCAGCAGATCGGGGTCGGCGGCCAACGCCACGCGCGCAAATCCGAGCATAAAGTGGGTATCCACCATGGCATCTTGCAACTGCGCACGCTGACGCTCGATTTTGGCGGGCACGGGCTGGCCGCTGATCTGGTGCAGGACATGAATGAAGTGATCGACCGAATCCAACCCCATCAGCGAGTCAAAACGGTGCTCGGGTACGCCCGTACGGGCATGCAAGACATCGGCGGCGGCGTACAGCGAAGCCCCGATGACCAGGGTGGCGCGGGCCGTGCCCAGCAAGGCGATGTCGTCAACCCGCGTCCCCCCCACCGTAACCGGGCTGGACTCGGCCTCGGTAAGATGACCGTCGAGTGCATCGGCCAAATCGGGAAAAACAATGGGCACCAGCCCAAACGCTTCCACCAGTTCCTTGATGTGCTCGATGTCGCCGGGCGTCAGCATCGACCCGGCCAGCACGTTGACACGCCGCGAGGTTTCGCAAGGGCCGTTGTCCGCAGGCGCACTGCCCTGGTGGGCCGACTCGGGCACGAGTGTCTCGATCATGGCCCGCACGGCAAGCGCGTACCCCGACTCAAGGCAACCCGTGAAATCGGGCGTATTCACTGCGACCACGGGAATGGCGTGATATTCGGGGTGTGCGTGGCGGAACTGCTTCACCACACCATGAATGTCGGTGCCCTGGGTTTCGGAAAGCCCGGTGGTCGGCAATCCGATGAGGGCGGGAGCAGATTTTTCTGCCAGCGCCTGCAAACCCAGCAGCACATTTTCATCGGCATTCATGACCGTGGCGACCTGATCCATGGCCGTGGTCTGCAAAGGAATCGGCTCGCGGAAATGGCGCACGAAAAACACCTTGCCGAAGGCCGTGCAACCTTGAGAGCCATGCAACATGGGCACCGCCCGGTTCACCCCGAGAAAGGCCAGCGATGCGCCCACCGGCTGACTGACTTTCAGCGGATTGACGGCAAGCGCCTTGTTGCGTTTGAGGATCTCGGCCATGGTGCATGAACGTCCGGGAGGAAGATGCACTCTTCTCCGCAACCCTCATGCCAACACAAAAAACCTGTTATTTCAGTGTATTGCGCTCACACCCCCCTGTCGCAAACACGACAAAGGATGCCAGCCTGCACGACAGTGCGCCCAAAAAATGCGCATGCGGCATTGCGAACAACGACACCATAACAAAACGAAAAAATCGCTTGTTACGCAAAAAACAAAAAATGACAATGCCATGGTCGCCAAAGCGAAATACCCGCTCTTGCCACTGTAAAGCGCGGATTTCGATGCCAGACTCAAGTGGTGTTCATTCCAGGACTGAAACATGGCCACAAAACCTTATCTCACTCCAAACGAAGCGGCTGAACTGCTCATGGTCGCCCCCGCCACACTGAGAATCTGGGCGGACAAGGGGCTGATTCACGCGCACACCACGGCAGGCGGGCACCGCCGTTTTCTGAAGGAAGAGCTTGTCCGCTTTCAGTTGGCCCACCAGCAGACGGACAGCCGAGCAAAACGGGGGGGCGGGCTTCGACTTCTCATCGTCGATGACGACAAGGCACTGACCCGCTATCTATGCTCGCTGCTCGGTGAATACCGTGAAATCACCACCGCCACGGCGCACGACGGTTTCAGCGCCGGGCAGATGATTCATACCTTCCGGCCTGACACGCTTCTGCTGGATCTGATGATGCCCGGGCTGGATGGTTTTCAGGTTTGCAGCCAGATCAAAGGCCATCTGCATACCCGTGCCATCCGTGTCATCGCCATGACCGGCTTTCCTTCACCGGAAAACCACGAGCGGATATTGGCGGCGGGAGCTGAATCCTGTCTCAACAAACCGTTGGACGAAACACTGCTGCTCTCTACCCTTAAATTAACGCCGCACGGGGAGATCTAACCATGCAGGACATTGCCAGCATTCTGGTCATTGATGACGATCCTGCTCTGCGCGCCGTGCTCAACGCATCGCTGGGAAGCGTCTTCGACGTGACACAGGCCGTCAATGGCCTGTCCGGACTGAGCGCCGCGAAAGTCTTCCAGCCAGAACTGATTCTGCTCGACATCAGCATGCCCGGCATGTCTGGCTATGAGACCTGCATGTTGCTCAAACGCGACCAGGCCACGCAGTCGATCCCCGTCATTTTCCTTTCCGCCCTGGCCGAACCAGATGACCGGCTTGCCGCTTACGAGGCTGGAGGCGAAGACTTCATCGCAAAACCATTCGACCCGGACGAGCTGCAGGAAAAAATCGACATCACCCTGCAACGAATAGCCGAACGCAAACAGCTTGCGGAACAGGCCCAAACCGCTTTCGCCACAGCCATGACAGCCATGGTCAGCGCTGGCGAGATTGGCGTGGTCATGGAATTCATGCGCCGCTCCTTCGCCTGCTCCACCATGGAAGAGTTGGCACACGCCCTGATCGAGTCCTGCGCTGTCTGGGGGCTGTCTGCCAGCGTGCAATTGCGTGGAGCACACCGAACCTTGTCGCGTAACCGCCATGGACACTCCAGCCCGCTGGAAACGTCGGTGCTGACCAGCCTGTCCGGCTGTGGCCGTCTGGTGAGCCTGCGCGACCGGCTTGCAGTCAATTACCCCAACGTCACGCTCATGATCCCGGACATGCCCACAAGCGATGCCGAGCGCTGCGGACGTTTGCGCGATGACCTCGCCTTTCTCGCAGAAGCCGCTAACAGCCGGGCACATGCCCTGGACAACGAACAAGCCGTCCATGCGCAGCACCAGGCCTTGCAAGACATGGCGGGGCAAACACGCGCGGCCCTCGCTGATCTGGAAGGGCACTACCAACGCCAAAAGATCGACGCCATCGAAACGCTGCACCACATGTTGAGCAATGTTGAAGACAGTTTCACCGGGCTGGGGTTAAGCGATGCTCAGGAGCTGGCCGTTTCCGGCATGCTGCGCCAAGCCGTTTATCACGTACTGGATCTCTACGAACAAGGCCTGCCGGTCGATGGCCATCTGCGCACCTTGAGCGCCAACTTGTCCAAATTGCCCTCATGAGCCCACTGCCTGACGGCGAAAACGCCCCTTATCACATTCTCGTGGTGGATGACGATCCGGCACAGCGCCGCTTGGCCCAAGCCACGCTGGCGCGGCCGGACTATGAAGTCGTCGAAGCCTGTGATGGACGTCAGGGAGTGGAACGCCTGCGTGGTGAAGATTTCGATGCCGTGCTGCTGGACAAGTGCATGCCCGTCATGGACGGACTCGCCGTGCTGCGCCACATCCGTCAGACACTGGCCGACTCCATGCTGCCGGTCATCATGGTGACGGGCCACGGTGACCGCAGCGACGATCTGGCCGAAGCCATGCATCTGGGGGCCACCGACTTCATCCGCAAACCCTATGACCCCATGGAACTCATTGCGCGAGTCGATGCCGCCGTAGCCCACAAGCGCCTCACCGATCAGTTGGAAGACGCCGAATCCATCCTGTTTGCCCAGGCGCGCATGGCGGAAGCACGTGACAGCCACACGGGAGACCACGTTGCCCGAGTGGCACGCAATGCCGTCCTGTTCGGGCGCATGCTGGGGCTCGACACCACCGAACTGCGCGCATTGCGCCGTGGTGCCGTGCTGCATGACATCGGCAAACTGGGCATTCCCGACGCCATTCTGCTCAAACCCGGCAAGCTCACCACGACAGAATGGGCGGTCATGCAAAGCCACACACTCATTGGCGAACGCCTGGTCAGCGGCATGAAACACATGCGCGAAGCCGCCACCATCATCCGCTCGCACCATGAACGTTGGGATGGCGGCGGCTATCCGGATGGGCTGAAAGGTGAGGCGATTCCGCTACCCGCGCGCATTTTCCAGCTGGTTGACATCCACGACGCACTCAGTTTCGACCGTCCATATAAGGGGCCACTCCCACCAGAAGAAGTGGCATGCATTCTGGAAAAGGAAACGCAGCAGGGTTGGCGCGACCCTGAACTCTCTGCCGTTTTTCTGAAGCTCCTGCGCGAGCATCCTGAAGACCTGGCCCCCGCCCCGGATGAACTGGAAGACTTGGGATACACCATCTTTCAAGACATCCTGCGCACAGGTGCACTGACCGGGGGGCATCTGCCCGAGGACAGATCATGAAAATATCCCTGCCAGAAATCCAGCTGACACGGCGCGTTGTGTTCGCTTGTCTGGCTGCCTGGCTCGGACTGTTCACGACGCGCTACGGCGACGAAGGGCTGGGCACCTGGCTGCCCGGCGTGCTGCTGGTCACGTTTGCCATACTGCTTTCAGCGCGGCGGCAGGAAGAAAATGCAGCGCCTGCCGATCCCAGCAGGGGCATCGACGAAACCGGCAGTGAGCATGGCCACGACAGAAACAACCGGCTGGGCCGGGAAGTAGAACGCTTGGTAGAAGCCATTTCCCAACGCGACCATGCGCTTGCGCAGTCACATCGCCGCGCCCAAGCCTATCTGGACATCGTCGGCGTCATGGTGGTGATGCTCAACGCCAAGGGCAACATCGTCCTGGTCAACCGCAAGGCCGCGGAAGCCCTGGCCTGCACCCCGGAACGTCAGTGCCAGGGGCTCAACTGGTTTGAGGCTTTTCTTGCCCAGGAGGACCGAGCCCCCGCACTGGCGATATTCCAACGCCTTCTGGCCGGAAATCAGGAGGCTGGCGAGTTCTACGAAAGCCGTATCACCACCTTCACAGGCCAGCGGCGACTGATCGCCTGGCACAACCGGGTCATGCGCGGTCGGGATGGCCGGGTCGTCGGCATCCTGTGCGCAGGCGAAGACATCACGGAATCACGCCAAACCCAGGAAGCCCTGCAACACAGCGAAGAACGGCTACGCCTGGCCCAGGAAGCCGCCGGAGTCGGTGTCTGGGAACTAGACATACATACCCACAAGCTCACCTGGTCACCAGAATGCGCACGGCTTTACGACGTGACTCCGGACAGCATCCAGCACTATGAAGACTGGCTGCGGCTGCTGTACCCCGAAGATCGGGCACGCATTGAGGCCCAAAGCGCCGCACTGATCTCTCTTGGGGGAGCATTCGAGCTCGAATTCCGCACATCCGGCAAAACAGACAAGCCACGCTGGATATTCGCCAAGGGGCGCACCGTTCCCGATGCCTCAGGCCGGGTCGGACACATAGTCGGCATCAATATCGACATTACCGAGCGCAAACGCATGCAGGAAGAGCAGATGCGCCTTCAGGCCCATCTCCAGCAGGCACAAAAGATGGAGTCACTTGGGCAACTCACCGGCGGCATCGCCCATGATTTCAACAACATCCTCGCCAGCGTGCTGGGTTTTGCCAGACTGGCCTTAAGGCGACACGCACCAGACAAAACAGGCGAGCTGGCCGAATTTCTGCATGAAATCATCATTGCCGGGGAGCGTGCTCGCGATCTGGTCATGAAAATGCTGGCTTTTGGGCGCGCCCAGCCCGGAGCAGGCAGCACCCCCCTGGCACCCGCACCGCTGGCTAAAGAAGCACTCAAGATGCTCTCTGCGGCCATTCCCGCCAGCATCCGCATCGACACCCGTTTCGAGGAAACCCTGCCTGACATTGCGCTCGACCCAGTGGCCTTTCATCAAATTCTGGTCAATCTGGTCATCAACGCCCGCGATGCCATCGGAGAAAAAGGCCTCATCACGCTGGCGCTGACGACAAAACAAACCACGGATCAATCCTGTTCTGCCTGCCACGAGCGTTTCTCGGGGCAGTATGTGGAGCTGCTGGTCACGGATACCGGGCATGGCATCTCGGCGGAAAACATGCCGCGCATCTTTGAACCTTTCTTCACCACCAAGGGCGTCGGCATGGGCAGCGGTATGGGGCTGGCCATGGTGCACGGCTTGGTACGGGGCGCTGGCGGCCATTTTCTGGTTGAGTCACTTCCCGGACAGGGCGCGTCTTTCCATGTTTTTCTACCGCTGGCCGACACCCCTCCCCCCCCAGCGCAGAGTGCTGAACAACAGCCCCCCTCTTGCGCCGCCACCGGCTCGAAAGGCCATGTACTGATCGTGGATGACGAAATCGCAATCCTGCGTCTGCTTGCTGCCACACTGACTGCAGAGGGCTGGGAAGTGAGCGCCTTTGAACGCCCACAGGATGCTCTGACCGCTTTTCAGTCACGACCAGAAATTTTCGATGCCGCCATCACCGATCAGGCCATGCCCGAAATGACCGGCATTGAGCTTATCCAATCACTGCATGCCCTGCGCCCCGGCATACCCGTATTGCTGTGCACCGGCTACAGCGAACGGCTGGATAAATCTTCGGCACTGCAACTGGGTGCCAGCCACTTTTTCATGAAACCCGTGGACAGCGACACGCTCATCGCCGCGCTGGATGCCCTGGTCGGGCAAACCAAGGAGATTTCCGCATCATGAACCACGCCCCCATACGCTTGCGCACCTTCATTCTGGCCATGTCTGCCGCCGTCTCAATCGGGTTCTTCGGTGCCAGCTATTACGCCCTTGATCGTGTGCTCAACCACGCCGTGCGCGACAACGCCACCTCCGCAGCAGAAACGCTGGCCCGCACCACCTTTACCGGCATGTACCAGCTGATGAGCACCGGCTGGAGCCGCGTGCAACTGGAACAGCACCTTTCTGCCGTGCAAGGCAGCGCACAGGGCTCCGGTGCCACGCTGGCTTTTCATCGCGGGCAGATCGTGGAACGGGATTACGGTGCCGTCGCCCAGCCTGTGCAGGATGCCCCCGTGCATCGGGTCTTTTCGCAGGGAAAAGCCTTCACCGAAGCCTCTCCCGACGGCGTGCGCCACCTCATGCCACTGATTGCCAAGGGCTCCTGCCTGACGTGTCATCGTTCTGCCAAGTCGGGCGATGTGCTCGGCATCATCGAAGTGCGCCAGGATTTCGCACCGCTGCTGGCACGCTCACGCGAGGCGTTCTTGTTATGGCTTCTCGCCATAGCCCCTCTGGCCATGGGTGGCGCAGGCTTCGCCGTATGGCGGGTCAATCGCCGCCTGGAGCAATCCATCGCCGCCGTGGATGAGGCCGTGGCAGAAGTCAGCCGCGTTGCCGATCTCAAACATGTAGCGTTCGCGCGGCGCGATCTGGGGTTTGTCGAGCTCAACCAACTGTTTGCCCGGCTGGGTGATCTGGTGACGAAACTGCGCGATGTGGCCGTGGACAAGGACGTGCTGCACTTTGAAATTCGCCTGCTGGAGAAATTCGTCATCACCTCGGAAGTGGTGCGCGACTGGGGCGATTACATTTCCAGACTGCTCACCGAAATCAACACGGTCATGCCGACCCATGTACTGTTTTCGGTCTTTCATGTGGACGAAGAAGCATTCGACCTGGAAATCTTCTGGAGCCGTCCGCCAGTCAGCTCCACGCGCGAAGCCATGGAGCATCACGTCCGTGCCGTTGTCGCCTCTGATGCCCGCCTGGGGGGGCTGGCCCAAGTCAGCGTCCATCACCATGCCCCCAGCGAAGGCGAGCCACTGAGCCTCGACCAGCGCACCGTTGTGCTGGAAACCAAGACACTGTTACTGGACCGCCCCCGCATCGGTGGCATCGTCGGCATCGGCGTACATGCCTCGGCAGTGGATGACGATACCTTGCGACTGGTCGTGGAAAGTTTGCTATCCACCATGATCAACGTGGTGGGCTCGGTCAAGGCCATCCACAAATACACCCAGGACATGGAGTATTACGCTACCCGTGACCCGCTCACCGATCTCTATAACCGCCGTGTGTTCTGGGAATTGCTGGAATATGAGGTGGCGCGGGCGGGCCGTCAGGGCTACAGCTTCGCCCTGCTGGTGATCGATCTGGACAACTTCAAACTCGTCAATGACGGTTTTGGCCATCACATCGGCGACCGTTATCTGCAGACTTTTGCCCACACCCTGCGGCAGGTCTTGCGGCCCGGAGACATCTTTGGGCGTTATGGCGGTGATGAGTTCGTGGTGCTGCTGCCGGACATCATGCCCGACATGGCGACCGAGGTTGCGCAACGGATGCTGGCCGCCGCGTCGGCCATGCGCGTGGAAACCGGGCGAGAGCCGCTTGGTGGCAGCGCCTCGATGGGGCTGGCTGTCTACCCTCTGCATGCAAACAATGCAAAAGATCTGTTCCTGTTCGCCGACAACATGCTCTACAAGGCCAAGAGTGCGGGCAAAAACCAGGTGGGTGCGCCAGATACCGAAGATATCGCGGCGGCTTTCCGCGACATGACGGAAACCACTGTCATGGTGGTCAATGCCGTCAACGAAGGCCGGGTGGAGCCTTTCTTTCAGCCGATCATGCATCTGCGCGAACAGCACATCATCGGCTACGAAGTGCTCTCCCGGCTCAACTTGGACGGGCCGCCGCTTGAAGCCGCCCGTTTCATCGAGTTCGCAGAAAAAGCCGGTGTCATTCACCAGCTCGACACCCAGGTCATGGAAAAAGCCCTGCGCACCGTGGCGGCGCAGCAGTATGAAGGGCTGATTTTCCTCAATCTCTCACCCCGCGCACTCAGTCTGGCCGGGTTCATTCACACGCTGAAACGCGTGGCGGGCGAGTGCGGGGTGACCCCGGAACGTATCGTTTTTGAAATCACCGAGCGGGACACGATCAAAAATCTGGTGGTACTCGAAAACCTGGTGGCCGAATTGAAACTCTTTGGCTTCAAGCTCGCCATTGACGATTTTGGCTCGGGTTTCTCCTCTTTCCAGTATCTACGCCGCCTGCCAGTCGATTACCTGAAGATCGAAGGCGATTTCATCTTCAACCTGCTGGAAAACGACAAGGATCGAGCTTTTGTGGAAACCATCCAGCGGCTGGCTGCGGGGCTGGGCATCCAAGTCATTGCCGAACATGTGGAATCTGCCGAAGTGCTCAACATGCTGCGGGAGATGGGGGTCGATATGGCACAGGGCTACCACATCGGCCTACCGGGCCGTTTTCTAGGCAAACCGGTACCTCACTGAACACGCCGCAGACCGCGCCTGTCATGAAATTGCCGCCCGCGCCCCTCTTCCTCAGCCTACGCATCCGGCTGTTGATGATGATGCTGCTCGCCGCACTGCCAGCCTTTGCCGTCATCGCCTATCTGGCACATGAGCGACATGAACTGAGCAATGCCCGCTATCGGGAAACCACACTGACGCTGGCCCAGGCTCTGGCCGAGGAACATGCCCATAATTTTGATCAGGCCCGTCTGCTGCTCGCCACCTTGGCCCAATATCCCGAATTGCACGAGGGTTCGGGCTGCCAGTTGCTCACTGCCGTGCATGCCCAGGCCCCCCGGCACATCGCCAATCTGTTTATCGCCGCCGCCGACGGCAATGTCGTCTGCAGTGCGCGCAATCCGGAAAAACTCACCTTTGTAGCCGATATGGGCTGGTTCCAGAAATCGCTCCTGGCGACCGGAACACGCGTCGGCGAATACCACATCAGCCGCCGCACGGGCGAACCCGCCATTCCCCTGACCCACACTTTGTTCAAGGCGGGCAGACCAAGCACCGTGCTCACCGCCGCGCTGGATCTTTCCTGGCTGGCTCGCCAGCCCTATATGGCACATCTGCCCCCCGGCGTGGCCTATGACGTTTTCGACAGGCATGGCAATTACCTGCTGCGCTATCCCACACCGCAAAGCGGCATGATCAACATTGCCCATACGACGCTCTGGAAAAAGCTGTCTTCCCTGACGCAAGCCGACACGTTCTTTGCCGTGGATCCCCAAGGGGGGACGAGGTTGTTTGCCTATGTGCCTCTTGGCCCTGCTCAACATCCTGATGCTCGCTTGCTGGTCGGTGTACCGGAATCCCTGGCCGATTCAGAGTCCCGCTTGATTCTGCTCTATGGCTTGCTAGCGCTGGGCGCGGCCATGATCTTGGGACTCGCCTTTGGCTGGCTGGGTGGCTGGGGGCTCTTGTTGCGGCCCATGCGCCCCATTCTGGAAACCGTGCGGCATGTCGCTTCGGGCGACCTAGGCGCTCGCACCGGCGTTGTTCCCGGCAGCGACGAAATCAATCATCTGGCCGTGGCGGTAGACGCCATGGCCGATGCATTGCAGGCGCGGGAACACGATTTGCAGAGCAGCCGGGATCAGTTGAACAGCCTGATGGAAAACATCCCCGGCACCGCATTCCGCTGCGAGACGAGCTACCCCTGGCGAATAAAACATATCAGTCAGTCGGTGCAGCAACTGACCGGGTGGCCTGCCACGCATTTCACAAGTGAGCGTTCCCTCTATGGCGAGCTCATCCACCCGGATGACTTGTCACGGGTCGAGCAAGCCGTAGCGACAGGTATCGCCGAACGGCGCGTATATGCCATCGAATATCGGGTGAAGCACACCGATGGCACATGGCATTGGGCCTATGAGCAAGGCCGCGCCACTTATACGGCAGACGGTAGCCCGCGTTGGCTCGATGGCGTAATTTTGGACATCAGCGACCGCAAACGGCTTGAAGAAGAAAAAACACATCTCCAGAACCATCTGCAACAGGCCCAAAAAATGGAAGCTCTAGGGCAACTCACGGGCGGCATCGCCCATGATTTCAACAACATTCTCTCCAGCGTGTTGGGTTTCGCCAAACTGGCATTGCGCCGCCACACGCCGGACAAAAACAGTGAACTGGCCAGTTTTCTGCGTGAAATCATTACCGCCGGAGAGCGCGCCCGTGATCTGGTGGCAAAAATGCTGGCCTTTGGGCGCAACCAGCCCGGCCAGAATGCGGCTTCGCTATCACCCCTGCCGCTGATCAAGGAAGCCGTCAAGATGCTGTCGGCCACCATTCCCGCCAGCATCCGCATCGATACGTTTTTTGAAGAAAACCTGCCGGATATCGCTATTGATGCCGTCGCTTTTCATCAGATACTGGTCAATCTGGTCATCAATGCCAGAGACGCCATCGGCGAAAAAGGAACCATCACGATCTCGCTGGAACAGGCACAGGCCGAGCATGTGGAATGCGCCGCCTGCCGCAGCGTATTTTCCGGCCAATTTGTCAGGCTGACCGTGTCAGACAGTGGCGAGGGCATTCCGCCGAACGTGCTGCCGCGCATCTTCGAGCCTTTTTTCACCACCAAGGAAATCGGCAAGGGTAGCGGCATGGGGTTGGCCATGGTGCATGGCTTGGTGCGCCGGGCAGGCGGACATTTCCAGGTCGAATCCACGCCCGGCCACGGTACGTCCTTTCATATTTTCTTCCTGCCAACCTACAAAGCCTGGCAACCCGAAGTCATCGCACCGACTGCGATACCGACCCCGCGAACCCTTGGCGGGCAGGTGCTGCTGGTAGATGACGAGTCGGCCATCCTGCGCATGCTTTCTGCCACCCTGGCCGAGGCTGGCTGGCAGGTCAGCAGTTTCGACTGTCCGACCTTCGCCCTCGAAACCTTTCGCAAAACCCCCGACCGCTTCGACGCCGTCATTACAGACCTGGGCATGCCGGAAATGAGCGGCATTGAGCTGGCGGGCGCATTGCACGCACTTCGCCCGGATCTGCCCATCATCCTGTGTACCGGCTACAACGAGCCCCCGTCACCGCAGACGGAGAGCCTTCATATCCGCCAGCAGTACGTAAAACCGGTCGACCCGGAAACCCTGCTGGCCGCATTGACCCGTCTGGTGGCAACACAGACCGAAGCGCCCTCCTCCCTTTCATCGCAGGCCAGCAGAACATGAGCCCCCAAACGCCCCCGCCCTTTCCACAAGACGCATCCACCGGAGAAGAAGGTATGCGTCTGGCCGCCAGCGTGTTCGAGTTCGCCAGCGAGGGCATCCTGATTACCGATGCCGATGGCGTCATCGTCGACGTCAACCCGGCCTTCGTGCGTATCACGGGTTATTTGCGCGAAGAGGCTATGGGGCAAACGCCCCGGATTCTCAAATCCGACCGCCATACCCCCGAGTTCTATGAAAACCTGTGGCAGAACCTCAGAAAAACAGGCCACTGGAGCGGCGAAGTCTGGAACCACGGCAAAGATGGCCGATTATTCCCCGAGCGCCTCTCCATTACCGCCATCCGCAATACACATGGCGGGGTCACTCATTTCATCGGCGTGTTCTCGGACATCAGTCTGGAAAAACAGCAGGAGGCGCAACTCAAACACCTTGCCCAACACGATGCGCTGACCGGCTTGCCCAACCGGATATTGTTGGCCGACCGGATGCATCAGGCCATTGCCCAGGCTGAACGGGAAGGAAAATGGCTGGCCGTGGGCTATCTGGATCTGGACGGATTCAAGCCGATCAACGATAGCTACGGCCATGAGGCAGGCGATCGCCTGCTGGTGGAAATGGCCCGGCGCATGTCCCAGGCTCTGCGCAGTACAGATACGGTAGCCCGCTTGGGTGGCGATGAATTCACACTGCTGCTGCAAGGGCTGAATACGCTGGAAGAGTGCCACGACGCACTCAAGCGCCTGCTGACGACCATCGCCCAGCCTGTGGCGCTCGACGACGGACAGATCGTCAACATAACGGCCAGCATCGGCGTCAGCCTGTATCCGCACGATGACGAAGATCCGGACACCCTGTTGCGCCATGCCGACCAGGCCATGTACGTCGCAAAACAGGCCGGACGCAACCGTTACCACTTTCACGACGTGGAAGGAGACCGACTCGCCCGCAGCCATTGGGAAACCCGGCAACGCATTCACAAGGCGCTGGAAGAGAACGAACTGGAACTGCATTACCAGCCGCAGATCGATATGCGCAACGGCAAGGTCACAGGTGTGGAGGCCCTGATTCGCTGGCGCCATCCCGAACAGGGTTTGCTCACCCCCGCCAGCTTCCTCCCCGTCATCGAAAACAGTGAACTGGATGTCAGACTGGGCGAGTGGGTGTTGAGGCAATCGCTTCAACAGCTTGGCAACTGGTCGCAACAAGGGCTGAACATCCGCCTGGGCGTCAACATTTCTGCCTATCACATCCAGCAACCTGATTTTCTCGACAGGCTGCGCGCCCTGCTTGCCCACTACCCGCAGGCCGACCCCAACAAGCTGGAGTTGGAAATACTGGAAACGGCTGCGCTGGAAGACCTGGGCGGCGTCTCGGACGTTATCCGCACCTGCCAGAAAATCGGCAGCCATTTCGCCCTGGATGATTTCGGCACGGGCTATTCCTCACTGACCTATCTCAGGCACCTGCCAGTGCACACCTTGAAGATCGACCAATCCTTCGTACATGACATGCTGCGTGAACCCGACGATCTGGCCATTGTTGAGGGCGTCATCGCCCTGGCCGAAGCCTTTGGCCGCGATGTCATTGCAGAAGGCGTGGACAGTCTCGAATCCGGGTTGTTGCTGCTGCAACTGGGCTGCCCGGCGGCGCAAGGGTACAGCATTGCCCGCCCCATGCCCGCCGAAGAGTTGCACACCTGGATGGATAACTGGAATTCACCCAGCATCTGGAGCGAAGATAATTTCCGACGCTGGCGCAAGGAAGATTTCGCACTGCTTCTGGCTGAATACAACCATCAGGAATGGATCAATGCCCTGACCGATCTGGTCAATGGCGATGCTGCCAGGCATGACCCCGTTGAACCCGATCACCGCTTTTGCCGCTTTGGCCGCTGGTATCAGGGCTCAGGCCAACTCCGGTATGGGCACATGGAAGCATTTTCCGCCATTGGCCCTATTCACCAGAAAGTACATGAACTGGGCCAGGCTCTGTTGGAGCAGGTCTCATCCAGCAACATCACCCACGCCCGCCAGGGGCTGTCTGAACTTTATGCGGTGAGAGATGAACTGCTGAGCAGATTGCACACCCTGCAACGGCAGATATTGCAGAAATGAGGAACGAAACCCCCTCAGGCGTCAGCTTTCCAGCATCGCCCGCGCCACCGCCTCAGCTACCTCGATGCCATCAATAGCAGCGGAAAGAATGCCGCCGGCATAACCGGCACCCTCTCCGGCAGGAAAAAGCCCTGAGGTGTTCAGGCTCTGATACACGCGATTGCGCGTGACTCGAATGGGCGAAGACGTGCGCGTTTCCACCCCGGTCAACAACGCATCATCCATATCAAACCCCTTGATCTGCTGACCAAAAGCGCGCAGAGCCTCACGAATGGCGGTAATGGCGTAGTCAGGCAGACAGCCAGACAGATCGGTGAGGTGAATGCCGGGTGTGTACGACGGCAGCACCGACCCCAGCTCGGTCGAGGGCCTTCCAGCGAGAAAATCGCCCACCTTTTGCGCCGGTGCCGCATAGGAATCGCCGCCCGCGTGGAAGGCCGCGCTTTCCCAACGACGCTGAAACTCGATGCCTGCCAGCGGGCCGCCGGGAAAATCTGCCGGGGTGATCCCCACCACGAGTGCAGCATTGGCATTGCGCTCGGCGCGTGAATACTGGCTCATGCCATTGGTCACCACGCACCCCGGCTCAGAGGCCGCCGCCACCACCTGCCCGCCGGGGCACATGCAGAAGCTGTACACCGAACGGCCATTGCCGCAGTGATGCACCAGTTTGTAATCGGCTGCACCCAGTTGCGGGTGCCCGGCAAAATCACCAAAACACGCGCGGTCAATCAGCATTTGCGGGTGTTCGACACGAAAGCCAATGGAAAACGGCTTGGCTTCGATATGCACCCCCTGCGCAAACAGCATGGCGAACGTATCGCGGGCACTGTGCCCCACAGCGAGTGCGACATGACGTGTGGCAATACGCTCTCCGTCAGCCAGCATGACAGCGCGCACTTGGCCCTGACCCGCAGCATCGCGCTCGATTTCGAGCGATTCGACCCGGCTCTGAAAGCGAATCTCGCCCCCCAGTGCCTCGATCTTGGCGCGCATCTTTTCCACCATGCTCACCAGACGAAAGGTGCCGATGTGCGGCTTGCTGACATAGAGAATTTCCGGCGGAGCTCCTGCTTCGACGAATTCGGTGAGCACCTTGCGGCCCCGGTAGCCGGGGTCTTTGATCTGGCTATGTAGCTTGCCATCGGAAAACGTGCCCGCCCCGCCTTCGCCAAACTGTACGTTCGACTCTGGGTTGAGTTGCCCCTTGCGCCAGAGCCCCCAAGTGTCTTTGGTGCGCTCGCGCACCGCCTTGCCACGTTCGAGAATGAGGGGTCGAAATCCCATCTGCGCCAGCAGCAACCCGGCAAACAAACCGCACGGCCCCAGACCGATGACCACGGGACGCTCACTCAGCCCTGCCGGTGCCTGGGCAACAAAATGGTACTGCATGTCTGGCGTCACGGAAACATGGCGGTCTTTGCCCAGTTTTTTCAGTACCGCCTTTTCGTTTTTGAGCGCGACATCGACGGTGTAAACAAAATGGATGGCGCTTTTCTTGCGGGCGTCATAACCACGTCGGAACACCGCCACAGACAGCAATTCCGTTTCAGGCACAGCCAGCCTTTGCAGAATGGCCGCGTTCAGATCGGCTTCGGGATGATCGAGCGGCAGCTTGATTTCGGTGAGGCGCAACATGAGGAAGGCATGGCAGAAAGGGGCGGGAATTGTACGGCCAAAGCCCACGCCACTCTGTCGCGGAGCCTTCAGAGTGGCGTTCCTGCTATTACTTTCTGCATATTGATCGATTGCGCTGCAAAAACTAGCATGTCCGGAGACCTCCGTTTTGTCGGCAGAAAAACACACCACCTCCGTGGCTCGCATACTGCACATGCGGTTGAACCCAAAAACCACTCAGGGAGAACAACATCATGGATCTGGATCTGTTTCTTGGCACGTACCTGCTCATCACTCTGGTTTCCGCGATTCTGTGCCACTACGTGGCCAAGGCCAGAAATGCCAACCCGGTTGAATGGGGCGTCAACGGCATTGTTTTCAGTGTGCTGGCCTTGCCCTTTGTTCTGTTTTGCAAACCCATGAAACACAAATCTCCGCAGAAAGACTCAACCCAACCGTATTTTCAGAAGTGAAGTGATCCGTCTCACCTCGCCGTAAACAAACGGCAAACAGACGAGGGATGCCTGCACATGCCCCTCTCCGAAACGGAAACCAGCACAGTCCATGCACTTCGAGAGGGTTTCACGGTCGTTGCTTGGGTAGTTGTTTTCCTGCCCGTTTCCCGCAAGCCCATCAGCAGTGCTTCCGTGCAGCCGCAAAAATGCCGCGCCAAATAGCCACTTCTTCCTTTTCCAATGCGGCCTTGGCGAAAAAACGCCGCAGGCGCGGCATGAGTCGCTTGGGGTGGGCGGGGTCGAGAAAACCGATTTGTTTGAGCGTCTGTTCAAGATCGACGAGCACGCCTTCCACCGCTTCGTGTGGGGCGGGCTGGAATTCCGGCAAGGGTAATGGCTCATCGGCAAGGGTGCTGCGCAGTTCATAAGCAACCACCTGCACGGCTGCACCCAGGTTGAGCGAGGCGTAGTCGGGGTTGGCGGGTATGTTGAGCAGCCAGCGGCATTTCATGAGCTGTTCGTTGGACAGCCCGTAGGTTTCTGAGCCAAAGACCACGGCCACGGGGGCCGTGAGCGCCAGTCTGAGCAACTCGGGGGCGGCTTGGCGCGGGGTGTAGTCAGGGTGAGGCAGATCGCGGCGACGCGAGGTGCAGGCGGCGGCAAGCACAGTGCCCGCCAGGGCTTCGTCAAGGCTGTGGCAAATCTGCGCAGTTTCGAGCACGTCGACAGCTCCCGAGGCGCGGGCACGGGCTTCATCGTCCATGCTGCATTTGGGGTTGACCAGCCGCAGATCAGAGAGCCCCATGACTTTCATGGCCCGCGCGACGGCACCCAAATTGCCCGGATGACTGGTTTCTATGAGGACAACGCGGATTTGCGTTAAGGGAAAAGGCTGGTTCACGGTAAAATCCTGGTTCGTATATCCATGTTCTTTACAAAATCATGCACCCGATGCTCAACACGGCGGTCAAGGCCGCCCGGCGCGCTGGCGCCATCATCAACCGCGGCAGCCTCGATGTCGACCGTCTGACCGTTCACAGCAAGCGCGAGAACGATTTCGTGACTGAGGTCGACAAGGCGGCAGAACAGGCCATCATCCAAATTCTGCTGGAGGCGTATCCCTCTCATTCGATTCTGGCCGAGGAGTCGGGAGAAACCGAGGGTGATGCCGAATACCAGTGGGTCATTGATCCGCTCGATGGCACGACCAATTTCCTGCATGGTGTGCCGCAATACGCGGTGTCCATTGCGCTGTTGCATCGCGGGCAACTCTCGCAGGCGGTGATCTATGACCCGGTACGCAATGATCTGTACACCGCCAGCCGTGGCGGGGGCGCATTTCTCAACGATCGCCGCATTCGCGTTTCCAAGCAGCTCCGATTGCAGGATTCCCTGATCGGCACCGGTTTTCCGTTCCGCGATTTCACCCATCTTGATGCCTATATGGGCATGTTCCGTGATCTGGTGCAAAAAACCTCCGGCCTGCGCCGCCCCGGTTCGGCTGCTCTCGATCTGGCCTGGGTGGCCACTGGCCGTACCGATGGTTTTTTTGAAATTGGCCTGTCGCCTTGGGATATCGCTGCCGGGTGCCTGCTGGTACTCGAAGCGGGAGGCTTGGTGAGTGATTTGTCGGGTGATGAGCACTATCTGCGTTCAGGACACATCGTCGCGGGCAACCCGAAAGTGTTTGTGCAATTGCTGCAAACCTTGCAACCGCACGTCACCGAGGCATTGCGCGCTTGATCATTGCGTGGTTATCGCACGTGTGGTCTTGGCGCAAAGACCCCACGGCGATTCTGTCTCACAATGCCTTTTGCCTAAGAAAACCCCCTTCTCCCGTGAAACAATACGGAACTCTGGCATGGGTCTAAAAAATCCAAAGCCTCAAATCATTCAGCCACACACTCTCCGGAATTTCTGTCATGCGATGCGATATCACTCACCAAGGCACGACATCCATCATCCTCATCTCGGGACGCTTCGTATTCGACGGCCACAGGGATTTTCGTGCGGCCTATGAAGAAGCCCTGAACCGTGCAGAAACCAAGCTCATCCAGCTTGATCTGGGTGAGGTGGAATATCTCGACAGTTCAGCCTTGGGCATGATGTTGCTCATGAAAGACCGGGGCGATGCTGCGGGCAAGAAGATTCAGATCAGGGGGGCAAGCGATTTCGCTTACAAGCTGTTGGTGACCACCAATTTCCACAAGATTTTCGACATTCTGAAGTCTTGAGTCACGATGCTCTGCGCCCCTGTCTGGGGGCGAATTCCCATGCTCCATCACCGTCTGCAAGACATTCTCAGCCCCAACCCGGCCACAGTCTCTGAAAGCGCACCCATCCTGGCGGCACTCGCCATCATGGAAGAACGGCACATCAGCTGCCTGCTGGCCGTTGACGCAAAACAACGCCCCTTGGGCATTTTCACCGAGCAGGATGCGGTTCAACTGCTGTCAAAAGGCAGTCGCCTGGAGGCATTGACCATGGGCGCGGTCATGCATCGCCCGGTCTTCACCCTGCCTGGCATGCTCGATTACCGCGATGCCTACCGACGGATGCGCGAAAAAGGGTATCGCCACCTTGCCGTGATCGACGCGGCAGGCTGCCTCATCGGCGTCGTCAGCGAAGGCGATTTCATGCGCCACCTGGGCATGGAAGAGCTGGTTGAGCTCAAAACCGTGTCCAGCGTCATGACCCCCAATCCGTTCACCCTGAACGAAGCGGCCACACTGCACGATGCCATTCGCCTCATGGCCGAACATCATTTCAGTTGCGTGCTCATCATCCGTGACACAGCGCCCATTGGCGTACTCACGGAACGCGACCTGGTGCGTCTGGCACGACAGAACCTCACCCCCGCACACACTTTGCTCTCGCAGGTCATGCACACACCGGTGCTCAGCATCGAGGCCGACCATCCATTGCAGGAGGCCGTGCATGAAATGGAACACAGCGGCATTCGCCATCTGGCCGTGATGAAGCAAGGCCAGCTCGTCGGTCTGGTCACCCGTCACGACATCGTCAAATCATTGCAGGGCCGTTATATCGACTACCTGCACGCCACCATTCGTCAGCAATGCCAGGAAATCGAGCGCAACCAGGACCAGATGCTCTCGGCACAACAGCGCCTGCATGGCTATAGCCTGATGGAGCAGGTGAGTGATGCCATCTTCGTGGCCGATGTGGAAACCG